>Ga0233377_1000281_pt1 | contig 26228 bp, 21 predicted proteins | sample ElkDunMinimDraft_6_FD_191540 | JGI IMG/M metagenome (GOLD analysis project Ga0233377, IMG submission 191540) | Fecal eukaryotic communites from dung pellets of Tule Elk in California, USA - Elk Dung E36 | ecosystem: Host-associated > Mammals > Digestive system > Large intestine > Fecal | place...
CACCGGTGACCACCTCGATCTGCTCGCCCAGGTGTGTGGACATCCTGTTGGCACGGTGGAACGACGAGGTCAGGTCGTGGACGGCCGAGCGGGCCTGGTTCAGCTCCTCCTCGCGCAGAGCGAGCATGGGTTTGAAGGCGACGTCCGGAGAGATGGCGACGTAGCGCGCGCGGCGTCCGGGTAACCGGTTGGCCAGGCCCCGCCGGGCGAACGTCGCCAGGATGCGGGCGACCGCCGCCGTCGACAGGCCCACGTACGCCGCGAGCTCTCCGGCGGTCGAACGCGGGTGGTCAACGAGAGTGGAATACAGGCGGTTCTCGGTCGGTGACAGCCCGATCGCTTCCAGCATACGAAACCTCACTCATCTGGCGGTAACCCGCCACATGGCGGGTTCTGGTCCGGAGTGCTCCCTTGTGTGATGACCGATTTCCAAGATTAAGTCAGCAACGAATTAATCGTCATGGCCTTCGGCCGGCCTCGGCTGGGGCGCCGTAGTGTTCGGAGGCTGTCGCACAGATGGTGCAACCCCCCACGTTACGTTTACTCGGAGCCTTGATCCTGGTGGCTGCGCCGCTGACCGCGGTCAGCCAGAGCGCGTCGGCGGCTCCCACCGTCTCGGCCGTCTCGGCCACGAAACCGTCGTCCGTCGTCACGGCCCCGGTCAGACTCACGCTGCTGACCGGCGACACCGTCGTCTACGCCAGGGACGGCTCGGGCCGTGCCTCGGTGACCGTGGACCTCGCCCCAGGTCGAGAAACCCTCACCTACCGCGCCCAGCACGACAAACAGGGCTACTACGTGTTCCCCAGTGACGTCCAGCCGTACGTGGGAGCGGGGTTGCTGGACAAGGAACTGTTCAACCTCGACTCTCTCGCGGCCGGCGGCAGCACCAGGAAGGACGACCTTCGCCTGATCGTCCAGTACCAGGACCGGGTGAAGGACTCCGAGATCGCGGGCAAGGCCCGCACGCTGAAGGGCGGCCAGGACCCGCTGGTGCTCACGAGCATCAACGGCGCCGCGCTCACGGTGGACAAAAAGAAGGCCGGTACCTTCTGGGAGTCGATCCGCGGGGAAGCACCGTCGATCGCCAAGGACAAACCGGCGACCGCCCACCTCGCCCTGGGAGCCGGGCTGCGCAAGATCTGGCTCGATGCCAGGGTCAAGACCCTCGACGACGTGAGCAACCCGCAGATCGGTGCTCCCACCGCCTGGGCCGCGGGGTTCGACGGCACCGGCGCCGAGGTCGGGATCATCGACACCGGCATCGACGACAAGCACCCCGACCTGCGCGACCAGATCGCCGCGGCACGCAGCTTCGTGCCCGAGGGCAGCCCCGGCGGGGGTGATCCCGACGTGGTCACCGACAGGCACGGGCACGGCACCCATGTGGCCTCCATCGTCGCGGGCACCGGGGCGGCCTCCGGCGGCAGGTACAAGGGCGTGGCCCCGGGCGCCCGGCTGAGCATCGCCAAGGCGCTCGACGACTCCGGCAACGGGCAGATGTCCGAAATCATCGCCGCGATGCAGTGGCAGGCCGAGACCCGCCGCGTCCGCGTGGTCAGCATGAGCCTGGGCACCAGCCCCACCGACGGCACCGACCCGTTGAGCCAGGCGGCGAACGAGCTCACCGCCGAACACGGCACACTCTTCGTCGTCGCGGCGGGCAACTCGGGCCCGGACCACTCGACGGTGGCCGCCCCCGGCAGTGCGACGGCCGCGCTCACCGTGGGTGCGGTGGACAGCGCCGACAAGGTCGCCGACTTCTCCAGCCGTGGCCCGCGGGTGGGCGAGGTCCCGACGATCAAGCCGGAGATCACCGCTCCCGGCGTGCGGATCGTCGCGGCACGCGCCGCGGGCACCGCGATGGGCGGCCCGGTCGACGACGACTACACCGCCGCCTCCGGCACCTCGATGGCCACACCGCACGTGGCCGCCGCCGCCGGCATCATGGCCGCGAAACACCCCGACTGGACTCCGGAACAGCTCAAGACCGCGCTGGTCGCCACGGCGCACCCCCTCCAGGGCAGCCCGTACGACCTGGGCGCCGGACGACTGGACGTCGGAAGGGCGGTCACCCAGCACGTCTTCGGCGACCTGTCGGAGGTGTCGGCCAAGTTCACCGAACCGTACGACGGCCAGACGCTGACCAGGAAGGTGACCTACCACAACACCGGCGAGCAGCCCGCCACCCTGGCGCTGTCGGTGGCGCTCGCGCACGGCGACACCGCGGCTCCCGACGGGATGGCGACGGTCACGCCGTCATCGCTGACCATCCCGCCGGGCGGCACCGCCGAAGCCTCGCTCACCATCGAGCCCACCGTAGGCGCCACCGGCTGGTACACGGGCAGGCTGACGGCGACCGGCGGCGCCGAACGGCTGACCGCGCCGATCGGCTTCCACAAGGGAATCAAGTACGACACCCTCAAGGTCAGGCTCATCGGCGACCCGAACTGGGCCAGGATGGAGGCCGGCGTCTTCTTCAGCAGGATGAACGACACCGATCCGCTCCTCGACGGCGAGCCGCTCGAATTCTCCGGCGGATTCTGGCGAGCCACCGACACGGCCAACACCTGGGAGCAGGACGTCAGGCTGCCACGCGGCGGCGTCTACCATGCGATCACGCAGGTGCTGGGCTACGCCGTCCCCGACCATGAGCCGCAGCACCACACCCTGATCGAGCCGGAAGTGCGCCTTGACGGGGACAGCACCGTCGTCTTCGACTGGGCCAGGGCGAAGCCGATCCGGTTCACCACGCCCCGGCCGTCGGAAGCCGTCGGCTTCAACATGATGTACACCCAGACGGGCGCGTCCGGCCGCCAGGTGCACAGCGGTCTCGTCGCCGTCTACGAGGGCGTCCGGCCGAGCGGCTTCTTCGTCTCGCCCACCAAGACGCCGTCGCTGGGCAAGGCGGTGCTGAACCTCGACCAGATCCGCCGCGCCGCCCAGGTCCGGTTGACCGTGGCGGGACACGAACTGGACCCGTACTACGCGACCGACCGGCTCGACGTCATGCCCAAGTTCGCCACCGATCGCCGACTCACCCTGGCCAGGGAAGGCAACCTACGCGGCAAGCTGGCCTACGTCACCGGTGAGGGTCCCGAGGAGTTCCTCAAGGGGGTGGACGCGGCGGTGGCCGCCGGTGCCGTCGGCGTGCTCGCGGGCAGCCACATGGGACGGATCATGTCCGCCGAACCGTATGTGCGGCACGCCAAGATCCCGGTCATCGCTCTCGGCAAGGACGACGTCGCCCACGTGGAGGCGGTCCTGGCGAAGAAGCCGTCCGTACCGGCCGCTCTGAAGGCCGAGCTGACCAATCCGTACGAGTACAAGCTCGCCTCCTGGCTGCGCGGCGGCGTCCCCGGCAGCCTGAGCTTCACCGTCAAGCCGGGCGACCTCGCGCAGATCGACACCACCTACCACGCACAGTTCACCCCTCCGGCGGGCAGGTACGGCCCCACCGTCAACGCCTCGGAGGTCAACCATCACTTCGGTCCCGACGTGAACCTCAGCTATCGGGCATCGATCAACTTCCCCGTCCCCACCAGCCGCACCGAGTACTACAGCGTCCTCGCCCCCGACGTGCTGTGGCAGCGCGGCTACCAGTTCTACGACCACGAGGCTCCCGACGCGGTGCGGTTCGCCACGTCCAACCGAGGCTTCCCGCGGCCGGTACGGGAGACGGAGCACTGGAACGAGCCGCTCGTACCCTCCCGTGCCGCGGTCGGCCCCGACACCCCGCCCGGCTTCGATCTCCTGCTCTTCTGCGACACGTGCCGGCAGGGCGATCGGCTACGTCTGCGCACACTCGGCGCGGCCGGCCTCGGCTACTACTCCGACGCCTCCGACCCGAGTCACTCCTACCAAGGAGCACCGGGCACCGAGGAGACCCGCCTGTTCAGCGGGGACAAGGAGCTGACGCCCGAGACCGACCAGCTCGGCCTTCCCTACTACACCGTCCCCGCCGGCCAGGGCACCTACCGGCTGACCAACGTGTGGAAGGACGGCTTCACCGGCCGCCATGCCGGCACCAGAGTCAACACCACCTGGACGTTCCGCTCCGCTCGCCCGACGGCCGGCAAGCCCGCCTTCCCCTGTTTGGACGGCAAGCTGTTCGGCGACGAGAACCCGTGCGCCGAACTGCCGCTCATCCAGCTCGTCCATCACCTGAACCTGCCGGCGGACGACACCGTACGGGCGGGCCGGCCGTTCACCTTCACCTTCGACACCAGGGGTGGCGTGGGCCGCTCGACCAAACTCCGCGTGTGGACCTCCTCCGACCAGGGCGCACACTGGCTCCCGGCCCTTGTCGTCCCCGGCCCGAACAACACGCATCGGGTGCTGACCAAGAACCCCGGCACTCCCGGAACCGTCACCATCAGGACTGAGGCGGTGGACTCCGCGGGCAACTCCGTGCAGCAGACCATCGTCGACGCCTACAAGGTCAATTGACATCCTCCCCCTCCTGAAGGAGGGGGATTCCAACAGCAACTACCCCACGAGGAGGAGGAGGTCGCGTTGAGGTTCACGGTTCGCAGGCTCCGGCAACCCGGAGCCTCCCCGCGCAGCCACCGCATGCCCTGCGGCGGTATCTCGAATGTTCTTGGCCGCGTTCACGTCGGCGTTGGCCCGATGCCCGCAGGCGACGCATAGGAAAAGAGCTTGGCTCTCGCGGCTCTCCCTAGCGGTGTGCTTGCAGGTGTTGCAGGTCTGCGACGTGTAACGCGGGTTGATCTTCTGGACGCGACCGGGAGCTTTCTGCTCCAGGCGGGTGACGAGCTGCCCCCACCCGCCTGCGAGGATGCCCCGGTTGAGTCCGGCTTTCTGGCGGACGTTCTTCCCCGGCGCTTCGACGGCGCCCTTGGCGGATCGGGTCATGTTGGCGATCTTCAGGTCTTCGACCGCGATGACGTCGAAGCCGCGCGCGAGGTCGGTCGAGGTCTTCTCGACCCAGTCCTTGCGGCGGTCCGTCTCACGGGCCTTCAGCTTCGCGATCGTGGCTTTGACCTTGCCGCGCCGGTTCGACCCACGCTTGGCCTTCGCGAGCTTCCGCTGAAGCCTCAGCAGTCGTTTCCGCTCCGCCTCCCGCAGGGTGGGCACGTTCAGCAACTCGCCCGTGGACAGCGCCGCCGACACCGCGACTCCCCGGTCCACACCGACAACCTCACCCGTTCCGGGAGCGGGGATCGGCTCGGGGATCACAGCGAAAGAGACATGCCAGCGCCCGGCCGCATCACAGGTCACCCGGTAGGACTTCACATCACCGACGGCGCGGGACCAGCGAAAGCGCACCCAGCCGACCTTGGGGACCTTCACCTCGCCGACGTTGCGCGAGACTCGGCGGACATCGCCGGGTTTGACCGCGACGACGCGGAAACCCTCGCCCTGCCCGCGTTTACGCCACGTCGGCTTGCGGTGCGTCTTGCCGAAGAAGTTCGCCATCGCCTGGGCGAAGTCCTTGAGGGCCTGCTGCTGGACGATGATCGACCCGCCGCGCAGCCACGCGCACTCAGCGCGAGCTTCCGTCAACTGGCGGCACTGCTCCGCGAAACCCGGCGCCGGCTTACGGCCCGGCTTCCAGTGGGCGTTCTGCTCAACAGCGAGGTTCCACACGTACCGAGCGTGCCCGCAGTGCTCCAGCAACGCCGCCTCTTGGGCGTGCGAGGGCTGAAGCCGGTAGCGGGACATGCCGATCAACCTACCGAAACCCACCGACAAAATCCGGAGACCAAAGTGTCCGACCGTTCCGCGTTTCCTCCCCGCCCTGAAGGACGGGGCATCCACGCTGCAGGTGCTTGGTGAACACGAGGGCGGGGAGCACCTCGCGTGCTTCCCGCCCCCTTCCGGCTCCACGTCCGGGACGCCGTCAGGAGCTTCAGCAGGTACGGAGCATGTTGAGCAGGGCCACCCTCTCCTTGCGGGTCACGAAGAGCCCGTAGTGGCGCTTGACCGTGATCCACGAGGTCGCGTACCGACACCAGTGGGCGCGACGCTGCGGGCGCCAGCTCTGCGGGCCTTTGCCGCCTTTGGCGATGTTGGCGGAGTGGCTGACGGTGAGCAGCTCGGGGCGAACCAGGTCGTTGGCGAAGGCGCGCCGCTTGGCCGGGCTCCACCGCTTGGCACCCGAGCGCCAGGCATAGGCGAGCGGCACCAGGTGATCGACGTCCACGTACTTCTCGTTTTTCAGCCACTTGCCGTCGTACGGGCTGTACCAGAGCCCCTTGACCGGGTGGCAGGCCGCGTTGCGGCGCACGTCGCGCCCGTCGCGGGCCAGGACGATCTCCCGGGTGCTGCACCTGCCCTTGCGGTTCGCCGACAATCGGGACTGGAACCGCTCGCGGCTGTAGCCCCGGATGGACAGGGGCCTGGCGACCTTGAGCTGAGCCAGCCTGCGCCGCGCGACGGCCGCGGCCACCGCCTGTGATCGCTTGCGTGGTTCAGCCACCGCCTGTGATCGCTTACGCGATTCGGCCACCGCCTGCGATCGCTTACGCGGCTCGGCCACCGCCTGCGAGATGGTCAGAACAACGGTGATCGGGATGAGCACGAAGGTGAACACGGCGACATGAGCTGCCCGCCTCAAGAAGATCATGACTTTACCTATACCCGCCTAACCGACGACATCCCCGACCAGGCGGCCCGGCTCTTCTTGCCGGCCGGGCCACCTGATCGGGGGAGCGCTGACGCGCTGCGACCTGTCGTTCAGTTCCGATGTGCGACCTCCGTCGTGAGTTCCTCGGCCGGACGATAACCAAGACGGCCACGGGTCGCGACGAGCACCACGACCGCCGCCACGGTGCCCGCGAGCAGGGTGACCCGGGAGGCATCCACGACGCTGTCGATCGACGGGAACATCTCCGAGTAGGCGATCGACATGAAGTTGTTGACCCCGACGTGCAGCAGCATGATCAGCGGCAGGCTCTGACCGGTCCGGTTGAACACCCAGGTGACGACCACGCCGAAGACGAGGCAGAAGGCGAAGAACTCGCCGATCCTCATCCAGGTGACGTCCGGCCACCCGCCCCACTCGCTCATGAAGAGCGGCAGGTGCCAGAGAGCCCACAGCGGGCTGAGGATGATGGTGCCGCCCAGCGGGCCGAACCTGCGCTGCAGGCGGGGCAGGGCGAAGTCACGCCAGCCGGGCTCCTCGGCCAGACCGGTGGTGACCATCTGGATCAGCAGACCCGGCAGGTAGGCCACCAGCACCATGACGGGCGGCAGGTGAATGTCTCCGCCGGACACCGTGAAACCGGCGACGATGAGGGCGGCGGGAACGCCGAGGAAGGTCGCGAGGTACCAGACCCAGCTGACCCGCCACTTCGTCATCCGCCCGACCCATCGACGGACACCTTCCCTGCCGTCCGCGATCGCGGTCACGATGAACGCGGCGAGAATGGGCCCGAGATAGGCGCCCGGGAGAACCCCGAGAAGCTGCGAGCCGGGCAACGTGTAATCCCAGACCCCCAGGCCGGTGGCCGAGAGGATGTAGGGCGTCCAGGCGACCCAGCTCATCAGGTTGGCCAGCACGAAGAAACTGATCAACGGACTGCGACGGATAACCCCCTTAAGCCCGCCCTGGGATGGATACCGCTCGACATCCGGATTGCTGCTGACTGCCATTTCATCTTCTCCTTGGAGGAGCTCGACCGACAGTGATCAGCACACCAGGAACGCCCCTTCCCCGTCGTTCCCGCGTACGCCCGAATGGGGGTACAGCTAGCGATACCAGTGAGAGAACGCCCAGCTCAGAGAGCTGGGTCTCGTTGCGGAGCATGCGCTCTGGACAAGCGCACGTCCACCTGCTCGACTTCAAAGCCCGAATACAGCAAGCCGAAAAGGACTTCACAGCCCATGGCCCTCATCCCCCTGCCGCAAGCCGCCCTCCACCTCGGCCTCTCCTCCCCCTCCCTGCGGAAGATCGTGGATGCGGGTCTGCTGCCCGCGGCCCGTCGACACGGTGGCAAGCTGGTCGTCCCCACGGATGTGGTGCGACGAGTCCAAGCTCGCTCCGCTGTAGCGCTGCATCACCTCCTGCCAACGGCAACCGGTGACGCCACGATGGCGGTGCTGCGCGTCGACGTGGCGAAGCGTGTCCCAGATGAAGATCGCCCCTTCATCGGTTTTCGTGCCGATCTGACACCTGAGGATCTGCTGGAGGCGCTGCGCGGCTGGTGGTTGGGAAGACCCGAAAAGATCGCCCAAGTCGGCATTCTCCCGGTGACCCTCGGCGGATTCGTCGTCGCCGTTGTTGACGACGCGCGAACGGTGACCCCGTGGCGACGGCCGAATACTGACCCCCTTGTAGTCACTCTGGAGGGTGATCAAGGTGGAGGACTGGGCGGAGATCCGCCGGTTGCATCGAGCCGAGGCGATGCCGATCAAGGCGATCGCTCGGCATATGGGCATCTCGAAGAACACTGTGAAACGGGCGCTGGCGGCCAACAGCCCCCCGAAATACGAGCGCCCCAGCAAGGGATCGATCGTGGACGCGGTCGAGCCGCAGATCCGGGCGCTGCTGGCGCAGTTCCCGGCCATGCCCGCCACGGTGATCGCCGAGCGGATCGGCTGGGAACGGTCGATCACGGTCCTCAAAGACCGGATCCGGGTGTTGCGGCCGCAGTTCAAGCCCGTCGACCCGGTGTCACGGACCACCTATCAAGCCGGGGAGCTGGCCCAATGCGATCTGTGGTTTCCCGCGGTGAAAATCCCGGTGGGAGCCGGGCATCTGGCCGGCCCGCCGGTGCTGGTGATGGTCAGCGGGTATTCGCGGTGGATCATGGCCCGGATGCTGCCCTCACGCGCGGCGGAGGATCTGTTCGCCGGACATTGGGCGCTGCTGTCAGAGCTGGGCGCGGTGCCCAAGACGCTGGTGTGGGACAACGAGGGCGCGATCGGCCAGTGGCGAGGCGGAAAGCCGCAGCTCACCGCGGACGCCAACGCCTTTCGCGGAGCGCTGGGAGTGCGCATCGTGCAGTGCCGGCCGGGCGATCCCGAGGCCAAGGGAATGGTCGAGCGGGCCAACGGCTATCTGGAGACCTCGTTCCTGCCGGGCCGGCAGTTCACCTGTCCGCAGGACTTCAACGCCCAGCTGGCCGACTGGCTGCCCCTGGCCAACGGCCGCCATCACCGGCGTATCCAGTGCCGTCCGCTGGATCGGCTGCATGCCGACCTGGCGGCGATGGTGGCGTTGCCGCCGATCGCTCCGGCCGTGGGCCGGCGCTCCTCGGTGCGGCTGGCACGTGATCACTATGTTCGCGTCGCCTCGTGTGACTACTCGGTGCACCCCTCGGTGATCGGCCGTCTGGTGGAGGTGGTCGCCGGCTTGGAGGAGGTCACGGTGACCTGCGGCGGGCAGGTGGTGGCCCGCCACCGGCGCTGCTGGGCGCCGCATCAGACCATCACCGATGCGCTGCACGCGCAGGCGGCCGCCGCGATGCGCCGCACCTGCCTGCGCACCGCCCCTGCCCCTGCCCCTGCCTCTGCCTCGGCCCCGGCCGAGGTTGAGGTTGAGGTCGAGGTCGAGGAGCGCCGGCTGAGTGACTACGACGCGCTGCTCGGCGTCGAGGGGGTGGCGTGATGGCCGCGACCGGCACGAACACCATCATGACCAGCGGCCGCAACCTCGCGGCCGAGCTGTCGTATCTGACTCGGGTGCTCAAGGCTCCGTCCCTGGCAGCGTCCATCGATCGGCTGGCCGAGCGGGCACGGGCCGAGTCCTGGACGCATGAGGAGTTTTTGGCCGCGTGCCTGCAACGCGAGGTCGCCGCCCGGGAATCACACGGCGGCGAGGCCCGGATCCGTTTTGCCCGCTTCCCGGCCCGCAAAGCCTTGGAGGACTTCGACTACGACCACCAGCGTTCCCTCAAACGCGAGGTCATCGCGCATCTGGGCACGCTGGACTTCGTCACCGCCAAGGACAACGTGGTCTTCCTCGGCCCGCCGGGAACCGGTAAGACCCATCTGTCCATCGGCTTGGGTATCCGGGCCTGTCAGGCCGGGCATCGGGTCGCTTTCGCCACCGCCGCCCAGTGGGTCGCCCGGCTGGCTGAGGCTCATGCCGCCGGCACCCTGCAGGCCGAACTCGTCAAGCTGTCGCGGATCCCGGTGCTGATCGTGGACGAGGTCGGCTACATCCCCTTCGAACCGGAGGCGGCCAATCTGTTCTTCCAGCTGGTCTCCAGCCGCTATGAGCGGGCCAGTTTGATCGTGACCAGCAACAAGCCGTTTGGACGCTGGGGCGAGGTGTTCGGCGATGATGTCGTGGCCGCCGCCATGATCGACCGTCTGGTCCATCACGCTGAAGTCGTCAGCTTGAAGGGAGACAGTTACCGCCTGAAAAACCGGGACCTCGGCCGCGTGCCAGCGGCCAATCCCAGCAGCGACCAGTAACAATCAAGTACACGACAGGGGTCAGCTTTCATCTGCCGATAAGGGGTCACGGTTCGAACGACGTCGACAGCCGTATTAACGGGGCTGAGCGGCTGGGACAGCAAACTGACCGACAACGGCCGGACTCGTCATCGTTTCGACGCGAGACTCGCCGACTACATCAGCGACCTCGACGCGGCCACCAACATGATCGATATCGGCACAGCCGACGACCTGCGAATCGCCGAGCTCCTCCTCGGCAAGCGCCTCGAATCCACGTCCGGTGGCCCGATCGCCTACGTGAGCGCGACCAAAGCCTCCATGTAGTTGGTGGAATCCGACCCTCACGCCGAAGGCTTCTACTTCCGCATGGGAGCTGAACGCATCGGCGAACGCGAGGTCTCCCCCGACCGTACGCTTCCGGTCCTGAGGATTACCGTCACTGCGAGATGACGTCTCACCCTCGGCTTCCCAATCGATGCCGCACGAACTCTGGAAGGGCATCGCCGACATCAATGCTGTTGAGAAAGGTCGGCTTGAAGCCGGAAATCTCCATCACGTTAGGCGATTGTCCAGATTCCCCACGGAACCGGCCAGTCGATCCGTCGTGACCAAGGGTGAACTGGCCGACACTCTTGGAGCCCCAATAGGCTCGTATCATGATCCGCGCTGTGGTCTTCGACGTCGGCGAGTGCCTGGTGGACGAGAGTCGTGAGTACGGCACCTGGGCCGACTGGCTCAACGTCCCCCGCCACACCTTCAGCGCCGTCTTCGGCGCGACCATCGCCCGCGGCCTCGACTACCGCGAGACGTTCCAGGTGTTCCGGCCGGGCTTCGATCTCTACGAGGAACGCGAGAAGCGCGCTGCCGCCGGACAACCGGAGACCTTCGGCGAGGAGGACCTGTACGCCGATGTCCGGCCGGCCCTCGCCACCCTGCGCGACGACGGGCTCTGGCTCGGGATCGCCGGCAACCAGACCGTGCGCGCCGGCCGAGTACTGCGCGAACTGTTCACCGCCGACGTCGACCTCATCGGCACCTCCGACGACTGGGGCGCCTCCAAGCCGGACCCGGAGTTCTTCAAGCGGGTCGTCGACGTTGTCCCCTTCGAAGCGCAGGAGATCCTGTACGTCGGCGACCGCCTGGACAACGACATCCACCCGGCGATCGCAGCCGGGATGCGCGCCGCGCTGATCCGTCGCGGCCCGTGGGGAGTGATCCAGCAGGCCGCCCCGGACGCCGACCGCGTACCCTCGCTGCGGATCGACTCCCTGACCGAACTGCCGGACAAGGTGCGCGCGATCAACGCTGCAGCGCGATAAGGGTCGTACGCCATTCGTACAACCGATCGTCCAGCCGCGTAACGCATGCGCGGTCACCCCATGGCTCCAAGGCCCGCCGTACCTCGCGGATCCGCTCCATACCCGTCGCGTACCACGTGATCGACAGCTGATCGAGCGCCTCACTCGCGTAGGCGCAGGCAGCCTCCGGATCCCCCTCGGCCGCGGCGACCGCGGCCAGGTCCCCGAGCACGACGGTGCGCTGCTTCCTATGCTCTTCGGGCAGATTCTCCAAGACCTGGAGCAGCGTCTGCCGGGCCTGAGGAAGGTGGCCAACCTTGAGTTGGGTGTTGCCTTTGAAGGCGGCCAGCCGGAGTGGCGAGAACCAGTCGAACCACTCCGGCAGCGGGGTCTCATCGACACCGACCAAGGCGTCCTCCGCGTGGCTGACGGCACGCAACGCCTCCCGTTGCTTGCCACACCGCGTCTCGCACTCGGCTTCCACTGCGTACAGCCACGCCGTGAACAAGGCAGGCACCGCATCGGCGCGGCGCGCGTAAGCGCGGGCAGCACGCAGCCTCTCGGCCGCGCCGTCTCGATCTCCCGCCCACCCGGGCACGAACGCCGCGTGCCCCAGAATGGCGGCACCGAGCAGCTGTTCGTCAGCGACACCGGCCGCCTGCAGAGCCTCGACGAACCTGGCGTCGGCCTCGGCCGGCTGCCGCAGGTCGAAGAACTCGATACGTCCCACTAGCAGCAGCGACTCAGCCAGAGCCGCCGCGAGATCTCGGCGAGGCATTCCGCCCATCTCGCTCAGGAGCTGAGTTCCGAACCTCGCGTGCTCCGCTGCGGCGGAGCGGATCAGCGGCGGCTGGACACGCCAGTACAGCCGCCGGTAAGCCCTGGTCACCGCCGCGTAATCCACTGCCACCGCGGCGGGCTGCGTTGCGGCCGTCGGGGTTGAGGGCGGCAGCGGCAGCACGACAGGGTAAGTGGCCGCCCCAGACCTGACCGGCGCGGCCTGGCTGGAGTGATCGCCCCAGGGCGGAGTGAACCCGAGTTGGTCGACCGGCATCCCAAGCGTGTGCTCCAGCAGTCGCTGGTGCACGGCGTGCGGCCATGGCGGGGTGGCGCTCTCCCATCGACGAACCTGCCGGAGGCTCACCTCCGCGTCGGCCACGCCGAGCTCGGCTCCGACACGAGCGAGCGCATCGACCAGGGCCTGCTGCGATGCGTACCCGGCATGCTGACGAGCCGCCTTGAGCTTGACGTTGCCTGACTCTCGGGACACGACGGCCTCCACAGTTAATCCACTGAAGGACTTCATCGTATCCAAAAGACCTATCCATCGACGGCAAGATTTTTATATGACCTATGAAGGTCCTACAGAAGTCCTCTTAACGGCCTTCCGAGAGGCGAACAGTAACTCCAGCATTACAGACAGCGAACTTCGCCGTATACAAAACGAGCCCGTCCGGCGCTGCACACGACCGAACGGGCTCTTGATCAGGAAGGTCCTCCTGACCCGATGAACAACCCTATTGCTCCGGTTCTCGACCGGGTTACGGCGGGCGGCTGCGGCTGCTTCGCCGACGCACCGCCGCTGCCGATGGGATGCGCCGTCTGCGGACACGCCCCCTACGCCCACCACTGCCCCGGCCAGGCCACCGACCACGAGTACGCGCAGCCGACCGGCACGCTGATGGCCCAGCGCCTGGAAGCGCGCCGCCGCACCGGCCCGCAGCCCTTCCCCTTGGCCGAGCAGCCCGTCGCCGTGGCGCCCACCGAGGTCATCGCCCTGATCCCCGCGCAACGCCGCTCCGAGCCACCCGCACCGACCGCTCCCACGCCACTGCCCGAGCGGACAACCTCCCCCCGCCTGACCCGACGACCCGCCGCCACCACACCGGCCCGACGCGACGACAGCCGACGCCCCGCACCCCGCCCGGTCGAGACACGAGCCGACCGCGCGACCCGCCTGGCACTCGCCCGCGACACCCTCACCCACCGCAGGGCCCGCATCGCGGCCCGCGCGCACGACCACAGTGCCTCACCTCCGAGCATGGGCTTGAAGTCGGCCGCCCGGCCGCTCGCTCCCCAGACCCTCCGGCCGGAGTCCGTCGTCGCCTCCGGCCGGGGCCGCCCGCCGGACGCCCTTCCGCCCCGACGTCACCAGCCCCACCGTTGGGAGGTCGCAGCATGAACGCGACCTCGCAGAGCAACCCCACGAGCAGGCGCGGCGGTGGTCCAGCTTCCCAGACGAACGCCGCCGCGCCGTCAACCCCAGCCGAACAGCCGACCGCCGTCCAGCTCGCCGAGAAACTCGCCGCCATCCTGGACAACGTCTACGGCATCTCGGCCGACATCCACCCCCTCGCCTCCGGCAACGCCATCATCTCCCTCTACCTCGGCCTGCTCGCCTACACCGACGGCGAAAGCTTCTGGTGGACCAGCCCCGAACTCAGCAACTCCACCTCGCCCCTGCTCAGCTCCGCCCTGACCCTGCCCGTGGCGGCGGCCCAGCTCGCCGAGCACCACCGGGTCCTGCGCGCTCGCCCCGCCGCCAGCCTCCTGGAAGGCGAGCTGCCGCTGCTGGCCGACATGATCCCGGCGCAGCATGTTGTCCCGCGCTGACGCCGACGCGGCCCGCGCCGCCCGGCAGGTGCAGCAGTACGCGCCGACCTGGCTGGTCATGTGGAGCCTGCGACACCGCCGGTTCGAGGCGTGGCAGTGCGCCGACCCGCGTGAGTGCCGCATCATCCACGCCCAAAGCGCCGCCGAACTGTGGGACCTCATGCAGCAGGCCGACGTCGAGCCACAGCAGATCTCGCCACCGCCGTTGTCGGCCCGAGGGCTTGTTCCCCATCCCCGCATCCTGCCCATAGAGCCCGACGAACGAGTCCCGTCCCACCACTTCCCGCAGGAGGTCGTGATCCCGTCCCACGACACCCCCACAGGCGACCGGGTGGACGCGTCCACCCGGCGCCCCGGCGCGATCACCGCCCTGAGGCGTCTGCGAACCGAGCTGCACGAACACCGAATCCTCTCGGAGATCTCCTACGACGAAGGCCCACCCCGCCTCGTCATCGGCGCCGGGTTGACCGTGTGGGCCGACCACAACGGCGAGTTCTTCACCTGGGGCACCACCTTCATGGAAGAACCCGCCACCTCCGCTGCGGCCGATGACGTGCCGCAGGTCGCGGCCCGGATCGCCGCACAACTCAACGAACACCACACCGAGCCGAGAACGGCTCCATGAACAGCGCGGCGGCACGGCGAGTGGCCTCCTGTGCCGTCGCGCCCACGACTCCCCTCGGGCGGTGGTGCACCACCAGGGGCCGCCCGCGGGGCCAGGCGAGACCGTACGGCCTCCCGCGTGGAAGGGCATGGACCTCGGCCGAAATGAGGGTGCCCCATCAGCTCTTTCCGGCAGGGCACCATCCAACCTGCGCTTGGGTCTTCGCCTCGCCATTAAGGAGCCCTGCCCCGGGGAGTCGCCGCGAACTCCACTCGGCCACCTCTCGAATAGACACAGCGCACGCCGATCAGGTGACCACATTCGGCCAAGCGGTAACCCGAAGAGCGAACTCGGGCGTCACACACGCACCACCGCGCAACGGGAGAAATCATGACCTATCCGCCGCCAGGCCCCTACGGACAGCAGCCACAGCCCTACGGATACGGGCCTGTCCAGATGACGACCGTGCGCGAACGCGGCTTCAACCCGATCACGTTCATCGTCCACGCCTGCCTGTGGTTCTTCATCCACTGGTGGGTGGCCCTCTTCACCCTCGGCTTGTGGCTTATCGTCGCCATCCCGGTCACCTTCATCGGGTGGCGGGTCACCCGCACCGTCCCCGTCCAGCATGCTCCCGGTCACCACCCGCCGCCCTACGGCCACTAGCCCGGTTTCAAATCGGGTGACCCCCACAGCGGCTCCCCCCGGTAGCGGCGAAGGCCTTCCCCCGTCATATCGGCAGCTCAGCCCTGCGGCTCGACGGACGAGGGCCGAAGGTCCTCCACCTCCGATCACCCCGGCCCGGTACGACGCCCGGCCATCCCCGGCGATCGTCACGGTCCCGCTCTGGTGCGCCCTACCGGGCAGAGATATCTTGGACGTGATCATGGTCATTACTTGATGTCTCGGCGTACCGACCAGGGGGCGAAAGCATGGGCGGAGTGGTCACGGCGGTCAGCAGTAGCGGCACCTACTCGTTCACCAAGCCGAACAAGAGCAACATCACGTTGCTGGCCGGTATCGGTGTGGAGGGGGACGTACACGCCGGAACGACGGTCAAGCATCGTTCGCGCATCGCGCGTGATCCCACGCAGCCCAACCTCCGTCAGGTCCACCTGATGCACGAGGAGCTTTTCGCCGAGGTCGGCCGTGAAGGATTCACGGTGACGCCCGGCGACTTGGGGGAGAACATCACCACCCGTGACATCGACCTGCTGGGCCTGCCCGTAGGAGCACTGCTGCACATCGGAGACAAGGCGGTCGTGGAGGTCACAGGGCTACGTAATCCCTGCTCGCAGATCGATGACTTCCAGAACGGACTGCTGAAGCAGATCGTCGGTCGTGACGAGGCCGAGAAGATCGTGCGCAAGGCCGGGATCATGGGTGTCGTGAAGGAAGGCGGCGTGGTGCGACCCGGCGACGCGATCATGGTTGAGCTGCCGGCCGGACCGCATCGGCTCCTCGACCGTGTCTGACCTTGCCGCGCTGATCGGCTGAGGGTCTCATGAATCCGCTTGTCGCCGAGGCTTGGGTGGAGTGCGACTGGCCGACCTGTGACTTCTTCGACGGCGATCTGCCTGGCAGCGCACAGGACCTGCTCGTCCTGCGGGTGGAGGCTCAGAGGGCACGGGCGATCGTCAGGCCGCACCCCATCCCTCTACCTGGGTTCAGGAGCACATGTGCCTCAGGTCTCGCCAACTGCGGCCAGCTCTTCCGCCGTGCTGGAGCGGAGTGTCGGCAGCACGGCGAGAAGGTCGGCCTCCGAAACCGTGTCACTCGTGACCTGTACCAGGGTGTTGCCGTGCTTCGCGAACACTCTCGTGTAGGCGGTTTCGGTACGCACCCAGACACCCGCTGACATTTGTCGGCAGGTCCCGGTTATATCGGGCCTGAAGGTCACATTCGGAACGGGCCGGGTGCAAGCGGCCTGCGGGGAGGCCGCAGTCTCCGACATGGCATAGAGCTCGATCGTGGATCGGTCGCGTAGCCGCTCATAGTGAAGCCCAACTGATGGCGGCCCATCCTCAAGTTCACCGAACCACTCCGCGAGATGCGTGGGTCGGTGCTCCTGAACGCCGAGCTTGATGAGCGGAATACCGGAGTGTGCCAACCTTTGTGCACGCGCTGCCCCGGCTATCGCATCCTGAGCCAAGGACATACCGGCGAACCCGATGACGACTGCGCCGACGATGGAGGCGCGGAGTGTCCGATCCCCCGAAACCAGCATGGCCGCCGCCGCAACATGGCCGCCGGCTCCGATGGCCGCGAATACGAGGCTCCCGGGGAGTACGCCGAGGTCCATGATCTCGGGGAACGTGAGGTTGTGGAGCGCGAGAGTAATAATCGCGATGTTGACGAACGGTGCCAGGATTGCGACTTGCCACCAGCGTGACAACCTGATCAGCCATCCCAGTACCAACCCCACAGGGAAGGGCGCGAGGAGCATCGTGTTCGCGCCTGTGAAGTCGTCCTCCGGCCCATAGAGGTAGATGGGGACCTCCACCAGCCCGATGACGGTTCCCACGAGTGCGGCCCGGAACAAGACGTTCATGGGCGGATTATCCCAGCGCCGATCATTCGGACAAGGTCTCAAGGGAGAGCCGTAGGCGGTGGTGCGGCCCACGTGCGACGGGTTGGTTGGGTACGGCGCGGCGTGCGTGCGGCGACGGCCCGGAGCCCTGCCCGCACGTCGGGACCGGCCCCCAGGCCGCATGCCCGGCGTGCGCCGCAGGCGCAGGGCCGGGCGACAGCGCGCCGCGCCGCCCCCCTTGACCGTTGGCTGTCTACGCTCCCCGGTCATATCGCGGATTCGACCTTGGACGACTACGAGGACACGGTGCGGCTCCACCTCAAGCCGGGGCTCGGGCGGCACAAGCTCACCGCGCTGACCGTCGCTCACGTCGATGCCCTGTGGCAGGCCAAGCGGGCAAAGTACAAGCCCAACAGTGTCCGGATCATGCGGGCCGTCCTGCGCAAGGCACTCGGACAGGCTGAGCGTGAGGGCCTGGTAGCTCGGAACGTCGCGGCGCTGTCGATGCCTCCCCGGCTCAACACCGACGAGGGCCGTACGCTCATGGTCAACCAGTGGCACAGGCTTCTCGACGAGGTCGCGGAGCGTCGGACGGGGGCGCTCGTCCTCCTGGCGCTCGTTTTCGGCCTTCGCCGCGGTGAGGCTCTCGAGCTGATGTGGAGCGACTTCGACCCGGAAACCAGGACCCTGCGCGTAGCGCACGCGGTGAAACGGATCAAGAACCGCACCCCCGGCGCGGAACGCAAGACCAAGCTTGTGATCACCGAACTCAAGACCAGGAAGTCACGCCGTACGCTCTGCCTGACGCCCGAGTTGGTCGACGCGCTCAAGCGGCATCGGGCCGCGCGCAACGCGGAACGTCTCCAGGCCGGAGAGGATTGGACCGAGCATGGACTGATCTTCCCCACGATGCTCGGCAATCCGTCCGATCCCGACACCTTCTCTCACCTGTTCTCGAAACTGGCGCAGAAGGCCGGCCTCGGTCACTGGCATCCGCATGAGCTGCGGCACTCCGGTGCCTCGCTCATGCTCGCCCAGGGCACACCGCTGCACGTCGTCTCCGACGTCCTCGGGTATGCCAGCATCGCGATCACCAAGGACGTCTACGGGCATCTGATGGAGGGGACAAGCGGGCTGCGTCGGCAGCGATCTCGGGGGCTCTGCTGGGCAGACCTGCACCCTTGGCTCCCAGGTTGGCTCCCACAGACACCGAAGAGACCGGCTGAGCAACACAACGAAAAAGGCCCTTGACGGCATAGTGCCTGTTCAGGGGCCTTCTTGCATGTGTGCGGCCGGAGGTACTCGAAACCCCGACCTTCTGATCCGTAGGGAAAGGCAGATGCCTCGTCAGGGGCATCTCACCCTGCTCAGGTGGTGGTTGCGGGTCGGTGGAGAGTGCTCCTGTAAGGCGGTGTTGCTGTATCGGCTGCTGTACAGCATTCCTCATCCTTCGTGAGATGCGACGTGGCCTTTCGCCGAACCGGCGTCGAGCGATTCCTCCAAGACTGGCTCTAACTGATCGTTTCGAAATGAGGTCCGAAGGCGGCGCAGGCAGATGAGGCTGCACGCCAGGTCGAGCAAACCTCGATGGAGGTCGGCGCGGTGCTCGTAGCGCACCCGGAGCCGTTTGAACTGGTGCAGCCAGGCGAAGGTCCGCTCGACCACCCACCGGACGGCAACCAGCCCGGAGCCGTGCGGGGTGCCGCGGCGGGCGATGGCCGGCATGATCCCGCGCGTGCGCAGGTGGCGGCGGTGACTGAGGTAGTCGTAGCCACGGTCGGCGTACAGGCGGCGGGGCTTGCGCCGAGGCCGACCGCGCACGCCGCAGATGGGCGGGACTTTGTCCAGCAGAGGCAGAAGCTGTGTGACGTCGTGGCGGTTGCCGCCGGTCACCGAGACCGCCAGCGGAGTACCGTGCGCATCGACGATCAGGTGGTGCTTGGAGCCGAGCCGGCCGCGGTCGACCCGTGAGGGCCCGACGTGATCCCCCCTTTGAGAGCGCGGATGTGCGAGCCGTCGATGGCAGCGGTGTCCGGACTACTAGGGGAAGCCCAAGACGCCTTGGTCCGGTGTCGAGCGTTGCCCTGACAAAGAACGCCTGCTCACGCGGGGGTCGGCTCCGTACACCAGCTCAGGCGTCCCAGCCGCTCGCCGGGCCGGGCCGGCCGCTGTCGCCTTGTCATGAGCACCGCCTGGTACCGGCTGGCCATGCACGCCTTGGGTTCCGTGAACCCAAGGCCGTATAACCTCCCAGGCCACCCCAGCGGTCCAGCGTCAGCCCTTGGGTTCACCTGAACTCTGGGCTTTCGAGGGGGTTGATCGACAACGGAACGGCCAGTGGCGTTAGCGAGCCAGCTCTGGCGGAGTTACCGTCATCCACCGCTCCGATGCGTGTCGGGGACCTGATATGTAGCCACCTTCCATGGCTGCTCGCCAGGATGAGCCGTCCCGGAAAGCCTCATAAGGAATCCTGGCCGCCGATCAGGTCAAGGGTGACTATCAGGGCATTCAACACCCATTAGGGCTACCTCATCCACCCTCGCCTCACCCCTTTTCGCATCACATCTTCGAGCCGTAGACATGGCGGACATTTGACCGCACGAAGCCATATCAACCCTCTGAACTGCATAAACTCGCTCGACGAAGCGGAATCGGCGGGAGAGGTTTCAATGCGCACCTTAGGCTATTCAATGGGTTTGGGCGCCTTTGTCGTAAGTGCGGTAGTTATCGCCGCGAACTCCACCTCGGCGCGGGCGCCGCTGAACCCTGTCAGCGGGAACAACGGGTTCACCGCCGTAGTGGAATCAGACGCGCGGCTGAACAGTAACGAGAACGATGGCACGCTGGCGGTGGGCGGCAACCTCATCATGACCGGCGACTACCGCATCGCCAACAACGGGGCGGGCACCTTCGTCGTCCCCGGCGACGCGCGGCCCACCGCGCTGGTGGTGGGCGGCCGCATCGATTTCGCCCAAAGCACCCCCACCGGGCGGGTCTCGGTGCTGTCTGGCGGATATGTCAAGGTCGGCGACCTCACCGGCGCGTTCGTGATGGACACCGACAACAACGGCGCGGCCGTCAACACCCGGGTGAACGCGACCGGCGACTACGAGTCGCCCTCCCGGGTGGAGCTGACCGTCCGCCAGCCCGTCGCCTCCGTCGGCCCCGCCACGGTGATGGACTTCACCCAGCTGTTCACCACCTACCGTGAACGCTCCACCGCCCTGGCCCAGTGCGCCAACACGGTGATCCTGCGCGACGGCAACGGGGTGCCCTTCCCTGGGGGCGTGGTGCCGCCCAACTCCACCGTGCGCATCAGCCTGGCCCCCAACGCCACCAACGTCCTGCAGATCAGCGCCGCGAACCTGACCAACATCGCCACCCTCATCTTCGACGACCAACCCACCGCGACCAGCCCCCTCATGATCGTCGTGGACACCACCGCCGTGGGCGGCGACTACACCTGGGCCGCCCCCAACTTCGCCGGCATCGGCGGCCCGCAGGCTTCCTTCATCCTGATCAACTTCCCCGACGCCACCACCATCAGACTGCCCTCCAGCGGAAGCGCCACCATCGAAGGAACGATCTTCGCCCCGAACGCCTCACTGATCGACGAGAGCTCCTCCAACATCGAGGGCAACGTCATCGTCCGCGAACTGACCCACGGCACCGCCGCCAACAACGGCGGAGAGATCCACAACTTCCCCTTCAGCACCGACCTCAACTGCTCCGCCCCCACCCCGACACCTACGCCCACCCCCACCCCGACGCCCACCCCGACGCCCACCCCGACGCCGACACCCACCCCAACGCCGACACCGACGGCGGCTCTCGTATACCCAGGGTCCTCGACCAGCGAGCTTCGCGGGCACAACCACCAGTCGAACTCGGTGAAGGTGAGCCGTAACGCTCACTGCCGGCACCGGGGGGAGCGCTGCCACGGCAGGCAGGGGAAGAGAACCGGACGCTGTCACGGCAGGCAGGCCCGAGAGTGCTTCGGTCCCCATCATGGGGGCCGAACCGCCAAGGGTCGGTGATCGAGTAGTCGATGCGCTCTTCGCACCGATGTCGCCGAGCACCAGCCGGTAGCTAACCCATAGTGATCAAACCGGTGAAAGATTCCTGTGCGCTGCCCACCAGCACCGGAACCCTCCGCGTCAGGCTCAAGTGAGACAAAAAGGGACTAAGTTCCTTAACTAGCACGAATAGGGCGAGAACGGGTATCGAGCACAGTGAGTCAGGTCATCATGGCGGGCCCTAACAACGTGCAAGCTCTAACGGAGACTTACTGGCTGTGCGAGATCACACGGTTCTAACCCTAGCGACTCTGGATAACTGCGGGTAAACAACGACATGCACAACATGCGACGGCCTCGTTGAATAACCACCTTTACCCCCGTCCCTATAGACATGTGTGGAGCAGTGATCATCCAGGCATGCTCGGTAAAGCCGGACTTACCTAGACCAACTCATCCGTCACGCCTACGTCTGCACCCACATGATCCGAACGATGGAAGCCTCCGTGACTGACTGCTAACACCGTCGGCGAGCAGTGGGAGCCAACCGAGAGCACCCTGTTAGCAAGGGTGTTAGCAAGAAGCCCGAACGATCAAGAAACCAAGAAGGCCCCTGATGGCGTAATGCCTGTTCAGGGGCCCTCTTGCTGCTGTGCGGCCGGAGGTACTCGAAACCCCAACCTTCTGATCCGTAGCTCCCCAAACGATGTCCAGGGGCGTTCGGACTAGTTCACCGCGCAGGTTGCGCACGATCCGCCTGTTCACATCGATTCAGTTCGGTCCAGGGTCATGCGGCTCGATGGCTCCCAAGGTGGCTCCCAGAGTCGGAGCGTCGACGGTTTTACAGGACGTGACTGTTGCTTGCGCTTCATGGTCACTGACATGCGATGAAACTTCCTTCCGCAGTGCACCAGTTTGGAAGGTCACTTCGACGCCTGGACGCAAAAGTCCCAGCGCCGGCCTGATCTACCAGGTCCTGGCCACGCTTCAGACCTCATCCGCATGGATCGACGCGTGTCCCACCTGCCACCGCGACATACCCGCCGCACGGCCAGCACACCACCCACCCGAACCAACCTAACAAAGTACTACTAGGACATAAGCCGCAATCTACTCAAATAAAACGCGCTCTGAAGTCTCGGAATTCGGCGAGGACATCAAACCCGGCCAGACCGACCCGGCCCACACCTTCTGGGTCGACTCCGGACACCTCACGCTGGTGCACTTGTCGGCCGTCCACGTAGAAGGTATAGGTCGAGCCCTTCCTGGCCACCTTGAGCGTGTGGAAGTCATCGGGGTCGAAGCCGAACGGCCATGGGATGCGCTCCCAGCTGAACACGCCCTTCTCCATCACCAGGACGGTGAGCTGGCCGCCTGCGGTGAGCGGTTCGACGTAGTAGCCGATGTCGTTACCCGGCTCCGTGTTGGAGAACAGCAAGCCGTACTTCGGGGTCTCGTCCCGGCGGCCGTAGTCGAGCAAGCGCGCACGGACCGAGAGCGTGAAGCTGGTGCTCATCGGCCGCTTCGTCCACATCAGGAACCCCCAGCCGGGGCCTGTGGGTCCTTCGGGGTATCGGGTCAACTTGGCGCTGCGTGGGCCGGTGATGTCCCACTCTGACACGTCACCCTTCGTATCCCAGCGTGCAGACACTGCAGGGCGTCGTGTGAGGGTTGTCGTCGGGGTGGGGGTTGGAGTGGTGGCCGACGAAGGGGTCGGGCTTGTGCTCGGGGTGGCCTTCCGGGCGGAGACCGGCAGGGTCGTTCCGGTTGGCGTGGCGGGAGCTGGCGTGGCAGGCGTTGGCGTGGCGGGAGCTGGCGTGGCAGGCGTTGGCGTGGCAGGAGCTGGCGTGGCTGAGGCTGGCAGGCCGAACGTGGTGGTGGCCGCTGGGCCTGCGACTACGGGCGGGCTGGTTAAGGGCGCGGGCCACAGGATGTAGGCCGCACTCACCGTCACCGCCACCCCCGCCGCCGCCGCCACCGGCCGTCCCCATTTGGGGGTACGGCGGGCAGCATGGTCTCGTCCAGGCGCCGCCGGTGTGGTGTCACGGCGAGAAACCCCGGGTTTGCCGTGATCCTCGCCAGAGCCGCTGTCCCTGTGAGGTTCACTGGGCGCGCTGTCCCGGCGAGCCTCAGCAGGTCCGTTGTCCCTGTGAGAGTTGTTGCCGGGCACGCTGTCCCGGGGAGGCGTCACGGGTGCGGCGGCTGGGGAGCCATCCATCAGCGCGTGCCAGGCCGTCTGGGCGTCAGGGCGCAGCGCGGGATCCTTCTGAAAACACGCCGTCAGCACGTCATGCAGCGGCTCGCCGATGGCCCGAAGGTCAGGCTCGATGTTGAGCACCCGATACATGACCGCAGGGATGGAGTCGAGGCCGAAGGCGGGCGAACCGGTGGCGGCATAGACCATCGTCCCGGCCCACGAGAACAGATCCGAGGCGGGCCCGATCTGCTCGGCCTGAATCTGCTCGGGCGACATGTAGCCGGGCGAGCCCACCACACTGCTGGCGGTAACGGAGGAGGCGTCCAGCGCCTTGGCGATGCCGAAGTCGATCACCCTGGGCCCGTCAGCGGCCAGCAACACGTTGGAAGGCTTGAAATCGCGGTGCACGATGCCCGCCCGGTGGATGGAGATCAGCGCGGTCATGGTCGCCACCGCGAGCCGTACCAGATCGTCGCCGGTCAAGGGGCCACGCGTGCGTACGGCCTGCTGGAGGGAGATACCCTCGACCAGTTCGGAGACGATGTACGGCACGGCGCCCGCGAATCCGACGTCGAGCACGCGTGCCGTACAGAACTGGGCCACCCGGCGGGCCAGCTCGACCTCACGCTGGAAGCGCTGTACGGCGGCGGTGTCACCGGCGAAGCGGGCGTGCAGGACCTTGGCCGCTATGGCGGTGCCGTCGGGTGCCCGCCCGGCGAAGACGGTGCCCTGGCCGCCCTCACCGAGGAAACCGAGAAGCACGTAGGGGCCCAGCGCTGTCGGATCCCCCTGGCGCAGTGGCTGCATGAAGGGGATCTTAGAGTGCGGTTCGCGAGCCTATCACCGTGATGTCGTAGTTTGATCGTATGGATTTGTAGCGTTACCGTCGGTAGGCGGGTCCGGTCGTGCTGTGATGGCTGAATGGCTGAATGGCTGAATGGCTGAATGGCTGAGCGTAAGCCGTACCCGAGCGACATACCCGACGCCCGCTGGGCATTGATCGAGCCTACCTTGACCGCCTGGCGGCAATCCCGACTCGACCGCCGCCCCACGGCCAGCCCGCTACGGTCGAGTTACGGGACGTCTTCAACGCGATCCTGTACATCAACCGCACGGAAATCGCCTGGAAAATTGAATCGTTTCAGATCTGATAGGGGCTCTGATATGTCCCTGGTCTTGTGGCGGCTGGCGTTGAATCTGATCGATGAGGCGATCGGCTGGGGGCTGGCCCCAAGGTCGTGAAGTTTGCGGTTGGGTCATGTTGTCAAGGTCCTGCGGATGTGAGGATTTCGATACCGGTGGTGGCCTTGTAGCTGGTCCGGTCGATGTGGGGGCCTCTGGCCTGGTATTTGGTGATGGCGCGTTTGACGATGCGAGGGCTGAGGCGTAGTCGCCGTGAGGGCAGCAGGCCGGCCAAGACGTGCCGGCCGATGGTGCCGACCAGGTCGATGGTGGTGTCGGCGATGACGCCCGCGGCCAGGACGACCTGGTCGCGGGCGCTGTGCCAGGCGATGCTGAAGCCGGCCCGGTCAGGATCGATGCCCGACCCGGGAGCCTGATGGCACACCGCCGCTGTCCGGGCTACGGGGGAACCTCAGATCCCGGTCACGTGCTTCACCCTCCCCTGCGACGGACGCCTTTCACGCGGAGCAGACCAGGACACTCGGTCAGTGGCGGCCGTCAGACCTCATTGCTGTATTTCGCTGCTGTACGGGCACGAAAAAGGCCCCCCGGGATGATCCCAGAGGGCCTTTGACCTGCTGTGCGGCCGGAGGTACTCGAAACCCCAACCTTCTGATCCGTAGTCAGATGCTCTATCCATTGAGCTACGGCCGCTCGCTGCGTTAGCAAGCATAGCGGGTTTTCCGGGATGCCTCGAACCGGTTAGCCGATGGGGCCATGATCGAGGGAGGGGGCGAGTTCCGTGCCGTGGCCGGCCCCAGGCCCTCTGGGCAGCGCGGGGCAGGCCCCTGGGCAGAGGCCAGGTGGGCCGGAGGATCAAGGAGAGGACGCCGGGAAGTCAGGTCCCATCTCGGCGGGGCGGAGTTCGGGGCGGCGGAGGCTGCCATCGGGGGTGACGCGGAGGAGCCCGGCCTACACGATCGGCACCGATCTCAAGCCCGCGCCGGGTGCCGATGGAGGAGGTCACTCACTGGGAGCGCTGGTGAGAGCCTGACCGATGCGCGGGGTCGGCGTCGGAGTCGTCGGTGGCGACGTCGACCTTCTTCGGGAAGAGCGTGTAGCTCAGCGGCCAGAGCACGGCGATCAGGGGAATCTTGAGCGCGCCGGATATGAAGGCGTCCAGCTCCGCGGTCCGTGACGGGTCGTCGACGATCCAGATGAGGCCGAATACCAAAGCGCAGAAGATGCCGTACGCGAGAACGATCCGAAACCAGAAGCCCCACTCGTACCGGGCCCTCGCCATGCCGCCGGGTGGGGGCTTCCACGGTTCGGGGCCGCCGGCGAAGCGGTGGGCGAACTTCGCGTCGGCCCAGGTGATCGTACTGTGGCCGAAGACGATCGAATAGGCGAGGTAGGCGGCGGCCAGCCCGTGGCGCCAGTCCGCCTGGGCGCCGCCGCGTATGTCGATGATGGAGGCGAC
>Ga0233377_1000283_pt1 | contig 26104 bp, 26 predicted proteins | sample ElkDunMinimDraft_6_FD_191540 | JGI IMG/M metagenome (GOLD analysis project Ga0233377, IMG submission 191540) | Fecal eukaryotic communites from dung pellets of Tule Elk in California, USA - Elk Dung E36 | ecosystem: Host-associated > Mammals > Digestive system > Large intestine > Fecal | place...
AGATGGGGCTTGAAGCGGCGCTGGAGCTTGGCGCGGTGGGCGCGCTCCATGACGAAGATGATGTCGGCCCATTCGACCAGTTCAGGGGAGCATGCCTCCTCCGCATCCGGTGCCAGGCCGGCGGAGGCGGTCTCGACGCCTGGGTGATGGGCGAAGACTTGCTCGGCCGTGGGGGAGCGGAGACGGTTGCGAGAGCAGAGGAAGAGGAGGTTGGTCAGAGGATCGACGCTAGCGACATTAGCCGACGACGGGTGCCGAAAGGTAACCTGCAATGAATGGCCCAGCTAAGCGCAAAGTGCCTCCTGCTATTTCCGCCATATCTTTAATCCGAACTATGTCGTCGATAACCTTTCGAATCCGCCCACCTTCATTTTCGTCCAAATCTTTAAGCTCAATCGTCAATCTGCCAATTGAACAATAAATGGACTCTCGAAACGGAACGACGCCCGAAGTTTCAAACCTATCGAGCGTTCTTCTAATTAGATCGATCTGAGCCACAACGATGCGTTTAGTTGCCTCCGTCAGTTCGCTTGATTCCGCTACGTCGGCTAGGAGTTCATCAATAGAACTGCCGATTTCTTCTCGCCGTTCGATCAGCCCATCATTGTTGAATTGAACAACATCCAACATCGATATCAGATCAAGTATAGCCTGTATATTGTGAGATTGACTGGGTTGAAATGCGTTGTATTTTTCACCAAGATTGTCCCCAGCAAACAATTTAACAAGTCTAGCCCTCAATCTCTCCCCAGACCTTCTAGTGCCTGGAGACACCATGTGCTCTTGGATCAACCCATCCACCACTCTTAGATGGTTGAAAAATGTCGGGATGGATTCCGCTTCGTTGGTTCCAGCACTTTCCTGCATGAATCGCGAGATCATACTTACCGTCGGCATAGCGGCGGCAGATGGCTGAAGCATCCTTTCAAGGATCGAAGTCAGTGACTTTATCTCAATGGGCAGCGAATCACTCATAGCGGAATATTATCGTGCTTCTTCCACGGGTTTTCCTGCTGCTTGTTCTTCAGCGTCCGTAGCGCCTTGATCAGCCTTCTCCGCGTGCCGTGCGGCATGATGACGTCGTCGATGTAGCCCAAGCCTGCGGCGACGAACGGGTTGGCGAAGCGGTCCTTGTATTCGGCTTCGCGCGCGGCCAGGGCTTCGGGGTCGCCGGCCTCCTTGCGGAAGATGATCTCGACCGCGCCCTTGGCGCCCATGACGGCGATTTCGGCGGTGGGCCAAGCGTAGTTGACGTCGCCGCGCAGGTGTTTGGAGCTCATCACGTCATAGGCGCCGCCATAGGCCTTGCGCGTGATCAGGGTCAGTTTGGGCACCGTCGCCTCGGCATAGGCGAACAGCAGCTTGGCGCCGTGTTTGATCAGGGCGCCGTACTCCTGCTTGGTGCCGGGCATGAAGCCGGGCACGTCGACGAAGGTGACCAGCGGGATGTCGAAAGCGTCGCAGAAACGCACGAAACGGGCGGCCTTGCGGCTGGAATCGATGTCCAGAACGCCCGCCAAGACCTGGGGCTGGTTGGCGACGACGCCGACCGGCTGGCCGTCCAGACGGCCGAAGCCGCAGACGATGTTCTTGGCGAAGTCAGCGCCGATCTCGAAGAAGTCGGCCTCGTCCACCGTCTTGAGGATCAGCTCCTTGATGTCATAGGGCTGGTTCGGGTTGGCGGGCACCAGGGTGTCGAGGCTGGCTTCGTCGCGGTCGGGATCGTCGTAAGAGTCGCGCACCGGCGGCTTTTCGCGGTTCGACAGGGGCAGGAAACCGATCAGGCGGCGGACCTCGCTGAGGGCCTCCAGATCGTTCTCGAAGGCGCCGTCGGCCACGCCGGACTTGCCCGCATGGACGCGGGCGCCGCCCAGGTCTTCGTGGCTGACCACCTCATTGGTGACGGTCTTCACAACGTCGGGGCCGGTGACGTACATGTAGGAGGTGTCCTTCACCATGAAGATGAAGTCGGTGATGGCGGGCGAATAGACGTCGCCGCCTGCGCACGGGCCCATGATGACGCTGATCTGGGGGATGACGCCGCTGGCCAGGGTGTTCTGCAGGAAGATGTCGGCGTAACCGGCGAGGGATTCCACGCCCTCCTGAATCCGCGCGCCGCCGGCGTCGAACAGGCCGATGATCGGGGCGCCGTTGGTCAGGGCCATCTTCTGGATCTTGACGATCTTGGCCGCATGGGCGCCCGACAGGGAGCCGCCGAAGACGGTGAAGTCTTTCGAGAAGACATAGACCAGCCGTCCGCCGATGGTGCCGCGGCCCGTGACGACGCCGTCGCCGGGGATGCGCTGCTTCTCCATGCCGAAATCGTGGCTGCGATGTTCGACGAACATGTCGGTTTCTTCGAACGAACCCTCGTCCAGAAGCACCTCGATCCGCTCACGCGCGGTCAGCTTGCCCTTCTTGTGCTGGGAGGCGATGCGGGCCTCTCCGCCGCCAATGCGGGCCCCGGCGCGGCGGGCTTCAAGCTGGTCGAGGATGTCGTGCATGGGAGGTCTCCTTGAACCGTCCGGCTTAAGGAGACCTGCGCCGGGTGGCAAGATGCGGCGGCGCAGCAGGGCCTGCCTCCCGGCGTGGTCCGGCGCCGCGTCTAGACCGTCTGGGCGACAGTCGCCGCCAGCCGGGTCAGTTCGGCCACATGGGCGGCGAAGGCGGTCTTGCCCTTGGCGGTCAGGCCGACCCAGGTGCGCTGGCGGCCGTCGAAGGGGGCCTTGGTCAGGGCGACGTAGCCCGCCTCCTCCAACTGTTTGATGTGCTTCGACAGGACGGAGTCCGACACGCCGATGCGGTCGCGGATCAGCGCGAACTCGGCGTCGTCCACGCCTGACAGTATGGCGCAGATCTGCAGACGGCCGGGCGCATGGATGACGGGGTCGAAGACGGGAACGGCGCTCATTGCGGCGCCTCCGCCAACTCCTTGAGCCACACCCGCATCCACAGCCGGCTGGCGGCGATGGCGACGACGAAGCCGATCACGCCCGAAACGATGAACAGCCACCACGGCCCCACATAGCGGCCGTACAGCGACAGGCCGATCAGTCCAAAGAAGACCGCCAGCAGACCGAAGGCCACCCAGCGGGCGCGTTTTGGCGAATAGCCGCTGACCCACCAGCCCAACCGCTTGCGCCACGACGTGACCATGAAGGCCAGTCCGCCCAGGGCGATGGGAAGGACGATCAGCCCCCACAGGGTGGGCAGGCCCTGACTGGCGACCAGCAGGCCGCATACAGCGCCATAGAGGGCGTCATACCAGACGGGATAGTCCATGCTGCGGCCGACGCTGCTGCGCGCCGCCTGAATGGAGGCCAGGGCCTCGTGCGGGTTGGGGTCTTGCGTCATGGGAACCTCACTTTCCAATATGGAAAGAATAGGCGTGACTTTCCATATTGGCAAGTGAATACTTTCCAAATTGGAAAATCAGGTGGCGAGCGCCCTGAACCACTGGTCCAGCAGCACCGCCTCGGCGCGACGGCCGGCGGTGCGTTCAGCGTTGTCGGCGTCCACGCCCCACTGTTCTTCCTGGAAGGCTTCCTCCAGCCGCGACAGATCGAAGGCGGCCTCGCCGGTCAGGACGCCGCGATGCACCGCCAGACCCAGGACCGCGCTGCCGAACAGGGGAACCGCCGTGGCCAGGCCGGTCAGGGCGAAGTCGTCCAGAGTCAGGGCCAGCGTCTTGACCCGTGCGATGGCCGCGGGGTCCTGGGCCTTGTGGACAATGCCTTGCGCGGGCTCGAGGACCACGCCCAGCTCGGACGCCGCCCAGTCGCGCCACGGGCCCCAGGTCTGCGTCTGGCGCGTCACCAGAGGGGTCGGATGCTCGGCCAGATAGCAGAGGGCGTCGGACCCGGCGTAGGCGGCGATCTCCTCGGCCACAGGCTCGCGGGTCTGGCTGACGCGGTCGATGGCGGTGGAGGCCAGACGGGTGGCGGGCATGGTCCCCGGCGCGATAAACTCGTCCTGGGCCGCCCATTCGTCAGCGACCAGACGGGCGGCGGCGGCGGTCGGCAGGATCAGCTTGGCGTGGGCGGGGGTTTTGGGCGTGCGGCCGTCGAGGGTGATAGCCCAGCCGCCCTCCCCTTCGGCCACGTCGACGGCCTTCCAGAAGCGTTTCAAGCGTTCTTCGGACTCGCGGAAACCCTTGCGGGCGGCGACGTTGGGGTCGAGAGGCGGGATGTGGCTCATGGTCGGTCTCAGGCGGCGAGGCGGCGGGCGGCGAAACGCTCCAGCGCGGCCTCAAGGTCGGTGAAGTCGGCGGCGACGTGGACGGCCCCGCCCGCGATCTGTTCGTCTGGCGTATGGAAGCCCCAGCCGACGCCCAGAGGATGAGCGCCCGCCGCGACCGCCATGGTCATGTCGTGGGCCGTGTCGCCGATCATGGTGGTCGAGGCCGCGTCGGCCCCGCACGCGGCCATGGCTGCTTGCAGCATGGCGGGGTCGGGCTTGCCCGGCCCGTCCTCGGCGCAGTGGGAGGACGCGAACAGGTCGGCCCAGCCCTCGCGCGCCAGATTGCGGGCCACGCCGCGCCGGTTCTGGCCCGTCGCCAGCGCGAGGCGCCAGCCGTCGCGCTTCAGCCGGCGCAGATGGTCCATGACGCCGGGATAGAGGGGCTCTTCGTGGCCGGCCTCATACATCCGGCGGAAGCTGCGCTGGAAGCCGGCGACATAGTCGGCCAGTTCGGCGTCGGTCAGCTGCGGCTCCAGCATGTGCATGGCCTGGGGCAGGCTGAGGCCGACGATCATGCGGACGCGGTCGTAGGAGGGCTCGGGCAGACCCATGTCGCGCGCGGCCTCGCCCGCCGCGCGGTGGATGGAGGCGCGGCTGTCGACCAGGGTGCCGTCGATGTCGAAGACTGCGAGAGGGCGGGTCATTCTCCTCCCCATTTCATGGGGAGGTGGATCGGACGCGAAGCGGACGAGACGGAGGGGCTGGCGGCGGAGCGCTCGGATGCAGCCCCTCCACCGCTTCGCGGTCCCCCTCCCCATTGCATGGGGAGGAAAGTCATCGCTGCCGTCTCACGCCTTCGAACGGGTCGCTTTCGTCGCCTTCCTGCGGATCGAAGCCGAAGTGGGCGAAACCGGCCTTCATTTCGGGCGAGAGGGGCGCTGTGACCTTCAAGACGCCGCCGCGCGGGTGGTCCAGTTCGATGCTGCGGGCGTGAAGCTGCAGCTTCAGGCCGCTGGACAGCTCCTTCGATTTGTCGTCGCCGTATTTGGGGTCGCCCAGGATGGGGTGGCCGATGCCGGCCATGTGGGCGCGAAGCTGGTGCGTGCGGCCGGTGAAGGGGCGCAGCGCCATCCATGAGGCCCGGTGCGCGGCCCGGCTGATGGTGGCGAAGGCGGTTTCGGCGGGTTCGGCCTTGGGGTCCTTGCGGTCGGCGGGGCGCATCATCTCATAGTCGTTGATGCCGGTCTTCTTCAGCGGCATGTCGATCTGACCGGCGGAGGGCTTGGGGTTGCCGATGACGATGGCCCAGTAGGTCTTCTTGGCCTGACGACGGGCGAAGGCCCCGGCCAGACGCTTGGCCGCCTCCGGCCCCTTGCCCAGCAGCAGCACGCCCGAGGTGTCGCGGTCCAGACGGTGGACCAGACGCGGACGGTCCATCCCCTCGCCCCAGGCCGACAGCAGGCGGTCGACGTGGCGGCTGGTCTTGGTGCCGCCCTGAACGGCCAGGCCGTGCGGTTTGTTGATGGCGATGACCATGTCGTCTTCATAGAGGACCAGCGACTTGGCGAAGGCGATGTCCTTTTCCGACAGGGTGTGGACATCACCGGCCTGGCGCGAGGTGTCGTCGGGGATGGGCGGCACGCGCACGGCGGCTCCGGCGGTCAGGCGGCCTTCGGGCTTGATGCGGGCGCCATCGACGCGGATCTGGCCGCTGCGGGCCATCTTCTGCACCTGGATGTTGGACAGGTGCGGCCAGCGCCGACGGAACCAGCGGTCCAGACGGATGCCGTCCTCGGCCTCGGCGACATAGATGGTCAGGACTTCGCGCTTGGGAGCCGGTTCGGCGTCGCGGATGGGTTCGTCGGTGTCAGGCGGTGTCAAAGGGCGGCTCCGAAAGCGCGGCGGGCGACCATCAGGCCGAGGAAAAGAGCGAGGATCGACAGAACGACCGAGGCGGCGACATAGCCCGAAGCCAGGGCGAACTGGCGCTTTTCGATCATCAGGGCCGTCTCCATAGAGAAGGCCGAAAAGGTGGTGAAACCGCCCAGCAGGCCCACGGCGGCGAACAGGCGGATGCTCTCGGCGTGCAGGCCGCCGCGAAAGGCCAGCCACCCGGCAAGCCCGCCCATGACCAGACCGCCGACGACATTGACCACCAGCGTCGCCCACGGAAACCCTGCGGGCAGCAGGCGGCCGACCCCGTAACGGGCCACAGCGCCCAGCGCTCCACCGGCGGCGACGATCAGGAAACGTGTCATGACGCGGCGCTTATACGCCGGATTGCGGCGAAGCGAAGGGCGGCGTCAGCGGCCCCCGCTCAACGCCTCAGGGCGTCGCGCACGCCGCGGGCGTCGTAGACCTCGGACCGGTCAGGCTTTTGGCCATCGCCCATGATGATCTCCAGCACGGTCGAGGTGGGGGACGGGCCTTCGAAATTCAGGCCCACGCCGACACCGACGCCGGAGGTCGAGAAGCCGCCGCGACGGCCGGAGTAATGGCTGGTGCCGCCGCCGATCGAGACGCTGGGGCGCATGCCGCCGGCGCTGTCGGGACGGCCGTCGATCCAGCGCTGGGTGACTTCGAACCAGTCGTGGCGCTGCTCCAGCGTCAAATCAGCGGCGCGCAGCAGGGCGTAATCCGCCACGGGGCGGGCGTCGCCGACGCCGCGATAGGTGATGCGGTAGCGGTTGGACTCGATGCGTTGCTCGGAGAAGCCCTGACCGTTGGCCGATTGCTGCGGGCCGTAGGGCGCCAGACTGGCGCAGGCGGTCAGGGCCAGGGCGGATACGCCTGCGAGGGCGATGGCGAACAGCTTCATCAAGGACATCCTTTCAAAGTCATAGCGCCGGACGCGGCGCCGGGTTCCCTCACAGACCCAGCATCAGGGCCGCCAGCGCCAACGCCGCCGGAACGGTCTGGATCAGCAGAATCTTGCGGCTGACCGTCGCCGCGCCGAACAAACCCGCGATCGCAACGCAGGCCAGAAAGAAGACCTTGATCGAAAATCCGGCCTCGCCCAGCCACAGCCCCCACGCCAGACCGGCGACCAGAAAGCCGTTATAGAGCCCCTGATTGGCGGCCATGACCTTGGTCGTTTCGGCCTTTTCGGCGCTCATGCCGAACGCCTTGCGCCCACGCGGCGTGGTCCACAGCGCCATCTCCAGAACGACGATATAGAGGTGGATGACGGCGACCAGAACGATCAGGACAGTTGCGACCATCAGATCAACTCCAAGTTCGAAACGGTAATCGAACACGGCCTGCCGGCGCCCGCAAGCCTACAAGGCCATGGCGTCCCGCAGCCGGGCGAAATCCTGGGGCAGAGGCGCCTCAATGGTCAAGCTCCCGCCTTCGGGGTGCGGAAACGTCAGCTTCGCCGCATGCAGCATCAGGCGCGGCGCCGCACCCCCGGCCAGCGTCAAGGCCCCGCCGTAGCGAACGTCACCCACCAGAGGCCGGCCTATGTGAGCCATATGCACCCGAAGCTGGTGCATCCGCCCGGTCAGGGGCTCCAGCTCGACCAGGGCGGCGTCCTCGGACGAGGCCAGGGTGCGGTAACGGCTCTGGGCGCCCTGCGCGCCCTTCGCGTCAAAGGCGCAGACCCGCATGTAGGATTCACGCCCGATCTCCTGTCGAACCAGGGGGGCGTCGATGGTTCCCGACGCAGGCTCAGGCGCCGAGGCGACCAGGGCCAGATAGGTCTTTCTGAAGCGCCGCATCTGCAGCGCCTTGCCCAGGAAGCCCGCCGCAGGCTTGGTCTTGGCCGCCAGGATGACGCCCGAGGTGTCGCGGTCCAGCCGATGCACCAGTTCCGGCCGCTTGCCGTTCGAACGCATGAAGGCCCACAGCAGGTCGTCCAGCGTATGCGCCTTGATGCGCCCGCCCTGGCTGGACAGGCCCGAGGGCTTGTTCAGCACCAGAACATGGGCGTCCTCGTGCAGCACCCACGAGCGAACGGAGGCGATGTCTTCAGGTGAAAGTTCGAGCGGGGTTCTGGTCGTCACTGGTCGTCAACTGCTTTCGCCACTGAAGGATTTCAAAGTGCGCCGAAAGGCCGACTGCTACGCCAGCGATGAGAGCAACCGCTGGGCCTATGAAAAAAGCCATGACGAGAACCCGAACGCCGCTCCACTCGTAAGCACCTCCAAAGCGCTCATCAAGCATGGTCGTGAAATGGGCATTCCAAAAGAGGACGCCGAACAGAGCGACAAATGTCGCGCCTCCCGCCAGCCAGCGCCGTTTCCGGCCCAGTGGCGCGAACAGCAGCCAAGCCGAAACGGCGAAGGCCGGGATCGCCAAAAGCTCAATCAGCCTTCCTTGCTCGTCACCGAGACGAAACCCGATCATCCACTCCGCGCAGATTGAGACGGCGCTGATCGCAGCGGCCAGCGTGATGATCTTCCACCCGCTGGCCGTGACTTTGATCAATGCAAGACGCCCTTCTTCGCCATGGCCCAGGCGTACCAGATGAACAGGATGCAGGCGCCGCCGATGAGGACGTTCATCACCCAGGCGTTCGGCCCCATCACAGCAGAGGCGTCGGACAGGCCGTAGCTGTAGATCAGCCCGCCCACGAAGCCGAGGAAGGACAGGACGAAGGCGTGCAGCGCCCAGCGCCGCCGCAACAGCAGCAGGACCGCGCCCAGCATTCCGCCCCACACGCCGATGGCCCAGGTGGCGTGCGTCCAGGCCGGCATGGCGTCGAAATAGGCGATCTGGGCGTCGGTCATGCCGAAGGCGCGCAGGTGCGCCTCGCCCTTCAGATGCGTCATCGTATAGTCCCAGCAGCCGAAGGCGTTCCACGCCACAGCCACAACCCCCACCACCCAGATGTGCCAGGGTGTCTTCACGTGATCGGTCATTGTCCCCTCCCAAGGATCTGAACGGCGAAGGTTACGCCGATGCGCGGCCTTGGCAATGGAGGGGGTTGGGACCTCTTCCTTCTCCCCTTGCGGGAGAAGGTGGGCGGCGGAGCCGCTCGGATGAGGGGTATGGTTCGACTCGACAATCGTATGAAGACGAGCGTGTGGCTGGCTTACCCCTCATCCGCCCCTCCGGGGCACCTTCTCCCGCAAGGGGAGAAGGAAGAGATTACGTCTTGTTCGCCCGCATCGCGGCCCAGCGCTCCAGACGCGCCTTGACCTTTTCCTCATGGCCCTCGCCCTTGGGCTTGTAGAAGGTGCGGCGCTCCATCTCGTCGGGGAAGAAGTTCGCGCCCGAGAAGCCTTCGGGCGTGTCGGGGTCGTATTGGTAGCCCTTGCCGTAGCCCAGCGACTTCATCAGTTTGGTCGGGGCGTTGCGGATGTGGGCGGGCGGCATGAGGGAGCCTGTTTCATAGGCCGCCTTCTTCGCCGCCTTGAAGGCTTCATAGACGCCGACCGACTTGGGCGCGGTGGCCAGATGGACCACGGCCTGGGCCAGCGCCAGTTCCCCCTCGGGACTGCCGAGGAAGTCGTAGGTGTCCTTGGCGGCGTTGGCGACCATGAGGGACAGGGGGTCGGCCTGGCCGATGTCCTCGACCGCCATGCGCACGATGCGCCGCGCCAGATACAGCGGGTCCTCGCCCCCGTTCAGCATCCGCGCCAGCCAGTAGAGGGCGGCGTCAGGGTCCGAACCGCGCACCGATTTATGCAGCGCAGATATGAGGTTATAGTGTTCTTCTCTCGACTTGTCGTAAGCTGGGGCACGCTTTTGCAAGACGCCGGCCAGAGCCTGCACATCCAGCGGCGCCGTCTCGGTCAGGTCGAACAGCACTTCCGACATGGTCAGCAGATAGCGGCCGTCGCCGTCGGCCAGGGCCAGCATGGCCTGACGCGCCTCGGGGGTCAGAGGCAGGGCCTTGTCCATCAGCGCCTCGGCGCGGGTCAGAAGCTGATCCAGCGCGGCGTCATCCAGACGTTTCAGCACATAGACCTGTGACCGCGACAGAAGGGCGCCGTTCAGCTCGAAGCTGGGGTTCTCGGTCGTGGCGCCGACCAGAGTGACGATCCCCTCCTCCACGAACGGCAGGAAGCCGTCCTGCTGGGCGCGGTTGAAGCGGTGGATTTCGTCCACGAACAGCAGCGTCTGCTGACCGGCGGCCCGGCGCATGCGCGCAGCCTCGAACGCCTTCTTCAGGTCGGCGACGCCGGAGAAGACGGCGCTGATCTGCTGGAACTCATAGCCGGCGGCGCGGGCCAGCAGGCGGGCTATGGTGGTCTTGCCGGTGCCGGGCGGGCCCCACAGGATCATGGAGCCGAGACGCCCCGCCTCGATCATGCGGCGGATCGGCCCGCCCTCGCCCAGCAGATGATCCTGGCCCACCACGGCGTCGAGCGTCTGCGGCCGCAGGCGGTCGGCCAGCGGGCCATCTGCGGGGACTATGCCGGAGGCTTCGAACAAATCAGTCATGGACAGTCATAGTTAGGCGTTCGCGCGGCGCTTTTCACGCGTTACTATGTCCCGCCAGCAAGGAGGCCGCCATGTCCGACCAGAATCAGGGCCCGACATCGGGCGTCACCCCGCACCTGACCATCCCGTCACGCGGCGGCCAGGCGGCCATTGAATTCTACACCCGCGCCTTCGGGGCCGAGGTGCTGGACCAGAAGCTGGCCGAGGACGGCGAGCGGCTGATGCACGCCCATCTGAAGATCAACGGCGCCAACGTCATGCTGCACGACGAATTCCCTGAATACGGGCACGAGGCCGACATCACGCCCAAAGGCGTCACCCTGCACCTTCAGGTCGACGACGCCGACGAATGGTGGACGCGAGCCATGCTGAACGCCGCGATTCCGGTGCTGCCGATGGCCGACCAGTTCTGGGGCGACCGCTATGGCCAGCTTCGCGACCCCTTCGGGCACAGCTGGTCGATCGGAGCGCCGATCCGCAGCTAGGTGCTAATACGAGGTTCGGCGCTTCGTCAGCTTCCGTCGCTTGTCGCCTCATCAGATGCACCGCTATGACAGCGTTATGTCATCATCGCCGGCGCCGGAAAAACCGCTCGTCCCGACCTCGTCCCTGAACCGGGCGCTGAACATTCTGGGCGACCGCTGGAGCCTGATGGTCGTGCAGGAAGCCTTCCTGGGAGCTTCCCGGTTTGAAGAGTTTCAGGCCAACCTGGGCGCGCCGCGCAGCACCCTGTCGATGCGCCTGCAATGCCTGACCGAGGCTGGCGTTCTGGAGAAACGCCCGCAGAGCACCTCCGGCATGCGCATGGCCTACCATCTCACACCGCACGGACTAGCCCTGTTCGACAGCATGATGCTGATGTGGAGCTGGGGCGTGCGCTGGGGCGTCAGCACAGGACGTTCGCCGACGGAGTTCGTTCATCTGGACTGCGGCGAAGCCATGACGGCGGAACTGCATTGCAGGGGTTGTGGTGAACAGCTGACGTTGCACAGCTGCAGCTATGTCTCCAATGCAGACGCCGCAGGAGACAAGGCTCCGCCCGCGCGGCTGCATCGCCGACGGCTGTCGCCCGAGCATGCCGGGTCGGTCGAACTGGTCGATCTGCTGGGTGATCGCTGGACGGCGCTGACGGTCAGCGCCCAGTATTTCGGCATCCGCCGCTTCGACGCCATCCAGAACTTCCTCGGCATAGCCAGCAACATCCTGACCGACCGCTTGCGGACGCTGGAGCTGGCGGGCGTGTTTGAACGTCGGCTCTACGCCGCCTCTCCCGCACGCTACGAATACAGGCTGACCGACAAGGGCAAGGATCTGTATCCCCATGCCCTGGCCATGATGGCCTGGGCGGACAGCAGTCGCGAGGATGGCGCCGGGCCGCCGGTGATGATCCGTCACCAATGCGGCGCCAAGGTCGAGCCCCGGGCCGCCTGCAGCGCCTGTCACGGCGAACTGGTGATGCACGATGTCGCCATCACGCGCCTGACCAGGCCCGTCGCGCGCCAGTTGGAACAGGCGCTGACGGTCTGAAACCTCAACGCCGGGGCGCGCGGGTGTAGCGGCTGGCGATGTAGGCGACGCCTTCGCCGTGCCGGATCTCGGACCAGCCGTCAGAGGTCGTGCCGATTTCCTTCACCTGATCGCCCGTATTCGCGACGCCGATCGGCTCTCCGTCAGGATCAGCCCGCACCCGCACATTGTCGGTCGTCACCACGCGCGTCCGGTCGGTCTTGTCGATCGCCGGGCGCCGCACAGAAGACAGGGCCTCTTCGCGCACATAGCGGCCATTGAAGCGGCCGCCCTTGACCTCCAGCCAGGCCTGGGGCTGGCCGTTGCGCGGCCACAGGACAGTGACGCTGTCGCCCCGCTCCAGACTGGCGTCCACAGGCCCGTCCGGCCGCGACGCCACGCCTGTGGCCATTTCGGCGTAACGGACCTGAGGCTGGCGCGAAGCATCGCCGGTGCATTGGGCGATCAGGAAGATCAGTCCGCCCAGCACGACCAGCAGGATCAGACAGCCGAGGCCTGAGGCCTTCTTGCGCGGCGGTTCGGGCTGGGGCCGCAATCCCGCACGATAGGCCGCAGCCTGAGCAGCGGTCGCGGTGCGCGGCACAGGTTTGGGCTGCGCTTGCGGCGTGGGCGCAGGTGTCGGGCTGGACGCAGGCGGAGCCGTCGGTGTCGGCCCGGAAGCCGCTGGAGCGACTGGCGGCGCGGCCTCTGCGACAGGTTCAGGCGTGGTCGGAACGCTCGTCTCGACGGCCTCGACAACGACGGGCTCCGCCTCGGCTTGCGGCATGTCCTCGAACAGTTCCGCCAGCGGCGCGAAACCCGAGGCGGCGCCGCTGTAGACCCTGTGACCATCTTCTTCAGCGACCACCCGGGTGGCCGGAAACAGGTCGCCGTTCTGGATCGCTGCGCGCCACTGGTTGAGGTCGCCCAGCTTGACCGTCTGTCCCTCGATGACAAAGGCGATGGAGATAGACGTAGACGACAAGGAATCCCCCGTGAAGCGCCATGGACAGTCGCGCAAACTGCGTAGTAGACCAAACACATATATCGCAACCGGGCGTATGGGGGCTGCGTTGCCAGTCGGCAAACTCTTTCGTTTATCAGCCCTGGCCTCCCTGACGCTTCTGGCCGCATGCGGCGACCGCGCCATGGGCCAGTTGTGCGCGCCCGACGGCGCCGCGCCTGCGCTTCTGGCCCCCGCGCCTACCGCCGCCGGACCGATGCGCGTCTATTGGGACGGGTCCGAGAGCATCGCCGGCTATGTCGACGGCGCCACCGATTCCGTGAGGCCCTTGGGCGACCTGCAACCGCTTCTGGCCGCCCACGCCCGCGACGGCGGCGTCGCCGCCCAGTGGTTCCGCTTTGGCGAGCGGGTCGCGCCGCTGGCGTCCGGCTCGGGCCTGGCCTCCACCGCCTTCTACCGCTGCGGGCGTCAGGCGGCTTGCGACAATCAGGAAAGCCGCATCGACACGGTGCTGAACCGCATGGCCGAGCGCACCGGGCCAGGTCTGGACGTCATGGTCACCGACCTGTGGCTGTCCAACACCGCCTTCCAGGGCAGCGCCGAGATCGCCCTGGGTCAGCCGATCCGCAGCCTGCTGGCCAAGGGCAAGTCCATCGGGGTGATCGGCGTGCGTGCGCCCTACGCTGGGCCGGTCTATGACGTGCCGGGCGTCGGCACGCATCAGGGCGCGCGCGAGCGGCCCCTGTTCGTCGTGCTGGTCGGCAGCCGCACCGAGGTGTTGTCGGCCTATCGCACCCTGTCGCGCTCAGGCAGCCCGGCGCTGTCGGGGGAACGGATGAAGTTCTCGCTGTTCACGCCCGAACCCGCCAACGCGTGGCTCGGCGCGGACCTGCCGATCCAGACCACGGGCGACATCGCCGCCCAGCGCCTGATCGACGGCGACCAGTCCGACGCCCTGCCCCAGCTCCGCCTCAGCCTCGACCAGCTTCGCACCGGACAGGCCGTTTTGCGCGCGCCGGTCCGCGCCGACGCCCGCATCCTGCCCGGCGCGGTGTGGAAAGGTCGTCTGGGCGGCCAGACCCAGGTGTGGCGCCGTGCGGGCGGCTGCGGCGCCGGCGCATGGCAGGCGCAACCGGCGTTGAGCGGCGCGTGGAAACCGGACGGCGACACCGGCGCGGTCTTCACTTTGGACGGCGGCTCGACGCAGAATCTGGTCGCCGGAAGCGACTATCTGATCCAGGCCCAGCTGACTTCGCGCGACCTGGCCCCCTCGCCCGCCGAGACCAAATGGCTGCGCGACTGGAGCGTCTCGCCCGAGCGCGCCCGCGCCGTGTCCGCCGCCGCCCCCGCCTTCTTCCCCACGCTCAATCTCGCCGCTTTCACCGAGCAGCTTGAGGCGGGCCTGCGCGAAACCACCCCCGCCGCCGGCCTGCCGCTGGCCAGTCTGGCGGTTCTGGTGAGGGTCGAGCCCTGATCCTCGCCGTCGTGTTCATCTCTGGAGAGACCCATGTCTCGTAACTGGCTTCAGGCCGTGGCTGTCGTTCTGGTCGTCGGCGTGGCGGTGTTCATCGCCGGCTGGGGCCTGCTGACCTGGCAGACCGCCAACACCCGCTTCCTGCAGCCCGCGCCGATGACGACGCAGGCGCCCGTCGAACCGACCGGCGACGCGCTGGACGCCGCGCTTGACGGGGGCGGCGCAACGACCACCACCAATGCGCTGGGCAACCGCATGGAGACCCAGCGCAAGCGGGCGGCCGACGGCCTGATCGACGGCTTCCTGAAGCTGATGGCGGTCACCACCGTGGTCGGGCTGGGCTGGTCGATGACGGCGTGGAGCCAGGTCGGCAAGGTCGGCCGCCCGGAGACCCAGCGCAACGCCCAGGGCCTGTGGCTGATCGGCTATCTGGTCGTCACCGTCGCCGCCGCAATCTTCCTGTGGCTGACCTTCAACCGGCAGGGCCCCGCCGCCGAAGCGACATCGGGCGCCATGGGCGGCTTCGTCGGCCTGTTCATCGTCCTGAGCTGGCTGGCCTATTACGTCGGCACGGCGCTGGCGGCGCCGTCGGTGCTGCGCGCGTCGGTGCCGCTGGCCACCGTCCTCATTCCCCTCGGCAGGAGCCGCTGATGGCCGTCAACATCGTCATCGGCGTCGGCGGGACCGGGGCCAAGGTCGTCGAATCCATCCTGCACTGCGCCGTCGCCGGTCTGTCGGGCGACAATCTGACGGTCGGTCTGGTCGATCAGGACGGGTCGAACGGCAACGTCGGCCGCACGGCCCAGCTGCTGGCCGCCATTTCCGGCGCGCGGGCGCTGTGGCGCAGCAGCGGCGGCGATCATGTGCTGGGCGCCAGCCCCCTGTTCGCCACCGACATCCAGCCCCTGTCGGGTTCGGAGCAGGTGTGGATTCCGCACCCTGACAAGTCGGCGTCTCTGGCCCGCATCTTCGACCGTGAATCCATGCCGGTGGGCGAGCGCCAGCTGTTCGACGGCCTGTTCGCCAAGGGCGCGGGCGCATCCGACACCGAACAGGACCTGCCGCTGGACGAGGGCTATCGCGGGCGGCCGCACATCGGCGCCGCCGCCATGGCCTCGCGCATCGAGGACGACATCGAGTTCTGGGACAAGCTGACCACGGCGCTGGACGCCGCGCGCGGCGCGACCGAGGTGCGGGTGATGCTGGTCGGGTCGGTGTTCGGCGGCACGGGGGCGGCGGGCTTCCCGACGCTGGCGCGGCTGATCCGGCGGCGGCTGCCGCGCGGGGCCTCCAACGTCCACATCGGCGGCGTGCTGATGCTGCCCTATTTCGACTTCGACCCGCCCGGCCGCGACGGCGACGCGACACGTGACAATGTGGCCTTGTCCGAAGAACTGGTGCTGCAGTCCAAGAGCGCGCTGAAACACTATTCCGACCTGCTGCGCGACGAGCCGATCTTCGATCAGCTGTATCTGGTCGGCTGGGACCGCCCGTTCGCGCTGGGCTATCACAGCCGGGGTGCCAATGGTCAGGCCAACCCGCCACTGGCGCCGGAGCTGTTCGGCGCCCTGGCCGCCTGCCGCTTCTTCCAGGCCGATCTGAAGGGGGTGGCCGGTCAGGTGCTGACCAGCGCCCGCACCTCGGCCGACGCCCTGGTCTGGTCCGACCTGCCCTCGCCGGACAGCGACCCGGATGCGCCCTATCACAAGCTGGGCCAACTGCTGCGTTTCGCCGTGGCGTGGAAGCATTGGGGGCCACTGGTCAGCCGGCCTCGTTCCGGCCTGTTCAAGGCCTTCCGCACCGATCCCTGGTATCGCCGCCAGCGCGTCGACACGATCAAGTTCGACGCCGCGCCCGCCGAGGCCGAGGTGGCGGCGCTGGATTCCTATTGCCGCTGGGTGCTGGGTTGGGCCGGGGCGATCGAGCTGAACGCCCGTCGCGCCCGCCTGCAATTCGGCCTGTGGAACACGGACGCCTTCATCAAGGCGGGGGACCGGCCCAATCAGCCGGTGCAGGTGCCCAAGGTGTTCGAGGGCGCGGCCTATGACGACGCCTACGGCTCCATCGTCATGCCGGGCGAGGCGGGCGAGGCGCCGCCGACCGCCGCCGACCTGATGGGCCGCCTGACCAATGAGAGCGCGCCCGAGGTCAACCAGCGGGGCCTGGGCTGGTTCGTGTCGGCGCTCCATGCCTTCGCCGATGTTCAACCGCCCGCAGCGCCGAGGTCCTGATATGCGTCACAGCGGTCTGTTCACCTATAATCTCCCGCCCATCGTCACCGACGGCCCTCTGGCCGAAGCCAAGCAGGCCGGGACGTGGACCACGGTCGACCACCTCGACAAGCTAGCCGACGCCCTGTTCATCGGCGAGAAGCAGGCCGAGCGCAGCGATGTGAAGAGCATTCCGGACCCCTGGGCCCAGATGCTGGTCTTCGACCGCGCCCTGTTCGACAGCTCGCACCCGTTGCATGCGACGGTCGTGCCCCAGTGGCGGGCCCTGATCGCCACCATCGCCCTGATGCCCGAGTTCAGCGCCGCCTATACGCTGAGCGCCCAGCCCGTCGATCTGGAGCAGAGCCGCAACGGCAGCCTGTTCGCGCGCACCCTGCTGGATCTCGAACCGCAGCGCGTGCTGACGCCGGAGCTGAGCTGGCGGCGGCCTGTCGCCCTGATCATTCAGGAGCGCGGCGGCGCGGGCGCCTTCTCCTTCGGGGCGGGGCAACCGCTCGGCTTCCTGACGCCGACGGCGCTGGTCGCGGCGGGCCGGGCGTCTGAGTCCGTGCGCTGCCCGGACGTGCCCTGGCTGAAAAACGGCCTGTCCGATCCGATCGAGGCGGCCCTGTCCGACCGCCAGTTCCGCATCCTGGCCGACTATGTCAGCGCCCTGTGGAAGAAGCTGAGCGAGCGCGCCGATCTGGAGCCCCGCCTGCGCGGCGGCATGGCCCAGGCGCTGGAGGCCTTCCACCGCGAAGCCTCCGCAAAAGCCGCGCCCGAAGGCCGGGGGCTGAACCCCGCCTCCATCGACCTGGCATGGCCCAGCCCGCTGCACGCCCATGTTCTGGGCACAAGCTGGCAGTTCGACGGCTCGACCGTGGCGCCGACCGAGGCCGACGCCGCCGTCGATCTGGCCGGTCCGGCCCGCAGCCTGTTCACCGGGGCCATCCTGATCGATCCCGATCTGGCCGAGACCCTGGGCAAGCGCCCGGAGTCCATCTCCGTCTGGGGCCGCCACAGCCTGGCCGACGCCATGCGGCCCGCCACCTTCGACATGATCCGCCAGGAGGCCGAGGCCGAAGGCTGGCTGGTCATCCGGCCCGAAGACCTGTTCACCGACAGCCTGATCACTCTGGACAGCCAGACCCTGAACGAGGCTCATCCCGCCGCCTTCCAGTCGGCGCTGCTGCCGCTGTCGCCGCTGGCGTTGATGCTGGTGCCGGGACAGGGGCTGGCCGAAGCGCTGGAGATGTCGCCGTCGTCGGGCAATGCGGTGGTGCGCCTGCGCCTGCGTCTGCGCTCTGGCCGCGCCCACGCCGTGCGCCGCGACCTGCCCCGCGCCGACCAGAGCAAACAGGTGCTGCAGGTCCCTGACGATCTGGCCTTCTGGCCCAACTTCCAGGCCCCCGGCTGGCGCTGGACGTTCCTGCACTTCACCGCCAGCATAAACTACTTCATGCGCCCGCGCTTCGCCGTCACCGCCGAGGTGATCGCCAGCCAGGTGCGCGGGTCTTCACTCGACATGTCCGACCGGGCCCGTCGCATCCGCCTGTGGGCCGACAGCGCCACCCTGGCCATCGACGACCAGTTCGGCTTCGTCCCACCCGGATCGGCGGCCCAGCCCGAGCGCCTGTCCACCGTGCGCGGCGCCACCGCCAATGGTCAGCAGGAGGTGCTGGTCGAACGCATCGGCTTCACCGCCACCGATCAGGGCGTCGCCGAACTGCACCATTTGCCGGGCGGCGCCGACGCGGTCTTCTTTGCGCGCAAGACGGCGACAGGCGACTTCGTGCCTGCGGGCATGGCCCTGGTCCGCTTCGCCCAGACCAAGTCCTCGGCGCTGGAGGCCAAGGTGGCGGTCGATTTCGGCACCACCAACACCGTCGTCTATACGGAGCGCAACGGCCTGCGCGAGCGGCTGGCCTTCCAGGACCGCATCGTCTTCCCCTTCGGCGTCCGCGCCAAACAGGCCAAGCGCCGCGAGGAGTTGGTCGGACAATACCTGGGCTTCTTCCCGCTGCAGAAACACGAGACGCCCTTCCCCACCGTGGCCAAGCTGCGCGAGTTCCGCCCCGCCCTGCCGCCCGAGCTTCAGGCCCGGGTGCGCGAAGGCCGGATGCATCAGCATGGCTTCGCGGACAACGTCTTCTTCGTGCCCAACTTCGACGGCTTCGTCGCCCGCCAGGCCGACCTGGGCATGTCGGACAACATCTTCCGCGACTGGACCGGCGCGGGCCTGCTGAAGTTCCGGCTGAAGTGGGGCCACACCCAGTCCGAACGGGCGCTGGCCGCCCACTTCCTGCGTCAGATCATGATGATGTCGGCGGCGGAACTGGTGGCCGAAGGCATCGATCCGCTGGCCATCGACTGGCGCTTCTCCTATCCGCAGGCGTTCAAGGCGTCCGAGCACCGCCAGTTGGAGAATGAGCTGCGCCGCAACTGGTCGTCGCTGTTCGGCCCGCCGGGAGACACGACCGCCGCCGGCCGCCCGACCTTCCTGCGCAAGACCGAAGGCGCCGCCGCCGCCCACGTCTTCGTCACCCAGGGGGCCGAAAAGCTGATGCTGGTGCTCGACATTGGCGGAGGCACCACCGACATCGCCCTGTGGCGCGACGGCAAGCCCTTCTGGCGCAACTCGTTCAAAGTGGCGGGCGGGGACTTCTTCACCGCCTATCTGGCCAACAATCCCGACGTCCTGCGCAAGATCGACATGAGCGAGGTTTCCGCCGGGCTAAACGAAGGCGAGCCGCTGAGCGCCGACGGACGGCGCGATTTCGTCGAGCTGTATGTCAACAAGCCCGCCTTCGCCCAGCGGTTCGCCGACAACTTCGGCCTGCTGGCGTCCGAGCCTGCCGGACGCGGTCTGCAACAGGCGGCCTCCGTCGCTCTGGGGGGCTTGATGTATTACGTCGGCCTGGTGCTGGGCCAGCTGGTCGCGGACCCCAAGTCGGGCCTGAGGCGCGGCGATCTGGACCGGCTGACGGTGGCCTTCGCCGGGCGGGGCTCCACCCTGTTCCGCCAGTTCCACACCGGCGGGGCGGACGATGAGCTGACCCAGTTGGTGCGGCTGGCCATCGCGGCGGCGGAATACAATCCCGCCGATGTCGCCATCCAGTTCCGCTTCTCCGGCCCGCACGAGGCCAAGCATGAGGTCGCGCAGGGCCTGCTGGTCGAGCGGCGCGAAGATCCGGTCGGCGCCGAGAGCCGTCTGGCCGTTCTGGGCGAGGACGTGGACGTCATGGTCGGCGGGGTCGAGACCCAGGCCCTGGCCACCTCGCCTCTGGCCGTGCTGAGCGAGGCGGGAGAGGTGGATCGGATCGAACTGGCCCATCTGAACCGCTTCCTGGTCGCGATGCGAAAACTGACCGATCTGAACATCGACATCGAACAGCGCGGCGCGATCAACGAGATCCGCGCCCGGGTCCGCCAGAATCTGTCGGACGCCCTCAATGATCTGGAGCCCGACGCCTTCGCCGACGAGGACGCCCAGCCGTTCGAGCCGCCCTTCATCACGGCCCTGCGCGAACTGGTGTCGATCATGGCCCTGCCCCTGATCGAGCGCGACCGCCTGATCGCCATCCGGGACGTCTGACCATGTCGTCGGATCGTCCCTGGGGCCTGGGCTGGAAGAAGAAGCCGGACGCCGAGCCCGAGTTCGAAGCCGGCGACGGCGCGTCCGTGCAAGGCGAGGTGACTCTCGCCCACATCTACAAGGTGCTGCTGGCCCAGCAGGACGAGATCGACGCCCTGAAGGCGCAGGTGGCGCGCCTGGGCGGCGGGGACCACCCCGAACCGGGGTTCGAGGCCGACGACGATCTGCAGCCCTTCCCCGTCCAGGACGACGCCGAAGACCGGGGCCCCGGCGCCCTGCCCACGGGCTTCTTCGAACCCTCGAAGGCGCGGCCCGCCCGCGCGCCCTTCACCCCGCCTGCGACCCGGCCTTTAGCGGCTGCCCCAGCACGCCCGGCCGCCCCGCGCCAGACGGCGGCGTCCGAGAACCTGTCGGACCTGATCGCCCGATACAGCCGCACGCCGGAGTTCAAGGCGCTGGTGTCCGCCTATCAGGGCCTGCTGGACGGCGCGGTCGGCATGGCGGCCTTCACCCGCGACTATGGCCCCGACTTCGTCGCCACAGGTCCGGGCGACAGCCTGCGCGCCACGGTCGGAGACGAGGAAGGCCCGTTCTGGTTCATCCCGCTGGAGGACCGGCCGTCGGTCGGCCTGTTGCTGCCTTCCAGCGGACCGATCCAGCAATGGGCCGAGCTGTTCCAGTTCGGCGGCGGCTCGCGCGCCCACAATGTCTTCGGCCGCGCCTTCGAGGTCGAACCGGGCAATGTGCTGCAGTTGATGGAGCCGGCGTGGGTCCGGTTCGAGGACGATGACATCCGGCTGGAGAAACGCGGGCGATTGCGCGGGGCGTGAGACCTAGCCCGGATCGCCGTCCCGGAAGCGCCACTTCATGACCAGCACCGCCGCCGCCATCACCAGGGCGCAAGCGTTGGCGACGATGATCGGCCAGGCGCCGGTCAGCACGCCGTACAGGGTCCACAGGCAAAAGCAGGTCACGGTCAGGGAATAGGTCTTCAGCGACACCGCTGATGCGTCCCTTGTCCGCCAGATCTTGACCATCTGCGGGGCGAAGCTGGTGATGGAGCACAGCGCCGCAGCCGTGCCCACCAGATTGACCACGAGGTCGTTCACGCCTTTGTCCTGTCCTGGGCCTTGCCAGTTTTCGGGGACGCCCTGGCAGGCTGTTCGGCGGAAATGTCGTCGGCGCGTTTGCCGGGCTTGCCGCGTATGGCGCGGGCGGGCTTGCCCTCGTGCACCGCAATGCCCCGCGCCTCGACCTCGGCCAGGATGGCGTCCAGCTCATGCTCGGTCAGGTGTTCGATGCCGATGAAGCGGGCGTCCGCCTGTTTCACGGCAAAGACCAGTTCGTCCAGCTTGGCCTGCATGGCCGCCCCGTCGCGGTTCTGGGTGTTCTGGATCAGGAAAACCATCAGGAAGGTGACGATGGTGGTGCCGGTGTTGATGACCAGCTGCCAGGTCTCGTTGAAGCTGAAGATCGGCCCCGTGACCGCCCAGGCCAGCACCACCGCCAGACACAGGATGAAGGTCCACGGCTTGCCCGCCACCTTTGCGGTCAGGGTGGCGAAACGGACGAACAGCTTTTCCATGAGGGCCAAACTGTTGAGCTTGGCGGGGGTTCCGGGGAGCCTCGCTCCCGGAAATGCACCAACTACATCACCTCAAGAATGACGCCGACGCCCACCAACTGGCGACCCTCCTGTATGCGCCACTCCCGACCGGGATGAATTCGTCCTTCCAGCCCGGACCAACGCCAGAAATCGACGACGCACTCCACTTCCTCGCCCGGTCGCAGTTCAACACCGTCCGGCAGGTCGATGGCCCCGATGGTCATCTCGACGCTGTCAGTGTCAAAGAAGTTGTGATTGGGCCGCCAGCTTCCAGTTCTCCCGCCCTCATTCGAGGACAGGAGATGGATAGACGCCCGCACCGTGATGACGTCTTCCGTCATGAAGCCTCCGAGGAAACGCATCATCCTCAGATCAAGCCCGAGGATGACAGGTCGAAGCTGTTACTCTGCCTCCGCGGCCCGCGTGCCGATGGTCCGGTCCAGGAAGTCCAGATAGGTCCGCCATTGCTGCAGCTGGCGGTCGTTGCCGCGCACGCCGTGCCTCTGGCCCGGATACAGCATCAGCTCGAACGGCATGCTGCGCGACTGCATCGCGTCGATGACCCGGGTGGAGTTCTCCAGAATGACGTTGTCGTCGGCCATGCCGTGCATCAGCAGCAGCCGCCCGGTCATGTTGTTCAGGCGCGGGATGACGTCGGAGGCGGCGTAGCCTTCGACGTTCCCCTCAGGCGTCGACATATAGCGTTCGGTGTAGTGGGTGTCGTACAGGCTCCATTCCGTCGGCGGGGCGCCCGCGGCGGCGGCGGCCAGACCCATGCGCGGCTCGGTGATGGCCATCAGGCTCATGAAGCCGCCGTAGGACCAGCCCATCATGGCGATGCGGGCGTCGTCCACATAGGGCAGCGAGCGCAGATAGTCGGCGCCCAGCACCTGATCCTCGATCTCCGGCTGGCCCATCTTCAGATACAGCGCCTGTTTGAACGCCGCCGAGCGGTCGCCCTCGCCCCGGTTGTCGAGACGGAAGACGATGTAGCCTGCCTCGGTCAGAAGCTGGGTCGTGGCGCCCTGCCAGGCGCGTTTGACGCCGCCGCCCGACGGCCCGCCATAGACCTGCATGACCACCGGATAGGTCTTCGTCGGGTCAAAGCCCGGCGGCGTGGTCATCTGCCAGACCAGGCTCTCGCCGTGGCTGTCCAGCGTGCCGAAGGTGACTTCGCCCCGGCGCGAGGCGAACGGATAGAAGGGATGGCCGGGTTGCAGACGGTTCTCCTCGATCCAGCGCACGAAGGTTCCGTCGGCCTGATACAGGCCGGTCTGCGGCGGGGTGTTCAGATCGGAATAGGAGCCGACATAGGCGGTGCCCGTCCGGTTCATCGACGCGCCCCACCAGCCTCCGGCGGGCGTCACCGCCACCGGATCGACCGTGCGGCGCAGGGAGGCGCGGAACAGCTGCTGCTCGATCGGCTGTTCGATCAGCTGTTCACGCCCGTCGCGCATCGAGGCGGTGAAGAAGACGTCGCCCGTCGCCGCATTGACGCCCGCCAGACCCTTGACCGGATACAGGCCGCGCGTGATGGCCCGCAGGCGGCGGCCCTCGCGGTTGTAGAGATACAGATGCTTCCAGCCGGTCTCTTCCGACGACCAGATGAAGTCGCCGTTGTCCAGCACGCGGAAGTCATGCGTCAGCGGCACCCAGGCGTTGGAGGTCTGGGTCACGATCACGCGCGAGGCGCCGGTGGCCGGATCAACGCTGAGCAGGTCCAGCGTCTTCTGGTCGCGCGACTGGCGCTGGACATAGAGGGTGCGGCCGTCCGCCGACCAGTTGACCCGGGCCAGATAGATGTCGGGGTTGCTCCCCAGATCGACCTTGATCCGCTGTCCGCCTTGGCGGTCGTGGACATAGAGGTCGACCACGGCGTTGGGCCGTCCGGCGCGGGGATAGCGCTGCTCGACCACGGAGGCGCCGCCGCCGGTGATGTCGAGGCGCGGCACGATATCGACGGTCGATTCATCGGTGCGTTGCAGGGCGATGTAGCGCTCGTCGGGGCTCCACCAATAGCCGGTGTCGCGGTCCATCTCCTCCTGGGCGATGAACTCGGCGGTGGCCCAGGTGGTCAGACCCTCGCCGTCGCTGGTGATCGCAGTCTCCGTCCCGGCCGACAGGTCATAGACGACCAGGTCCTGATCGCGGACGAATGACACGAAATTGCCCCGGGGCGAGACCTTGGCGTCGATCTCGTCGGCGGCTGTCTCGGTCAGACGGCGGATGTCGCCCCCCTCCCGGCTGGCCAGGAAGATGTCGCCTTCCAGCGGGGCCAGGATGTAGCGCCCTTGCTCGTCCCAGGAATATTCGACCACGCCGCGCTGGGAGATGCGCATCCGCTCGCGCCGCGCCTTCTCGGCCTCGGACAGTTCGCCCGCGTCGGGGACCAGCGCCCGCGCATCGATCAGCTTGAACGGCTCGCCCGCTCCGGTCGGCGCGGCCCACAGGTCCAGCACGTCCACATCGTCTTCCCGCGCCCGCAGGAAGGCCACCAGTTCGCCGTCGGGCGACAGGCTGACGCCGCGCGCCACCGGCCCGGCCAGCGACGGATTGGCGAACACCCGCTCGGGCGTCAGCACGGCCGAGGCCGGGGCTTGTGCAGAGGCGGACGGCGTCGCCTCCTGGGCGATCGCTGCGGTGAAGGGGGCCTGTGCGGCGAGCAACAGGGTGGAGGCGAGGAGAAGGTTGCGCATCCAGCCACGCTAGTAGGGGAATCTTCCGCCGTCACCCCCGACCGTGCATTCCTTCACCGGGCATAAACGGGCATCCTTACGGCCATGACCGAATCCGAAGGCCGCTGCGGCTGGTGCGGGAGCGATCCGCTCTACGTCGCCTATCACGACACCGAATGGGGCGTGCCCGAATACGACGCACGCGCCCTGTGGGAGAAGCTGGTGCTGGACGGGTTTCAGGCGGGCCTCGCCTGGATCACCATCCTGAGGAAACGCGAGGGCATGCGCGAGGCCTTCGACCATTTCGATCCCGAGATCGTGGCGCGCTACGGCGAGGCCGACATCGAACGCCTGCTGGGCGACGCCCGCATCATCCGCTCGCGCGCCAAGATCAAGGCCGCCATCCGGGGTGCGCAGATCTGGCTGGAGATGCGTGACAACAACGAAGACTTCTCCGCCTGGCTGTGGTCCTTCGTGGACGGCCAGCCGATCCAGAACCACTGGAGCGATTACCGCGAGGCGCCGACGCAGACGCCGCAAAGCGTCGCCATGGCCAAGGCGCTGAAGGCGCGGGGCTTCAACTTCTGCGGCCCGGTCATCGTCCACGCCTTCATGCAGGCGGTGGGCATGGTCAACGACCACCAGACCTCATGCGTGCGTCATGAAGAGGTGCGTGCGATGATGCGTCCGTCAGGCGCGGTGGCCGAGGTCTGATTGTCGTTGGCGCGTGGAGCTAAGGTATCGGCCCATAGCAGAGGTTCACTTGCCTTTGCCTCGAACGCCCAGAGTGACGGCGACCAACCCCAGAAATCCAATCATGAGGCCCAGCGAGAACTCAGCGTAGACATGGTTTATCATCCAACGCCAAATCTCGTTGTCGAAGCCCGGCCACCAGCCATCGGGTCGGCCGTAATATAGAAATCTCAGGCCAGCCGCCCAGGCAACGGGCAGCCCCAAGAGAATTACAGCCGCGATCAAAAGCCTCTGGCCGACTTTTTCTCGAAAAACATATGCCGCTGCCCCTAGCGCTGCAAACATCGTCCACGCAAGAATGACATGTGGGCTAGCGAAAATAAGGGTTTCCCATAGGTCTACAACTTGTGCGCCACCTTCGTTCAAACCCACCATTACAAAGACTACATAGGCGGCTGCTGAAGCCGCCGCCCCGATCGACGCGAATATTCTGATTGAATGCGCTTTCGTCATACCTGAGCATACACCGCAGAGAACCACGTTCCACCATTTGCTAGCGGCCAGCGCATCCTCTCCTCGCAACATCCCACCGCCATCACGTCTCGAACAACCGTCAGGCTCGGGTGTTACGTCAGGCTAGGCGTGGGCGCCGTTCATGCCTTCTCCGATGGAGGAAGATTCAAGATATGCTTGGGTCATGAATGAACGAGTCGGCCCAACCCTTGTACTCGAAACTGAACTGGCCCGTCTGTGCGGCGGGCTGGTGTGCGGCGTGGACGAGGCGGGGCGTGGGCCGTGGGCGGGGCCGGTGT
>Ga0233377_1000285_pt1 | contig 26005 bp, 21 predicted proteins | sample ElkDunMinimDraft_6_FD_191540 | JGI IMG/M metagenome (GOLD analysis project Ga0233377, IMG submission 191540) | Fecal eukaryotic communites from dung pellets of Tule Elk in California, USA - Elk Dung E36 | ecosystem: Host-associated > Mammals > Digestive system > Large intestine > Fecal | place...
TTCTTCGTGCACATTTGCGTCAATATTAACTGTAACGTTGTATAAAATCATGATGCAAATTTAGGTCAAATAAGTGACTTGGCAATGAATAATATATGTATAGCCTAAAGTTTAATAATACCATATCGCAATATTACGATATGGTATTATCGGGATTTTTTGGTGTATATTTTTTGTTTATAATCTTCTTTTTTCATAACTTAATTATAGAAACCTTTTTATAAAAACCTTATGGGTGCAACTAAATACGAAATTTATAGTGCTGAAGCTATTGAGATTGCAGAGCTCTTTAAAGCATTTGCACATCCCGCACGTGTCATGATAATTTTAGAGCTCTTGGAAGCTGAAGCCACAAATGTTACGATTTCAAGTTTGTTGGAAGAAATACAATTGTCTCAATCTAGTTTATCTAAACACGTTGAAAGACTAAAACACTCTGGTATTTTAACCACAAAGATCGAAAGGGTTGGTACTAGGTGTTACCAGCTTTTAGGTATAAATGATGATGCCATGAAATATTTTAAAAATATAACCTTAAAGTTTTTAGAATTATCACAGCGAAAAAGGACTTTAATTGGTGGATATCGATATATTTCTTCGACTCCTAATATGAAGTGGTTTATGGAAGCAGGTCAAACATAAATTTTTGCATTCATAACTATTCATTATCTTTGCAGCTACAATGGTAAAGATTCGTGAAATAGAATTAGGGGATTTTCCTCTTTTATTGGCGCCCATGGAGGATGTGAGTGATCCGCCCTTTAGAGCTTTGTGTAAAGAGCACGGTGCTGATTTGATGTATACTGAATTTATTTCTTCCGAAGGATTAATTCGTGATGCAGCAAAAAGTGTTCAAAAGCTTGATATTTTTGAATATGAACGACCAATTGGGATTCAAATATTCGGTTCTGATATCGAGTCAATGAAACAATGTGCAGAAATTATTGAGCGAGTTCAACCAGATATTATTGATATCAATTATGGTTGTCCTGTTAAGAAAGTTGCTTGTAAAGGGGCAGGGGCAGGAATTCTTCAAGATATCCCTAAAATGGTCAGTATGACTAAAGCCATAGTTGATCAAGTTAAACTACCTGTTACTGTTAAAACACGATTGGGTTGGGATGATGAATCTAAGCATATAGTGGAAGTCGCTGAAAGATTACAAGATGTGGGAATCGAAGCCTTAAGCATTCATGGACGTACAAGAAAGCAAATGTATAAAGGTGACGCTGATTGGACACTCATTGGAGATGTAAAAAACAATCAACGTATGAATATTCCAATCTTTGGAAATGGTGATATTAATACTCCCGAAAAAGCTGTGGAATACCGCGATAAATATGGGGTTGATGGTATAATGATAGGTCGAGCGAGTATCGGTTACCCATGGATATTTAATGAAGTTAAACATTTTATGAATACTGGACAGCATTTAGCTAAACCAGGAATTCATGAAAGGGTAGAGGCTGCTCGTCGCCATCTTGAAATGAGTATAAAATGGAAAGGGCAAGGTCTCGGAATTGTTGAAATGAAGCGCCATTACACTAATTATTTCAAAGGAATTGCTCACTTCAAAGATTACCGAATGAAGTTGGTGACTACATTTGAATTAGATGAAATTCTTGCAACCCTAAAAGAAATTGAAGATAATGCAGAGCAATTTTATTTTGCAAATGCAATTGAGTTATAGGAAATGGTTCGCATATGGAAATTAAAGTGATTGATAAATCCGATCAGAAACCAAAATTATTTCACCCATACCAAATTATATTGTTGTGGGTGATTTTTTTTGGAGTAATTATTGTAGCCATATCTTTAGATTTACAGAACTCTCTATTTACTCTTTTGATTTTGTCATCTACATTCATGTTACTATTGAAAAAATGTCTGTCTTATTTTCAGAAGACAGTTTATTACATTGATTGGAGTAAAAAACTTTCAATTTCGATTAAATATAAATCACGATTTAAGGAATATCAAAGGGATTTTCTTCGAAGTGATATTAAACTTTCACTAGTCTCTAAGAAAAGTGCAAATAATTCATTGATAGGTTTTTCCCTCTATCTGATCGATCAGAATAAATGGTTTGAATTTTCTAGTAGGTTGTTTGAGTTGATGGAATTGGAACTTTTATATGAAAAATTAGCAAATGAAATAGAAGTTTATGATTGTGAGGGAAGTCAAGAAGCACTAAAGCAGTTAAAATTTCAAACGCAATACTTCAAGAATAAATAGTTATTCAAATAAAAAAGCCATATCGCAATATTGCGATATGGCTTTCCATAAATATGACAATTATTAAATATTCTCAATAATCACAGCAGATGCACCACCACCTCCATTACAGATAGCGGCACCACCAATCTTTCCTCCATTTTGTTTCAAAACATTTAACAATGTTACCAAAACACGAGAACCTGAATTTCCTAGTGGGTGACCTAAAGCTACAGCTCCACCATTTACATCCACTTTTTCTGGATCTAATCCTAAAATTTTAGTATTTGCAAGTCCTACAACAGAAAACGCTTGGTTTAATTCCCAATAATCTACTTGTTCTGTAGTTAATCCTGCTTTCTTCAATGCAACTGGAACAGCTTTTGAGGGTGCAGTTGTAAACCAAACTGGCTCTTGTGCAGCATCACCGTAGGAAACGATACGACCAATTGCTTTTAAACCGTATTTTTCTACCGCTTCTTCAGAAGCTAAAATTAATGCAGAAGCCCCGTCATTTAATGTAGAAGCATTTGCTGCAGTAATTGTTCCTTCTTTAGTAAATGCTGGACGTAATCCTGGGATTTTATCTAGCATGACGTTTGTAAATTCTTCGTCCTTTGCAACAATTACAGGATCACCCTTTCTTTGTGGAACACTAACAGGAATAATTTCATTATCAAACTTTCCTGCTTCCCATGCTGCAGCAGCTCTTTTATAGGAAGTAATTGCGAAATTATCCTGATCCTCTCTCGTAATACTGTATTCTTCTGCACATTTTTCAGCACAAACTCCCATCGGAACTTGGTCATAAACGTCTAATAAACCGTCTTTAGTTATTCCATCCAACATTTGAATGTTCCCAAACTTAACACCGTTTCTACCATCTAAATAATGAGGAACCATTGACATATTCTCCATTCCACCAGCAACAACAATTTCATTGTCGCCTGCGATAATCGATTGAGCTCCCATGATTACAGATTTCATTCCAGAAGCACAAACCTTATTTACAGTTGTACATGGAACAGTATTCGGTAAACCAGCTCCAATTGCAGCTTGACGTGCGGGTGCCTGTCCAACTCCAGCTTGTAAAACATTACCCATGAAAACTTCATTAACCAACTCTGGTTTAATATTTCCTTTTTGTAATGCTCCTTCAATTGCAATGGAACCTAATTTTGTAGCAGGAATTGTAGACAATCCTCCCATAAATGCCCCCATAGGTGTACGAACGGCAGCAACGATATAGACTTTTTTACTCATTTTGATTTTTTTCGATTAAGATTTTCAAATTTAGATAAAATAATTTAGGTTGCTGATTGATTTTTCATGATTTTCCAAAACAATTTCTGAGGTAAAAAACGTTTTAGTAGCACAGCCTTAATTTCTTTATTTCCAATTAATACTTCTAATTTTCTCTTTTCAACAGCTTTCAATAATTTTGAAACGCATTCTTCTGCAGACATACCAGTCTCTTGATTGTGGTCCATGACGTTGTGTTTTTCACCAGAACCATTGACAGCGTTCATCGATATGCTCGTGTTGATTTTACCAGGATAGGCAATTGTTACGTTAATACCGTTGGACCCTTCTTCAATTGCAAGGCTTTCATAAAAACCTTGTAATGCATGCTTTGATGCGCTATATGCTGAACGTAAATAAAAACCAAATTTACCTGCGATTGATGAGATTACAACAATGTGACCGCCATTTTGCTGCAACATGTATGGTAAAACCGCCTTAGTAAGGGCGATGTTTCCAAAGTAATTAACTTCCATTATATACCTGTCGATATCTAATTTTGTATCTCTAACATTTGATCGTTGACTCAGTCCTCCATTATTAAATAAATAATCAATTCTACCATATCGCAATATTACGATATGTGCCAAGTCATCAAATTTATCTGAATGCTCCAAGTCGAGTGGAAGTACTAAATGATCATCGCCTGCCAATTTATTCTTCACTTGTATTAAGGTATCTTCATTTCGAGCTGATAAAATAACTTTAGCACCATTTCTTGCACATTGAATAGCCATTTGCTCTCCAATACCAGATGATGCACCAGTTATCCAAACAATTTTTCCAGTTAAAAATGTACTCATAATCATATAAAAAAAAATCCTGCCAACAATAGACAGGATTAATGAAACAAAATATTTCTATTATAAATCCGCTGGAAGATCCGCAGTTTTATATTGCTTCGCCTTAGGCTTAAGTTTGTCAATAAAAACAACTCTTAATTTTTGTCCATCAGCAACATGAATCATTTCTGAAATTCCGTTACTAATCTTTGGAGCAGTTTTTTGAGCATTGGCGAATTTCTTCTCCAATAAATCATAATCACCCTCTCTAAATTCAATAAAAATAGCAGTGATAACACCATTTTCAACTCTTACCTTACCATTCAAACACTCCTGTCCATCTGCAGTGAAATAAGATAAAATAACATTTCTATGCATGTCATCATTTACTGTGTAAGAACCACGTGTTTCAAAAGCTTTGCTTAATCGATCGAAACAGTTGTCTTGAGCGAACAATGAATTGAAAAAGAAAATACTACAAGCTGTAAGTAAAATTTGCTTCATAATGTTTAAGTTTTTTGGATAAAAATCCGAGTCCCAAATATAATAAGTTTGCCGTAATTTTGTTACAAGAATAAATAAAAATTTTACTTTTGAATAAAATCAAGACAAACATGACCAATCAAATTGCAGGCCATTTTTTTGAAGCGGCTGAAATCTTAGCGAAATTCAACACCGAAGAAAATTTCAACAAGCTTAAGTCGGCAGGCGACTTGATGGTTAATGCCATTAAAAATGGAGGGAAAATTATAAGTTGTGGGAACGGTGGGTCAATGTGTGATGCAATGCATTTTGCTGAGGAATTAACCGGACGATACAGAAACGACAGACCTGCGTTGCCTGCAATCTCTATTTCAGACCCTAGCCACATGTCATGTGTGTCGAATGATTACGGATATGAATTCGTTTTTTCACGCTATTTAGAAGCAATCGGTCAGAAGGGAGATGTGCTTTTAGGTATTTCGACCTCCGGAAATTCTAAGAATATTTTAAAAGCAATAGAAGTCGCTAAGCAAAAAGGCATTTTAGTTGTTGGACTGACAGGTAAAGATGGTGGTTTAATGGCTGGGTTATGCGATGTGGAGATTAGAGCTCCATATTCAGAGTATGCAGATCGTGCACAAGAAATTCATATCAAGTGCATTCATAGTATGATTGATTACATCGAAGGAAATATCTAATTAACGATTGGATTTAAGATATCCTACCAACATGAAAATCATAGATTACATTCCGGTTCACATTAAGGTGTTGTTTAGACAGTTAATTGTGGTGCTTTTACTTCTGACTTTATCAAGGGTGGTCTTTCATGTTTTTAATAATCACGCTTTTTCGGAAGTTTCATTTTACGACTACCTAATTGGAGTTTGGTTTGACGCTGTTACGGTGGGTTTACTTTTTCTTCCTTATGCAATCATTTTTTCATTTCCAATTAACCTTAGTTACAGAGAGAAGAAGGGTGTTCGAATTCTATATAAAACGTTGTTTGTTTTATCTACAACGGTTCTAATCGGACTTAACTTAATGGATGTTGAATACTTTAAGTACACAAGTAAGCGCTCCACGATTGATCTTTTATCGATTTTAACTGCTGGTTCTGATTTAAAGCAATTGATCTTTACATTTGTAAAGGATTTTTGGTATTTGGCTTTATTTCTTTTCTTGGCTATTTTCACTTTACTTAAAGCAGATAAATTCATTGCGAAGCGGATTGCATTCTCAACTAAAATTAATAAGCAGTTCTTACTAAAAAGCATTATTGCATTTCCTATTGTCATTGGATTATTCATCTTTATTGGTCGAGGAGGATTTGTTTTTAAGCCAGTTGGTGTACTAGATGTGGCTCGATTTGTTAACACTTCAAAAACAGCATTGGTTTTAAATACTCCCTTTACAATGTTGAAATCGATTGGCAGTGAAGGTTTGAAAGAAGAGCGTTTTTATGTATCAATCGAAGAGACTGAAAAATACTTTAATCCAATTAAACAAAGTAATCCACAAGGGATTCTTCCAGATGGTACAAATGTTGTAATTCTTATTCTGGAATCATTTGGAAAAGAATTTATTGGGTATTATAATGAAGGGAAATCGTATACACCTTTTTTGGATTCTCTTCTGGGTGAGTCTTTGGCTTTTGATGCAGCATTTGCTAATGGGAAGAAATCAATCGAAGCAGTTCCCAGCATTTTCGCATCCATTCCTAGCTTACTGGATAATCCTTATATTTCATCTCAATACAATTCCAATCGAATAATTGGGTTACCTGAATTGCTGAAGAGAAAGGGATATGAATCTGCTTTCTATCACGGTGCAACAAACGGATCCATGCGATTTGATGCGTTTGCACAATATATTGGTTTCGATCATTATTTAGGAAGAAAGGAGTATAATAATGAAGAACATGCTGATGCTACATGGGGGATTTTGGATGAATATTTTAATCCGTGGTCGGCCAAACAAATGACTAAATTAAAGGAACCATTTTTGGCAACGCTCTTCACGCTATCTTCTCATCATCCGTTTTTCATTCCGGAACATCGAAAAAATGAGGTGATAAATGGTCCGCAGCCACTTTGTGCATCGATAAGTTACGGCGATCTATCATTGCGTTTATTTTTTGAAGAGGCAAAGAGGCAACCTTGGTTTGATAACACTCTTTTTGTACTTTGTGCTGATCACACACCAGGGACTGTGACGGAATTTTATAATACAAGAACGCAACTTTATCAAATTCCAATGGCGTTTTATCATCCAGGTGGCAAAATACAAAAGGGTAGAAGTAAGGAGGTTGTTCAACAAATTGATATTTATCCAACTATTTTAGATTTACTTAATATTAAAACAGATTTCTACTCATTTGGTAATTCTTACTTTGATAAATCGAATAGATTTTCGGTAAGTTACCTAGAAGGAAATTATTTTTATTTCGAAAATGATAAAATGTTAGTGTTTTCGCAAAATCAGGCACGAAATTTGTATGATTTTACTTCGAAAGATCAAGTATTGAATGATGTTATTTCAAACAATTCGCAAGTAGTTAAGGCGTATCAAAATCGCCTTAAAGCTGTGATACAAAGATATAACCACGACTTGATCCGAAACCAAACAACGGCAATCAAATGAGGACAAGAATACGATTTATTATTAATCCAATTTCTGGAGTAGGCAAAAAAGGCATTATTCCAGAGTTAATTGAGCGTCATTTAGACCATGATCAATTTGATTACGATATTGTTTTTACAGAGTACCGTAGGCATGCCAAGGAATTAGCCCAACAATCGTCAAAAGAAAATATTGACATTGTGTGTGCTGTTGGTGGCGACGGTTCTGTGCATGAGGTTGGAACGGCTCTTATTGGTACAAAGACGCAATTGGCCATTATTCCAACAGGATCAGGAAATGGTCTTGCACGTCATTTAAACATTCCATTGAGTATAGATAAGGCAATCCAAAACATCAATGAAATGAATACATTGCAAATGGATACTGTCTTAGTTAATGACAAACCTTTTCTGAATGCCGGAGGATATGGTTTTGATGCATTAATCGCTAAGAAGTTTGATGAAGGGAAGAAGCGCGGTTTCTTTACTTACATCAAATTGGTGTTAAAGGAATTCTTTAAGTATAATCCTGTAAACGTATCTGTAGACATCAATGGTGAAGTAAAAAGTATGCCTGTAATGCTGTGTACCATAGCAAATGCATCTGAATTTGGAAACGGATTTTGTGTATCACCGAAATCAGACGTGACGGATGGTAAGATTGAGTTATTCATCCTTAAACCTTTTCGCTTTTGGTCAATGCCACTTTTGGCTTTTCAATTTTTTAGAAGAAGAACGGATCGATCTAAGTTTACAGAGATCATAAGTTTCGAAAAGGCTCGTATTCGTTTAACTAAAAGTATTGCGCATTACGATGGTGAACCATTTGATGTCAGAAATGAGTTAAATGTACAAGTCGTTCCTAAAAGTTTACATATTTTAGCAGGAAAAAAATAATAATATGCAATTCATCGAACCTAGTCTAGAAACAATTTTATCGCATTTAAATCAATTAGATGCAAATACTCCAGCAAAATGGGGGAAGATGAATGCGCAGCGAATGGTTGAGCATTTGAGTGAAAGCATCTTGATGTCAATGGGAAAGCATTCAACTCCACTATTAATTCCTACTGAAAAGATTGAAAAAATGCAAAGCGTTTTGGAATCAGATGTTCCAATGCCTAAAGATTTTAAAGTTCCTTTTGCATCCGAAGAATTTACATTGCGTCATGAAGAAATAGAGTTGGCTGTTGATGAATTGGTTGACAATTGGATAGCTTTTGAAGAATTGTACGAAGAGAATCCCGATGCGACAAATATGCATCCATTTTATGGCGATCTTAATGCAAGTCAATGGATTCGCGTTCACCAAAAACATTTTACACACCATTTCCAACAATTTGGTTTAATTGAAGAATAAGCTATTAAACTAACTCTCCCTCTTACTTATTCCAATGAAAAATTCATTACTACTTTACTTTCTTGTTATCCTCATTGCGTCATGCGGAGGCTCAAAGTCTGATGATCTAAAAGATAAGGAGGTTGATATTCTTTACTACGATGGTCAAGCAAAATTTCATATACCTAAAAAGGTAAAAGTTAATGAAAAGGCAGTAGATTTATTTCAATTTCCAGGTACGAGAATCTTTATTCAAAAACCAGAAAGGTTTGATTATGTCCCAGATAATCAGCGTTTACAGAAAGGTGATAACATTTATGTAACTGCCTTTGAATATGAAGGAGCATCATTTCAAGAGCACAAGTACAATACGATTCAGCAATTTAAAACTGCTGAGTACACAAATACAATCTACTTTGAGCAAGATGTGAAAATTGGTAAGCATGAAGGCTATTTTGTATGTGGTTTAGGTTCTAGACCTAATTATTTACAACTGATGGTATTATTTGGAGATGAGACGTTTAGTGCCTTGGTGCTCGCAGAAGTAGAGTATTCAAATTCGGTTACTATAAACGATATCACAAAATCACTTCTAACATCTTTTGTCAATCCGAATGCTGAGCCAGATTACTCAGCTTTTAAAACCTACGACGTTGATTTTAGTAAATCTAACTTTCAGTTAGTAAAGTTTGTCAATGGAGCTTTCCTATATTCAACGGATCCCAATGCAGACTTGTCTAATAACTTAATGACCGATTTTCTTAGCCTCTACTCAAAATCAACAAAAATGAGTGAGTCGGAAGCACACAGTGTATTTGATGCAACGATAAATCAGATCAAAGCGAATGGTTTAAAAGTGAATAACATTTCTTACGAAGATATAACATTCAAAAAGTTCGATGGTTATCAGATGAAGGCTAATGCTGTTGGAAAGGAGGGGAGTATCGAGGTGTTTTCATACGTATTGAATGATAGACAAGGTGTAATTGTCTTTTCTGGACTTATGCGTGCTGGTGCTCCAGTTATTAAGAAAGATTTAGAGCAAGTTCTATATTCAATTAAAAGATTGTAATCAAGTTTGTAGTGTAGTTTTAAGCATTAGGATGAGTTATTTAAAGTAAAGGTTTAATTAATTTTCAATCTTTAAAACAATGAAAAGGAAATAAATCGTATTTGATTCTATCACTCATTCGTTAGTTCCTGTAATTCGTAGCGAAAAAATAAAACAAAAAGCCTATCTTTGCACAAAAATAAATTCAAATTATGCTTTCAGTAAATAATTTATCTCTTCAATTCGGAAAACGTGTTTTGTTTGACGAGGTAAACGTAAAATTTGTTAACGGTAACTGTTATGGTGTTATCGGTGCCAATGGTGCAGGTAAATCTACATTCCTCAAAATCCTTACAGGTGATCAAGATGCAACTACAGGACGAGTTGAATTAGAGCCAGGAAAACGTTTAGCAGTATTGAAGCAAAATCACTTTGAATTTGATCATATTCAAGTATTGCAAACGGTTATCATGGGACACAAACGTTTGTTTGAGATCATGACTGAAAAAGATGCTTTATACGCGAAACCAGACTTTTCTGATGAAGATGGAATGCGTACTGCAGAATTGGAAGGTGAGTTTGCTGACTTGGAAGGATGGAATGCTGAAACAGATGCAGCAACATTATTGAGCAGCCTTGGAATTGATGAGTCGAAACATTATCTATTAATGGAAGATTTATCAAACGACCTTAAAGTACGTGTGTTATTAGCGCAAGCATTATTTGGCAATCCAGATGTATTGGTACTGGATGAGCCTACGAATGACTTGGATTTGAATACAATTTCTTGGTTAGAGGATTTCTTACTTGATTTTAAAAACACAGTTATTGTTGTATCGCATGACCGTCACTTCTTGGATACTGTGTGTACGCATATTTGTGATATTGACTTTGCAAAAATCAATGTTTATACGGGTAACTACTCGTTTTGGTACCATTCATCTCAATTAGCTGCTCGTCAACGTTCAGATAAAAACAAGAAAGCGGAAGAGAAGAAAAAGGAATTGATGGACTTCATTTCCCGATTCTCTGCGAATGCATCTAAGTCCAAACAAGCTACATCTCGTAGAAAAATGTTGGATAACTTAGATATTGAAGAAATTCAACCATCATCTAGAAAATACCCAGGAATTACTTTCTACCAAGATCGTGATGCAGGAAATCAGGTGTTAAATGTAGAAAATCTATCAGCAAACTTTGAAGGTAAACCTTTATTTAAAGATGCGAACTTCATTGTGAACAAAGGTGATAAAATCGCATTTGTATCTAAAAACTCAATGGCACTAACAGCTATGTTTGAGATTTTAAGCGGAAATAGAACTCCAGACACAGGAAGCTTCTTGTATGGTACAACTATCACAACTTCCTATTTACCAAATGACAACAGTGAGTTTTTTGAAGCTAAACTTCCTTTAATCGATTGGTTGCGTCAATATGCACAGACAGATGAAGAAAGGGAAGAGGTTTACTTAAGAACATTCTTAGGACGTATGTTGTTTACTGGTGAAGAGGCTTTGAAAACGGCAAATGTATTGTCTGGAGGTGAGAAAGTACGTTGCATGTTGTCAAAAATGATGTTGGCTAAAGCTAATTTGTTATTGATGGATGAGCCAACGAACCACTTGGATCTTGAATCAATTACAGCGTTGAATAACGGAATGAGTGAATTTCAAGGGACAGTGTTATTTACATCACATGACCACGAGTTGGTGAATACTGTTGCGAACAGAGTTATAGAAATTACTCCGAATGGAATTATTGATAAAATGATGCCGTACGATGATTATTTGAAAGATGAGAAAATCATTCAAATGAAAACTGAGTTGTACGCTTAATACTAAATCCGCATTGAAAGATGCGGATTTTTTTTGTTTAATAATTCGGGATATTAGTTGTTCCATAATTCCATATCGCAATATTGCGATATGTCAAAAAGTACCTGAAATTTTAAGATTGTAATATAACAGAGAAAAGAACGAATGTTCATTTTTAAAGACCATTCATTTGTACCCATATCGCAATATTACGATATGGTAATTTTGTAAAATATCGACTATAAAATTGAAGCATAAAAAAATCCTGCCTCAATTAAGAAGCAGGATGTTTAATTTCTTTTAAAAAAATTAATTTCCTATATCACTCATAAACTTGATGCGCATCAAACGTAATTCTTCTTCAGAATATTCACCATCAAATTCTTTGTAAGCTTCAATCAAATCATCCGTTTCAGCTTCCGTGAAATATTCGAAAATTTCTTCTTGATTATCACCATCTAATAAATCATCAATGTAATAGTTAATATTAACACGAGTTCCAGAGGCAACAATCGCTTCAATTTCTTCTATTATTTCATCCAACGATTTACCTTGAGATCGTCCAATGTCTTCTAATGGTAATTTGCGGTCGATGTTTTGAATTAATTGAACTTTTAACCCACTTTTGTTAACCAACGATTTTACAACCAAGTCTTGCGGACGGTCGATGTCATTTTCCTCAACATAAGCTTTAATCAACGCTGCGAATGGTGCTCCATATCGTGCAGCCTTACCATTACCTACACCTTGAATATTTGTTAATTCATCAATTGTGATTGGATATTGAAAGCACATGTCGCGCAAGGAAGGCTCTTGAAATATTACAAATGGAGGAATTCCTTTTTGTTTTGATAATGATTTTCTTAAATCTAATAATTGCTTATAAAGAACATCGTCTAAAACAGCTGACTTACCGCTAGTAATTACATCGTCTCCGTCTTCATCATTTGAATAATCATGCTCCTTAATCAGCATAAAAGATGTCGGATTCTCAATAAATGCTCTTCCTTCATCTGTTAATTTTACAATCCCGTACGACTCAATATCCTTAAATATCAGACCAGCAACAAGTGATTGACGTAGTACAGCATTCCAAAAATGTTCATCTCTATCTTTTCCTAAACCGAAATTTGGAAGTAAATCGTGTTTGTATGATTTTATATCAGATGTAACTTTTCCTGCAACAAAAGAACAAATGTGTTTTGCTTTTTGCATTTCACCCAAGTCGGCTACTACTTGCAGTAACTTCTGCACAGCATCTTTACCTTCAGTTCGATCACGAGGATTTTTACAGTTATCACAGTTGTCGTTACATAATTTTTCGTCAAAAACTTCACCAAAATAATGTAATATGAATTTTCTACGACAAACGGATGTTTCTGCGTATGAAACAATTTCGTTCAACAACTGTTTTCCGATTTCTTGTTCTGCAATTGGTTTACCTTGAAGAAATTTTTCTAATTTCTCAATATCCTTGTACTGATAAAATGCAAGGCATTCACCTTCGCCACCGTCACGACCTGCGCGACCAGTTTCTTGATAATAACTTTCAAGTGACTTAGGAATATCGTGGTGAATTACAAATCGAACGTCGGGCTTATCAATTCCCATTCCAAATGCAATCGTAGCAACAATTACATCAGCTTCTTCCATCAAAAACATGTCTTGATGACGTGCTCTTGTGTGTGCATCCAAACCTGCATGGTAGGGTAGGGCGTTGATTCCATTTACTTGAAGTAATTCAGCAAGTTCTTCAACCTTCTTTCTACTCAAACAATAAATGATACCGCTTTTTCCTTCTTTGGTGCGAATGTATTTAATGATTTGCTTGTCAATATCTCTTTTTGGACGAATTTCATAATACAAATTATCACGATTAAAAGATGATTTGTAAACTGTAGCGTCCAACATATTCAAGTTCTTCTGTATGTCGTATTGAACCTTTGGTGTTGCAGTTGCTGTTAAAGCAATAATTGGAACATTTGAAATGCGCTCAAAGATTTCCCTTAATCTACGGTATTCTGGTCTAAAGTCATGTCCCCATTCAGAAATACAGTGTGCTTCATCAATTGCAAAAAACGAAATATTAACAGAAGTAAGAAAATCAATGTATTCTTGTTTGGTTAACGATTCTGGTGCAACGTACAATAATTTGGTATTCCCTTCAGTGATATCCGCTTTAACTTTATTAATCTCAGTTTTTGTTAAAGAAGAATTTAAGAAATGAGCGATGGATTCCTGATCACTAAAATTGCGAATTGCATCGACTTGATTTTTCATCAAAGCAATTAATGGTGAAACTACAATTGCTGTACCTTCAGACATTAAAGCAGGTAATTGATAACATAAGGATTTACCTCCACCAGTTGGCATAATTACAAAGGTATTATTGCCATTCAGGAGATTGGTTATAACTGCTTCTTGCTTACCTTTAAATTGATCAAAACCAAAATTCTTTCTCAAAGAATCTTTCAAATCGAAGGATACCATGTTTTCCATATTATTTTGCCAAGATTATGGCCAATTCATTTGTATTACACGAATATAATACAAAAAAGACAAAAAAAATAATTTTATCACCTCTTTAATAATACAAAAGCGCATCCTTTGATAGCTATTTTTACAACATTTAAGAATCAATGTTTTCTAAAATATTATCCTTCAAAAATAGCCCTAATTCGTTTAGTTGGAAATCAACAACTTACCACAACAATACTTCTTTAATGTACGTGTCAATATTTTTTTCAGATTTAAAATCTTTCTTCACCGATTCAATTAAATCTTTTCGAGTTTTCGCTTTTTTGTCATTAAACTTTGGTATATAAAGTTCCATGTCAACTTTTTGTTCTTCTACTGCTTTTGCAAAATAAGTAACAGATCCATCTTCCAAGGCCAAACCTAAAATGGCTCCAGGTAAATTACAATAGGTTTCAGGTCCAACATTTGGTGTAATAGCCGAAGTAAACCATGCGTAGATTCTTGTCGAATCGTCCACGTCATAAACTGCTTGCATGCATTCGAAATTACAAATGGTTCGTACGTTATCAGTTATGGTCCATTTGCGTGTAAGTAAAGTGTCTTTAACTAAGATAGGCGTGCCATAAAAGCTGTACTTAATCTTTGAAATGTTGGTTGTAAAATCTTGCGTGACAGAGTTCTGTGTAGTAGCCCATGTAAGCTTATTGTCGTAAGACTCCTCAACTTCGAAAACAGACGCATTTTCGTTAAAGTATAAGTTGAATTGCTCAGTTTTGTACTTATTAGCTTCGCCAATATAATCTTGTGTTCCCTTGTCGGAAAACTTCTTAAAGAGGTTTGTTTTGCGTTCAAAAATAATCTTCCCTTCTTGAATCTGTGAAAACAGGTTGCCACCAAAACATGTCATACAACAAGTAAGGAATAGCAAATAATTATTCTGTAATTTTTTCATCTGTCGTTTCGTTTTTTGATTTCTTAAATGTGCTGTTGAATTTATAGGAAAGGTTTAACATGAAGTAGCGAGCTATAATCCAACTTCGACTGTCCATAACTTGGTTACCAAATGCAGTACGACTAATCAAGGTGTTTTGGTTCAATATATCATGTGCTTGTATTGCAACGCCCCAATTTTCATTTTTCCCAAACTTTTGCTTGATTTCCGCATTCCAAATCAGCAAGTTTCTATTAAACTGATCACCGAAGTTCTTATACATTTGATATTTTACTTCCGTTGCAACTTCCATTTTCCATGGCAAATAAGATCGAATTCCTGCGTTATACTCATAAGTCGTGATTGTAAGATTTAAGTTTTTGCTAATGGTATTTTGCGATTGCCTCCAATTAAAATCAAATCCAATTGTAGCCTCAATTACATCCGTTACCAAATTTAAGCTGATATCAGGATTGATGTTATAGTTGTTTAATTGATTCTTTTGACTTTCAATATAATTGATTCGATTAACTTGGTTGTATTGTAATGAAGGTTCCAAAGTTAAAACCTGCTTAATTAGCGGAATTCCAATACTTGACCACATTCCTGAGAAGTTGAATGAATTACCATTTAAATACTGGTTATTTATTCTTCCCATTTGATCATAAGACAAATCCGAAAGTATTTGGTTCAATCCGTAGTTAGCATAAATTCCTGCACTCGCGTAAAAACCGCTTAGGGGATTATAAGTATTGTAGTAAGAATTTAAATTGAAATCATAACTTGGTCGAAGGTTAGGATTCCCAACAACAATTCTATTTGGATCGATGTTATTGACAACAGGCTGCAAGTATTGGATGTCTGGCAAAACGGAATTGGTACTAAATGTTGTTTGAAATTGACTGTTTCTTGAAATACGATAAACATAAAAGAGATTAGGTAATACATCTGCTACATTTTGATTGAATGCAGTACTGTTAAAATGATTTTGATTGTCTATTGCAACGTGTCGACCTGTTAGTCCAAGTGTCAATTTATGCTTCTTGTAATCATAAATCATCGCTGCTTTCAATTTGTTTTGTGTTTTAATACTTTTAAATTGACCTGAAGTCAACGAATCCAATTGATTGTAATTTCCTCCCAATTGGTTGTACGAAAAGCGGTCTTGTTGATTTGTCGTATTAAACAATTCGTAAGTAAACTCCAGTTTTACTTTTTTTGATAGAGGTTCAGTAAATACAGTCTGGAACAAATTAGAAAAGATATTTCGATCGGTTTTCTTTTGTTGATCGATCAATCCCAATTGGTTTCCTGTCAATGATGAAATATCAGAAAAACCTAAGGTTTGCTCACTCTTTGAATCATCATAAACAAAGTTATTCGATACTTTCAAAGCTCTATTTTCTTTTTTAAATTTCTTTTCATACATCAATCGAAATTTAATATTCATCATATCGCTATCTCTATCGGTGATTGTTGAACTCGAACGTGTAGATTGCTTATCTGTGTTTAAATAATCGGAATAATTACTCGTACTTAAAAGCGAATTGGATGTTTTAAATTTTGGTTCAATTGTTAAAGTTTGAGTAGAGTCGATTTTATATTCCAATTTCATATTTAATTCGTGATTAAATGATTTTGATATTGAATTCGATTCAGCCTGTGTATAAAAAGTCGTGTCTGGTAGAAAATAGGTGCTTTCATTCACCGTTTGAGTCCGCTTGCGTAAGTCACTATACGTATAATTTGCACTAATCTTAAGCTTTTTGCTAATTTGATCGGTGTAGTAAACTCCTCCCTTCATCATGAAAGGAAACCCGTCGCTGCCATTGAGGTGATTGTCATTTACTTCCCAACTATCTGTTTCATCGTTGTATTTATAAGCATTTTGATTTTCAATGTTGTATTGATTTGCATCTTGCCATGAAAGTGCCGTATTTGTTGTGTTTGTCCCCATAAAGAATAGGGAAATTTTCTGTTTACTTGTAAAACGATTGGCTAAAAATTGTCCTTCAAAGTATCTTGAAAAATCTGTTCCAAACTGTGCTTTTCCAAAGTATCCCTTTTTCGCTTCGTCTTTTAACCTTAAATCTAGTACTTGAACTTTTGCATCGCCTGCTTGAGCATCTGGAAGATCGGTTTCATAAACTTGTACTTTCTCCACACTACTAGCAGCTAGGTTCTTTGTTGCCAATGTTGCATCAGAGCCAAAAAACTCATCACCGTCTACAAAAACGCGTGAAATACTTCTGCCTTGACTTTTAATGCTACCATCTTTTTCTACAGTAATTCCTGGCAATTTCTTTAATAAGTCTTCAACAACAGCATTGGCTCTAACTTGAAATGAATCTGCAATGTACACGAGTGTATCTCCCTTGAAATGCACGGGATCTTTGTACGCGAAAATGGTAATTTCATCAATGTTTTTTCCTTTATCAAACATTACTAAGTTATTAATCTCATAGCTTTCCTGCGGATTTTCTTCTAGGTAATAAAACTCACGCGATTCATAGTTTGGATGTTGAACACTCAAACGAAAAGATGATAATTCAAAATCTTTAAATTCAAATGCCCCATCTTTCCCTGTTGTTTGATGTTGGATAAGTTCGGAATTTTCTAAATTGATTAGGATAACTTTTGCATATTGAATGCGATTGGTTTTAGTTGAATCGGTCAAAAATCCCTTGATGCTATTCGTTTGTGAATACGCAATTGAAGTCAACAAGAAGTATGAGCAAAGAGTTAGTAAAAATTTCATTTTCTAATGTTAGTTTCCATAATAAGTTCAAAATAATCATTCGGTTACACACCTGTCTACTTGTATATGTGGCAACTAATGAATTGGTGACAAACAATCTTAACCAAGCGGGATAAATGAAACTTATGAACTTGCAACGAAGTTATTGTAAAACCATTTAGATCATTTGATTTTAGTAATAAAACTTGTTAAAAAAGGGTCAGTATTTTGTTGCAGTCAATTAATAATTCGAGACTTAACTAGTTGGTTTTTTGAAGAATTCTACTTTTTTTTTGATTAGGATAAATAAAAATGCCAAATTTGCACCCTAACACACAGTTTATTTAAAAATGAGAAAACAAGTACAACTAATTCTGATCTTGGTATCCTTTTGCCAAGTATCATTCGCACAAACGGATAGCATCGCTCCGCCACCTGAAAAAAATTGGAAACTTAAAGGACTTTTCGGATTAAACGGAACGCAATCTTCATTTGTTAACTGGAATGCCGGTGGACGTAATAACCTTTCTGTGATTAGTTTTATTTCAGCATCTGCAGATTACAAAAAGAATAAATGGCAGTGGAAAAACAACCTTGAACTTGCCTTAGGAGGTATGCTTTATCTTGATAAGGAGGGCAGAGATGGAGGTTTGCAAAAAACTGATGATAAGATTGATTTTGCTACAAACGTAGGTTATAAAATGGCTGATCAATGGTATTTATCGATTGTTGGAGGATTTAAGACACAATTTTTAGACGGTTTTGCTTATCCTAACGATTCAGTTCGTGTATCAACATTCATGGCACCAGGATACGCAAATTTTGCAATTGGTATTGATTACACACCCAATGCAAACTTTTCACTTTTTGTATCACCTTTAGCAAGTAAAATGACATTTGTACTTGATGACACGTTAGCAAATAGAGGAGCTTTTGGGGTTCAAAATGCAACATTTAGTACTAATGGTGACGTAATTTCTAAAAGTAAAGGATTTAGAGGTGAGATAGGGGCATATATTCGAATGACTTACAATAAGGAAGTATTCAAGAATGTTAACCTCAAAACGAAGTTAGAGCTATTCTCGAATTACGCGAATAAACCACAAAATGTGGATGTTAACGCAGATATGTTGTGGACATTTAAAGTCAATTCTTGGCTTTCAGCTTCATTAAATTGGACGTTAATTTACGATGACGACATTGACATTAGAGACAGCAAAGGTGGATTTGGACCAAGAACGCAGTTTAAATCTGTACTAGGATTAGGATTGTCTTATACAATTCAGAACTTTAAATAAGAATTTTTTAATTTTTCATGAAGGCAGAAATTGATTCGTCAGTTTCTGCTTTTTTATTTCATAAACTTACGTTATCATTCGACTAAATGTTAAATTTGTTGCATGGTAAGTCGATTAAAAAAAATAAAGAAATTTAACTGGGTTGTCTTAGTTTTAATTTTCTTAGTGGTAATAGCAGGAAGTTTTGTGCGTGTAACGGGAAGTGGAATGGGATGTCCGGATTGGCCGAAATGTTTTGGATACTGGATCCCACCAACAGACGTCGAAGTGTTGCCCGAAAATTACAAAGAGACTTACGTTGAAGGACGTGTAAAGAAAGTGGAGAAATTTGCTCGATTCCTAACTGGTATGGGGATGGGGGAGACTGCTACTAAAATCAAAAATGATCCTAATTTACTAGTTGAACAAGATTTTAACGCTGCAAAAACGTGGACAGAATACGTGAACCGTTTGTGTGGTGCTTTAGCCGGATTTGGAATGCTGATTGCCTACTTTTGGTTGTTAAAATCTTATAGAAAACGTAAGTTAATTCTGATTTCGACATTAAACTTAATTATTCTCGTATTTCAAGCATGGTTTGGATCCATCGTTGTTGCTTCGAACCTTGTTCCATGGACAATCACTGTTCACATGTTATTAGCGTTAGTAATCCTAGCGTTACAATTGTATTTAATTCATTTAATTGGAAAGGAAATAGAATTACAAAGTGATTCACTACGATCAACGAATGATTCACCGGTTTATAAAACACCGAAATGGATGTTTTACCTCATTTGGATTAGTGCTTTAATTACGATTTACCAAATTTTCTTGGGGACGCAAGTGCGTGAAATGATTGATGAAATGACGATTCAAGGAGTGACGAGACAAGGATGGTCTTCACAATTGGGAATACCGTTCTTCATTCATAGAACATTCTCGTGGTTGGTTTTAGTATTTATCGTTCTGATTGCTTGGCAAAATGAAAAACTAGAGAAATTAAAGCCTATTCGTTGGTTATTTGTAATTCTAGCAATTGAATTGATTTCAGGAATCGTACTAGTTTATGGAAATATGCCAGGATTGGTTCAAATCTCGCATCTGGTGTTTGCAGTGATTTTGTTTTGCATTTTCACCATGATGCTTTTCCGCTTGAAAATTTCACATCAAACACGTAATTAATCGATGTACGTTATCGGATTATTAATTTCGCTTGCAATTGGAGTCGTTTTAGGACTAATTGGTGGAGGAGGAGCGATATTAACAATTCCTTTGGTAGTTTATGTTTTCGGTGAATCAACTGATACTGCTACGACTTTTTCATTAATCATTGTTACATTTTCATCTTTAGTTGGAATAATTCAACGATTCGGAACCAAGCAAATCGCTTTTAAGGAAGCCTTGATATTTGTTTTTCCGAGTATGACCTTGGCGTTTATCATTCGCAGGTATCGTAAAATGGTAATTCCTGATTCTTTCGAATTGTTTGGTTTGAATTTAACTCGCGATTATTTCATAGACTTATTGCTCGTGCTTGTCATGGCGATTGTAGCGTTTAAAATGTTTCAACCAGTTCGACAAAATTTGGTTCAAAAACCCTTTTCTGCTGTCAAAGTAATGTCGCTTGGTTTGATTACAGGTGCACTTTCTGGCTTTTTAGGTGCAGGTGGGGGCTTTATTATCGTTCCAATTTTACTTGGATTAGGTCTTGAGATAAAACGTGCGGTTGGAACTTCATTATTTATCATCACCATTCAAAGCGCAATTGCTTTATTGGGAGATTTAAGTTCCATTCCGATGGCTGAACTTTATCAATTCAATTGGAAATTAGTTAGTTTACTTGCGCTTACATCCATTGGAGGAGTGCTGGTTGGAAGTATTCTTCAAAAAAGAATTTCTGGGAAAATTTTAAGACTTTTATTCGCTTCTGTACTTGTAGCAATGACAATTTTAATTTTTATTGATAGAATTTTGCTTTTTGAGTATTGATATTAATTTTCAAATGTTATATTTGCACCCCGATAGGTCAGAAAGATGCCTATTTAAATAGAAAAATCGCTTTACGAAGCAAAATGAAATAGAAGATTGGTTTACCAATTTTCCGGTCCTATAGCTCAGTTGGTTAGAGCACCTGACTCATAATCAGGTGGTCCCTGGTTCGAGCCCAGGTGGGACCACATATTAAGTCTCATATCGAAAGGTATTGAGACTTTTTTGTTTTAGGAAAAATGAGTTAGATGGGCGAGGGGCTTCCCCGTTTTCGCATAAAAAAGCCTTCCCGAAAGAAGGCTAATTATCAAAATTATACTAAAGTATAGCTTTAGTTATTTCCCTAAAACGATACTGTAATCCTTCGTTTCGATGAACTGATTAAATATTTTTTCTGACTTTTTCATTAACAAATCGTATTGCTTTGCGCCATGAGAAATTCGCTTTACACCCAATTCTTTCAAAGCTTGATAGGATGGAAGATTAGGTGTGGTAAACACATTTAGTGGAAGTTTTATTTCATCAACAAAAGCAGCAATTTCTAATGGTTCTTCCAAAAGCGGAACGAATATTCCGTCAGCTCCAGCTTTTTCATACAATCTAGCGCGGCGGATTGATTCTTCAAGTGCATTTTCGTGTTTAGTTGTGTAGGTATCAGTTCGAGCGTTAATAAATAATTTAGTAACTTCTTTGATGGCTTTAATTTTCTTAATTAAAAGTTTTTCTTTTTCTAATTTTCGTTTTCCATTTACAACTTTTCCATCTTCCAAGTTAATTCCTTTAACTCCAAGTTTCTGCAGTTTTAACGCATGTTTTGCAACAACAGCAGGATCATCACTATAACCAGCTTCAAAATCAACTGAAACCGGAATCTTTGAAACAGCGACAATACGTTCAATGACAAAAAGTAATTCTTTAACCGGAATTTGTTCGCCGTCTTTATAACCAAGTGAAAAAGCAATTGCGTGTGACGAAGTTCCAAGAGCTTTAAATCCTGCAGCTTGCGCCAATTGTGCTGAATGTGCATCCCAAACATTCGCAATTAGTAATGGATCTTTATGTTGATGTAATTCTGAGAAGCTAATTTTCTTTGATTTCTTTTCGTCTTTTTTCTTAGTTGCTTTTTTACTAGTTACTTTTTTCTTCGGTTTATCTTTCGTTGCCATATAGTTCGATTTTGACTGTTAAAGTATTTCAAAGAATCAAGGTTTGCAATTAAATAGTGTTAAAATGAAGTAATTTACTAATTTGTCCTATAATTAATATTATGTTAAATAGAATGTCTGGAAATTGATTTAATTCGACATTTTACCACATTCTGAGCGCCGAACACCACTCTATTTTAAAGATTGATTAACTTTGAGTAAAATTTAATACAATTGAAACGACTTTCAAGATTTAGTGTTATTTCATTCGTTGGCCCGTTTATCATCACGTTAGCGCTTTCAATGTTTATATTGATAATGCAATTTTTCTGGAAATACATCGATGATTTGATGGGTAAAGGAATTGAAACGATCTATATTGTAGAATTACTTTTTTATGTTTCTGCCAGTCTAATTCCGCTAGCATTACCTTTGGCTATGTTATTATCGTCTATAATGACAATAGGAAATTTGTCTGAAAACAATGAATTGACAGCCTTAAAAGCCAGTGGACTTTCACTCTATCGAATATTGAGGCCATACACAGCTCTTGTATTAATTATTGCAATGGCTACGTTCCTGTTTGCAAATTATGTTATTCCTGTTGCCAATTATAAATGGCGTTCGCTGATTTACGATTTTCAGAACACCAAAATCGCATCTATTATTGTGCCAGGAGTTTACACACGTGAACTTGAAGGATATGCTATAAAAGCAAACGAAAAATTACCTGATGGTACATTTGTAGGTTTAACAATACATGATAAAACGGGACTAAATCAATTGAAAACTGTTAAAGCAGAAAGAGCAAATTTGTACAAGTCAGACAATGGTAAATACCTGTTTTTTAATTTAAAAAATGGTCATATCATTGAAGAAATGATGATTCAAGCTCCTATTTTTGATTCAGATGGAAATCGTATTTATAATGAGTCCTCCACTCGAGAAACACGACGCTCCACCTTTGAACAAGCTACCTATAAAATAGATTTGGTAGGATTTAAGGTAGAACGAAGCGACGATGAAGGAATTAGGGATGATTATGAAATGTTGACAGTATTCCAAATAAAATCTGCAATAAAGGAAGCTGACGATAAATTAATTTCTGTCAAAAAGAACTTTAGTAACACTATTTTGTCAAATCAAGAATATTTTCAAGCGAAAAAGCACATTCTTTTAAGTGATTCGCTCGGTGTGCAAAACAATGATACATTGAGAGATGCAATAAAATTTGCAGAATTAACAGCTAGTGAGAAGAATTTGGTTTATTCCAATGTTACACAAAACATACAAAGTAAAATTACCACTTTAGAATCGCAGGATAACTACTTCAATTCTATTGGTAATAACCGAGGGAAATACTTAATTGAATTTCACAAAAAGATAGCACTCACCTACGCAATTATTGTTCTTTTCTTTGTTGGAGCACCACTGGGAGCAATTATTCGTAAAGGAGGATTTGGTGCGCCTGTAGTAATTGCAGCTTTACTTTTTATGCTCTATTTTGTATTGATTACAATTGGTGAGAGTCTGGCAGTTTCTGGAGCTGTAAGTCCCTTTGTAGGTATGTGGTTTTCATCTTTTATCCTCACTCCTGTTGCATTAGTTCTTCTTTATGCTGCAGCAAACGATTTGCCAATCATGGATAGAAGTACCTGGGCAAGTATGTTTCGTTTTTTAAAGTTCAAGCGTTAATTTAGTTCATTTGATGAAGGTTTTACATGTTTCGAATCGCGTTCCTATTCCAGCTAATGATGGTGGTGCAATTGCAATTTTAAACATGTTGAATGGCTTGGTTGCGAATGGCTGTGAAATCGATTTTGTTTCGATCAATACACCAAAATCTAAAAATACTAGCGGTAAAATTTCTCATGTTAGCAATCAATATGATGTATTTGTTGATACTTCAATTTCCCCATTGAATGCTTTGAAAAGTTTGCTATTTAAGACTACGCCGTATAATGTCGAACGTTTCTATAATCAGGAAGTTGAAGAATTGTTGGTAAAGCAACTGAAATCGAATACGTATGATTTTATTTTACTGGAAAGTGCGTTCACATGCCTTTACATACCACGAATTCAAAAGCACACTTCTACTCCAATTATCGTTCGTACTCATAACGTCGAATATGTAATCTGGAAACGATTGGCTGAAAATGAATCCAATCCATTGAAAAGATGGTATTTAAATCATTTATCTAAACGACTAGCGAAATTTGAAGCGAAATTTTATCAACTAGCAGATGGTATTATCGCCATTTCCGAAGATGATAAAAGCCGATTTGTAGCGATGGGTATCACTAAACCTATTGAAGTTGTACCTACGGGAATTTTCTTAAATAAGGAAGAGAATGAGCGTATACAGCCAAAACATAATACTATTTTCAGCTTAAGTTCGCTTGATTGGAATCCAAATATTGAAGGTTTATCGTGGTTTTTAAAAGAAGTATGGCCTCTAGTTCAGGAGAAAGATTCAACGATTGAATTTCATATTGCCGGGAAATCAACTCCTCAATGGGTTTTTGATTTGAATCTAAAAAATGTATTCGTCCACGGTTTAGTAGACGATGCGAAACAATTTCAGCAAAAATATGCTTTAATGCTGGTTCCTCTCCTATCAGGAAGCGGAATGCGTGTGAAGATTATTGAAGGATTTGCTAACAAAAAGTGCATCTTAAGTACAAGTGTTGGTGCGGAAGGAATTCCATACACAAATGGTGTAAATATTCGAATTGCAGATTCTCCGTCAGAATGGGTTGATGCGATCATCAATTTATTGCAAAATGAAGCTGAAATGACTAGAATAGCTGAGAGTGCACATGAATTTGTCAAACAAAATTATGATACGGTTCAATTAACCCAAAAAGTTGTTGAATTGGCAAAACAATTAAAACGTAATTAAGAAATGGAAAACAAACCTCAATTAGTGATTGTGCTTTCCCGCTTTCCTTATCCACTTGAAAAGGGTGATAAATTACGATCGTATTATCAAATCAAGGAATTATCAAAGCTTCATTCTATACACTTAATTGCTTTGAGTGACGTTGCTGTTGCTGATTCAAGCAAAGAAGAACTCAATAAGTTTTGCTCGTCTGTAACGGTTCACCACCTCTCTAAAATATCAATTGCTTTTAATTCATTTTTAGCACTGTTAGGAAATAAGCCCATTCAGGTTGGTTACTTTTACAATTTTAGCATTCACCAAAAAATAAAGAAGCAATTGATAGAAATAAGACCAGATCATATTTTCTCTCAATTAATCCGTACGACAGAATACACGAAAAATTACCTAAGTTGTCCAAAAACATTGGATTACATGGACGCTCTGTCAAAAGGGATGGAACGAAGGATAGAAAAAGCCAGCTGGTTTTCGAAATGGTTTTTCAAGATGGAATACAAACGTTTACGTCACTATGAGCGTGTAATGTTTGATTATTTTGATAAAAAAACAATTATTTCTAAGCAGGATAAGCAATTTATTTTTCACCCTGAAAGAAATGAGATTGTCTGCATTCCAAACGGAATTGATGTACATTTTTTGGAGTCGATTGTGGTTGATCAGGATTATGATTTTTCATTTGTTGGAAACATGAATTATCCGCCAAATATCGAAGCAGTAGAGTTTATTGCCACGAACATTCTTCCACATTTTCCGACCGCTAAGTTGCTGGTTGCAGGAGCAAATCCGCATCCAAAGTTGGAAAAATTAGCCAAGTCAAATCGCAATATTACGATATCGGGATGGGTTGATGATATACGTACTTCATATGTTCGATCGAAAATCTTCTTAGCTCCAATGCAGACTGGTACTGGAATGCAAAATAAACTGCTTGAAGCAATGGCGT
>Ga0233377_1000286_pt1 | contig 25916 bp, 22 predicted proteins | sample ElkDunMinimDraft_6_FD_191540 | JGI IMG/M metagenome (GOLD analysis project Ga0233377, IMG submission 191540) | Fecal eukaryotic communites from dung pellets of Tule Elk in California, USA - Elk Dung E36 | ecosystem: Host-associated > Mammals > Digestive system > Large intestine > Fecal | place...
CGATACAGGTTCATGTGGTGACACCGCACTCATGACTCCTGCCGACAGGCGCCGCGGCAGCTCGGCCGGCGTGCCGGCGAAGCCGTTCCACTCCCCTCAGGACAGTGCCGCCCTCGGCCCGAGGTCGTGTCCGTGGCCATGCCAAAGTCGCCGCAGGTGGCCAACTCCTGGTCACCGCTGGTGGCCGGATTAAGTCCCCACCCTGTTCGCGTGTCGTCGAGGGGTGTGTGCCCTGAGCGGTGATCGTGACGGTGTCAGCCAGTCACGAGATCACCGCCCAGGGGGTCTGTTCGGCCATGAAATCTTCGGGGGAAGTCATGGACATCATCGCCGCCTACCGCGAGGTAGGCACCTACCGTGGGGCCGCCGCCATGTGCGGCACCACCCACAAGACCGTCAAACGCATCATCAACAAGGCGCTGGCCGGCGACAAGACGCCGGGCCGCACGCCTCGTGGGCACAACTACGACGCGGTCGCCGACCTGGTGGGCGAGAAGGTGGCGGCCACGGCCGGGAAGATCTCGGCCAAACGGCTGCTGCCATCGGCCCGCACAGCCGGATACGCCGGATCGGCGCGGAATTTCCGGCGTCTGGTCGCGGACGCGAAGAAGGCCTGGCGGCGCGGGCACCACCGCGGCCGGCGCCCGGCCGTCTGGACGCCCGGCGAGATGCTGGTCATCGACTGGGGCGACGCCGGCGGCGGCCTGCACGTGTTCTGCGCGGTGCTGGCCTGGTCACGCGTGCGGTTCGTGCGGTTCGCCGACAACCAGCGCGCCGCCACCACATTGGGGATGCTGGCGGAGTGTTTCGAGGAGCTCGGCGGGGTGCCCAAGGTGGTACTGGCCGACCGGATGGGCTGCCTGAAGGGCGGGGTGGTCGCCGACACGGTCATCCCGACCACCGACTACGTGCGTTTCGCCACCCACTACGCCTTCCGGCCGGACTGGTGCCAGGCGGCCGATCCCGAGTCCAAGGGGATCGTGGAGAACCTCGTCGGCTACGCCAAGCGTGACCTGGTCGTCCCGCTGGCGCCGTTCGACGACCTGATGGCCGCCAACGTCGCGGCCCGTCAGTGGTGCGCCGAGGTCAACGCGGTGGCGCACTCGGAGATCTGCGCGATCCCGGCCGAGCGGCTGGAGTGCGAACGCGACCTGCTGGGCGCGCTGCCGTCGCTGCGGCCCGCGCTCGGCAAGGCGCCGGCCACTCGCAAGGTCGACAAGCTGTCGTGCGTGCGCTTCGGCTCGGCCCGCTACTCGGTGCCCACGGCCTTGATCGGGGCGAGTGTCGCCGTCGTCGAGGCCGGCGGACGGCTGCGGATCGTCGATGCGCTCACCGGTGAGTTCGTCGCCGAGCACGCGCCCGTCGCGCCGGGCGAGGCCTCGATCCGCGATGAGCATTACGGCGGTCCGCGTCCGATGCCGCGCCGGGCGGTGCGTCCCAGGTCCGAGGCTGAGAAGGCGTTCTGCTCGCTGGGAGCGATCGCCGAGAGGTTCGTGGTCGGCTCGGCCGCCTCCGGTAACACCCGGCTGGCCGCCGACCTGGTGGAGCTGGTCGGGCTACGGGCCGCGCATGGTGAGCGGGCTTTGCTCGCCGCGTTGGAGCGGGCGGTGGCCTTTCGCCGCTGGCGGGCCGAGGACGTGCGCTCGATCCTGGCCGCCGGAGCCGGCACCGCGCAGGTCCGCCCGGCCGGGCAGGTTCTGGTGATGGAGTTGCCGCCGGTGCCGACCCGGCCGCTGTCGGCCTACAACCTCGACGCCTTCGACGCCTTCGACGCCTTCGACGCCTTCGACGCCTTCGAGCGGGTCGGAGGCCGGTCATGACCGCCTCGACTGTTGCGGCTTTGGCCGCCGACCTCGATGGCGGGCTGCGCCGCCTGAAGCTGTCGGCGATCCGCCGGTTGGCTCCCGAGCTGCTGCTGACCGCCAAGACGCAGCGCTGGAGCCCCGAGGAGTTCCTGCGCACCCTCATCGAGGCCGAACTGACCGCCCGGGACGCCTCCAACGCCCGGATGCGGATGAAGGCCGCCGCGTTCCCGGTCCTCAAGACCCTGGAGGAGTTCGATGTCGCCGCGTCCTCGATCCCGCGTGCGACGTTCGACTATCTGGCCTCGCTGGAGTGGGTCCGGGCCGCGGAGAACTACTGCGCGGTCGGCCCGGCCGGCACAGGCAAGTCCCACAGCCTGATCGCGCTGGGCGTCGCCGCTGTTCAGGCCGGTTACAAGGTGCGCTACTTCACCGCCGCCGACCTGGTCGAGACGCTTTATCGGGGTCTGGCCGACAACTCCGTGGGCCGCGTGATCGAGGGCCTGCTGCGCGCTGATCTGGTCGTCGTCGACGAGATGGGGTTCGCCCCGCTGGACGACACCGGTGCTCAGCTGCTGTTCCGGTTCGTCGCGGCCGCCTACGAGCGCCGCGCGCTGGGGATCGGCTCGCACTGGCCGTTTGATCAGTGGGGGCGTTTCCTGCCCGAGCACACCACCGCCGTCAGCCTGCTGGATCGGCTGCTGCATCACAGCATCGTCGTGGCCACCGAGGGCGAGTCGTTCCGCATGCGACAGGCCCGCTCCCGAGGCGCCGACCGCCTCACCAAGAAGTAGTCAACTACGAAGGGGGTGGGGACCTCTAACTGGCCACCAGCGGCGACACGCACCTGACCATTGACAGTCCTGGGCCTCGAGTGCGGGCCTGTCACATGCGGAAGGACTCGCCCTATCCACCTGTTCGGCCGAGAGGAGCTTCACCAGTGGGCCACTGAAGGGGTCTCCTTGCCGGAGTTGCTGAAGCTGACAACTCCCCTGCGCAGGATGCGGCAGCTCCGCCACACCTCCAACCGGCTGATCCGTCACGACGCAGTACCACGCTCGAGGTCCTCCAGGCGTGAACCAAAGCGCTGAAGCAGGCCTTGCTGAGGCGCTCGCGGACCGGGCGCGGGCCTGGCGGGTGGGGAGCGGCTGCGGTGCGCTCGCACCGCAGCCGCTCCCCGGCCCCTATCCGACCCGAGGTCTGCGGCCGCTGATCTCTTTCATCGCCGGCAAAGGTGTCACGGTCGGCTCGGCCATCCCCACTCAGGGCGATCGCATCCTGTCCGCGGTGGGCATCGACATCGGCGGCGGCACCTCCTGCTCCCCCGGCGCCAGCGCCGCTGGTCGACGCCATCCGGCAGCAGCTGCAGCACACCCCGCCCAGCGCCGCCGCCTGGCCTTGTGGCTGCCGGGGCGCGGCCGCGCTGCTGGTCGCGCTCGCCGACAGAGGTGATGGGGAAGGCCTCCACCGCTGCGTCGCCGTGCTCTGTTCAAGGCCAGATGCGGCCACCGCCGGGTCCGGTCTTCGGGGCGGGGAAGAAACGACACCAGCGCCCGAGGTCCATCCTGTCCCCCTTTCGTTGAGGAGGCCCGCGCATGCTGGTGAAAGTGGCCGATCAGATCGCTGACCAGTACGAGGAGCTCCAGCGGTGGGCAGAGGCGCGGTTCGACGATCCGTCCCGGGCCGACACCGTGAAGAACGTCATCATCGGCTTGTGCGGCGCCGCCCTGATCATCGTCATGGTGGCGCTGATCTGGCTGATCGTCACCGTGTTCGGCGTCATGCTCAGCGCTGTGACCGCAGGAGCGGCTCACGGGCTGGGCGCGGTGTTGGAGCAGGTGGCCGACTGGCACCTGGCAGAAATCGTCATCACCCCCGTGCACGCCTACATCACCGCCCACGCCGCCGGCCTGGCGGCCGGAGCCGAGGCGATCTTCTCGGCTTGGACGCTGAGCGGGGTGGGGCTGTGGCTGGCCTGCTGGCTGGCGCGCTCCTGGGGGGCGCGGCTGGCCTGGGTGCTGTACGGCGCCGCCACGGCCGCGATGGTCTACAGCGCCGCCCCTGTCGCCGGACGGATGCTCGCGATGGGCGTCGCCGTCTTGTACTGGGCGCTGTTGTCGGTGTTCGCCTTCCGCGGCGTCGGCCGCCGTCGCCCCGCGGTGCATGTTCACCCCGGCCCCGACGTCGTCACCGCGTTGGAGCAGCATCGCCGACAGACGATCCAGCACCTGAATGAGGAATTGGAACCGGTGCGCGAGCGCCTGATGCGCGTCGAAGCGGTCGCTGATGAGCTGGCGGCCCGGCGCGCTCGCCCAGAGGACTAATTGTGGTAGCAGCTCTTAGTTTCGCTTTTACCGCCGGGGACGGGTGGTTCTCGACATGAAACGGCTGTTCAGCCTATGTGACCACACTTTCTACGAACCCGATCATGAATATAGCCGTGAGGCCGACCGAGAATTTGAGCCGAGTGAAACAACGGCGACGATACTCCCGCCCTTGGCCTACTGGCTGAACAGCGCCTACCGGCGCGACCTAAGCGAGACGAAGATTGAAGCTTGGGCGCTTCGGTGTGCCGGCCTGAACCCCGAGTTCTCGGCCCTCTTGATCCAGACCGCGGAGGAGGACTTCGACGTTCAGGTCCTCGCCGTCCGACAATGTTCATCGCCCGTCCTGAACACCCGAGGAGCCCTATGAGCAAAGAGCAAAGGCGGATCTTCTTTAACATCATCTTCCTAACGGTATGTCTGGGAGGGAGTGCCGCCTACCTCGCGTTTGGTGAAGACAGCCCAAAGTTAGCCATTCTGACGATCGCCCTCATCGTCATGTTCTGGGCGCAATTTTGGTGGAACAGTCGAAACCATTCCCTCGTGGAGCCGAAGAAATTCGCCGAGCTGTACAAAGCAGCTAAGGCCCTGCCCGTGGAGACGGGACTCACCGCCGACGGAACGCTGTTCTGGCGGCACAAACACCCTCCGTTGAAGATCATCATAAGCAGGGCACGGAAAACAGACATCGAAGAGGCGATTACCGAACTGTATGACGGACAGACGGTCAGCACGGTGCCGTCAGACCTGATCATCCTTACTGCTCCGGGTTTGGTGTCATGTCGACGCGTTATACAGACGGTCCGCAAAGACGCGGATGGCGGAGTGAAAATGGATCGCGTCCAGAACCCGGGGCAGTCGCTTCGCCAACTCCGATTCGCTCGTAGAACCCGCGTTTGGCTGGTCACTGAAGCCGAGTTGGACGAGCTGTCCGAACAACTACAGCGCGCCCGCCTCGCGTAACGTCTTCCACCGGTAGGGTCCGCCGCGGCACTCGCCGGTGTTCAACGGGTCGTTGATGTTATCCGTTCGGCGAGGCGGCTCGCGCGTTGGGAGGCGCCCTGTTTGGTGAGGTGCAAGGCGGCGCCGACGGTTGACCAGGCCGCGTTGTCGTCCCGGACGGCGGTGATCAGGTCGAGCTCCCCGCGGTCGAGGGCGGCGAGCGCCGTCTCCAGGTCTGCGCGCACGATCGGGGTGAGGGTCAGCGCGGCCATCCGGGCCGCCGGGGTGGCATCGGGGTCGGCGGCCGCCGCAACAAGCGCCTCTGGGGCGGACATCGGGTGCAGGTGCCGCTGCCAGACGGCCTGCTGGTCGCCTTGGGCGTAGCGGGCGGTGAGATACTCGGCGGCCCAGGTGCGATCCCCGGGCCGGGACTGGTCGAGGTCGTTGGCCAGTAGCCCGGCCAGCCCGTGACGGAGCAGTCGGTCGGCCAGAGATTGCGGGGTGGTGTAGCCGTCCTCGGCGGCCAGGAGCCGGGCAGAAAGGACGGCCTCGCGGTCGTTGAGCGGCCGGTCGGGGTGGTCGGTGTCTTGGGCGGCTTTCTCGATGGCCCAGCCGAGCGTGGCGGCGTAGGTGTAGAGGTCCTCGGCTCGGGTGGTGCGCAGGTAGCGCACCGCCTGCACGGCCAGGGCGTCATCCTGTACGACCCGGCGCAGGGTGAACAGGGCTGTGTCCAGGCCGGTCTTCGTGGTGAGTTTCGCCAGGTGGGCTTTCATATTGGCGTGGGTGGGGCCGTTGGAGTAGTGCAGGTCCCACCGTCGGCCACGCTCGTCGTAGGCGGCGTCGACCGATACACCGGTGATCTTCTCCAGCTCTGCGGCGAGGCGGTGGATCTGCGTCGAGCGGCTGGTCACGGCTCCCCCTCCTAGGGCGTCAACGGGGTGTTGACGCGCCCCATCATGCCAGGTCCAGGAGCTCGCGCAGAAGGGTACGAGATGGCGCCATCCCGGCTGGGCGAGGACAGCAACACCCCGAAGGGGTGGCCCGCGTCAGTCGTTTCGCTGCAGGAGCGCGGGCCCGAATCCGAGCCAGCGCGGGGTGAGGATGCGCGGTCGTTGCCCCGTGACCTCAGCCGCCCTGGCCAGGACACGCCCCAGCCCCTCGCGCCGCTCCTGCGATCCCCGTACACCGGCTTGGATGTCGGCCAGGACCGGCCGCAGCCCGTAGGCCCAGATCTCGATGCGGCCTCGTGTGCTGGTCTGCTGGTGGCGATCGGCGATGTGCAGCCAGTCCGCCGCGTCACACCCGGCCGCCACAGCGAGCCGGTCGATGTGGTCGCCGAGCGGCTGCCCGCCGCCGGTCCAGGCGTACCAGATGCTGGCGCCGCCATCGGAGCGGCGGAAGGTGAGCCATAGGAAGGTCTCCGGCTCAAAACCGTCGGCGACGCCGTCGACGACGGCCCTCATGGTGGGGGCCGCATCGCCCGTGGGCATCAAGAGCACCGGCCGTGCCGGCGTGAGTGTCGTCATCCGGCCGCCAGCATGAGCAGGGCGCGCCCGTCGGCAGGCATTCCGCGCATCCAGGCCTCACCGAACCGGATCTCGACGATGCAGAGCATGACGATCAGCTCGCTTTCGCAGGTGGAGATGGATCGAGAGTATCTCGCGCCGGATCGTTCCTGAGGGGTCGCCGCCGCGATTGCGTTCACCACTCGCAGTGATGAGTCGTGTACGTAAACGAGGGATTCGCAGGTGAAACCTGACAACATGTTCCTTATTTATTTCTTATGTAGATCTTGCGAGGTTGAGTGATCTATGGGTAATTTCTGATCGTTTGTTTCTATCTGTTGCACTCCGAACCGTTGACACCGGCTATGTCCGGATCTTTGACGGGCTGGGGTAACGCGAGGGCGCTCAGGTCTCGCGCTGACTGTTCGGAGGGTGACGGCGTATGCGCCGGAATTCGTCATGGCCGCGTTCGGCCCGCTGGGCTCATCTGGTGTTAATCGCGGCCGTTCCGGGGTTGCTGCAGATCCCCGCGCTACCCGCCCTCGCGACCGCCGACCCGATGGCCTTGGCCCCGATGGTGCCGCTGGTGCCCCCCCAGCAGCTGACCGGGTCCGCGGCTGGTTTTCCGACCCTGGTCAGCAGCGAGGCGACCACGCAAACGTCAGCGGCGGGTGACGGGGCGTGGCGCTCGGACATCGACCCTCCCGAAGAGGCGGTCCCGGTCGAGGAACGCTTCGTTGACCAGCAGGCGCAGGAGCAGGCCGAAACGTCGTCGAGCACCTCGCAGACGTCGGCGCCGACGCAGCGGGCCGCGCTGCTGGCGGGTGAGCCGGTGCTGCTGAACGCCTTCCCGCGCAGCGGGATGTTGATGGACTCGCTGACCCCCACCTTGCGGGCCCAGGGGCGCAGCCCTCTGGGTGGATCGCTGCGATATGCGTTCAGGATCTGCGACAAGGCGACGATGACCGGGACGGGATGCACCTCCTCGGGCACCTTGGCGTCAGGGGTGAGTATCTGGAAGGTTCCGGCCGCGAAACTGGCCTGGGCCAAGCAGTACTGGTGGACCGTGACCATCACCGACACCACCAACTCCCTGACCACCGTCTCGCCGGTGCACACGTTCGTCACCGGGGTGCGCCAGCCGGTGATCACCTCGCAGCTGTCCACCTCCGGGGTCGGCGGCCAGGAGTTTCATCAGCAAAGTGGTAACTACACCACCGCCGCGACCGATCTGTCGGTGCCGACGGCGGGGCCGCCGTTGTCGGTGACGCGTTCTTACAACAGCATGGACCCGCGCACCGACGGCATCTTCGGGGCGGGCTGGTCGACCCGCTGGGACATGAGGCTCGTCAAGGAGACGCGGGGCGCGGCCGTCTCGGCGCTGGTGACCTACCCCGACGGCCGGCAGGTGCGGTTCATGGGCACCGGAGCGGGAGTCTTCCAGCCGCCGCCGGGAATGCACGCCACCTTGGCCGAGGAAAGCGGCGGCACCTGGCGGCTGATGGACAAATCAGCCACCACCTACGCCTTCGACGCCCAGGGCCGGCTGACCCAGATCACCGATGCACGGGGCCGTAGCCAGGCGCTGACCTACGACACGGGTGGGAAACTGGCCACGGTGACGGCCACCGGAGGCCGGTCGCTGTCGTTCACCTGGACCGGCGCGCACGTCACCTCGGTCTCCAGCGACCCGGTCGGCGGCACACCGCTGACGTGGACCTACCACTACGACACCGGCCGGTTGACCGGGGTGTGTGCGCCGGTGGCCGCTCCCAACTGCACCCACTACAGCTACAGCACCGGATCGCAGTACCGCAGCCGGGTGCTGGATGCTGACCCGTACGCCTACTGGCGGCTGGGCGAGGCGTCGGGAACGACGGCCGCCGACCTGGGCGCGGCCGCCACTGATGCCACCTACCAGTCGGTCGCTTACGCCAAGCCCGGCGCACTAACCGGTAGTACCGACACCGCGGTGGAGTTCACCACCGGCTCGGCGCTGAAGCTGCCCGCGCACACGGTGCCGCATCTGGGCGATCAGATCTCGGTGGAGATGTGGTTCAAAACCGCGCAGTCCGGGGTGCTGATGGCCGCCGGCACCCAGGAAACCTCCGGGATTCCGTGGGGGCCGATGCTGTATGTCGGCACCGACGGCAAGCTACGCGGCTCGCTGGCCGCGGTCACCGCGCCGATCACCTCCACCGGTGTGGTCAACGACAACACCTGGCACCACGTGGTCCTGACCGTCTCGGGCTCAAATCAGACGTTGTTCCTGGACGGCGCGCAGGTCGGCACGCTGAGTGCGGCGGTGACCGCCTGGCGCAACAGCGCGACGATCGGCAACGGGGTGGCCGACCCGGCCACCTCCCCGGCGGTGCCCTCCCCGCGAGCGGCGTTCGCGTTCAAGGGCCTCATCGACGAGGTCGCCCTCTATGACAAGCCGCTGACCGCAGCCGAGGTCACCGCCCACCACGGCGCTCGGGCCGAGGCGGCGCACAAGCTCACCGGCCTCACCCTGCCCTCGGGCCGGGTATGGGCGGCCAACACCTACGACGCGGCCACCGACCGGCTCAAAACCCATGTGGACCGCAATGGCGGCACCTGGCAGATCGGCGCGCAAACCTACGACCCCCAAAGTGGCGCCGCCCGTGTCACCGTCGTCGACCCGCGCACCGAGGAGTTGAAGTATCTCTACGACGCCTGGCGCGGCTATCGCATCATCGGCGAGACCGATCAGCTGGGACACACCTTCTGGCATGAGTACAACCTGTCGGGCTCGCTGGCCAAGCTGATCGACCGTAACGACATCGTCAACGACGTCTACTTCGATGAGCGCGACAACCTCATCGCCCGCAAGTACTGTCGTGCTCCAGGTGAATGCGCGATCGACCGCTGGACCCACTACCTCAATACCGGTGACGCCTTCGATCCGCGCAACGACCAGGTGACCATTCACCGTGACGGGCGCTCGGCCTCTGAGACCGACACCACCTACGCCACCGTCACCGAGTACACCACCCAGGGTGAGGTGGCGAAGGTGACCAGCCCGGCCACCCCGGGCTTTCCCACCGGCCGCTCGACGATCTCCACCTACACCGACGGCACCGAGCCCGCGATCGGCGGCGGAACCACCCCGGCCGGGCTGCTGAAGTCGGCCAAGGACCCCAAGGGCAACGAGAGCATCTACCGCTACACCGCCTCCGGTGACCTGGCCGAGCAGACCAGCCCGTCGGGGGTGGTGACCACGCTGGTCTACGACGCGGTCGGCCGGGTGACCTCCAGCACCCAGATCTCGGCGGCCCACCCCGGCGGCGTCACCACGACGTTCACCTACGACGGCCTGGGCCGGTTGCTGACCCGCACCGAGCCCGGGGTGGAAAACGAGGTCACCAACGTCACCCACACCGCTCAGAGCACGCTGACCTACGACGCCGACGGCAACCCGCTCACCACCACGGTGAGCGATCTGACCGGCGGTGATCCGGCGCGCACGACCACCTACACCTACGACGCTCATGGCCGGGTCGCGACCGTCACCGACCCCGAAGGCGGGGTGAGCGCCTCGACCTGGGACGTCACCGGCGCCAAGGCGTCGGCGACCGACCCGATGGGCACGGTGACGACGTTCGCCTACACCAAGCGCGGTCAGTCGGCCTCTACGACGCTGAAGAACTGGACCGGCAGCCCTCTCAACCCGCAAAGCGCCCAGGACGTGGTGCTGAGCTCCTCCTCCTACGACCCCGGCGGCCGATTGGCCGGTCAGATCGACGCGCTGGGCCGCAAGACGGCCTACACCTACTGGATGGACAACCGGCAGGCCACGACCATCGGCGACGATGTGCGGCTCAACGGCTCGGCCACCCCGGCCGACGTGGTGTCGCAGTCCAATGAGTACGACCCGGCCGGTAACCTCACCCAGCAGATCAGCGGCGGCGGCAAAACCACCGTCGACTACGTCTACGACGCCGCCGGCCAGCTCACCTCCGCCACGCTGGATCCGGCCGCCCTCAAGCGCAAGACCGCCTTTGAGTACGACGCGGCCGGCAACGTCACCAAGAAGACCTCCACCGCTACGGGCACCACCCGCACCGAGTTCACCTCTTACACCTACAACGCGCTGAACCTGGTGACCCAGCAGACGGTGGAGAACGGCGCCGATGACCTGGTCACCACCAGTACCTACGACGACCGTGGCCTACTGACCGCGACCACCGACCCGCGCGGCAACGCCTCCGGCGCCACGCCCGCGAACTTCACCACCACGATGCGCTACGACCTCGCCGGCCGACTCGTGGAGTCGAAAGCACCACAGGTGACGATCGAAAAGAACGGGTCCGCCGCTGATGGGCGGCCCACGCTGAAGTACGGCTACGACAGCGCCGGACTACAAACTCATACGGTCGACGCCGAGGGACGAACGTTCACCTCGACCTTCGACAAGGCTGGACGCCTGACCTCGGCCATCGCCCCGTCCTACACCCCGCCGGGCGGTAGCGCCCTCACCCCCACGATCAGCTTCGGCTACGACGCGGCCGGGCGGCAGGTCACGGTCACCGACCCGCGCAACCACGTCACCTCCACCGAATACGACGCGCTGGGCCGCCCGGTGCGAGTCACCGAACCGAGCCTCTCGGGACCAGGTGGCCGATGGGTGTCGGAGTACAACCTGCTGGGCGAGCAGCTCGCGGCCGTCGACCCCACCGGGGCACGCACCGAGACCACCTACGATGATCTCGGCCGGAAGATCACCACCACGCAAATCGAACGCACCCCCACCACGGCGTCGCACACCACCACGCTGACCTACGACACCGCAGGCAACCTCACCAAAACCGTCGCGCCGGGCAACAAGACCACCACCTACACGGTCAACGCCGCCGGACAGGTCACCGACGTGAAAGACCCGCTCAACCACACCTCCACCCTCGCCTACGACCTGCTGGGCCGCCAGACCAAGGTGACCGACGCGCTGGGCAACGCCACCGAGGCCACCTACGACCTGGCCGGCCGTAAGACCGCGGCCAAGGACCTCACCAGCACTGGCGCCACCGTCCGCACTCTCGGCTTCGGCTATGATCTGGCTGGCAACCAGACCAGCACCACCTCCGGCGAAGGGCACGTCGCCCAACGGCAGTTCGACGCGCTGGGCCGACTGACCTCCCTGATCGAACCAATCTCCGCAGGCGCGTCGATCACCTCGACGTTCGGCTACGACGCCACCGGAGCGCGCACCCGCACCACCGACGGCCGCGGCAACGCGACCTGGACCACCTACAACACCTTCGGCCTGGTCGAGTCGGTCATCGAACCATCCACCACCACCCACCCAGGCGCTGCCGAGCGGACCTGGACCACCCTCTACGACGCCGCAGGCAACGCCGTGGCCACCCTGCAACCGGGCGGGGTGCGCATCGACCGTACCTTCGACCCCCTGGGCCAGGTGGTGAAACAGACCGGCACCGGCGCCTCGGTGACCACCCCGGAACGAAACATCGCCTACGACACCGCGGGCCGCATGACTGCGATCGGCGACTACACCCTGGAATACAACGACCGCAGCCTGCTGACCAAGGTCTCCAAGGCCACCAACCAGATCGCCACCTACACCTACGACGCCGCAGGCAACACCACCCAGCGCGTCGACCTGGCCGGGACGGCAAACTACACCTGGGATGACGCCGACCGGCTCAAGACCGCAAGCGACCCGGTGACGGGGCGCACCTGGACCTACGGCTACGACAACGCCGATCGCCTCACCACCAAGACTTCCGCGAACCCGGTGGGCACCCAGACCTACGCCTACGACACCGTGGACCGCCTCACCTCCCACAGCCTGAAGAACAGCTCCGGCACGGAGTTGTCGAAGATCGTCTACGGGTGGGACAAGGACGACCTCCTCACCACCAAAACCACCACCGGCACCGCCGGAGCCGGGGTCAACACCTACGGCTACGACCGCGCCGGACGGCTGACCTCCTGGACCGCCCCCGGAGGTGCTGTCACCGCTTACACCTGGGACGCCTCCGGCAACCGCACCAGCGCCGGCACCAAGACCTTCACCTATGACGAACGTAACCGGCTCATCTCCGGTGACGGCACCGACTACACCTACACCCCCCGCGGCACCACCGCCACCGAGACCAAGGCCGGCGTTACCCGCGATCTGGTCTTCGACGCCTTCGACCGGCTCGTCAACGACGGCGACGCCACCTACGGCTACGACGCCTTAGGCCGGATGACCTCGCGCACCAAGGGCACCGACCAGCAGCGCTTCACCTACTCCGGCCTGAGCAATGACATCACCGCCGTCACCGACGCGGCTAACGTCGCCCAGGCCAAATACGGCCGCGATCCCTTCGGGGGCCTGCTCAGCCTCCAGGAGGGAGGCACGGCCGCCCTGGCGACCATGACCGATCTGCACGACGACCTGGTCGCCACCTTCTCCGGTACCGCCCTGGTCGACTCGACCGCCTACGACCCCTTCGGGCAGGTCACCCACCGCACCGGCACCCAGCGCGCTCTCGGCTACCAGGGCGAGTACACCGACCCCGATACCGGTAAGGTCAACATGCACGCCCGCTGGTACCAGCCCGGCACCGGCGCCTTCACCTCCCGCGACACTGCCACTCTCGACCCTGCCCCCTCAGTCCAGGCCAACCGCTACACCTACGCCAACGCCGGCCCTCTCACCAACACCGACCCCACCGGACACAGCAGCATCCCCATCCTGGGTCCAGGCTCTCAAACTGCAAGCGGTGGCTCAGACTGGCAGTCCTTCGACATGAGCGGCTACTGGGATAGGTACCTCGACAGGCAAGCCGCCTCCTCAAACTGGACCGTCAAACCGATAGAGATCATCCCAGGAAAGCCGTACTATTCATGGCCCAATCAGCCGTGCTGCCTTGTGTTCATGCCAACCACTTACGAAGATTTGATGTGGTGGGAAGAGCGCTTCGGAGACTACGCACGGTTCCCGCAATTCACGGAAGAAGAAGCCAGGGAAAAGGGACTTCTTCCCAACGGCAGGCCGATGCCGAAAGGCATGGCGGACTCCTTCTGGAAGTCCTCCAAGGAGGCACAGAAAGAATTCCTGCTGACGTACAACATCCAGCAGATGTACAGTAACGATTGGAGCGACTCCAAAATAGGTCTAGCCTGGGTTGCGATGGGCGGAACTCTGGTGCTAGCGGCTGCTGGTGGCGCGGTATCGATGTCGGTATCCGCAAAGAAAGTCGGGTCGAGCGACGGCACATTCCGCTACCAGTTCCGTTACAGAATCGGGATGCGACCTGGGGTAACATCGGTTGAAGCGATGAACTGGATCAAAAAGAATTTCTCCAAGGTATTTCCCTTTGGGGGATGCGGAGCAACTCTGGATCTTGGGGAGAGGTGTGACCTTACCGGCGTTCCTGCATGGGGGACTGTTCTTGGCAAAACCGCTCCGGTCAAAGTTGTTCACATGTCGGATCGAACCTTCACCTTCGAGGCGCTCGACGGCCACTTCGACCCCCGCGGGTCGAGAATCACCTTCCGGATCAGCATGCTGGGAAATGATTTCCTCGGACTCACGATCACTGCGTCAGGTCCTGCAGCAAAACTTCAAAGCACTGGCATCGGGCAGTCCAGTTCAGCGCGGTTAGCATACGATACCTGGACTCTATTCCTGCGGAACATCCAACAAAAAATGCCTTACAATCTTTAAGTTTTACCGACATCTCTGAAAATGTGGCCACAATGCACAGGTTTATTGTGGCCACATTTTCGGAATTTATTTAACCGAATCGAATTGAACGGGTTCAACTATGGGGAAAAAATTAATTCACGCTGCAGGCGGCGCACTGTCCGCCGCATTCGCATTCTTTCTCGGATTTGCAATTTTAACGATCCTCTTGGGCGTGGTTGGCATCTATGTAGCAACATGGGCACTTCCGGGCCTTCTGGCGTTGTCTGGAGCAATAATCGCGATAAAGCCAAACCGGAGGATGTTCGCCACAGGATGGACAATCTCTTCGGTTGCGATTTTCCTCTATTTTGCGATCACATGGAACTGATCAACATGGTGATGAATCTTGAGATTTATCGACAGGCAGATCGGCTCGTTCACGATGCGCCACGCCACCCCGGCTCTCGCCTTTCGCTAACACCCAGTTGGGCGTGCACGGCGCCTACACCTTCTCACTTCTCGACTTGGCTCCGGGAGGCGATCCGCGCCCTACTGGGGTTCCGGTAGCAAACAGCGAAAATCCAACAAATATACCCCTGACCTGCGATAATTCACTCCTTCGATAGATCAGGCAAGATTGCTAGGGCGCGTATTGAGTTGTGATCAGTTAGTGGTCCGGGTGAGGTGCTTAACCCAGATCATTGAGGCGCGCAGATGGAGGCCGGCGAGGTAGCTGGCTGGGGTCTTGTCGTATCGGGTGGCGACGCCTCGCCAGGCCTTGAGCTTGTTGATCAGGCGTTCGACGGTGTTTCTCTCCTTGTAGAGGTCGGCGTCGTGACTGACAGGCCGACCGCCCGCGGAGCCCTTCTTCTTGCGGTTGGCGGCCTGGTCCCTCTTCTCCGGAATCACTGCCTTGATACCGCGTCTGCGCAGGTGGACCCGGTTGCCGCGGGAGGAGTAAGCCTTGTCGGCGGCGACCGCGTCCGGCCGGGTGCGGGGGCGCCCGACAGGGACGCGCACCTGTACCCTTCCCAGCACGGGGATGAACTGCGGGCTGTCCGCGGCCTGGCCCGCGGTCAGCACGAACGCCAGTGGACGGCACCTACGGTCGGCGGCCAGGTGAACTTTGCTGGTCTGCCCGCCCCTGGAACGTCCCAGCGGGGCGGCCTTCAGCCGGAGTTTTCGCCGGCGCCGGACGCGCCGTCGCTCTTGCCGATCGGGATCGATCTCGGCGTCCTGTCCGTTTTGTTCTTCGCCACTGCCCCTTTTGACCTGGCCTTCTCCGCCTCGGCAGCTGCCTTCTCCAACACGCCGAGGACGTCTTGGCCCAGGTGCATCCCGGCGGCGTCGTGGTGAGCACGCGCGATGGTGGAGTCGACGCTGACCAGCGACAGATCCACCTCGCCCCGCTTCGCCGCTTCCGTGATCAGGCCCTCCAGCAGCGCCTCGAAGATGCCGGCGTCACGCCATTGCCGGAAGCGGTTGTGGACAGTCGACCAAGCACCGAACTCCTGCGGCATCTCCCGCCACTGTCCGCCGGTCCTGAACCGCCAGATCACCCCCTCGAACTGCTGCCGTAACCGCTCGGGATACGGGCCGTACTCGCCGATCGGCAGGTACGGCCCGATGAACTCCCACTCAGCGTCCGTCAGTTGCACTCGCGTCACGAAACAAGACCTACCGCCCCAGGCCTCACCGCGAGGGCGAATCGGCAGATTGATCACGACCCAATACGCGCCCTAGCGGACCAGTTGGCCGCGCACGATCACCCGGCTGGGGCGGTCCAGGACTTCAGGGTGGCGGCGCGGGTCTGTGTCGACGGCGATCACGTCCGCGGGCGCGCCCTCCTCGATGCCGGGCTCCTCACCTCAGGAGGGAAAAGCGGGACATTCATGCGATGCCTCCGAGCTCAGCCGCGTGCTCGCTGTGCTGAGCGGGCTCCGCGTCCAGGAAGACGTCTTCCTCCTGCGCCCTCGGCCTCACCTGGTCAGCTGCCGGCACGAAGAGCCGATCGCCTTCTTGCTCGCACTGCCGCGCTGCGGCGGGAGATTCCCCATCAACGCCCACGACGTGCTCGTCGACCCGGTCGGGGACTGGGCCGCCGACCGGCCGGACCTCCTCACCGCCGCTTGCCTGCAATGCACCGCTTTCAGCCGGGAGCGGGGCCGCCGGCTCCTCCCCGGCTGCGGGTACGTCGTGCTCGCCGTCTTGGCGCATTCCCGGGCGCAGCACAGCGGGTAGGTCCCACACCGAGTCAAGCCCTGCGGCCGCCGCGATCACCTCGGGCCGTGAGGCCAGGAAGGTGAATCTGCTCAGCCAGGTATCACGCAGCCGCTCCATGCACACCGTCGGCGCCGCAGGCCAGAGGGTGCTTCGCGCCCACAGCGCCGCGACCTGCTCCGAGGCACTCAGCGGGCCCGAGTAGCCGTCGCTGGCCTGCCGCCAGGTCTCGGGCTGAAGCAGCACCCCATCGTGGCCGGCCAGGCGCCCGATCTGCAAGCGCAGGGTTTCCTCCCAGTCTGATGAGCAGACGATCACCCGCTCGTGGGGGCCTGCGACAGCCACCGCGACACTGCTGGTGGAGATGAACCGCACGTCACCAACGCGCACCCTGAAGGCCTCCTCAGAGGGTGTTTGAGAGGTGATCGGTGGGCTGTTTTGCCAGGTGGGTATGGGTAAGGGCATGACACGAGACCGGTTTTTACCCCTCTGATCTGACCGATGAGCAGTGGGCGCTGATCGAGCCGCTGCTGCCCGCCCCACACTGGGACGGCCGCCCAGACAAGCATCCACGACGCGAGGTCGTGGACGCGATCTTGTACGTGGTGCGTACCGGCTGTTCCTGGCGGCAACTGCCGGCCGACTTCCCGCCCTGGCAGACCGTCTACTGGCACTTCGTCCGCTGGGAAGACCAAGGGGTGACCCAGCACATCGTGGATGTGCTGCGCCGGCGGGTCCGTCGAAGCGCCGGCCGTGAGGCCGAGCCGTCGGCCGCGGTGATGGATTCCCAAAGCGTCAAGGGCGCCGACACCGTCGGGGCCGACAGCCGAGGTTACGACGCGAACAAGAAGATCAACGGCCGCAAGCGGTTCATCATCACCGACATGCTCGGGCTGTTGATCGCGGTGATGGTCCGTCCGGCCAGTGTGCAGGATCGCGCCGGGGCCACCAGCATGCTGCTCGGGCTGTACTTAAGCGGTCGCTGCCGGGTGGTGTTCGCCGATCAGGGCTTTGCCGGGCGGCTGGTGGCCTGGGCGTGGCGGGTGCTGGGCATCGTCGTGCACATTGTCGCCAAGCCTGCCGATCAGCGCGGCTTTCGGGTGCATCCCCGCCGGTGGGTGGTGGAGAGGGCGCTGGCCTGGCTGATGACGTATCGGCGGCTGACCCGTGATTATGAGCGTCAGCCGCCGATCAGCGAGGCGATGATCCGCTGGGCCGTGATCAACATGCTGGCGCGTCGTCTCACCCGAGGTCATCCCGCTCATCGACCTGGACCACGCCCACTCAAGCGAACGCGCCGAACCAAATGATCACTACTCAAACACGCTGTCAGGGTGCAGCCCGCAGCCGGCGCCGAGCGCCAGCAGGAAGTGGCGTTGGGCTCGCAACGGCTCGGACTGGGCGGCGGCCCACTGCCGAAGCTCGGCGATCTCCTCATCGGTGTAGGGCCGAAACGGCACCGGCTGCCGGGCGCATCGTGTTGCCTGCGTCATGCCGCCCATCGTGTCACCTGCCCCCGGAGCGATGCGGGAAGGTCAGTGTAATCAGCTCGCGACTTATGGTGATCGGCGCCGAACCGGTGGCACTACGCCCCCTTCATCCCTATTTACGCAGGTCAATATGTTCGGCAGCGCATGCCGGGCGCGAATGAACGCTCCTGGGCCGCCGCGGGTTCGCACGCGCTCGCGCCGGTGACGGGCACATTCGCGGTGTCGGCGCGGGTGACCTCGACCGACCTGGCGGGCCCAGCATGGACAGCTCGTAGGACACCGACCGCCTCGAAGCGCTCGCCCGTCTGGCCGCCGAACGGATCGCGTTCTCGCCAGGCTGGCGGGACGGGCCGACGACGGTGCGGGCCCGGTCTCGGCGTCGACCTGCGACGGTGAGGCCCTGGATGTAGCCTGGCCGGTTCGCCACGCCACGGAAAGGTCCGGTAGTGATCATCAAGACGCTGGAAGAGCTGCGCCAAGCCGATACCCGCACCTTGTCCTTCACCCCCATGGGCCTGGGCGTTGGCGTGCGCATGCACCCCGAAGGCGCCGCTGAGTTCCAGCAGCAGGTCGTCGCCCGGTTCGACCTCGCTCCGCAGGTGGCCGAAGGCACCCGCAAGAGCTTCGAGGACCTGCGCACCGTCTTCGCCCACGGCCTGTTCTGCTACGAGATCTTCACCCTGATCAACGATCGCGGCCTGCTCGTGCTCGAGCAAGCTCTGCGCGACCGGTTCATCACCCACCACGGCGGCACCGTGAGGTTCGTCGACGAGCACGGCACCCAGCACGCCGTGGCCGCTGGCAGCTACGCCGAGCTGTACGACGCCGTCCGCCAGAACCCCCGGAGGCGGCTCCTGCTCGACGACGGTAAGCGCATCGCCTTCAACGGCACGCTGGGTGGTCTGCGCGCCTGGGCGCGGCGCCTTGGACTGCTGCGCGGGCAGCGCAACCGTCCCATCGAGGAGGCGATCAGTAACCTGCGTAACCTGGCCGCCCACCCGGCCGGTTACCACCTGACCACTCCGGTGGAGGCCGCCTTGACCCTCAGCGACCTCGCGGAAATCATCAACCACCTCTGGGGTGTGGCCACCCCGGGCGGGCGCCTGTATCCCGCTCCCCTGCGGCGTGACGTCGTCGTGGTGGCGTGGGATGCCGCCGGCACGCAGCTGCAGATGGGGCTGGCCGATGAACTGGCCACCGCCGCGCTCCCCGCTGTGGACCCCATCGTGGATCCTGCCGATGCGTCGTGGCGCGCTGTCATCGTGCGGGCCGTGTTTTGCGCCGACCGGGGCATCGCCGATCCTGGCCTGCGCGCGTTCGACTCCCGGCACGAGGTCACCCAGTACCCGGCCGATCTGCTGTGGGGGCCGGGCTCGCTCACCGCCGCCGCCGCATGGACCTCCGAGCACCACCCCGGACCCGACGAGTGCGACTACCTCGACCGCATTTTCGTCGTTCGTCACGACGGCGTCGACTTGTACTGGCCGATGCGGCCGTCGGTGGCCGCGGCCCTGCCGCACGCCGACCGGCCCGGCCACTGGTACGCCATCAAGGCCGACCACCCGAACGATGCCTACCACCACGTCCGTACCCTCATCACCGCTACCGGCTGCGCCCGACGCGGGCCGTGCCGTCAGTGTCCCGCCGAGACCCTTCGCGTCGGCCGCTACCATCAGGTCATGGCGACTGTGTCCGGCCCTGCCTTCTCAACGTCGTCACTTCCCCCCAATGCCGCGACGCCGTGGGCGTATCCGCGCGTCCGCGTGACCACTTAACCAGGTGGCGGGAGCGTAGGCGCGAGCCTCCACACCAGCCGAGCGATTGCGTAGTGTTTGACTGCCGGGCGCCTGCAGCGGTACGGCTGGCGCCTGATTCAGGCGTTGCCGACGAAGCGTCGGCGCTGGACAGATGGCGACGCACCGGTAGCGTTGCGGCGTTCGGTAGGGATGGCCCGAATGGCTACTTTTCCAACGGGGCGATGTTCGGCCACGCCAGCTCAGACAGCAGCGCCCTCACTGTGACCCTGGACGCCGACTGGCCGGTCGGCTCGCTCGAAGGTGCGCCGACGGGTGTCGGCTGACTAAGCCTGGCGACCGCTCCCGCGCCCGCGTCCCCGGGGAGGTGGTCGTCTTCGGCAACACCCGCGACCACGCGGGAGAAGAGGCCAATGACCCCGAACTGGCGGCCCGGTTCGCCCTGCTCGGCGACCAGGTGGCCATCGGCGGGTTCTCCAAGGCCCACCGCTCGCACGCTTCCAACGTCGGGATCCTCAAGCATCTGCCCGGGTGTGCCGCGCAAAGCCTCACCCGCGAGATCACCCGTCTCGCGCCGTGGGCGGGAACTCACCACGACACCCCCTCCGTAGCGGTCCTCGGCGGCACCAAACCCGAAAAGACCCTTCTGGGCCTGGGCTGCCTCTCCCGCACCTACACCCTGGTCGTCCCCGGCGCCGCGAATTTCTGCTTCGGCATAGTCCAGCACGTTGACATCCCGGTCACGAAAGTGGAGCCCCCGCTACGGCTGGCGCATTAGTTTTCCATGTGAAAACAGGTGTGCGTATACTATGGTTTTCACATGGAAAACCTGCCGCAGGTCCTCAAGGACATAGGTGTTAAGGCGAACGCCGAGGTCGTCTTCGGTTACGTCATGGCGGACGGCACGTACGTCACCATGCGCGGCATCGTCGTCAGCCTCGGCGGCAGTCCGGAGCGGGGCATCACCGGCATCAAAATCCGCTACACCGGCCAGCACACGCACCTCTTCACCAAGTGGAGGGGTGACGACGGTCGTTACATCGTCCCGTGCAGCCTGGCCGGGATCGAGGCTGGCCAGACGGAGCGAGCTCGGCGAAACGCCGAGAAGGATCGCGCCGAGCTCGCCGCCTACCGGGCCGCCAACCCGGCCACCCCCGACGCCGTCGCCTACCTGGAGCGCCTGTACCAGGAGGCCGAAGAGGACATCCCCACCGACCTCAAGGAGTTGTCCCGGGTCGAGGCCAGTGAGCGCATTGACCGCATGCTGGACCGGCTGGCGCCCAAACGCGCCGCCGAGGGGCGTTGCCAGGGCTGCGGCCGAGACCTCGGACCCGACGTCGACCACGACCCCGAATCCGACCGTGCTCGCGCCCGGCGCGAGTACTGCCACCGGTGCATCTGAGGAGCGCGCGTGTCTGACAACACAGGTGGTCGTCCCACGATCGGCAGGCAGGTCAGCGTGACCCTGCCCGAGGACGTCCTGGAGGCGGTCAAGGAGATGGCGGTCAAGGCGGGAACCACTCGGGGGGGCGTCTTGCGGGAGATCGTCATCGCCGGAGTACGGGACCGCACCCGGCTGGGCGACATCTCACTCAGCGCGTTGCTCGCGCCGGCGGCCGAGACCCTGGCCATGTGGGTCTCATCTGGACAGGACGAGAAGACGGTCGTGGGCCGCTTTGCGCTGTACAAGGGCCGGGCGGGCAATCCGTTCCATCTCGCCAAGATCCTTCAGACCGCGTACGGGAGCCTCACCCTAAGCGGGATCGCCGCGCCATTGCCGAGTCCGGAGGCGCTTGACCTCGTGACCGGGAGGGGGCATGACGGGTGGCGCGCTCGCACGATCCTTTTTTTCCAGGTCCTCAACGCCCTGATGGAGCAGGGCGTCAAGATCCACGACGATGAGGACGGCGGAGAGATCGGCTTCGGCCCGAAGCCCGAAGAGATCGAGGAGGACTACGCGTAAAGCCCAGCCCCGCAACGGCGGGCTGGCACAACGTCAACGCCTTGTTCCGCGCGCTCGGAGTGGACCGGAAAACGGTTTACGCAGACTTTCGCGCCCATGGGATCGAACCGACCGACCGCTGAAACTCGGCTCGTCCATCTGTCTATTAGTGAGAGCAGAATCCTCATCGCCGCTCATGGAGTCCCACGGCCCACCCTCATCCGGTGAAGGGCCGACCCACCAACCCCCAAGGAGAAGACCATGACCATCAGCCTGTATCAGACCGACTCCGATGGCTCCGACCTCCTCGTCATCGGCAGAGGCGACCAGGCATGGGCGTTCACCGTCGACGCCGCCACCGAGCCGTTTGACGACGCCGCAGCCAACCTCGCGGACGGTACCTGGGAGCCGTCCGAGGAGGTGGACGGGCTGACTCCCACCACTACCGACAACCTGACCCCGGTCGCGGAGTGGACGCTGGCGGGGGTACGGCTCCTCGTCGAGTGCGACCAGCTCGGGGAGGCGGCCCGCGACTACTTCACCAGGGGGATGTTACGCGTCGGCGAAGCCCACGACGGCAGCACCTACGCCCCCCTGGAGCAGGGGTACGCCGCCGTCATCTCCCTCAGGAGCTTTCCCGGATCCCCGCCGGAGGTGGGGATGCGCATCGACTACCGCACCTCATACCGCGCCACCTCCGAGCTCGCGATGAGCTTTCGAGACTTGGGGCTGGGCCGCGACGACCCTCGTCGTCACACCATCGCCCCCCGCCTGGGGGATGAGCTTCTCCAGCGATACGGGTTCGCCCGCGTCGGGGAGTGGATGCCCGAGACGTGCGACGGGGCAGACGACCTCGTCGCGCCGCTGAAGCGACCCGGCTGGAAACCCTTCCCCGGCCTCGTGGCCGCGTTGACCGACGAACAGGGGCGCCTCCTGCTGGCCATACCGGCCAGCTTGGAAGCATGGCAGGTGCCCGACGGCTACCTGATGCAGGATTGGGGTCCGCGGTTCGCGGACGACGCACAGGGGTGGCGTTTCTACGAGTTCTCCCCCTCCAGGTCGTCTGGATGGACACCTGTGGGCACGGTGGGCGCCACGCTCATCGCCACCTGGGACGTGGACGGGGTGAAGATCGAACCGAACTTGGCTTTGCCCAGCGCTTTGCAGGTGTATCTCCGCTAGATGAGTGGGTTCGACTGCTGTCGACGGCGCGGGTGATGTTCGGCTACGCCAGCCCGGACAGCAGCGCCTTCGCTGTTCCCCTGGTCGCAGACTGGCCGGTCGGCTCGCTCGAAGGTGGGCCGGCGGGTGTTGGCTGACTGAGCCTGGCGACCGCTCCCGGCTCGAACCGGGGTCCCGGTGGCGAACCTCCCGGCGGGGCGTGGTTCGTCGGCGCCGCTCACTCATTTCTTCCAAACGCCTACGGCAACTTTCCTGCCATAGTAGTGTGGCAGGAAAGTTGCCGTAGATTGAGAGGCTGTAGGTGCGCGTCACCCACTACACCGTCACCCACAACGGCTGGCCGCTCGCTGCCGCCAACCGCGTCCTGGCCGCAGCATCACCGACGCTCCAGGCGAACGCGGTCAGTGTCGATGACGATGACCACAGCGTCGTCATCGACAACGACATGGCCGTGGCGCTCGCCGCAGGCGTGGCCGCCTACACCCTCATCGGGCAGCGCGCCGAGGACCCCGCCGAGCGCAGAGCGACGCTCTACGCGGGTGAGGAGGTCATCGCCAGCGCGACCGCGTTGGAGCAGCCCCCCACCGCCCTGGATCACCTGCGATGGCTCAGCGAGCAGATACAGGCACTGGAGCGGCGGCGTCTGGCCGTGCTGCAGGTCACCGATCCACCGATCAGTCGTGTGCGCGGCACGCGCACCAACGGGGTGTCGGACCGGGCCGCGGCGGCCGCGACCGGCTACAGCCACACCCAGATCGCCGAGAAGCGGGAACTGCAGCTGATGCCCGAGGCCGCGCGCTGGCGCGCCTTGCACCTGCTCACCGAAACGGGAATCCCGCTCGGTACAGCGACGCCTTCGGCCGGCAGCGCGCTGGAGGTCACCTTGTGGGATGAGACGCCTCGCGCCTACCTGACCGCCGCCCGCTACTCCGGCCTGGCCGGAGCGCAACAGGCGGCAGAGCTGATCACCAGAGCCGTCGCGGTATTGGAGGAAGCGGGCCTCACCGTGAGCCTGCGCCGCACCGACATCTACACCCTCACCGGCGCCAACGGCGGCACCGTGAACCTTGCGCAGTACTGGATCGACTGATTCGCGACAGCTACACAAACCCCAGGTCAGGGACCTGAAGTAGTTTCGTCCATCTGTGTAGTAGTAGAGAACGGAAATTCTTATTGCCCCTCTGAGGGGTCCACGCCCTGTCACGCACCGGGACAGGGCGACCGACAATCCCCAGGAGGGAAACACCGATGAGCATCGCCCCTGACAATGACCGCACTGCGTTGGACATGATCCTCGATGGAGAGGAGCCCACGGCCGCCGATCGTGCGCGCTGGGAGCAGCAGGCCGCAGAAGCCGACCGATACGAGGCCAACCGTGGTCCCGCCGCCCTGGCCGCTCTGGCGCAGGTCGCCGACGGCGGTACCGTCGCTCTCGACGACGTCTGGCCGATGCTGTCTGAGGCGGAGGGCATGGTCGCGGTCGAGGAGTTGGCCCGGCTGTCGGACAGCGCGGCCGCGCACCGCCTGCGGGCGGGGTGCGCCGATCTGCACCAGCGCAGCGACCACACCGTGTCGGTGTGGACTCAGCGCGAGGACAAGGACACCGTGCACCTCAACGCCTGGTGCGACCCGGAGGCCGACGGGGTGCGATGGTGGCTGGATGCTCACCTGCACCTGCGCACCACCGGCAACGGCTACCTGGTCGTCACCGCCACCCAGCCGGTCCGTTTCGCCGTGCGGGACGCGGAGGAGGTGGTGACCGTCTACACCGGCACCGGCCCTTTGGTGGAGGTGGTCACCTCGTGGTGGAACCACCGCGAAGGCCGCTCCAGCCAGCGATACCGCGCCGGGCAGGCCCCGCTGGAGTACCCCGACCACGCCCTGTCCCTGGAGGAGTGGCTGGTCGTCTTGACCGACGACGAGCGTCTGACTCCTTCCGATGACGTGGCCGCCGTCATGGCAGGCGTCATTTACTACGTCACCACTCATGAGCTCGGCCCCTACGACGGGCCTGCCAGCCCAGCAGGCGACAGCGCCCCGCCGGGAAACCGCCGCATCGCCGCGATGGTGCCGCTCAGCCTGCACGGACACGCCGCACCGGCGTTCACCACCGTGGTGCCCCTCGACGTCGCCGAACGCCTGACCACCCACAAACTGCCGTCCTGGCACAGCCTCAAAGGCATCACCCACCTGGGCAACGGCGTGCTGATGCTGACCGCCGAACGGGTCAACTATCTAATGGACGACCACAGCACACCGGAAGAGGGCAGGGTGGTCTTCTTCGACGGACAGTTGTCTCTGCTCGGCGACGACGGCGCCCGCTACCCTCTGAACCCGGTCGAGCTTTGACTTCTGAGCACCAAGCGCCCGCCCGCGACCAGGGCCCGGTCAGGGGCTCTTCCCGCGTGACGCGACCGCCTCAGCCCCGCCTCCCGGCAGCACGGCGATCACGCCAGTCCTCCTGCTGACACCGATCAAGGCCGGGCTCGGGGTGCCCGACGAGCCCGAGTCCGGCCGTAGGTGAGCGTCGCGCTGGGCACCGCTCGCGCTCGCGGCGGCGTTCCGGGACTGCCGCACCAAACACCGAAGTGCGGCCGGCCCCTTCTTCGCGCCGCTCCTCACTCGTGGAGCCGACCCCAGTGCCTCATGGGCCGCCATCGCGGTGTCAAGCCGAAAGCGAACGTCTGGCTCTGCGCGTGATCGCGCCACCGACCGCTGTCAGCGGTCGAGCCGTTGTCTGCTCAAGGCCGGATGCGGCCACAGCCGGATCCGGCCTTGCGGGGTGGGGAAGGAACAACACCAGCACCCGAGGTCTACCCTGTCCCCCTTTCGTTGAGGAGGCCCGCGCATGCTGGTGAAAGTGGCCGATCAGATCGCCGACCAGTACGAGGAGCTCCAGCGGTGGGCAGAGGCGCGGTTCGACGATCCGTCCCGGGCCGACACCGTGAAGAACGTCATCATCGGCTTCTGCGGCGCCGCCCTGATCATCGTCATGGTGGCGCTGATCTGGCTGATCGTCACCGTGTTCGGCGTCATGCTCAGCGCTGTGACCGCAGGAGCGGCTCACGGGCTGGGCGCGGTGTTGGAGCAGGTGG
>Ga0233377_1000287_pt1 | contig 25848 bp, 21 predicted proteins | sample ElkDunMinimDraft_6_FD_191540 | JGI IMG/M metagenome (GOLD analysis project Ga0233377, IMG submission 191540) | Fecal eukaryotic communites from dung pellets of Tule Elk in California, USA - Elk Dung E36 | ecosystem: Host-associated > Mammals > Digestive system > Large intestine > Fecal | place...
TTCTACCTTGTTTAATTTTAATTAGTAAAACTTTAAGATATGGAAAGAGATGACATTATTGAGTATTCATTAGATACTCATCACTCAGAAGAAGAAGGAAAAAAAGTACGTAAAGAAATTTATAAAGTAACTGTTATTCTTTCTTTAATTACTGCATTAGAAGTTGGAGTTGGAATCTTTATGAGCCGAAGTAATACTGTTGGTGCATTGTGGGAAACAATCAAATGGTCTTACATCATTTTAACGGTTATTAAAGCTGCTTACATTGTTATGGTGTTCATGCACTTAGGTCAAGAAAAAAAGAATTTAAAATTATTAATTTTAGTTCCTTATTTGATCTTTATCATTTATTTGATATTTATTGTTTTAACAGAAGCGACATACATTGGTTCAATCAGAACATTGTACGGAGTTTAATAAAAAATAACCATGACTGGTAAAAAAACTGCCGGACGAATGAGGGGTAAATTTATAATTTTACTCCTATTCGCTCCGGCTCTTTTGTTGTTTGTAACTTCTAGAGGTTGCAAAATGAAGTTCAAAACCTTAGAGGATTTTGGACAAGTTAATAACTATGCTTTCGAAGATATCGATGGAAAGCAATACACCCAAGATGATTTCAAAGATCAAGTAATTTTGTTTACAAATATCCAAGAGAATTGTATCGATACGTGTAGCATCAACTTGTTTACTTTTGAAAAAGTTATTTATCAAGACATTCGTTCCAAGAAGTCGTTGAAACATGTGAAAATTATTTCCTTCGTAAATGATATCGATGGTAATCCTGTAAAAGATTTACAGCCTACTATGGATATGATGAAGGACAAAGTGCACAATTTTGACCCTAAGAAATGGTTGTTGGTGAAAGGTGATGCAAGAGTGGTTTACGATATTAAAAGTAATGGCGAATCATTGTTGCAGACAGGCGACCAATATTATGGTGGTAACGCATTTCAGGAATTGATGTTGCTTGTTGATAAAGACAATCACTTGCGAATGGTGTTGCGCGGTAACATGGAAGGAATGTTCCGCAGAATGAAAGAATGTATTGCATTATTACAAAAGGAATACAGTACAAATGATACAAAAAAGCAATAGTATTTTAGGATTTGCATTGATTGCATCAATAATTGTTTCATGTAATTCTACGCCGCCTGCCGAAAAACGACTCCCAATTGTTGGAGAGGTGGATGTGATGTATCACACGGTTGATGGAAAGGAAATCGCAGATACAATTTATCATGTGGTTCCTGCTTTCAAATACATCAATCAAGATTCTGTTTGGGTTAATTCGAAGGACTTTAAAGGTAAAATTTGGGTAACAGATTTCTTCTTCACTCACTGTCCAACAATTTGTCCACCAATGACGACGAACATGAAACGTTTGAGCGTTATGACAAAAGATTTGGAACAACATGTGCAGTTTTTGAGTTTTTCAATCGATCCTTATCGTGATCAACCAAGTCGTTTAAGAGCGTATATTCAAGAACACGGTATCAAAGCTTCCAATTGGCAGTTTTTTACAGGTGATGAAGACGCAACGCATGAATTAGCAAAGGAATTTTTTAATGGTGCAGAAAAAGACCCTTCCATACCAGGAGGTTTTGGTCATACACCTTATTTTTCGTTGATAGATAAAAATGGTCATATACGTGGAATCTATGATGGCACCAACTCGGATGCAATTGATTCCTTGGAAAATGATATTCGTAAACTTTTAAGAACTGAATATAATGTTAAGTGAACAAAAAATTAAAAGAGCAAGAACGCTAATTATCATTGCTTCAATTGCTATTCCGGTGGTTGTTGCAGTTTTATTCAAAGTTAAAATTCCAGGAGTAGATTTATCATTTTTACCTCCAATTTATGCGGGGATTAATGGTTTAACCGCTGTTCTTTTGATATTGGCTTTAGTTGCAATTAAAAATAAGCAACCGAAAATGCACGAACGTTTTATCAAACTGTGTATGGTGTTGTCTTTGGCATTTTTAGCATTGTATGTTGCTTATCACATGACATCTGATTCCACTGTTTATGGAGATTTGAATGGTGATGGGACAAGAGATGCATTAGAGAAGGCAAATGTTGCAGGATCGTTGTTGCCTTACACAATCATTTTATTGTCACACATCGTTTTGAGCGTAATCATCGTTCCTATTGTGCTGTTTACTTATTTATTTGCATGGCAAGGAGATTTTGAGCGTCATAAGAAGTGGACTCGTTTCGCATGGCCATTGTGGTTTTATGTTGCGGTTACAGGAGTGATTGTCTTTATGATGATATCACCGTATTACAAATAGATTATACAAAAAAGGTCGAATTTCAACTTCGACCTTTTTTTATTTCATAAACTTATATCCTACGCCTCTTATTGAATGAAAGTGACGAGGTTCTTTTGGGTTAATTTCAAATAATTTTCTAAAAGTTAAAATGAAATTATCAATTGTTCTAGCTGTTGGGAATTGATCAGTACCCCATACTTTATCTAAAATTTCATCTCGCGAAACTACTTCACCTTCCTTCTCAGAAAATAATTGTAACAGAGCAATTTCTCTTTTTGAAAGTTCTGTAATTTGTTCACCATCTTCTGATGTAACAAAATAAGTTTTAAAATCAATGGTTAATTTTCCAATTGAAAGTGTTTCATGCTTTTGATTTGTTCTACCAATGAGAATTTGCACTCTAAGCAGCATTTCTTCCAAATCGAAAGGTTTAGCTAAGTAATCTGTTCCTCCACTTTTCAAACCCTCAATTTTGTCAGTACTCGTTCCTTTTGCTGAAAGAAATAACACAGGTACGTTTGAGATTTTTCTTAGTTGTTTGCATATTTCAATTCCATTAACTTCGGGTAGCATGACGTCTAATATAACCAAGTTTGCGTCGGCTAATTCTTTCAGATTATCAATAGCTACTTGACCATTATTAAAATGCGAGGTTGTATAATTCTCCAACTCCAAATTTAAAATAATTGCTTCGGCGATTGATTGTTCGTCTTCTACCAATACGATTTTACTCATAATTGCGAATTTATATGGTATAAAAGTAACTAGATAAATCTGTTTTGAAAATAATTATTTTAAATTTGAGAAAACTATAAAACAAATATTATAATGAAACATTATTATCAAAAACTTTTATTGGTTTTTCTGATAACATTATCTTTTAAATCCTTTGGACAAGATGGGATAACTGTTTTGGAAAAATCTGATAAAATTGTGCCTGTTTTGGCATTTGCGAAACCTGATTTAACGCAAATTCATTTAGAAAATCAGCAGAGAGACAAAAATGGATCTTTGTATCGCTTTGCTTTTACCAGTGAGGTAGAAGTTAATACCAATAATAGTGGAATGTGGTCTAATCTGCCAAATGGAGATAAAGTTTGGAGATTAAAGGTGAAATACCCAGGTGCGCAAGCGTTGAGTTTTTACTTTTCTAAGTTCTATTTGTACGGTAATTCTGAGGTAAACATCTATAATGCTGATGGTGAGAAATTGCACCAAACTTATACGGCAAAAGATGTGCAAGAAACTGGAGTTCAAAATATGTCTCTTTGTCTAGGTGATAACATGATGATTGAACTTATTGAGCCTAAGGGTACAACTGCTTCAGTTCTAGAGATGGAAAGTATTGCTTATGCATACAGAAGTATTACACGTTCCCAAAACAAGGATTTTGGTGATTCTGAAAATTGTCAGGTAAACGTTAATTGTGCGGAAGGAAATTCTTGGCAAGATGAAAAGAAAGGTGTGGCTCGTATATTAGTGTATGCGGGGAATTCCCAAGGGTGGTGTTCTGGATCATTGATTAACAATGCGGCACAAGATTGTAAGCCTTATTTCTTAACTGCGATGCACTGTGCAGATGGTTCATCAACAAGTAATTTTGCACAATGGAGATTCTATTTTAAATATGAATCAAGCGGGTGCTCGTCACCAAATTCACAAGGTACATTGGCAAATAATTACATTACTGGTTGTTTAAAAATTGCTGGATCTAACGATGTTAATGGAAATACGATTGCTAAGTCTGACTTTTTATTGGTTAAATTAGGTACTGCTTCTAATGAGCAAACAATTATCAGTACCTTAAAAAATACAATGCAAGCGTATTGGAATGGTTGGGACGCAAACAATGTTATTTCTAATGCTGGAGTTAGTATTCACCATCCTGCTGGAGATATCAAAAAGATTTCAACGTATAGCGCTAATCTAGCGTCTACTTCTTATAGCGGAGTTAATGCGAACACACACTGGAGAGTACAATGGGTTAGTACAGCTAATGGACATGGAGTTACTGAAGGAGGGTCATCTGGTTCTCCAATTTTTAATGGAGCGGGAAGCTCCAGAATTAAAGGTGTACTTTCGGGTGGTTCATCCTATTGTGACGCAACTAGTTCGCCAGATCTATATGGAAAGTTGTCATATAGTTGGGTTTCAGCAGGTACTACAAATGCAACCCAATTAAAACCATGGTTAGATCCAAGTAATTCTGGTGTAATGGTTATGGACGGTTCTGCTGATCCTTGCACGTCAGCTCCAGCAGCTCCTGTTGCTCAATTTATTGCAAATCAAACGAATATTACTCCTAATACAACGGTCACATTTGCTGATCAATCTACGAATGCTCCAACTTCTTGGGCATGGGCAATTTCGCCAGCAACTGGATTTTCATACGCAGGGGGGACAACTAGCACATCGCAAAATCCGCAAATTACATTTACAACAGTGGGTTCATACACCGTAACTCTTACAGCGTCTAATACATACGGATCTGACAATGAAGTGAAAAATGCCTACATCATCGTTGCAAATGCAACTGGACCATGTGCTGCAACATCCACAATATGTGATGAATACATTGGGAATGTGCAGTTAAACACAATTAATAATTCCACTGGATGTACGAATTACACTGATTATTCTAGTCAATCTACAACATTAGTTAAAGGTCAATCTTATACGATGGTAATTGCGCCTGCAGTTGGTGGAACACTAAATTCAGCATACACCAACGATCAAGTTGCTGCTTATATCGATTTTAATAACGACATGGATTTTGAAGATGCAGGTGAAAGAGTTGCATATAGCGTTTTTAATAATGCGTATACTGGTTCATTTACATTTACAGTACCAGCTTCTGCTACAACGGGGACAGTGCGTATGCGTGTTCGAATTCATTATCCAACAGCAGCAATGCCAAATGTGTTGCCTTGTGGTATTTCAACAAATGGAGGTGAAGTTGAGGATTATAGAATAAATATCGTTGCGAGTGGAAGTAATGTAGGATTGGAAGATGTTTCCATGGATGCAATTACGCTTTATCCAAATCCAGTGAATGAAGCATTTACGGTAGCTTTAAATTCAAATTACCAAACAGCAAATGTTTTAGTTATGGATTTAGCTGGTAAAGAGATTTTAAAGTCCAATCATTCAAATGTTGAACAAATTACTATAAATGTTGCTGATTTATCGTCTGGAATGTACCACGTTGTAATTTCAACTGAACTAGGACAGATTATTCGAAAAATAAATAAACAGTAAGGAACACAAAACATTAAGAAAGGCAACTCATCATTTGAGTTGCCTTTTTTATTTTTAGCATTCGTTTGTAATTTCCTCACGAATGTTTATTTTTAAAAACAATTTACTTATTATGTTAAAATATGAACTCTAAACTGTATACCTTTTGCATATCGTTGTGCGCCATTTTTTTAACGACAGCACATTCCTTTTCTCAAAATTATTTGGGTGTACATAGTAGCAACTATGCTGGAGTAATGGGACTTGATATTCAGCCTGCAAGCTTCGTTGACGGTCGTTTTAAAGTGGATGTTAACCTTATAAGCGGAAACGTAGGGTTTTTCAATAACGCGCAAAAGCTCAATACTAGTAGTCTGAATGGATGGTGGCCTAAAATTATCCGAGAAAAGCAATTTAGTAATTCGGAATCTTCCTTTCAAGACCAATTCTTAGTAGATAATTTCAAGTTGGGAAGTAATAAGAAATTGGGTGCATACACCAACGTGCAAATAGACCTTTTAAACTTTGCTTTCCACGTTCATCCGAAAATTGCAATCGGCTTAGGAGTAAAAATGCGCTCAATTGCCAATGTAGAGCAAATTTCACCAGAATTTATGACTTTGGCAAAAAATGGGTTGGATTATGCCGATTTGTTTAATGCCAAATTTCACGACCAAAATGCGAATGTTTCGGCAATGGCATGGAAAGAATATAAGTTAAATTACGGGCAGGTACTAGTAGATCGAAATGAACATTTCCTAAAAATGGGAGTAGGAGTGAAGTTACTTCAAGGGGTTGCTTCAGCTTACATGTATTCAAAGGATATGAATTATGGATTAAATACAAAAGATACCTCATTCTTGTTGCAAGGAGATTTCTCCTATGGATACTCTAATAACTTAGATGATAAAAATATAATGTTGGATGACCAGTTGAAAGGCTCAGCGTCAAAGCTCGGAATTGGGTTTGATCTAGGTTTTGTTTATGAATGGCGACCAAAACATGCTGATTACAAATACGACATGGATGGTAAATCTGGAATTTGGCGTCAGGATAAAAATAAATACAAAGCGCGCGTCGGAGTTTCTTTGCTGGATGTTGGTGGGATGAAATTTAGAAAGGGCGGCTACTCACGTGATTTTACAGTAAACGAATCCAATCCATTTGATTTAATGGTTTTCAATGGTGTTGATAATCTGCAAGAGATGGATGCTAAAATTGATAGTTTAATTCGCTTTGATGCAGATTGGAACGAAAAAGAACATAGAGGTGAATATTATTATCATAATTTGCCAACTGCCATAAGTGTGCAAGCTGGATACATGATTTGGAAAGATTTCATGGTTGATGTCACAGGGATCGTTAATCTAGTGTCAAAAAAAAATGACAGTCGTGTGCGCATCGCTAATCAAATAACGATTACACCGAGTTACGACTTTGCATGGGCAAGTGTGCATATTCCAATTTCATATAACTCTTATTCTGGATTCAAAGCTGGTATAGGAACGCGACTTGGACCAATTACAATAGGAATTACTGATTTTAAGTCATTGTTTGCAACGGGAGAACTTCGAGGAGCTGAAATTTACGCTGGTTTGAGGTTGCCAATTTTGTATGGAGAACCAAGAGATCGTGACAATGACAAGGTTTCTGATAAATTGGATTTATGTCAAGATGTGCCAGGTGTATGGGCATTTAAAGGTTGTCCAGATACGGATGGAGATGGAATTCAAGATTCAGAAGATGCCTGTCCAACTGAATTTGGATTGGCGCAGTTCAACGGTTGTCCGGATAGAGATAACGATGGAATCATTGATGCTCAAGATGCGTGCCCTGATGATGCTGGTTTGGCTGAATTTAACGGTTGTCCTGATTCGGATGGAGATAAAATCATTGATAAAGAAGATGAATGTCCGACAGAGTTTGGCTTAAAAGAATTTAATGGTTGTCCAGATGCCGACGGAGATGGAATTCCTGATAAAGACGATGCTTGTCCAACGGTGCCTGGTCCTGAAGAAAATAATGGATGCCCAGATACAGATGGTGATGGTGTATTGGATTTTCTAGATGAATGTCCAACTATTGCTGGTCCGAGTGAAAACAATGGTTGTCCGTGGCCAGATACTGATGGCGATGGGATTTTGGATAAGGATGATAAATGTCCAACAATTGCTGGTCCCGCAAAGAATTTCGGTTGCCCATACCAAGATACAGACAATGACGGTGTGATTGATTCGGAAGATGAATGTCCAAACACTCCTGGACCGGCATCCAACAAAGGTTGTCCTGAAATTGAAGAAGAAGTGAAAGAAATTTTGAAGACTGCTTTTGATAATTTGGAGTTCGAAACAGGAAAAGATGTTATCAAAGAAACATCCAAACCATCTTTAAATGAATTGGCTGAAGTGTTGAAAAAGCGACCTGAATGGAGACTTCAAATTGCAGGTCATACTGATAACGTAGGTAATGCGCAAAGCAATCTCATTCTATCTAAAAAGCGTGCAGAGGCTGTTATGAAGTTTCTGATGACCAAGGATATTGCTGAAAAACAATTTCATGTCTTGTACTTTGGACAAACAAATCCAATCGCGGATAATGCTACGCCGGAAGGTCGTCAAAAGAATCGACGAGTGGAGATGAAGATTATTTTTGAATAATAACTTGAACGTATAAATTAGAAGGGGTGGACGATTATTGTCGCCCCTTTTTTGATGTATTAAAAAATGGTAATTCAAATGTTCAATAGGTTTATTTTGGTAAATTTGTAGTTCTCATGATCATGAAAAACAAAATAAATTTTCAAGTCTTCACACGATTATTGTCGTATGCAAGCTCGTACAAATTTTATTACATCATTGCCTTACTCTCCACGTTGATTTTGGCATTTGTTTCGCCTAGCAGAGTCAAATTGATTGGTTCTACAATCGATGAGTACATTGTGAAAAATCAAAATGGAAAACTATTGTTAGTTGGAATCTTGATCATCATAGGAATGTTGTTGCTCGAAACAATCTTGCAATTTGTTTCTTCCTATTACTCAAATTTACTTGCGCAATCTGTTATCTACGACATTCGAGTAAAGTTATTTAAACGCATTTCTACGTTTAGAATGCAATTTTTCGACAAGCATCCTTTGGGAAATATCGTTACACGTCTAATTTCTGATTTGGAGGCAATAACTGATGTTTTTTCTTCGGGATTGATGAGTATCATTGGCGATTTATTGATGTTGATCATCACAATCACTTTGATGTTTATGGCCGACTGGGAATTGGCATTCTATGTACTTGTTCCCATTCCTTTGTTGATCATCGGAACGCGAATCTTTGCCCGTGCAATGCGTAAATCGTTTCAGTTGGAAGGTCAACAAGTGGCACGTCTGAATTCATTTGTTCAAGAACGATTGACAGGAATGAGTTTGGTGCAGCTATTCAATCGTCAAAAGCAAGAATACGCAGCTTTTACAGAAATTAATAAAGGACATCGAGCTGCGCATATCAAAGCTATTTGGGCCAATTCGATATTCTTTCCATTTGTAGAAATGTTGAGTTCGCTTTCAATTGCCTTGCTATATGTAATTACAATTGTAAATCTAAAAGGCGACTCATCAGTCGATATGGCTTCCAAATTTGGAGAGATTACCACTTTTACATTGTGGGTAAATTTGTTGTATCGCCCAATTCGTATGTTGGCAGATAAATTCAATATCCTGCAAAGAGGAACCGTTCGAGCTGAACGTGTATTTGAGTTGTTGGATACTGAAAATAACGCACAATCACAGGGAACGTCTACAACTTGTAATTTTAATGCAGCCATAAAATTCGATGGTGTTTATTTCGCTTATCAAAATGAAGATTGGATTCTGCAAGATATAAATCTAACGATCGAACCTGGATCGATGGTGGCCTTTGTTGGTGCAACGGGTGCTGGAAAAACGTCGATTGTAAACTTGTTGGGGAGATTTTATGAGTATCAAAAAGGTACGGTTAAGATTGGTGAGCAAGACATCATGGACCTTGATTTGACCTATTTGAGAAAGAATATCGCGATTGTTTTACAGGATGTATTCTTGTTTTCTGATACGATTTTCAACAATATCACGCTAAAAGATCCGTCCATTACAAAAGAGCAAGTGGTTGAAGCCGCTAAAGCTGTTGGAGCACATGATTTCATCGATCGATTACCGAATGGTTACGATACGCAAGTAGGAGAGAGAGGAGGAATTTTGTCGGTTGGTCAACGTCAATTGTTGGCATTTATTCGTGCTTACGTTTACAATCCGCAAATTCTAATTTTAGATGAAGCAACTTCTAGTGTTGACAGTGAATCGGAATTATTTATTCAAAAGGCAACGGAGAAATTAACGGACGGTAGAACTTCGATCGTTATTGCACACCGCTTGTCAACTATTCAAAAGGCGGATAAAATCGTTGTTTTGGAGAAAGGGAAAATCATAGAGGTTGGTTCTCACAAAGAGTTATTAGCAATTGACGGTCATTACAAGCGTTTGTTTGATATCCAGTTTGGAGTAGAGAAATAAACGTTTTCACTTAATAAATTTATTTTATGCAATTAAAAATAGGAGGAGTTCCTGAGCATTTTAATTTGCCATGGAAATTAGCAATTGAAGAAGGAGATTTCAAAAAAGAGGGAATCGAGTTGCACTGGACAGACATGCCTGGTGGAACTGGTCAGATGTTGCGCGGATTTGAAAATGAAACATTGGATGTTGCTGTTTTGCTAACAGAAGGTATCACGCGTGGTATTTTGCAAGGATTGAAAGCAAAAATCGTTGATGTGTATGTAACTTCACCTTTACATTGGGGAGTGCATGTGCCTTACAATTCTGATTATACTAAAATTGAAGATTTAAAAGACACAACTTTTGCGATTTCTCGTTATGGTTCTGGATCGCACTTGATGGCATATGTATGTGCTGATCGAATGGGGTGGCCGACAGATAACCTAAAATTTAATGTAATTGGAGATGTTTACGGTGGTTTGTGGGCGTTGGAAAACAATGAAGCGCAAATTTTCTTGTGGGACAAGTACATGACGCATCCGTATACCGTTCAAAAGAAATGTAAGTACATTGATGAAGTTATTACACCTTGGCCTTGTTTTGTAATCGCTGCAAGTGAAAAAATGGCTACTGAGCATCCAGAAATACTTTCTAAAATTTCACGTATTGTTAATGAACGTGCGCAAGTAATGAAGAATAGCGAGCATATTGTTGAAGTTATTTCATGGAGGTATAATTTACGTTCTAACCAAGTTCAAAATTGGTTGAATGAAACAGATTGGAATTACAATTTGATTAAATATCCTTTGGCATTTGAACGAACAGTGAGCTATTTACTTAAACTCAATTTGATCACTGAAGTAGAAGCTGAAAATTGGAGAGAAAAATTATTTATCGAGTAGGCATAAAAAAAGGGGACTTAAAAAGTCCCCCTTAAATATTTACTTTAAAATGCTAATTATTTTGCAGACCAAGTTCCACCTCCTAATTCACATGCACTTTTAGCTACATCTTTTTGTGTTTTGTTCAAACCTGTGTAAGTTTCAGTTTCATAACCTTCGTACTTACAAGTGTAATCTTTTTTGCAAGAAGCCAAAGCCAATACTGCTACTGCAGCAAACATAAATTTTTTCATAATAATTTTTTTAATAATAGTTACGCGACAAATATAACTACAATTTTCATTTAACATCTATTTAACGTCGAAACTTTTAATAATTAGTTAAAATAATTGTTTTTATTTTTGGTGTGTCCTTATTATTGGTTGATTTATTTATTTATAGATGTATAACTAAATACCTGTACAATTCCACCATGCACATGATATCGTACTTAAAAACTAATTCATCTGGCGTATGAACATTGTCCTCTGGAGCGCCAATAAAACACCAGTCAATTGGTAAATCAGATTTTTGCAATACACCTCCATCGCTTCCACCAGCAGATTCAACTTCCAACTGAAAATCAATTCCAGATTCTTTTGCCAAATCAATGATGCGGTTCAAATAACTTCTTCTCGGAAGCATGCTATCACGCATAGAAATTGCAACGCCTTTTCCGTGAGGAACGCCCGGAGTTACCCAAGTAATATCTGAAATCAACGCTTGACGAACGCCATATTTATCAAAAAGGTATTTAGCACAGAATCCAACTGCATTTCCACCATGTTCTTCGTATGTAGAAAACACAATTGCACCGTTTTCCATCGTTTCAGCAACTTTCAACGCGTTCCAAACACCTAGTCGGTTATCCATGTAGGGAGATTGAATGTATTCATCTGTTTCTCTAAAGTTGGGCTTAAACGTCAGCAATGTACCACGATCAATTTCGCGATCAAAAACATATTCTAAATCTTTCGATCCATCTTCGTTTTCAATGACCATCAATTCCGTCTCGATTTCGCCTTGCGAGTCACTTCCAACCAATTGAATTCCTTCTATTAAACGCGGACCTCCAACTTTAATCAATTCTTTGTCGTATCCTGTTGAAAATCCAATGGTATCCATGTGTGCATAAATCGCTGTTCTTGGTTTACCAAATACCATGATGACGCAATCTTGAAATCCATCTCCAGTGATGATTTCTGGTTGCACTTTGAATTTTGTAGGATTTGACTTTACATAATCCACGATGAATGCTGCAATTGTTGCTTCGTCGCTAACAGCTCCACGTATTTCCGTTAATTTTTTTAATAATTCCATTTAGTATTCTCCAAGTATTTTAATGTCTATTTCTCCCAAATCTGTTAATTCCTCGGTCAATTCCGAAACGCGATTTAGAGGAAATTGAATGTCTAATTTACAATTTAACTCAAATTGTTGATTTCGGTATTCCAAGCCCATTTTTTTCAACCAATTCATTACCGCTGGCATTTCTTCATACGTAAATGTCGCTTGCACGTGGTGAAATACCTCAACTTCGATGATTTCTGCTTCTTTCAATGCCTCCATTGCGGCCTCTCTGTAAGCATGGATCAACCCACCAACGCCCAATTTTACGCCACCAAAATAACGAACTACGCCAATCAGTACATTGCTTAAATCAAACGATTGAATTTGTCCTAAAATTGGTGCACCTGCTGAATTGGATGGTTCTCCGTCGTCGTTTGCTCGAAATTGTTTTTTATCTAATCCAAAGCGATAAGCCCAACAGCAATGACGTGATTGATAATGTTCTTTTCGCCATTTTTCCAAATATTGCTTTGCTTCTTCTTCAGTATAACAGGGTACAGCATACGCAATAAACTTCGAGCCCTTTTCCTTGTAAAGGCCTTCCGACTGGGATTTTAATGTTTTGTATGTTGTTTGCATTTTTAAATTAGAAGTGTGACATTAGAAATTAGAAGTTTGACATTAGAAATTAGAAATTAGAAATTAGAAGTTTGATATTAGAAATTAGAAGTGTGACATTAGAAATTAGAATTTTGAAGTTTAAAATTTGAGGATGCTATTTATTCAACTTGGCATTCATTTTTTTTAGAATTGTTACACAGATTGCTGTTAATTCGTTTGCTTCTTTTAATTCTAACTTAACGTTTTTCCATTTCATTTCTTCAAATAACTCTAACCAAAAGCAACATTCATCAATTTCTTCAAGTACAATGTTCATTTTAGCAATAAATTCTCTATCGCTCCTTGCTCTTGTTGCTGCTCTATAATTTGCTCCAACTGAAGTGGCACTACGAATTAGCTGTTGCATTACAACTCTTTTAGGATAAGAATTTGCTTCATTTTCAACGAGATTAATTATGTCAATTGAAAATTTTTTAGTTCTATCTTGTAATTCTTTACTCATAAATTATGGTTTAGTTACAAGAAGTTACAAAAAAAGAAGTGGGAAACAAACTAATTTATTTCCCAACTTTTATCTTTTGAAATGAAAAGAGTGCTGAATTCTAATTTCAGTATTCTACCTTCATATTTTAATTAAGCGACGCTAATTTCTCTTCTAAAATCGCAATTTTATTCAACGCATCTGCCTCTTTTTTACGCTCTTGGTCAACAACTGCTGCTGGAGCGCTGGAAACAAATTTTTCATTCTTCAATTTCCCTTGAACGCTTGCTAAGAATCCTTTCGTATACTTCAACTCTTCTTGCATTTTCGTTTTTTCAGCTTCTACGTCAATTGAGTCTCCAAAAGGAACGTAATATTCGTTGTTCAACACAATGAAGCTGTTTGCATTTGCAACTTTTTCTGTCGTGTATTCCATTGAAATTAAATTCCCCATCTTCACAACAACACAATCAAAGCTCGTATCGAAATCGTTATTTTTCTTAACGAACAATTCCATTTTAACTTTGTTAGCGATGTTGTTTTGGTTACGAATGTTACGCAATCCAATGATGATTTCCTCCGTACGTTTGAAACAATCCAATGAATTTTGGTTGATTTCACCCACAGTTGGCCAAGGTGCGATAACGATATCTTCACCTTCTTGACGCTCGCGAATCAAATGCCAAATTTCTTCTGCAATGAACGGTGTAAACGGCTGCAACAATTTCAATAATTTCTCGAAGAAATCTTTCGTTGTTTCCAATGTTTTGCTGTCAATTGGATGTTGGTATCCTGGCTTGATCATTTCTAAATACCAAGAACAGAAATCATCCCAAACCAATTTATAGATCGACATCAATGCATCTGAAATTTTGAATTTATCAAATGAATCATTGATTTCTGCCAATGCCTCGTTGAAACGAGATTCAAACCATTCAATTGCTCTTTTTGACGAATCTGGTTGCTCAATATCTTTAACTTCCCAGCTATCAACCAAACGGAACGCGTTCCAAATTTTGTTGGTAAAGTTACGACCTTGCTCACATTGAGAACTATCAAATGGAAGGTCATTTCCAGCTGGAGAAGAAATCAAGATTCCCATACGTACACCATCCGCACCGTATTGATTAATCAAATCGATAGGATCTGGAGAGTTACCCAATGATTTAGACATTTTACGACCCAATTTATCGCGAACGATTCCTGTGTAGTAAACATTTCTAAATGGTAAATCACCCATGTATTCGTATCCTGCAATGATCATACGTGCAACCCAGAAGAACATAATTTCTGGAGCCGTTACCAAGTCATTTGTTGGATAGTAATATTTAATTTCTTCGTTACCCGGTTGTGTAATTCCGTTGAACATCGAAATAGGCCATAACCAAGAAGAGAACCACGTGTCTAGTACATCTTCATCTTGACGAAGATCTTCCACTGTGATCGTTTTACCTGCTTTTTCCGTAGCCAATTTCGCTGCTTCTTCTTTTGTTTTAGCAATTACGAAATCGTTTTCACCCTCACCGTAGAAATACGCTGGAATTTGATGTCCCCACCACAATTGACGAGATACACACCAATCCTTCACATTTTCCATCCAGTGTTTGTACGTGTTTTTAAACTTATCTGGGTGGAAATTGATGTTTCCGTTCATTACATTGTCCAAAGCTGGTTGCGCCAATTCTTTCATTGACAAGAACCATTGCAACGACAATTTTGGTTCGATTACAGCATTTGTTCTTTCAGAAAAACCAACCTTGTTGATGTGATCCTCTGTTTTTACCAAATAACCTTTATCGTATAATTCTTTTTCGATTTCTTTACGAACTTCGAAACGATCTTTACCTTCATAATGCAAACCATTTTCATTCAACGTACCGTTATCGTTCAAGATATCGATTGTTTCCAAGTTGTGACGTTGACCTAAATCGTAGTCATTTGTATCGTGTGCTGGAGTAACTTTCAAACATCCTGTTCCAAATTCCATATCAACGTATTCGTCCGTGATAATCGGAATTACGCGATTAGCGATTGGAACGATGGCTTTTTTACCATGCAAGTGTGTGTAACGCGCATCATTTGGGTTGATACAAATCGCAGTATCTCCTAAAATTGTTTCAGGACGAGTTGTAGCGATAATCAACCACTCATCATCCGTTCCCTCGATTTTGTAGCGAACATTGAACAATTTAGAATTTACTTCTTTGTGAATTACTTCTTCATCCGACAACGCAGTTTTTGCTTCAGGATCCCAGTTTACCATGCGAACTCCACGGTAAATTTTTCCTTTGTTGTATAAATCAATGAATACGTCGATTACTGAATCAGAATATTCTGGATCCATTGTGAATCCTGTGCGTTCCCAGTCGCATGACGCTCCTAATTTCTTTAATTGCTCCAAGATAATTCCTCCATGCTTATCTTTCCATTCGAAAGCATGTTTCAAGAATTCCTCACGTGTTAAATCGGATTTTTTAATCCCTTCGGCACGTAATTTTTGTACAACTTTTGCTTCTGTTGCAATGGATGCGTGGTCCGTTCCCGGTACCCAGCAAGCATTTTTTCCTAACATACGCGCACGTCTGACCAATACATCTTGAATCGTGTTGTTCAACATGTGCCCCATGTGCAATACACCTGTGACGTTTGGCGGCGGAATCACAATTGTATAAGGCTCACGCTCATCTGGAGTAGAGTGAAAGTAACCTTTGTTCAACCAATGTTGATACCATTTTGCTTCTGCGCTTTGCGGTTCGTACGTTTTTGGAATTTCCATTTTTCAAAATAATTTGTGCAAATGTAAGGAAAATCGGGCAGTGAATTATGAATTATGAGTGATGAATTATGAAATTTAATTTTGACTATTTAAATGTCCAATAGTGATTCTGACTGTCTCTTTTTCGGTAGTTAATTCCCAGAATAGTAGCATTACTCATCCAACTTTCTCAAATACCTAAACAATATCTTCCTCACGTCTTTATTGTCTTGTTTTGGTTCAATCTTTTTTAGCATCAATCGTTGACTTTTCGTTCGGGTTGAACAATATCCAAAACCTTTGTATTGTCCATCAGCTATCAATACCAAACCTTTTTCATCAGGCGTTCTACCACTGATTTCAATCAAAATTGGTTCTTTGGGCAAGGCCAAACGGTCGAGATAATGTTGCACTCTAGCATTGTAAGATTCAATCGCTTCTTTTTGTACACAAGCGCCCTTGCATTGTCGAATGGAATAATGAAAGCAAGCCTTAGTTGATTTGTATAGTCCATTGATTTTTTGACACAATTGATACTGCTCTGTAATTCTAAATAGATGTTCTTTCGCTTCATTCAAGGAAGCATAAGTTGCAATAAAAGCGTGGTCATCATTTAATTTCTTTATTTGGAGCGACAGGTATCCATGTTTATCTAGTTCGCAAACAATACCAAAGAAAAATTTCACTTTTCGTTGCGCACGATTGAATTTGGGTTGATGCTGCTTAATCAATTCGGATTCACGGAGAAGTGCTATGAGTTCGCTTCCTGTATTTTCAAAGGAAACTGATTTTGTGAGTAATTGCAATTTCAATTCCTTTCGTTCCTTAGCTCTAAAATGTTGTTGTACGCGTGCACGCACATCGATGCTTTTACCAATGTAAATTATGTTTCCTTCAACGTCATAAAAATAATACACACCGTTAATTCCTTTGGGAATTTCTTCTACGAGCGTATTTAAGTGATCGCGCAAATTCATTTTGCAAATTTACCTTTTGTTCGGTTTGATTCTGATTGAATAACAGTGTTTTAACACGTTTTCTTTCAACTGGAAATTCACTAGATTTTGTAACACAAAAAAATAAATTTATTGATTATCAATTATTTGTTGTAAATTTGTACTTGAAAATTAGAAATCACTTCGTTTAAGTTAGTCAACGGATTAGTTTTTAGGATCAACTTTTAAAGCAGTGGATTCTTAACTTAGAAGATTTTAAATTTAGATTTTGCTCTTTGGAGTAGAGTCGGTTAAAAAAGACAGTTGAATGTCTTTCCAAATGAGTTGCTGGTGTTCGTAAAAAATTACAACATCATTTTAAATGGCTTAAAACGCTGTTTTTGGATTATTACTAGAGGGATTCTCCTTTACATTTTTCTCAACAAGATTTCGGACCAAAAAAATGAATGCTTACCAAAAGTTGGTTTGTATTCGGATTGCCTATTTTTTCGGTGATCACAATTCTAACAAGAGATTTCCTTGTTTGAGAATAAATGACCCTTTCGAGGGATAACAAAGTGTAAATGCAAGATAACAAAAGAAATAAACCGTCTTTTCAACAAAAAGGTAAACCAACTTTAAGAAAATCAAACCGACCAAAATCGACTTTAAATCCTAAATTATTGGTGCAAAGTGCTGTACTTCCAACTGAGGTAAAAGTCAAAGAAGTGACAACGTTATTTTCAGAAATGGAAATAACTGCAGCTTTAAAAAGTAATATCGAAGCGATCGGTTTTAAATCGCCAACTCCTATTCAAGATGAAACATTTACGAATTTGGTGAATGGTAGAAATTTGATTGGCATCGCAAATACGGGAACTGGTAAAACAGGAGCATTCTTGATTCCAATCATGGAGCGTTTGATGCGAAATCCGAATGAAAAATTTCAAACATTGATTATTGTTCCAACACGCGAATTGGCGGTTCAAGTAAACGATGAATTCAAAAAATTAGCACAAGGTTTGCGATTGCGTTCTGCAGTGTTTATCGGTGGTACAAATGTAGAGCGTGATGCTAGAAGTTTGGAAGCAGTAAACTTTGATTTTATTATCGGTACGCCAGGAAGATTATTGGATCTTAAGAATCGTGGAAATTTGAAATTGAATAAAATCGATGTATTGATTTTAGATGAATTCGATAAAATGCTTGACATGGGTTTTGTACGCGATATTCAATCCATTGCTGGTGCGATGCGCAGTAGAAATCAAACGTTATTGTTTTCAGCAACGAAAGATAACAAGCAACAACGCATCATTGAAGATTTGGTAACAGATCCTTTCATCGTTGAAGTGAGTACGGGTGACAAAAGTTCTAAAAATGTGGAACAAGATGTTATTTATATCAAAGAAGGTGATAATAAATTTGAGGTGTTGACTAATTTGTTGAACGATAAAGAATATTCCAAAGTAATATTGTTCACGGAGACAAAACATTTAGCAAATCGTTTGTCAAAGCAATTAATTGCTGCTGGAATTTCATCGGATCAAATTCATGGAAATAAATCACAAAATTATCGATTAGCAGCACTAGATAAATTCAAGTCTGGAGTTATTCGTGTACTAGTTGCAACCGATGTAGCAGCTAGAGGAATCGATGTTAACAACGTTTCATTGGTTGTCAATTATCAACTTCCAATGGATTTTGATACATACATACACCGTGTTGGAAGAACGGGTAGAGCAGGAAAAACGGGTAAGGCCTACACATTTGTAGATTAATCCCCTTTCAAATAAGTTAAAAATAAAATAAAAGTAAAATGCAAGAAGGTACAGTAAAATTCTTCAATGAAACTAAAGGTTTTGGTTTCATCAATGATTCACAAACAGGAAATGACGTTTTCGTTCATATTTCTGGATTAGTTGACGAGATCCGTCAAGATGACAAAGTAAGTTTCGATACAGAAAATACACCAAAAGGAATCAGCGCAGTTAACGTAAAAGTTATCTAATAGTTGATTAATCACAAAATAAATAAGTTTAAAATTTAATACAAAATACAATGCAAGAAGGTACAGTAAAATTCTTCAATGAAACAAAAGGATTTGGTTTCATTAATGATTCACAAACAGGAAATGACGTTTTCGTTCATATCTCTGGATTAGTTGACGAAATCCGTCAAGATGACAAAGTAAGTTTCGATACAGAAAATACACCAAAAGGAATCAGCGCAGTTAACGTTAAGGTTATCTAATTGATATCAATTTTGATAAGAGCCCGTTGCAATTTTTTGTGACGGGTTTTTTTGTGCATTAAAACTTAAACTTCGTTAGATAAAATCCAAAAAGCTACCGATAACTAAATTGTTAGGCCAAAACGAAGTTAACTAGTTGATTTGAATTAAATTAGTTGAATTGAAATGTGTTTAAATTTAAATTTGAGCAGAAAACTTTTACTTATGATACGATTTGTACTAGCTATATTTTTAATTGCCCTTGTAAGTTTCTCTTCTTTTGGGCAATATGAGACGGAATTGATCAAAAGGCTTCCTCACGGTTCGCCTAACGAAGATTTGTTTTCAAGCAATGATAAGTTATACTTCTTAAGTAAGGATGACTCAGGTGAAAATGCAGTTTTTACAGTAGATCTAAATTCTGAAGAAGCTGTTTTTTATTACAAACACGAAACAATAAATGCAAACGCAGCTATTACTATTCTTTTTGTTGATGACGATTACATGTATTTTAGTGGGAGAAAGCTAAATGAATTAGATAACCAATCTTATTTACACCGTGTAAAACATACATCAGGAGTAGTAGAGTTGTTAACTGATGAGGTAAGGTATGATAGTACTAGTGATCGTCAAGTTGCAGTGATTGGATCCAAAATTATTTTTCGTGGCAAAACTTTTGATTCTCAACCACTAAAGTATTATTACAGTTTTGACTTGGAAACAGCTCTTCTCACACCTCTTATTTTAGTTGATAACACGTACGATTATATTTCAAGGGCTAGAACGCACGTTGATGGTTTAATGTATATCAATTTACGATTGGCAAATGGAAACGATTACCATGATTTTGTTACTGATGGAACTTTAGAAGGAACCAATAGGTTTCTAGACCCTAGCTCAAGTGTAGGTGCAAGTTCAATTTTTTTTACCCATTCTATTGGTGATGCTATTTATTTCCAATATAAATGGAACGGGCAATTTTTAGGTACATATCGCAGTAAAGGTTATGGTCATCCAATTGAACCATTTGTAATTACGCCTCCTGCTAACTATATGGAATACATTACTTTTGATGCCAAAGATAAATTTCTAATGCATTATACAATGAGCGGTGATATGCATTTAAGGTATGGCGAAGTTAATATGACGACAGGAGAATATTCACATTGTTTTACCTACGATAATTATTTTATAGAAGATGATTATACCGGAGTCCAAACAGCTCCTTTTGCAAATCGCTCTTTACTCATTAGAAATTTCAACATTTCAAAACACCAAGGGTTCATAGAGGATTGCTCACTAGAACAACCATTTGAATTACCATTTAATGTAGGTGATCCATTTGAAATGGTAGATTATTATTCTTCAAAGGAGTCCGGAGGTGTATTGTATATATCAGGTATTTTCAAATTGCAAAACGAGCAACAAAATCAGCATGCAATCATTCGTGTTAAACCAACTGATTTATCTGTGAAAGAAGTGGACGAAAATTTAATATCTCTCTTTCCAAATCCTGCAAACGACCAGTTGACAATCATGTCAGACGACCAAACGGAAATTTCTATTTTTAACACCACTGGAAAATTAATTTATACAAGTACCATTGGTATTGGCGAAAACCAAATTGATGTTAGTTCTTTCCAAGCTGGAATGTACCTCGTCACACTATCGAATGGTAAAAACGGTAAATTTTTAAAACATTAATCCTTCACTTTTAATTTCATATTTCTAATTTCAGACTTCACACTTCTAATTTCAGGCTTCACACTTCTAATTTCAGACTTCAGACTTCTAATTTCAGACTTCACACTTCTAATTTCAGACTTCACACTTCTAATTTCAGACTTCAGACTTCAAACTTCTAATTTCAGACTTCACACTTCTAATTTCAAATACTTTCCCACCAACTTCTCCAATCGTTAGAGTTATTGTCAATTTCAACACGCTGGCCAATCATCGGGGTTTGTATTTCTATCGTTTCACTGCGATTCATAATTGCATCATTCATGGGTTTTTTCCACGGATGGTTTGAAAGCGCAAATTTGGAATGATGTACAGGCACTACTTTTGTCAAACGTAAATCTGAAATGACATTTGGTAATTCTTCAGGATGCAAATGAATGTAATGCCAAGCAGTATTGTACTGCCCATTTTCGATAAATGCTAAATCGAAAGGAGCAAATTTATTTCCAATTTCTATAAAATGTGGACCGTAACCGCTATCGCCGCCAATAAAAATTCGCTTGGTAGTTGATTCTAGCACATACGAGCAAAAAAGCGTATTGTTCTTATGAAAGAATGTGCGACCGCTAAAATGACGCGCAGGTGTTGCGGTGATTTTAATTTCCTTGCTTAATTGCAATTCTTGCCACCAATCCAATTCTTGTATTTGCTCTTTTTTGTAATTCCAATGTTCGAAATGACTGCCAACTCCAAGACCACAAACAACTTGCTTTACTTTATTTCTGATTTTTTTAATCGTTGTATAATCTAAATGATCGTAGTGATCGTGTGTGATGATCAAATAATCAATTGTTGGAAGTTGCGCAATATCTATGAATGTTGTACCAGCAAAAGCTTTGTTAGAATGGAGTACAGGCGCCGCGTTTTTTGTCAGAACAGGATCAATCAAAAAAATCTGCTGATCCAAAATGAGCATGTATGACGAGTGACCAAACCAATAATAGGCATCCGTTGAACGATCTAAATTTGAGAAATCGATTGTTTGATGTGGAACAGGATTATTAGGTTTGACATCGATCTTCTTACCAAATAAAAATTCTTTCATCACTTTTCCCATCGTGTAACCCTCCGTTAATTGCGGAGTTGGAATGAGATTTTGAAATTCTTTGTCCTTAAAATTTGGCGATTTTTGAATTCGTTTCATGCGTTCGCCACTTGGGTGTTTGCCAAAAAGCGGGTGGTTTAGGAATGAAACTGCAATAAGTATCAAAATGCAGCATGTGATTACGATGTACATAAGCCAAAAATACGTATTGTTACATGCTAAATCATAGGTTGATTGTCATTTTTTTTGTTGGTAACTGAATTTTTAAATCGAAATCGTAACTTTACAAGCGTAGAGGCAACAATCAATTAAATTAAAGAATGGCCAATATGATAAACGAAACTACGGAGATGAATAACATGAAGGTGGTAGAAAATCAGCAAATGGACAGTCGAGTAATAGGTGCACTTTTACCTATAGATGCCGATTCTCGTTTGGATACAATGCTTAAAAAGTTCCATCCTTTGAGCGACCCAGAGATTCCTGTTCGAGATTTGACGAATGCGGAAACAAAGAAGGATAGTTTGCATCGATTGATTGATAAATTAGCTGTGACGAAAAGTTTGCGTTACCAGCGTACGCCAGAGGATACGTATTGTAATGTGTATTCTTTTGATTACTGTCACTTTGCACAGGTGTACTTGCCTACGGTTTGGTGGACAGATGAATCAATTGAGAAGTTGAAGGCTGGAATTGCTGTTGAACCCATTTTTGAGGATACCGTAATGCCTATTTATTCGAGTGCAATTCACGATTGGTTTTTGAACTGGGGTAATAACTTCGGTTGGCGACGTATTACTGATTTGGATGAAATGCAAAAGCTTGTCAACGAAGAAGGAGGTATTGGAATTATCTGTGCAAAACGTAAAATTGTTGGACTTTCAGGGCATATTGCTCCAGTTGTTCCAGAATTTAGTTCGAAAAAAGCATATCGTGAAGATGGAAAAGTGATCTTTCCTTTGCAATCGCAAGCTGGAAAGATTAATTATACCTATTTTGCAAAAGCACGTAAAGATTGGTGGAATCACGAACGATATTCATCGCATGTTTTCTTTTACCATCCGTAACTAGAAAACCAACTTAAAGTAAAAAATAACACATCAAGAAGTAAATAAATGAAAGAAAATCAGAACGAAAATATTTATTGGGGAATTGGATTAGAAAACGAAACCTACATGCAATTTGAACAATCAACAGACGTATCTGGTGCATTTATTAATGAAAAAATTGGTAGTGAACGTTATAGTATCGATTATAGAAAATGTTACAGATCAGGTACGCTTGCGAGTGTGCTTGAAGCGGCATTTGATAAGGAGAAAACCTATACCATCAGTCGAATGATGAACAGTCACTCATTTGAAAAATGTGATCTAAATTTCCAACACAAAACGTTGGCACATACAACTCCTGCCTCAGATAATCCTGATTACGCAGGGAAGTCTATTTTGGAATTGTTCCTCGATACGCAGCCATACAATATTCAAAGTATGATGACGCAGAAAAATAATCCGATGGGCTCTGTCAACTTTGATGGTGATTCGATCGAATTTGTGACAAAATATTTTGAAAATAGAACGATTCCTGTTTCGTGCAACGAATTAAAAGCAACGAAAAAATTGTTTATCGACAAGATCAATGAATCAAGTATATTAGAAGGTAAACTAAACTTTCCGAAATACAACATTGGTTTGAATATGTTTATGTCGAACCAAGAAAATGTCGTTATGTTCAATAATGGAACTTATCATTTTCACTTGACATTGCCAACATTAACGGAGAATAGTCGCATCGTTGATTATCCTGCATTTGAAAGTAAACATGCCAATGCGATCTATTTATTGCAGTGGTTTGAACCGTTAATTATAGCTAGTTTGGGTAGTCCAGACATCATGGCTGTTGCGAGCAATGCTCTTAATTTACCAGAAAAATTCGCAGCTGGTTCCATGCGCAATGCAATGTCACGTTACACAGGTGTTGGAACTTTCCATAAATCAATGGCGAAAGGAAAAATCTTAACCTATGCAGTTGATGAGTTTAGAAAATTATTGAAATTCGAAAAAGAAGATAATATTTGGTGGCGCGATCAAGTAGAAGCGGCATTGGATTACGAAATGTTAGCTGATATTGGATTGGATTTCAACCAAGAAAAAATGTACCAAAGTGGATTTGAATTTAGAAGCTTTGACGAATTCCCAATCGACTATTTAAATGATGTGCTTCATGCGTTGGTTTTGGTTTGTGAGCATTCACTTAATTTGCCAGAGGTGCAATGGGGGCACGATTCGATGGTTTGGAATAACATCGTATTCAAAGCATTGAAAGATGGTTATACTGCAACATTGACAGCGGATGAGAAAGAAGAGATTTTGCGCGTTTTTACTTTGTTGCAAGAGGGAAGTGAAAAATCAAATTCAACAAAAGAACGCGTGTTAGCTGTTGATCGTTTGGATGAATTCTTCTTTGAAATTTTAGCTATTTTCCATGAACTATACAAAGACGAAAACGTGTGTGTAGATCGTTTGTGTGGACAAAAAATGACGGAAGCTCCAAGATGGGAGAATTTTAATAAATTTCAGGTAGAACAACACTTACAGCAATTAAGAATAGAGAATAGAGGATGAAGAATTGAAAATTTCATACTTCCTAATTCATACTTCTAATTTCTAATTTTCAATGACAGACATTCTTCTCATAACGCCTCCATTTACGCAGTTGAACACGCCTTATCCGGGAACTGTTTACCTGAAAGGATTTATCAAGCAACTTGATTTTTCTACCTATCAATCTGATTTGGGATTGGAAGTTATTTTGAAGCTGTTCTCGAAAACTGGATTACAACGCTTATTTGCTGAAATTGATTCCAAGCATTTTGAATTAGGAGAAAACAGTGCACGTATCGTTGCATTGAAAGACGAATACATCGCCACAATTGATGCGGTGATCCTCTTTCTACAAGGGAAAAATGCAACTTTAGCAAACTCAATTGTGCAAGATGGCTATTTGCCTGAAGCATCTCGCTTTTCGGAATTAGCGGATTTAGATTGGGCCTTTGGTTCAATGGCTTTTCAAGATAAAGCAAAGCATTTAGCAACTTTATATTTAGAAGATTTATCTGATTTGATCATCGAAACGGTTGATGAGCATTTTGGATTTAGCAGATATGCAGAACGATTAGGTCGAAGTGCACTTTATTTTGATGAATTATATGCTGAATTGCAAGGTGATTGCTCTTACATCGATGCTATAACCTTGGAATTATTAGCTGAAAAAATTCAATTGACCAATCCAAAAGCGATTGGTTTTTCGATTCCTTTTCCTGGAAATTTATACAGTGCTTTTCGCTGTGCGCAATACATTAAACAAAATCATCCCGACATTCATGTAACGATGGGTGGAGGATTTCCAAATACAGAATTGCGAAACATTTCAGATCCGCGTGTATTTGAATTTTTTGATACGATTACACTCGATGACGGAGAAGCACCGATTGAACAATTGTTGAAATATGTTAGCGATCAAGCGACAATCAATGAGCTAAAACGTACGTTCGTTTGTGAGAATGGAGTGGTGGTTTATAAAAACAATCCACTTGTTCGCGATTATAAATTTAGTGAGGTTGGTACGCCCGATTACGGAGATTTATTGTTAGATCAGTACATTTCTGTGATTGAAGTGGTGAACCCAATGCACCGATTGTGGAGCGATGGTCGCTGGAATAAATTAACGATGGCGCATGGTTGTTATTGGGGGAAATGCACGTTTTGTGATATTTCTTTAGATTACATCAAGGTGTACGAACCCATTGCTGCACAGTTGATTGTCGATCG
>Ga0233377_1000288_pt1 | contig 25819 bp, 26 predicted proteins | sample ElkDunMinimDraft_6_FD_191540 | JGI IMG/M metagenome (GOLD analysis project Ga0233377, IMG submission 191540) | Fecal eukaryotic communites from dung pellets of Tule Elk in California, USA - Elk Dung E36 | ecosystem: Host-associated > Mammals > Digestive system > Large intestine > Fecal | place...
ACCGGTTCACCCGCGCACCCCGACTCCCCGAGATTCCCCAGGTCGCCTACATCAACCAGCCCGGGGAGGAGGCCGCCTAGCGATCAGACCAGCAGGCTCCCTGTCGCATTTGACTTGACACTTTCCGATCCTACGAGGTAGGCGGTGTCGTTGGAGTGCGCCATCGGCCGCTCGGGCAGGTCCTCCAAACCGCGAGGGGCGAACCAGTGGGGAAATTTGGACGAGTCGGTCGTCTCATGCAGGACCTGAAGCTGTACGCGGTCGAAGCCTGGTAGCGCGACGCGCAGGTGGTCGACAGCGGCCTGATGGAGGATCTCGCGCACCGGGAGCTCTCGTCCGGCGAAGCTGGTGGAGATCCGGCCGCCGAAGACGACCCGTAGCGGCCGGTCGTAGACGCCTCCGGTCTCGGTGAAGACGGCCCGGCCGCCGAGGACGGCGACCTTGTCCAGGTTGTGGTGCAGGACCGCGCCGACTTCCTTCAAGCAGTGCAGGCTGTAGCGGATGGAAGCCATTTCGGCGATACCGTCGGAGAGGGTGTCGGGGTGGCCGACGCCTTTGCGCTCGACGACCTCGACAGCCAGTTCATGCGGCAACGGTGTCCGCTGCCCGGATACGGCGTGCGTCACGGTAGACACGGTCGATTACCTCCAGTGGGCGCCGCAGCGCCGAGATTGGGAACAAACAGGGGTGAGCGGGCTCTTGGGCAGCGTCGAGCACGGCTGCGTACATCCGGCGCCGCAATTGCTCGTGTGTGGGTGCGGCAGCGATCTCGCCGAGCCCGGCTTCGAGGTTTCGCCCGCGCACCGACAGGTGCTGCCCGTCCGCGAGGTGAAGAAAGAGTTCGTGACAGGGCGGGCCGGGGTGGTCGATATAGGCGTCGATGTGTATCGTGCGACCGTCGGCCAAGGTGATGTCAGCGGTGACACGGTCCTCGCTTTCGGCCAGGCCCCGAAGGTGGGTCACCTCGGCGTCCACCGTCTCGACCTTTCCGGGCAGCAACCGCAGGGCCAGGGCAAGACCGTGGATGGCCTGCTGGTGCAGCACTCCGCCGGCGGTGGCGTAGGTGCGGCGCCAGTCACGGAAGTAACCCGGATCGCGCCGTACTGCCAGCATCACCTCCGCTCGCTTGATGGCCGGGGGCTGGACGAGCAGCATGTTCAGGCCAGGTGCGAAGTGGGGCTGAAATCCCACGAAAACCCGTTCGTCGCCCGCCTGCGGCACCAGGTCGGCGGGGTCGAGTGTGGCCGGCTTCTCCACAAGCACCGCGGCCCCGGTCGCCGCTGCGTCCCGGGCAGCCGCGAGTGCGATCCCGGGCGGTGCGGCTACCACCACCAACTGCGGGTTCAGCGCGGTCAGAGCCGCGCGCCAGGAGGCGAACACCGGGGTATCCGGCGGCAGCGCGGCGCGCGGGCAGGGATCAGCGACCCCGGCCACCGTCAACCCGTCGGCGTCGGTGAGTGCGTCCAGATGCTTGGCCCCGACCTCTCCGGCACCGACCAGCAGCACCCGCCTCACGCCAGGCCCCCGGGCACCGTCGAGCGCAGGAACGCAGCTCCAGCGTGCAAAGCATCAGCGGGGCTGTCGCGTACGTGGGTCTCCAGCGCGTAGGGCAGCGTCGGGCAGGCGGCGTGCAGTAGCGGCAGCACCTCGTCGTATGGCACGCACCCCTCGCCGGCCGGGCAGAAGGTCCGGCTGCCGTCGGCGTTCGACTCGTAGTCCTTGACATGCACATAGCCCACGTACGGAGCCAGGTACTCCACGACCTCGCCGGTGGCCTGGCCGACCTCGTGAAGGTTCGCCACGTCCAGCCACAATCCCAGGCCCTGCCCGTGGTAGCGGTGCAGGACTTCCAACAGCGGCTCGGCGTGGGCGACGGTGCAGACCGGCTCGTTCTCCAGCAGCAGCCGCACCCCGGACCGGTTCGCCACCTCTAGGGCTTGGGGCAGCAGCGGGTCACCGGTGAACTGCTCGGTCAGCTCCGGCTCGACGCGCAGGTGGGAAAAAATTCGTACCGTTGGGGCGCCGAGGATGGCGGCGGCCCTTATGGCGCGTTCCACCCACCCCAGTCGATGCTCGAGCGCGACCTGAGTGGGGAATCCGAAGGTGTCCACCCGGCCCGGCCGAGCCTCGGGGCGGCACCATTTCCACAGCGGCGAGGCCAACGCCGCGACCTTCAGGCCGCGCTCGTCGGCCAAGGAACGGATGTGCTCCAGTCTCTCCCTGGGCAACGTCACCGCGTTGGCGCCTTCGGCCGAGCGAATCTCCAAGTGCCCGATTCCCAGTTTCACCGCCAGGTCCATGCCCAGCGTTGGATCGGGGCCGAGCTCATCGGGGTTGAGTATGAGCGTGCTGGTCAGAGGTGCTGTCACAGTCCCTCTCCTTTTTTAGATGGGGGAGCCGCCATGGGGCTCCCGTCGGCGTAGGGCTCTCGTTGAATACGCTGCACGTGATTACTGACGGCTACGAGGTGTGACAGAGTGTCGCGTCGGTGTCGCACCCGTGTGAGGGTGCACCCCCCCGTGTGCGGTTCCGTGTGAGCCTGCGCAGCTCACGCAAGGCGCGTACCGTCATGCGCGAGAGCGCGCCACGGCCGCGCCGACGCAGGGAGTGGCGACCATGCCTCGTTCGATCACGAACCACGAGCTCAACGCGCTCATCGTCGAATGCGGTCTGTCCCACGCCGCACTCGCCCGTCAGGTCGTGCATCTGGGCGCGACCGAGCACGGCCTGCGGTTGGCTTACGACTACCGGTCTGTCGGCCGCTGGCTCAGGGGTGCGGTGCCTGACCCTCCGAGCCCGGTACTGCTCGCTCAGGTGTTGTCAAGGGCGCTGGGCCGCCCTCTCAATGTTCACCAACTCGGGTTCCATCATGGCGACAAGATCCGACAGAGCCTGAGCATCTCCGCATGTCCGGCCGCTACCGTGACCGCGGTCACTGAACTATGGAGGAGTGCAGTGGAGCGCCGCGCATTCATGCATCACGGTGTCGCATTCATCGCCGCGGCGGCGATTGAAGCAGCTCTTGACTGGAGGGACGCTCCAGCGCAGGCGTCGCTCCACCGAGAAGGTGCCCGCGCTGTCACCGACGCCGATATTGACCGCCTGCGCCAAGCCAGGCAGGAATTCAGACAGCTCGACCACGCCCATGGCGGCGGGTACGCACTGTCCTGGCTGGAGCAGTACCTCACCACCGAGGTCGACCCGCTGCTTCAAGGACGCTACAGCGACTCGGTGGGCCGCGAACTGTTCAATGTGGCTGCCGCCCTCACGGACATGGCGGGATGGATGGCGATGGACGCCGGCCACCAGGGGCTCGCTCAGCGCCACTACATCCAAGCCGTTGCCTTGGCCAAGCATTCTGGAGACACCGCCTATGGCGCCTACGTTCTGGGCAACATGTCGACCCAGGCGCTTTTTCTGGGGGAGACCCGCACCGCAGTGCGACTGGCCCGGTCGGCTCGCGGCACCGGTGGCCGAGCCATCCCGCACACACTGACGGCCCGGATCGCCGTCACCGAGGCACGAGCCCACGCGCTGATCGGCGACTCTCACGAGACCCACCGCATCCTACGCATCGCTGACCAGGCCATGGAGCACTCCGACCCTGCCCGAGACCCTGACTGGCTGGGCGTGTTCGGTCCTGCGCACTACGCCGGATCGGTGATGCATGCCCTGCGCGACCTCGGGGATACTGCTGCCGCCGAACGACAGGCGACCACCGCACTGAATCTGCCTGCGGGCAACGCCCGCACCCGCGGCCTGCACACCGTGCTGCACGCCAGCGTGCTGCTCCAGCGCGGCGACGTGGACGGCGCGGTGGAGACGGCCTCGCCAGTCCAGGTGGCGGGCATCAAGTCCAACCGGCTGAATCTGAGACTGAAAGAACTCACCGACCGGCTCGTGCCGTACAGCGGCTCCGCTGTCGTCGCGGACTACCTGGAGGCGGGCCAGCTCAGGTAACCGCCCTCTACCATCATCGAGGGTCGTCAGTACGTCTGGTTGGGTGACCCGACGGGCAAAGTTGGGACCTTTCTGCCTAACCAGGAACTTGGCACGGAGGGGTGGGCCGCGCTGAGTGCTCCCAGCTTCCAAAGGGCTGCTGTGGCGCGGAGCCTGCAGCAGCAGATCGAGGTCTACGGGCAGGTATCGGCCGGTGCCGCGCTTCTCCGGGGTCGTTAGTCTCGGCGGCATGCATCCCGTCACGCTCACCTCTGCGCGCGTTGGCTTGCGCGAATTCACCCCCGACGACGCGGACGGACTCGCTGCCATCTATGGCGATCCGGTGGTCGTTGAGCATATGAGTTTCGAGCCGCGCACCCACACGCAGGTGCGGGCCACGATCTCCGCCGTGATGGAGGCCGCCCTGGTCGTACCGCGAACCGAGTACTCGCTCGCCGGGGTACGGCCAGACGGAGACCTGATCGCCTTCGCTCGGCTTGCCATCGACACCCAGCACCCGGGGCAGAGCAGCGGGCAGATCGGGTTCGCTCTACGCGCTGACCAGTGGGGCCAGGGCCTCGGTGAGGAGGTGGTGCGACTTCTGCTCCGTCTCGGCTTCGGCGAGCTTGGCCTATACCGTGTATGGGGAGCACGTAGTCCCGCCAACGGTGCCTCGGCCCGGCTGATGACCAAGGTCGGCATGATCGAGGAAGGCCGCATCCGTGGGCACATCAGGGTCGGTGATCAGTGGCGGGACTCAATCGTGCACTCCATCCTGGCACCCGAATGGCACGAGTTGGAGCCTGGAAAACGGTAGGGGACAATCGGGATTTCCGCGCCCCGCCTGCGCTGGAGTGGCGAGGTGGACGGGTGGATCGTGCTGCTGCACGAGTACGTTGTAGGTAGAGCATGAGTCGGCGCCGATAACACGTCGCCAAGGTCGGGGTCGGCCACCTATGTTGCAGCGCATGGCAAACATCTCCGTGACGGATCGGTGCGACTGCGGTGCGACGGCCGGCCCGCTGGGCATGTGCGTGGACTACTACCACGGGATCCTGGCCGAGGAGCAGTCGGATCCGCAGATGTACAGGTGGCACGCGCCCGTGGTCGTGACGTATCTCCTGCAGCATCCTTCCAGAGCTCACGAGAAATACCTCGACGGCCAGTTTCGCCAGTTGCAGCTCTACGTGGATCAGGGCCTTGACGCGCTGCTCCGCCTGTCGGCTCATCAGGTGGCACGGAACAACCACCGGGCGCGGCTGGGCTACGACATGGCACCGTTGGCGGCATACGCGCCGCTCCCGAAGGGCGAACCTTCCGGCTTCCGCGCCTCGTTCAGCGGGTTGCCGTTCAGGGACGGCAGCTTTGTGTTCGACGGACATCCGGCGTACGGGGAACGCATCAAAGCCATCGCCGAAGCGACGGTGGAGTCCTGGACATCCGTTCAGAGTTGATGCTCGAAGGCCGGCGTGAGGATATCCACGCTGAAGGGCTTCCTCGGTAGTCCGGACACCGGCGGTATGAGCCGATTACGTAGAAGTGCCACCAGCCCCTTGAGCGATCTTTGTCCGGCCGGCTGAGTAGAACAGCGTGGCGGTCGGCTGCCGCGGCCGAGAAGCGTGGCGGGCGTCAGGTGCGCGGCCCCGCCTCGGTGGTGTCGAGGAGGGCGAACCGCTGGGCGAACGCGGACATCTCCTCGCGTTGCCGTTCCGGTTCGGTGGCGGTGGCACTCACGACGATGCGGGTCACGCCTTGCGCGGCGAACGCCTCGACCTGTTCGACGGTCATGTCGATCGACCCTGATCGCGTGTACTCCAGCGTTTCCGGGCTGCGGCCCGCCTCGGCGGCGGCGGCCCGGGCGAGGTCCATCTGGAGGGCGCGTTCGTCCGGGGTGAGCGCGCCACCCGGGAAGTAGCCGTCGCCGCGTCGTCCGGCGCGGCGGGCGGCCGCTCGGCTCGATCCGCCGACGTGAATCGGCAGGTGGGTGACCCCGTATGGCTTCGGGAACTGGCACAGCTCGTCGAAGGCGAAGAACTCCCCGTCGAAGCCGACCCCCTCTTCGCCACCGGCCCAGAGCAGCCGCATCACGTCGATCGCCTCGTCGGCGCGACGCCCACGGGTGACGAAATCGACGCCCATCGCCCTGGCCTCACCGGGCAGGGTGCCGAGCCCCACGGTCAGCAGCCGCATCCGCCCCTTGGACAGCACGTCGATGGTCGCCAGGCGCTTGGCGAGGATCACCGGATGGTGGTACGGCAGCAGCAGCACACCCGTCCCGAGCAGGATCCGTCGCGTGGCCGCGGCGACGAAGCTCAGGCAATCGAGCGGATCGAAGTACGGCAGCGACGGCGGGAACTCGAAGCGCCCGACCGCCGCACCGGGGTACAGCGCGATGTGCTCGGGCAGATACAGCGCCTCGAAGCCGCAGTCCTCGGCGTGCCGGGCGTAGGCCACGATCGTGTCGGGGTCGACGCCGTGGTAGGGCGTGCTGTAGCTGACTGCGAACTTCATCGTCGTTCCTTCGGTCGGCCGGTCGGTGCGATGGACGGGCGGTCGCAGACCGGCATGGCCGGTACCGAGGCGGCGTCATGGCCTCACCATGCGTCGACGACGTCCCCACCCGTCTGTCGCGGCCACACTAGAACCCTGTCACCGGCGTCAAGGCAAGGCAGAGCGAGCATGGACGCACCACCGCTCTACCTGACCGGCCGACCGCGTCGATCGAAGTCGCCACCGGCCTGCGGGCTCACCGTGAGCGGGGAGCGTCAGCGCGTCTGGCTGGGCGACCCCGGCGGGCCGGGCTGGGACCTGCCCGTCTGAGTTTCCCGGCTGCGGGCTCAAAGTCTGTACAGACCGCGCGGTTACGCACTCGAACCTCTCGTCGACCTCGCGCGCCCACACACCCGCGACTGCGACGGTGACGCCGCACTGCGATTCCTCACCGGCTTGTACGAGGCCGTCACCGGTCGCGCCGACACCGTCCTCGATGACCCGCACGTCGACACCCAGCCCGCGATTGAAGGCTGCGAGCCCTCGATGTGGACATGTTTTCGAGTAGTCTGGAGCAATCTCGTTGACCCACCGTGAGCGGGTTCCTACCGTCGGAACATTCCCTCACGGCCGGTCGGGTTCAGAGCTCGGCGCTGATCTTCAGGACATCCCGTCATCGCGTGGAACGCGGAGCGGGGCATCGCCTCCCACGCCACGTTGATGAAAGGCCGAAGCCATGAAAAACCCGCTCGAACAGCCGTGGGGCTCACGCGATCGATAACGTTCGCGTCAGCGGCAGTCGCACCCGCCGCCCCGTACCGGGGCGAGACGCAAAAGGCCCGCCCCCGGATCTTTCCGGGGGCGGGCTGTCGGCCGTGGTGGACGGTTACCGCAGGACGGGGTGGTTTCGCACCAGCGGGGTGGCGCCCCACCGGCGGCCGAGGCCGAGGGTGTCGCCTGCCTGGGTCATCGCCAGGCCGGCCAGTACGAGGGCGTAGATGAGGTGGTCGTCCATGAACGGGTTGGTGGTCAGGGGCAGCGCCGCCGCCCACATCAGGAGCATCATCAGCCCGCCGGCGACGGCGGCGATTCGTATGCCCGCCCCGAGGATGAGGGCCGTGCCGATGCCGAGCAGGCCGAGCATGAACAGCCAGTCGACCCAGCCCTGTCCCGCCAGGTTCGTGAACAGGCCGCCGAGTGCGTTCTCGCCGGTGCCCTTGAGAAAGCCGGTGGTCGGGCTGCCTCCGGCGACCCAGGCCCGCTCGGCGGGGGTGGCGAATCCCCAGCCGAAGGTCTTGTCGAGGAAGGCCCACAGGAACACCCAGCCGAGGGCGATGCGGGTGATCGCCCACACGTAGTCGACCGGACGCCTGCCGGTCACGGCGGCGGTCGCGGCGGCGACGGGGGCGGTGGGGGTGACGGGGGCGGCGTGCATGGCCGGCCTGGTGTGAACTCGTCCGTGGGTGGTGGCCATGACGGCTCCCCTTTCCTGTGTTTTTTCTGTTTCTTGGACACCTCCATAACATCGCTTTCCAGAGCCCGGCTGCAGTGCCCTACGACACGCACCCAGCTCCCGAAGGTCCCCTCCCCGTGGGACCTTCGGTCCTGCCGAGCCCAAAACGACAGGGAACGACAGGGGGAGCGAGCACGCGGCTCAAGCGCTACCGCACCGCACCCAATCGCCGTTTTCAGCCGACGCGCTGGTCGAGGCCCCAGCGACGCCGCAGAGCGTTGTCCGCCGCGCCGAAGCACATGTCCACCACGATGCCGATGACCAGGATCACGATCATCGTGGCGAGGAGACCGGGGGCGTCGGAGAGTTCCCTGGCGTTGTCGAGTTGCTCGCCGATCGACGCCTGATGGGCGATGATCACGAGCAGCTCGCCGGCCATCAGGGATCGCCAGGCGAACGCCCAGCCCTGCTTGAGTCCCGACAGGAACGACGGCAGTGACGCGGGCAGGATGACGTGCCGGTAGAGCGCGAGGCGCCGCAGGCCGAGGATGTGCCCGGCGCGGAGCAGGATCGGCGGGGTGTAGTCCACGCCGGCGATCAGTCCGTTCGCGATCGACGGTGCCGCCCCGAGGACGACCACGAACAGGATCGCGCTCTCGCTGAGCTTGAAGAACAGGATCGCCAGCGGGAACCACGCGATGGAGGGCATGGTCTGCAGGCCCGTGATCAGGGAGCCGAGCGCGGCGCGCAGCGGCCGGACCCGTGACACGGCCGCGCCGACCACGAGCCCGACCAGCACCGCGATCGCGAACCCGGTGATCGCGCGGCGCATCGTCACGGCCACGGCCTCGTAGAACTCGGCCTGACCGAGGCGGTTCCACAGATCCGCCAGGACGGTGACGGGGCTGGGGAGGACGTACTCCGGGCGCCAGCCGCTGAGCACGACCAGTTCCCAGGCGATGAGGGCGAGGGCGATCGCCGACACCATCGGCCAGGTTCTTGCCCAGATCCTGGAGGTGAGGCTCTGCCGCTCCCGGTGGGACAGCTCCAGCGCGTCCAGGCCGGCGATGTGCTGGGAAAGATCAGCGGTCATTGGTCACCCGCTGCTTCTCGATCCCGGCGCCGGCGGGCCGCTGCGCCGTCGGCTGGGCGTGGCGCAACACCTCCTGGCGCAACCGGTCGGTGATGGTGGAGGCCAGTTCGGCCACTTCTGCGGAGTCGGTACGGCGGGGCCGCCGCAGTGTCACGGGGAAGTCCTCGATCACCGTGCCGGGCCTGCTGCTCAGCAGGACGACCCGGTCGCCGAGCCGTACGGCCTCGCGCACGTTGTGGGTGACGAACAGGACGGCCAGTTCCCGCTCCCGCCAGATCCGCTCCAGCTCGTCGTGGAGCAGGTCACGGGTCATGGCGTCGAGGGCGCCGAAGGGCTCGTCCATGAGGAGGATGTCGGCCTCCTGGGCGAGAGCCCTGGCGAGCGCGACCCGCTGGCGCATGCCGCCGGAGAGCTCGTGCGGGCGCTTGCGGGCGAAGTCGGCGAGGTGGACGATCTCCAGGAGTTCCGTCGCCCGCGCGCGGCGCTCCTTCTTCGTGGTGTTCTTGCCGGAACTCGTCACGCGAAGCGCCAGCTCGATGTTTCCCGAGACCGTGAGCCAGGGGAACAGGGCGGGCTCCTGGAACATCATCGCGATCCGGGCCTCCCCGGTGTCGATCGCCCCGGCGGTGGGACGGTCGAGACCTGCGACGAGATTGAGCAGCGTGCTCTTGCCGCAGCCGGACGCTCCCAGCAGGCAGACGAACTCGCCCTTGTCCACCGAGAGCGTCACCTGGTCCAGGGCGAGGAGCTCCCTGCCGTACACCTTGGAAACCGCGTCCAGCCGGACCGCGGGCTCGTGCCCGTCGGTCCGGCCGGGGCGCAGCTCCTGGATCGGAGCTGTCACTTCGCCTCCTTGCCCAGCGGCTCGCCGGATGGTGACCGGGGGTGCCGCCTCGACTGTTCTGTTCTGTGGTGCTCGTTCTGACCGGTCACTTGTCGCTCACGGCAGACTGGTTCTTGGCCGCCAGGACCTCGTTGAGGAGCGTGAGGTCGTAGATGCCGTTCAGGTCCACCGGGTCGAGCAGGCCGACCTTCTGGGCGTGGTCGGCGCTGCCGACGAGGGAGGACGCGATCGGGTCGTTGGTGAAGGTGATGTTGCCGAAGGCGCTGTCCAGGACCTCCTGCGCGATCGGCTTGCCGCTCAGCTCCTTCAGCTCCGCGTTGACCGCCTCCTTGGCGGCCGTCGGGTCGGACTCGATGAGGGCGTTGGCCTCGACGTGCCCCTCGATCAGCTTCTTCACCAGGTCGGGGTGCTCCTTGAGGAACTGCTGCCGCACGATCAGGTGCGTGATCACGAACTGCTTGTTCGGCCAGAGCTCGGTCTCGTCGAGGAAGATCTTGCCCTTGCTCTCCTGGACCAGGCGGCTCGCGAAGGGCTCGGGCACCCAGGCACCGTCGATGTCACCGGTGGCGAAGGTCTGCAGGGTCTGGGCGTTCTCCTGGGGGAGGATGGAGACCTCGCCGCCACCCTTGGTGTCGGTCTTGATCCCCTTCTCCTGGAGCCAGTGGCGCAGCGCGACGTCCTGGGTGTTGCCGAGCTGAGGCGTGGCGATCTTCTTGCCCTTGAGGTCTTCGATGGTGTTGATCTCGGGCTTGACCACGAAGAACACGCCGCCGGACGCCGCGCCTGCGACGATCTTGATGGCCTCGCCCTTGGACTTCGACCAGGCGTTGATCGCCGGGTTCGGCCCGATGTAGGTCGCGTCGATGGCGTCGGAGAAGATCGCCTCGGTCGCGGACGGTCCGGCGTTGAAGGTCGAGATCTTCAGCGTCGCGTCGTCGCCGAGCGCCTTGGCGAACAGCCCCTTCTGTACTCCGACCAGGGCCGTGGAATGTGTGATGTTGGGGAAGAAGCCGAGGCGGACCTCCGTCTTCTCCGTGGTGCTGTCACTGCCGGAGGACCCCCCGCCCCCTCCGCAGGCCGCCGCGAGGGCTGTCACCGTGACCGCGGCCAGCGCCGCTGCCATCCCCCGGAGCCTGCGAACCTTCATCGGTACTCCTTAATTCCTACTTAATAAGTCGGTTAAGTGCATAACATTGCAAACGGACCCTCCTGTCAAGCGTTGTGATCGCACGGGTACGAGCCGTTACCGGTTTGTGTTCCTTGACGCATCGGTATCGCCCTGTATGTACCTGTGTTGGATGTTGAGGCCGGTGTGTCGCACCGAGTGAGGCGTTGAAAGTCGGTGCCGGAATCGGCTGCTCCACGGCGCTGATGGGTCACCGGCTCGGCGACAGGGCCGTGACCTCGATCGAGTGCGACCGGATCGTGGCCGGGCCGCGGATGGAGAACACCGGGGAGTGCGTCGCTCGCGCTGAGTCAGCGGATTCGAGGCTCGGCGCCGGAACCGTCTTTCTGTAGGCTGCCGCGATGAACCGTACTCAGCGTGCCGTCGGTGCCGTCGTGGGATCGGCGGTGGGTGACGCACTGGGCGCTCCCTTCGAGTTCGGCCCCGCGGGGGCGTTCTCCGCTCGGTTTCCCGTTCCCGACACCGTCCCCGGCGACGTGCCCGGTGGCATTCCTGGCGACGTTCTCGGCCACGTTCCCGGCGGGGAGAACGAGATGTGCGGTGGTGGCGGCTGGGACGTCGGGGAGGCGACCGACGACACGCAGATGGCCCTGCACCTGGCGGAGTCGCTGCTGGAGCGCGAAGGGCTGGACCTGCCGGATGTCTTCGCCCGGTTTCAGCGCTGGGCGGCCGGCAAGCCCAAGGACATCGGGCTGCAGACCAGGGAGGTCCTCACCAACGGCATGCCCTGGGACCGCGCGGCCACGACCCACTTCCGGTCCGGCCGCCGGGCGGCGGGAAACGGCTCGCTGATGCGGGCCACCACCTCGGCGGTCTACTTCGCCCGTCACGGGCAGGCCGCGACGATGGACGCCGCCCGCCGCATCGCCGCGCTCACCCACGGCGACCCCGCCGCGTGGGAGGGAACGGCGATCTTCCACGACCTGCTGCGCGTGGCGCTGGAGGGTGGCGACCCCGTCGCCGCGCTGCCGGACAGTCTCGCCCTCGTCGATCCCGACCAGCGCGAGCGATACTCCGTCGTTCTCGCGTCGAGCTGGCACCCCGGCGACGCCACCGAGCCCAACGGTGCCGTCTGGCCCTGCCTCGGCTCGGCGCTCTGGGCGCTGCGTACCACCTCCGGCTACGCGGACGCGCTGCGCGCCGCGATCGACCTCGGCGATGACACCGACACCGTCGCCGCGGTCACCGGAGGTCTCGCGGGTGCGGTCTACGGAGCCGACGCGATCCCCGCACGCTGGACCGAACCCCTGCACGTCCCCCTGCCGGAGGCCGGTGAGGGGGAGCGGGTGCTGCGCCTGCCCGAGCTGGTCGATCTCGCACGGCGTCTCGCGAGGTGAGGGTACGGGCGGCCGGTTCGCGGGCCGTCACGCGGCCGGGACCGATGGCTCGCCGGCACGGCCGGGGGATGGGGGTAGGTCCGATGCCGAGAGGCCGATGTTGAGGGTCCGATATCGAGGAGAGGAACGAGGCGATGAAGTACCTGATGCTGATCTACGGCAACGAGGGGATCTGGGACGCTCTGGCGCCGGAGGAGATGGCGAACCTGATCGCCGAGGTCGACAAGTTCAACGAGGCGCTGCGCGAGTCGGGGGAGCTTCTGGAGTCCGAAGGGCTGATGCCCAGGCCGCGATCGGTTCGACGGGTGGCCGGTGACGTGGTCGTCACCGACGGCCCGTACGTCGAGGCGAAGGAGCACGTCGGCTCCTACTTCGTGGTCGAGGTGGACGACGAGCAGCGGGCCCTGGAGATCGTGCGGTCCTATCCGGGACTGCGGTATGGCGGTGGCCTGGAGATGTGGCCGCTGATGGGACGTGACTGGGCGAGTGGCGAGGTCTGACGAGCGGGTCGATCGGGTGGGGCCGGCCGAGGCAGCCGAGGCAGCCAAGACAGTCGAAGCGGCCGGGTCGGCGGAAGCCGTCGAGTCGGTCGAAGCGGGCCGGCCGGGCGAGTCGGTTGAGGAGTCGCTGAGGTCGCTGGCGTCTCAGGTGCTCGGTTCGCTGGTGCGCCGGTACGGGGACTTCGACCGGTGCGAGGACGCCGTGCAGGAGGCGTTGATCGCCGCGACGGACACCTGGTCGCGTGACGGCGTCCCGGCCCGCCCGCTGGGCTGGCTCAACAAGGTCGCGACGAACCGGTACATCGACCGGATCCGGGCCGACAGTGCGAGGGAGCGCAGGGAGCGGGCCGCTCTCGACGCCATGCCGCGCGATGCGCTGGTCGCGCCGCCGCCGGACGCAGAGGTGGTTCGTGACGACCTGCTGGAGCTGTTGTTCCTGTGCTGCCACCCGGCGCTGACGGTCTCCTCGCAGCTGGCGCTCATGCTGCGGGCGGTCGCAGGACTGACCACCGGCGAGATAGCGGCGGCCTTCCTGGTGCCGGAGAAGACGATGGGGCAGCGCGTCTCGCGGGCCAAGCAGCGCCTGCGGGAGGCCGGGGCGCGGTTCGAGCTGCCTCCGGATCCCGAGCACGGACCTCGGCTGCGGGTCGTGCTGCACGTGCTGTACCTGATGTTCAACGAGGGCTACAGCGCCAGCGCCGGCTCGGATCTGCGCCGGCCCGACCTCACAGGGCAGGCCGTCAAGCTGGTACGGCGGCTGTACGCGCGGCTGCCCGACTCCGGTGAGGTCGCGGGCCTGCTGGCGTTGATGCTGCTCACCGAGGCGCGCGGCGCGGCGCGTACGGGCCCGGACGGGGTGCTCGTGCCGCTGGCGGAGCAGGACCGGTCCCGCTGGGACGCCGAGGCGGTCGCGGAGGGGACCGAGATCCTCACCCGTACGCTGGCGACCCGTCCGCTCGGCCCGTACCAGGTCCAGGCCGCGATCGCGGCGGTGCACGACGAGGCGCCGTCGGCCGAGGCGACCGACTGGAAACAGATCCTGGCGCTGTACGAGATCCTGGAGCGCCTGCATCCCAACCCCGTCACCACCCTCAACCGGGCGGTCGCGCTGGGGATGGTGCGCGGACCGCACGCCGGACTGGCGCTGCTGGACGAGCTGGAGTCCGGAGTGCTCGCCGGTCATCACCGGCTGCTGGCCGTCCGCGCCTACCTGCTCGACCGGGCGGGAAAGACCGCCGCCGCGTCCTCGGCGTACCGGGAGGCCGCGCGTCTGGCCGGTAGCCGACCTGAGCAGCGCTTTCTCCTGCTGCGCGCCGCCCGTTGCGCGAGCTGAGCAGACCTGAGCCGAGCCGGGCTGAGTTCCGTCACGGGAGGGTGGCCGCGTTGGCGAGGCGGTTGGACAGTTCGCGGAGGTGCTCGGCGAGTTCCGGTGGAGACTCGACCTCGAAGTCGACGCCGAGCATGCCCACGGTGAACGCGACGAGGTCGAAGGAGTCCGCAGCGATCTCCAGCAGGCAGGTGTGGTCGTCGACGGGGGTCACGATTCCGCTGACGCGTCCGGCGATGTCCGTCGCGGAGGCGTGCAGTCGCAGCCGGGCGCGGAGTGGCCACATCTCGAAGCCCATCGTTCTGCACAGGTAGGCCGTCACGTCGCCGTCGGGTGGTTCCCGGTGGGTGAACCGGGGGCCGTTGGGCGTTCGCGGCGAGATCCGGTCGACCCGGAAGGTGCGCCAGTCGGTCCGGTCGACGTCCCAGCCGACGAGATACCACCTTCGTCCCCAGCAGACGAGGCGATGTGGCTCGACGCCGCGGCGGGACTCGATCCCGTGATGGCTGACGTAATCGAAACGCAGCCCCTCGGAGGCGCGGATCGCGGCCGAGATCGCGGTGAGCACCGCCGCCTTCACCGTGGGGCCGCTCTCGGGCGACATCGCGACCACCGCGCCTCTCAGCGCGATGACCTGGTGTCGCAGCCGGGACGGCAGCATCTGCTCGATCTTGGTCAGGGCGCGCAGCGAGGCCTCTTCGACCCCCGCCACACTGTGCAGTCCGACCGTGACCGCGACCGCCTCCTCGTCGTCCAGCAACAACGGGGGGAGCGAGGCGCCGGCTCCGAGCCGGTAACCGCCGGCCGGGCCCATCGAGGCGTGAATCGAATAGCCCAGCTCGCGAAGCCTGTCGACATCGCGGCGTACCGTCCTGGTGGTGACCCCGAGTCGCTCGGAGAGTTCGGTGCCGGACCAGTCGCGGTGCGTCTGCAGCAACGACAGCAGCCGCAGCAGCCGGGCGGGTGTTTCCAACATTCCTCCACTATCGCCCCTGTGTAGGAACGGAGCTGTCCTATACGGGACGCAAAGTGGGCGGCATGAGCACAGAAACGCCCTTCCGTATCGACATTCCGCAGGCCGACCTCGATGACCTGCGAGACCGCCTCGCCCGTACCCGCTGGCCGGACGAACTTCCCGGCGTCGGCTGGTCCTACGGCGTGAGCAGGGACTACCTCGTCGAGTTGGTCGAGCACTGGCGTACCGGCTACGACTGGCGGGAGCACGAGGCCCGCCTCAACAAGGTCCCGCAGTTCACCACGACGATCGACGGGCAGAACATCCATTTCCTGCACGTACGCTCGCCCGAGCCGGACGCCACCCCGCTGATCATCACCCACGGGTGGCCGAGCACGGTGTACGACTTCCTGGACCTCATCGGGCCGCTGACCGACCCGCGGTCACACGGCGGGGACCCGGCGGACGCCTTCCACGTCGTCATCCCGTCGCTGCCGGGCTTCGCGTTCTCCGGGCCGACGAGGGAGACCGGCTGGGGGATCACCCGCGTCGCGCGGGCCTGGGCCGAGCTGATGCGACGCCTGGGATACCGGCGCTACGGCACCCAGGGCGGCGACTGGGGCAGCGTCGTCTCCCCGGCGATCGGCCGGGTGGACTCCGAGCACGTCATCGGCGTCCACGTGAACGCGCTGGCCGACGCCGCGACCCCGGCCGATCCCAGCATGCTGGACACGCTCTCCGAGACGGAGAGGGAGCAGGCCGGGCAGAACGAGATGTGGTGGTACGGCCGCTCCGGCTACGCCACGCAGATGGGCACCCGGCCGCAGACCCTGGCGTACGCGCTCAACGACTCCCCTGCCGGTCAGCTCGCCTGGAACCTGGAGTGGTTCGTGGACTGGGACCCCGCCAAGACCGAGCAGACCCCCGTCGACCGCGACGCCGTCCTGACCAATGTCACGATCTTCTGGCTGACCGCGACCGCCGGATCAGCGGCTCGGTTCTACCTGGAAGCCGGGGAGACGTGGGGTCGGCCTCCCGAGCGTTCACCGGTCCCGACGGGGGTGGCGAACTTCCCCGGCGACCGGGCGATCCGCGGGCTGGCGGAGCTGTCGAACACGATCACCCACTGGTCCCATCACCCCCGAGGCGGCCACTTCGCCTCGCTGCAGGCCCCGGACCTGCTGATCTCGGACATCCGGCACTTCTTCCGGACCGTACGGCAGCGGTAGCCGATCGCGACGGCGGAACAGCACGGACCGGCAGGCGTGTGATCCCCCGGGGACACCGCCGGCTCCCGGTGAGACGGTGACGAGCGGGAAGAAGAACGGCATGGCTGCCACGAGTGTGAACCATCCGCTTTTCGCCCGCTGTTATGCCCGCATCAGCCGGGTCGTGGAGAAGCGGGGGCTGGCCGTACATCGCGAGGCGCTGCTGGAGGGCCTGTCCGGGCAGGTGATCGAGGTGGGGGCCGGAAACGGGCTGAACTTCGCCCACTACCCCTCCACCGTCACGCGCGTGCTCGCGATCGAGCCGGAGCCGAGGCTGCGTCATCTGGCGAGTGCGGCGGCCGTGCGGGCACCGGTCCCGGTCGAGGTTCGCGACGGCCTGGCCGAGCACCTTCCGGCCGCCGACGGCACGTTCGACGCCGCGGTGGTCTCGCTGGTGCTGTGTTCGCTGCCCGACCCGCACGCGGGGCTGCTCCAGATGCGCCGGGTGCTGGCTCCGGGTGGGCAGCTGCGGTTCCTGGAGCACGTACGCGCCGACTCGGCAGGGATGAGGCGGGTGCAGGACCTGCTGGACGCCACCGTCTGGCCGCACCTGGCCGGTGGCTGTCACACCGGCCGCGACAGCGCGCTGGTGATCCAGCGGGCCGGGTTCACCATCACCGCTCTGGAGCGCTTTCTGCTGCCCTCGGTGCGGACACCGATGTCCTTCCTCATCCGGGGAACGGCCCACCCGGCCGCGTGAACTCACTGCCCGCGACGCGTACGCCGACGCCGGCGCCGGCCGGAACGGGCGGTCGTGCCGGCGAGCGGAAAAATCTTCGTGCGGGCAGGTAGAAATCCGGTCCGTGGCTCCGATCCTCCACCGAGCGGGCCCCATCGGGGGGCCGCCGGAACAGGAGCGAAGCGAAATGACAAAGGTGACGGCCCAGATGTCGGTGTCCCTCGACGGCTACTACGCCGGTTCGCGACACACCGGTGAGCCGTCGGAGTGGCTGGAGTCGGTGGAGGCCGCGGGCTTCTTCCGGATCACCCGGTGGGCGACCAGCGCCATGGCCTGGCGCGAGCGGCAGGGCTTCGCGGGCGGTGAGAAGGATGTCGACTCCGACGTCATCGCGGAGTCGTTCGAGGCCGCGGGGGCCTACGTGATGGGGCGGAACATGGCGGACGGAGGCGAGGTTCCCTGGGGTGAGGAGCCGCCGTTCCGCGCGCCGGTGTTCGTCGTGACCCATCGTCCTCGCGAGACCCTGGTGCGTCAGGGCGGGACGAGCTTCACCTACGTGACCGACGGTGTCGTGAGCGCCGTGGAGCAGGCACGCGCCGTCGCCGGGGGCAAGAACGTGGCGATCGCCGGAGGTGGAACCCTGCTGCGCCAGGTGCTCCACGCCGGTCTGCTGGACGAGCTGGAACTGCACATCGCCCCGGTGTTGCTCGGCAAGGGGATGAGCCTGTTCGGCGCCGACATCGACGCGGGCCTGGGCACCGACCTGGAAGGGAGGGGAGGCGGCGACTTCGGCCTCGGCCTCGGCCTCGCGGAGAAGGAGGCGATCGAGCTCATCCCCACCAGGGTGATCCACACCCCCGGGACCACGCACATCCGCTACGCCGTGAACGGGAAGGCCCCCCTCGTCCTCGACGACCGAGGCCGTGGGACCGACACCCCGTGAGCCTCCGAGGAGGAAACGGCGCCCGGTGATCTCCGCAGTCGTCGTGAACACAGGGGCCTCGACGGTTCGTGCGCGAGGGGGCTCGACCTGAAAGGAGAACTCCTGAGCTGAGACGCGGGCTCTGCGCGGACCTCCTTGGCGTGGTGGATCCTCCCGGTCGCTCCGGCGACCGGGAGGTCTTCATCCCTTCTCCGCCACGCCGAAGGGGGTGTCGACGGCGTATCTCCAGTACCCGTCCTGTCCGCGCCGGGTGACGTCGGTGGCGGTGCCCTGGAAGCGCACGGGTCGGCCGTCCGTCGACAAGGTGTCCGTTTCGCGATAAAAGGCCCGGCCAGGCTGTGATGATCGTACGGTCGGACGCATGAGCGTTGAAGATCGGAAGGTCGGCGGCGAGGAGAAGGAGACACGCGGGGCCGGGCTCCGGGGGTGGGTTCTCGCGTCGGTCGCCGTGCTGGTGGCGGTGCTGCTCGTGTTCCCCGCCGTCGTGCCCAACAGCGTGGGCAATCTCGGCAGCCTGCTGGAGACCTTCCTGCCGTGGGTGGGCCTGGCCGTTCCCGCGCTGCTGTGTCTGGCGCTGCTGCGCCGCTCGGTCCTCGCGGCGGTGTCCCTGGTGCTGCCCGCAGCGGTCTGGGCCATGGTCTTCGGCGAGCGGTTGTTGCCCGTCGACCGGGAGGCGGCGGGTGACCTGACCGTGCTCCAGCACAACGTCGGCGAGGAGAATCCCGACCACGAGGGGACGGCGCTCGCCCTGGCGGGGGCCGGGGCCGACCTCATCGCCCTGGAGGAGTTGACGCCTGTCGTCCGGCCCTTCTACGAGGACGTTCTCGCCTCCGGCCACCCCTACCGCGCGATGGTGGGCACCGTCGGCCTCTGGTCCAGGTTCCCCCTGACGGACTCGCGGCCGGTGGACATCAGGCCCGCGGACGTCGGACCCGACTGGAACCGGGGGATGCGGGTCACCGCGCGGACGCCACAGGGGGACGTGGCCGTGTACGTCGCGCATCTTCCCTCGATCCGCATCCGGCCGTCGGACGGGTTCGGTTCAGGGCGAAGGGACGAGAGCGCCGCCGCGCTGGGCGCGGCGATCGCCTCGGAAACGCTGGACAGGGTCGTTCTGCTGGGTGACCTCAACGGCACCCTCGATGACCGTGGCCTGGCCCCGCTCACCTCGCGGATGGTCTCGACGCGGAAGGGGCTCGGTTTCAGCTGGCCCGCGGCCTTCCCTCTCGCCAGGATCGACCACGTCATGACCCGTACGGCGATTCCTGTCGCGGCCTGGACGCTGCCCGCCACCGGCAGCGATCACCTGCCGCTCATCGCCCGCATCGACCTGTAACGGCTCTGACGGCTCTGACGCGAGTGTGTGGGGAGCGGCTTCAACCGCCGGGATCCGGAGATTCGAGGTTGGTCATGCTCGGGCGTCGAAGTCCCCCCGCGCCGAAGGGGGTGTCGACGGCGTATCTCCTGCACCCGTCCTGTCCACCCCGCTCGCTGATCGCCGGTGAATCGGACGGGAGCCTGGATATCGCTCCGGTCGGAATTAAACGGATAAGTCACAAACTCATGGACCTCCTATTGCCTCATCGAGATTGGACACCTACCATCACATTGTCGTGAAATCCGGAAAGTCGATGTTATTTTGGCTCGGATTCGAGCGTTTTCGGTCCACCGAAAGCGAGATGTTCTCGAAGAAAACCGGCCCCTGAAAAGGTTCGCACGCCGACGGCGCCGCGGTCATTTCGTGCGTTCCTGTGGATCGCTGATGATCGATAGACGGTGTCAGCTCATTCACGCAGGCAGAAAATATCGCACAACGGCGATATCGCATGTTTGAGGTCGCGTGACCGGCACTCGATGACGTTGCGCTTCCTCACGGTGTCAAGGAGAGCTTCCTCGCGCTGGCAAGGAGACCGGATGACGCAGAACAGACGCCTGGCCGTGCTCGTCGTCCTGCTCCTGTTGCTGTCGCCCGCCTGCTCGGGAGCGACCACCGAGGCCGGAGCGGAGCAGGTGCTGAGGTTCCTGACGGTCAACATGCCCAGGTCACTGGACCCGGTCCACGTCGACGCCCAGCGCATGGTCGACAACGGCCTGGCCGAGACGCTCGTCGTGCAGAACAACGACGCCACCCTGCGCCCCGGTCTGGCGACCGGGTGGAAGCTGGTCGGCCCCACCCTGTGGGAGTTCGCCATCCGGCCAGGCGTGGAATTCTGGAGCGGCGCGCCCGCCGACGCCGCCGCGGTGCGGGCCTCCTTCGAGCGGCATCAGCGAAAGAATCCAAGGGTGAAGTCCCTGCTGGCCCAGATGGAGTTCGTCGTGGTGAATTCCACGACGTTACGGGTCCGCACTAAAAAGCCGAATCCGGGCCTGCCCTTCCAGCTCTCCACTTTCACGCTGGGAATTCACAATGCCGCCGAGGCGGAACGGCGTGGTGAGGATTTCAACCGGAATCCCGACCTGACCGGCTTCATGAAACCCCTGCGGTTCGTTCCCGGGGAGACGCTGATCGCCGAGGCCAACCCGAAATACTGGGGCCTGCCACCGACCGGCCCGTACCTCAAAGGAATCGAGGCGCGCCTGGGCACGGACGCCCAGGCGCGGGTGCTGGCGTTGCGCAACGGCGACGCCGACGCCGAGTTCAACGTGGAGACCGACCAGCGGATCCAGTACGAGAAGGCCGGATCGGCGTTCGCGGTGCACGCGCTGGCGCCGAGTACGCGCAACCTCTGGCTCAACACGGGAAAGGTCCCGGCGCTGCGGGAACGGGCGGTCCGGCAGGCGCTCGATCTGGCCGCCGATCGGAAGGCACTCGTCGACGGCCTCAACCACGGATACGCGAAAGCGGCGACAGGTCACTTCCCCGCCGGTCTGCCGTACGCCATCGAGACGGGCACGAGCACGGACGTCGAGAAGGCGAAGGCGGTCCTCGACGCGGCGGGCTGGCTGCCCGGCCCCGACGGCGTCCGGGCCAGGGGCGGCACCAGGCTGCACTTCAAGATCCTGACGTACGCGGTGTTCCAGCCGCTGGCGGTCGCGCTGCAGAGCCAGTGGAAGCAGATCGGCGTCTCCACCGAGCTGACCCCGGTGGAGACCACCTCGTCGAACCAGCTGATGCTCGACGGTGACTTCGAGATCGCCACGTACTGCTCCTGCGGCATCGCCACCGGCGACCTCGCGGGGCAGCTCCGCGCGTTCTACCGGACCGGTGTGGTGACCAACTACGGGGGCTACTCCAACCCCGAGGTGGACAGGCTGATCGACCGGCTGGGCACCGAGTTCGACGAGGCGCGGCAGTACGAGCTCGCCAAGGAGATTCAGGAGATCACCCACAGGGACGTGGCGTTGATCTACCTGTTCGCCTCGACGCAGTGGGGGGCGGCGTACACGGCCCGGGTGCGCGGCGTCGATCCGAACCTTCCCGCGCGGATCGTCCCCGGCATGTCGCTCGCCGGATGACGTCATGCTCAGGTATGTCGCGTTGCGCCTGGTCTCCACGCTGCCCGTCCTGCTGGGCGTCTCGGTGGTGATGTTCACCCTGATCCGGCTGATCCCCGGCGATCCGAGCCACGCGATCCTGCTGGCCATGGTCGACCCGGGCGCCGACATCAGCCGTCTGAAGGAGGATCTCGCCACGCTCAGGGCCGAACTCGGCCTGGACCGGCCCTATCTCACCCAGTACCTCTCCTGGCTCGGCGGCATCGTGTCCGGCAACCTCGGCACGTCGATGCGGAGCGGCACGCCGGTGCTCGACGAGATCCTCACCCGGTTTCCCGCCACCCTGGAGCTGGCCGGCGCGGGTCTGCTGGTGATGGTCCTCGTCGCGCTGCCGACCGGCATCGTCGGAGCGGTGCGGCACGGCAGGGCCGCCGACCGCGTCGCCCAGATCGTCGCCCTCGCCGGGGTGTCGGTCCCCGGTTTCCTGGTCGGGATGCTGCTCATGTACGCGTTCGCGGTCGGGCTCGGCTGGTTCCCCACCTACGGCAGGGACGGTCTCGCCCACCTGGTCCTGCCAGGGCTCACCCTGGGACTCGGGCTCGCCGGCAGCACGTCGCGGCTGCTGCGGGCCGGCCTGCTTGAGGCGCTCTCGCAGCCCTACATCGTGACCGCCGAGGCGAAAGGGCTGCCATGGCGGGTGATCGTGCTCCGGCACGCGCTGCGTAACGCCCTGCTCCCGGTGTTCACCAACGCGGGCCTGATCGTGAGCGGCCTGCTCGGTGGCGCGGTGATCGTGGAGACGGTCTTCTCCTGGCCGGGAATCGGCCGCTACATCGTCGACTCGATCGCCGGCCGCGACTATCCCGTGATCCAGGGCTTCACCTTGACCATCACCCTGCTCTACGTGGTGGTGAACCTCCTGGTGGACATCGGCTACCGCCTCCTCGACCCGCGGGTGCGGGTCGAGGGCATGCGGGCCTGACCGGAAGGGGACCTTCATGGACGGCCGGGCCGCGCGCAGGCTGCTGGGGATTCCCCGGCGGGACCCGGTCGGCGCCCTGCTGCTCGGCTGCCTGCTCGTCGCCGTCTTGGTGATCGCCGCGGCCCCGCTGCTGGTCGACGCCGATCCGGTCGCGGTGAACTACCTGGAGGCGGGACTGCCGCCCTCGGCCGCGCACCCGTTCGGTACGGACAACTTCGGCAGGGACATCCTGGTCAGGGTCGTCCACGGAGGCCGGGCCTCGCTCGCCACAGCCGGAGTCGTGGTCGCGATCACGGTGCTGACGGGGGCGGTGGTGGGGGCCGTCTCCGGCTACCTCGGAGGCTGGGTCGATCTGATCGTCACCCGGATCATCGACGTCTTCCTCGCGTTCCCCCGGCTGGTGCTGGCGATCGCCGTGGCCGCCCTGCTCGACGCGGGCCTGGCGGGGCTCGTCATCGCCGTCTCCCTGGTCTCCTGGCCGGGCTACGCCAGGATCGTGCGGGGATACGCCATGCAGTTGCGCGACGAGGGGTACGTGGTCGCGGCGCGGTGCGCGGGCACCTCGCGGTGGCGGATCCTCCGCTCGCACGTGCTGGGCAGCGTGATCGGGCCGGTGCTGGTCCTGGCGATGGTGGATGTCGGCGAGGTCATCCTCAGCATCGCCGGGCTCTCCTTCCTCGGCCTCGGCGTCCGGCCACCGGCTCCCGAGTGGGGCGGCATGCTCAACGAGGCACGCTCGTTCATGGCGGAGGCGCCCTGGATGTTCCTCGCCCCCGGCGGGGCCATCTGCCTGGTCGTGCTCAGCGTGAACTACCTCGGCGACGCGGTCCGCGACGCCCTCGACCCCCGGCGTCCGCGCCTGCCTGACCGGTGGGGTGGCACGGCGCGGGGCGGCGCGGAAGAGCCCGACGGTGAGGTACTCGCTCGGGTGCGCGACCTCGACGTCACCGTCACCGCGGGGGCGCAGCCGATCCTCTCCGGGGTTTGCCTGGAGGTGGGCGCGGGGGAGTGCGTCGGGCTCATCGGGGAGAGCGGCTCCGGCAAGTCCACCCTGGCCCTCGCGCTGCTGGGGCTGCTCCGCCCGCCGCTGGCCGTCACCGGCGGCACCGTCGAGCTGTTCGGTCACGACACCGGCGGCTGGCGCGGCGAGGACTGGCGGCGCTTCCGAGGCCGCCACCTCGGTCTGGTCGGCCAGGATCCGCTCAACGCCCTCAACCCGGTGCTCACCGTCGGCACCCAGCTCGTCGAGACCGTACGGGCCCAGCAGCGGATGCCGAAGGCCGAGGCGCGCGAGCGGGCACTGAAGGCACTCGACCTGGTACGGCTGCCGCGCCGCCTGGAAAACGCCTACCCGCATCAGCTCAGCGGCGGGATGCGGCAGCGGGTCGCGATCGCGATCGCCCTGGTCAACAGGCCGCGGCTGCTGATCTGCGACGAACCGACGACGGCGCTCGACGTCAGCACGCAGGCGCGCATCCTGGAGGAGCTGGCGACGCTGCGGGTGAGCCTCGGCATCGGCATGCTGTTCATCTCCCACGATCTGCGGCTCGTCTCGCAGATCACCGACCGGGTCGCGGTGCTTCACCGGGGACGGATCGTCGAGACCGGGGACGTCGAGACGATCATCGGCTCGCCGCGACACCCGTACACCAGGCGGCTCGTCGCGGCGGTGCCGAACGTGAGAGTCACCGACTAGGAGGTCGCCGCGGTGCTCAGGGTCAGGGGCCTTTCCAAGACGTACGGGCGTATGACGGTGCTGGACGACGTCGGCTTCGAGGTCGGCGCCGGTGAGGCGGTGGGTCTTATCGGCGCCTCGGGTGCGGGCAAGACCACGGTCGCGCGCTGTGTCCTCGGTCAGGAGACGCCGACGCGCGGCGAGATCAGCTGGGACGGCACCCCCGTGCGGCGGTCGCTCTGGCGGACCAGGACCGAGCGGGTCTGGCGGCGGCACGTTCAGACGGTGTTCCAGGACCCGCGTTCCAGCCTCAACCCGCGCTGGACCGTCGCCCGCAGCCTGATGGAGCCGATGCGCAACTTCCAGCCGGGGCGAAACGAGCGGTGGCGAAGGGAGTCGGCAAAGGCCCTGCTGGAGCAGGTCGGGCTCGACTCCTCCCACCTGCGGCGCTATCCGCACGAGCTGAGCACCGGTCAGTGCCAGCGGGTCTGCATAGCCAGGGCGCTGGCGCCGGAGCCTCGGCTCCTCGTCCTGGACGAGCCGCTCTCCGCGCTGGACCTGCCGATCCAGGCGCAGATCATCGGGTTGCTGAAGGGCATCGCCGGGCAGCGGGAGCTGAGCTATCTGTTCATCTCCCACGACATCGTCGCCGTCGCCGAACTCTGCCGGCGCGTCCTGGTGCTGGAACGCGGCCGGATCGTGGAGGAGGCGGGGGTCCGTGACCTGCTCACCCGGCCCGCGCACCCCCACACCCGAGCCCTCGTGGCCGACACCCCGGTGCTGCGCGCCGCCACGGCGGCAGGGCTGGACGGCTGAGCCTCTCGCCCGGGGGCGCCTATCGCGGGATCGACCTCCAACCGTCGGAATCGGACGATTCGAGGTTGGTTATGCTCGGGCGGTGAAACCCTCGAAGACGCTTGTGCTGTGGGACATCGACCACACGCTGATCGACGCCGGAGGCGTCACCGCCGACACCTATGACCACGCGCTGCACGCCACCACCGGCCGCAGGATGGAACACCCGGTGAACGTGGCCGGGCGGACCGAACGGGCGATCATCTCCGAGATCCTCCAGACGCACGGCGTCGAGATCTCCGACGGGCTCCTGGACTCCTTCTACCTCGCCCTCGCCGAGGCGTTCGTCGTGCGCGAGGCCGTCATGCGGGAGCGCGGCCGGGCCCTGTCGGGGGCACGCGAGGTGCTCGCGGCGCTGGCGGAACGCGAGGACGTGGTGCAGTCGGTGCTCACCGGCAACACCGAGGCGGTCTCGATCGGCAAGCTCACCGTCTTCGGGCTGGACGGCTTCGTGGACTTCGAGGTGGGCGCGTACGGCACCGACCACGAGGACCGCGCCGCGCTGGTGGCCGGCGCGCAGCGGCGCGCCGCCGACAAGTACGGGGACTCCTTCACCGTGCGCAACACCGTGCTGATCGGTGACACGCCGAACGACGTCCGCGCGGGGCACGAGGGGGGAGCGAGGGTGATCGCGGTCGCCACCGGCTTCAACGACGTGAGCGTCCTGAGCGAGGCGGGTCCTGAGCTGGTGCTGGAGAACCTCGCCGACACCGACGCCGTCGTACGGGCCGTGCTGGGCGTGTCGGACCGGACGGACGGATCAGCGGGGTGAGCCGGTGGGCACCGTCCGGGTGTCGATCTCGGTGTCGATCTCGGTGTCGATCTCGGTGTCGATCTCGGTGTCGACGAGGCGGACCA
>Ga0233377_1000289_pt1 | contig 25817 bp, 21 predicted proteins | sample ElkDunMinimDraft_6_FD_191540 | JGI IMG/M metagenome (GOLD analysis project Ga0233377, IMG submission 191540) | Fecal eukaryotic communites from dung pellets of Tule Elk in California, USA - Elk Dung E36 | ecosystem: Host-associated > Mammals > Digestive system > Large intestine > Fecal | place...
CGTCCAGGTCTACAAGATCCAGAACGAGAACCGCTACCTCATGATCGTCGAGGCGATCGGCGCCCAGGGACGCTACTTCCGCTCCTTCACCGCCACCAGCCTGAGCGGCAACTGGACCCCGCAGGCCGCGACCGAGAGCAACCCCTTCGCCGGCAAGGCCAACAGCGGCGCCACCTGGACCAACGACATCAGCCACGGCGAGCTGCTGCGCACCAACGCCGACCAGACCATGACCATCGACCCCTGCAACCTGCAGCTGCTCTACCAGGGCCGCAGCCCCAGCTCCGGCGGCGACTACGGCCGTCTGCCCTACCGCCCCGGCCTGCTCACCCTGCAGCGCTGACGGCCATGACACCGATCCGGCTCGAACGGCTCCGGCGCTCACCGCGAAGGCGCACACCCCATCGGGTGAACGTCGTCACGACACGCGACCAGGAGCGGTTCGAGCCGGAACGGCACCAGACCGATCCCCTCTGAACCGCCCCGGACGCGTCGGAGACGCCGACCCGCCGCGTCCGGGGCCACCATCACCCCCCCATCGAACACCCCCGAGGGAGACGACCGGTGAGACCCGCACTTCGCACGGCGAGGAGGAAAGCTCGCCGCCTGGCCCTCTGGGTGCTGAGCCTGCTGATGTTGATCACGTTGTCACCGCTCTCCGCGAAGGCGGACAACCCGATCGTCCAGACCGTCTACACCGCCGACCCCGCGCCGCTCGTCCACAACGGCCGTGTCTACCTCTACACCGGCCACGACGAGGACGGCTCGACGTACTTCACCATGCGCGACTGGCGGGTGTTCTCCTCCACCGACATGGCCAACTGGACCGACCACGGCTCGCCCATGAGTCTGGCCACCTTCGCCTGGGCCGACGCCAACGCCTGGGCCGGCCACGTCATCCCCCGCAACGGGAAGTTCTACTGGTACGTACCGGTGCGGAACCGGGCGACCGGCGGAATGGCGATCGGTGTCGCGGTCGGCGACAGCCCCACCGGGCCCTTCCGCGACGCGCTGGGCCGCCCACTCGTCGAGAACGGCGAGATCGACCCGCACGCGTTCATCGACGACAACGGTCAGGCCTACCTGTACTGGGGCAACCCCCGCCTCTGGTACGTCCGGCTCAACACCGACATGATCTCCTTCTCCGGCAGCGCGACCCAGATCCCTCTCACCGCCGCGGGCTTCGGCGCGCGCAGCGGCAACGCGAACCGGCCCACCCTCTACGAGGAGGGGCCCTGGGTCTTCAAGCGCGGCAACCTCTACTACAACGTGTTCGCCGCCGAATGCTGCTCGGAGTTCATCGCCTACTCCACGGCCCCCAGCGCCACCGGACCGTGGACCTACCGGGGAACGATCATGCCCCGTCAGGGCGGCAGCTTCACCAACCACGCCGGAATCGTCGACTACAGCGGCGGGTCCTACTTCTTCTACCACAACGGCGCGCTGCCGGGCGGCGGCGGCTACACCCGCTCGGTCGCCGTGGAGAAGTTCACCTACAACGCCGACGGCACCATCCCGACCATCACCATGACCACCGCCGGCCCCCCGCAGGTGGGAACGCTGAACCCGTTCGTACGCCAGGAGGCCGAGACCATCGCCTGGGCGAACGGCGTGGAGACCGAGCCCTCCAGCGAGGGCGGCATGAACGTCGGCTTCATCGAGAACGGCGACAACATCAAGGTCAAGGGGGTCGGCTTCGGCGGCGGGGCGTCGTCCTTCACCGCCCGGGTGGCCTCGGGCACCAGCGGCGGCACCATCGAGCTCCGCCTGGGCGGCGCCACCGGCACCCTGGTCGGCACCTGCGCCGTCCCGGGGACCGGCGGATGGCAGAACTGGACCACCGTCACCTGTCCCGTCAGCGGGGCCACCGGAACCCGCGACCTGTATCTCCGCTTCACCGGCGGCAGCGGCTACCTGCTCAACCTCAACTGGTGGCAGTTCACCCCCAGCGGCGGCAGCGGCGGAAACCTGCTGACCAACGGCGCCATGGAGGACGGCACGACCGGATGGACGGCCTCCGGCGGCACCCTGTCGTCGGCCACGAACGTCGCCCACGCCGGCAGCCGCTCCCTGCTCACCTCCGGACGCACCGCGTCCTGGCAGGGCCCGCACCAGAACGTGACGTCGAGCCTGACCAACGGCAAGAGCTACACCACGAGCGTCTGGGTGCGCTCTCAGAGCGGCACCCCCAGCGCGAAGGCGACCCTGACGTACACGGCCAACGGCACGACGAACTACCTCCAGCTCACTCCGGCGCAAACGGTGAACACGAACGGCTGGACCCAGCTGACCGGCACCGCGACCGTGTCGTGGACCGGCACCCTGACCAACGCCTCCTTCTACGTCGAGACAGCCGCCGGAACCGACGGCCTCTACATCGACGACGCCTCCTTCCAGTGATCCACGCGAAAAGGAGCCATCCCATGTCCGGACACGGATCCGTGCTCACCGTCCTCACGGTCACCCCCGCCACCACCCGCGCCGCGTGACCGTGACGCGTGTCTCGACCGAGCGCGACCGGGCCCCCGGTGCGGGGCGCCAGCCCGCACCGGGGGTCCGATCGTCGCCCCACGACCGGCGAGGCCCTGCCGCCGCGCCCACCCCCCTTCACTCTGAGGAGCGATGTCAATGAGAAGAAACTGGTTGCGCGCGTTACTCGCGCCCACCGTCACCGTGACACTGGCCCTGGCGATGGGAGCCGTGGCGCTCTCCTCCGCCACCCCCGCGCAGGCGTTGAACAACGGCGTGGGCCGCACCCCGCCGATGGGCTGGAACACCTGGAACACCTTCGGCTGCAACATCAACGAGACGCTGATCAAGCAGACGGCCGACGCCCTCGTCAGCAACGGCATGCGCGACCTGGGATACGAGTACGTTGTCGTCGACGACTGCTGGTTCGATCCCAACCGCGACTCCGCGGGCAACCTCCAGGCCAACCTGTCGCGCTTCCCGAGCGGAATGAAGGCCCTGGGCGACTACCTGCACGCCAGGGGCCTGAAGTTCGGCCTCTACCAGGCCCCCCTCGACAAGACCTGCGCCCAGTACTTCAACGCCTACCCGGGCGCGACCGGCAGCCTCAACCACGAGGTCCAGGACGCCCGGCAGTTCGCCGCCTGGGGCGTCGACTATCTCAAGTACGACTGGTGCTCGCCCACCGGCACCATCGACGACCAGGTGCGCACCTTCGCCAAGATGCGCGACGCCCTGGCCGCGACCGGACGGCCGATCCTCTACAGCATCAACCCCAACAGCATTCACTCCAAGACCGGCCCGCTGCGCAACTGGGGCGACGTCGCCAACATCTGGCGCACGACCGAGGACATCACCAACGCCTGGAACACCGGTCAGACCAACGGCTACCCGATGGGCATCCAGAACATCGTCAACGTCAACGCCCCCCTGTCCGGCTACGCCGCGCCGGGGCAGTTCAACGACCCGGACATGATGGTGGTCGGCCGGGGCGGCATGAACGACACCGAGATGCGCAGCCACTTCGCCCTGTGGGCGATCATGGCCGCGCCCCTCATCGCCGGTAACGACGTCCGCAACATGGACAACGCGACCGCAACGATCATGAAGAACCAGAACCTGATCGCCATCAACCAGGACACGCTCGGCCTTCAGGCCGCCCAGATCAGCAACGACGGCACCCGCCGCATCCTGGCCAAGCGGCTGAGCAACGGCGACGTCGCGGTCGCGCTGTTCAACCAGGGCGGCAGCACCACGACGATCAGCACCACCACCTCCGCGATCGGCCTGTCGGGCAACTCCTTCAGCCTGCGCGACGCCTGGACCAACGCCGTCACCTCCACCACCGGCGCCATCTCGGCGAGCGTTCCCGCCCACGGCACCGTCGTGTTCCGGGTGAGCGGCGGCACGCCCAATCCCACGCCCTCCCCGACTCCCTCGTCCACGACCCGGATCCAGGGGGTGGGCTCGGGCAGGTGTCTCGACGTGACCGGCGTCTCCCAGACCAACGGGACCCAGGTGGGGATCTGGGACTGCAACGGCCAGACCAACCAGCAGTGGACCGCCACGGCCGCCGGTGAGCTGCGGGTCTACGGCAACAAGTGCCTGGACGTCAACAACAACGGCACCGCCGACGGAACCACCGTCATCATCTGGGACTGCAACGGCCAGAACAACCAGAAGTGGCGCTTCAACGCCGACGGAACCGTCACCGCCCTCGGCTCGAACAAGTGCCTGGACGTCGTCGGCAACTCCACGGCCAACGGCGCCAAGACCCAGATCTGGTCGTGCACCGGCGGCGCCAACCAACGGTGGAACCGCACCTGATCACAACCCGTCCACCTTCCGGCTCCTCGTACTCCTCCTGTCACGCCGAGCCGCCCAAGACCCGCTCGCCGTCGCTGTGTGCCCAGCGGCGGCGAGCGCGTTTCACACGGCCGCCTCCACGACGATGGTGCTCTCTGGCGGCCACGCGGTCGCCGTGAGAAAATCCGCACGAACAGGCCGAACTCCACTTCTCTCCCCAGCGCCACCAATGCCCAAAAGGACAAATCCCCCATGAGACGATGGGCCGCCCTCACGGTCGCCGTACTGATCGCGTCCGTGCCGGGCGCCACGACTCCCGCCGCCGCGCAGGTGGGCGCTCCCGATCCGGTACGCGCGCTCAAGCAGCGGCTCGGAAACGAGCACGGCGTCCGGATCTCCGAGACCAACCGTTTCTTCTACGGCAAGAAGTCGACGGTCTCCGGGAGCGGGATCCTGATCAAAGGTCATCTCCAGCTCGCCCCGTCAGGCCCGGTGGCCGCGGAGTTCACCTGGTGGGACCTCTCCCGGCCGAAGCGCGAGGGGGCCCCGTCCAAGAAGTCGGACCCCTACCGGGTGATCCGCGTCGGAAAGAACGCCTACGACGACGCCACCCGATACCCCGGCCCCGTCCCCGAGGGCAAGAAGTGGGTCCACTTCCCCAACGAGCACCGGGGACGCATGAACCGGGACATGGCCCAGGACGCCAGCCTGCAGCCGATCGACATCTACGACCCGTCCATGGTGAAGGCCGTACTGAGGCGCTCGTCGAGCAAGGCCGTCTCCGGCGGCCTCCTCCACCGGGGCAGCATGAGCTACCAGGAACTGCGCAGGATCTCCAAGAGCGCCCCCGTCGCCTGGACCTCGGGCAAGCGCATCGGCAAGAAGAGCAAGGGGAAGATCTCCTGGCGGCTCTGGACCGGCCGTGACGGTCTGCCCAAGCGCCTGGTCACCGCCGACTCCACGGGAGCGGGCAAGGAGCCGCTGGTCAAGCGGAGCGACACGCGCTACACCGACTGGGGATGCCGTCTCGACATCACCGCCCCGCCCGCCGACGAGGTCATCACCGAGAAGGATCTGCTGGAGTACGCCCGCAGGCAGAACGCGTCCGCTCCGACGGACGCCGGGAACACCTGAGACACTCCGCCGACCCGGACCGCCAGGTCCTGCTGGAGAAGCCGGGCGGTCCGGCGATGTCCGAGGAGAGTGCGGATCGCGGCGACGCTGCCGTCATCGGCGTGCGCGGCCTTGAAGACCGGTCGGCGGGTAAGGGGTCGCGGGCTTCGCCGGAGACCGGCCCCCGGCTCACCGCCGCGCCGGGTCGCGTGACATCCGGATCAGCACCGCGAGGCCCGCCACCAACAGCAGCGACCAGCGCAGATGCGCCGCCGTCCAGTCCTGCGGCCGGAGTGTGAACATCGCGACCGGTCCCGGCAGGACGAACAGCAGCAGCCATCCGCCCACCACTCCGGGCGCCGCCGCGACACCGGGCTCCCGCATGCCGTACCTCGTGGCCAGCGTGGCGGCGCCGGCCAGGCCCGCGGCGAGCAGGCCCGCCAACTCCACCGTCGACCACCAGATCCACACCGCCGGCATGCCCGGCGCCAGGACCAGCAGCGACACCCCCCAGACCGGGGTGACGCAGAGCAGTGCGAACCCCAGGCGCAACCCGGTCCGTGCCGCCAGCGGCAGCGGCAGCGACGCCAGCACCTCGGCCGCCACGTCGTCCAGCACGAACACCACGGCCAGCGTGACCAGGACGGCGATCACGCGTAACGACCAGACCGTGCCCTTCCAGGTGAGCGGTTCGTCGTGGGGCCAGGCCAGCACCACAGCGGTGAGCAGGAACGCACCCAGCAGCGGCTGCCATCGGATCACCTTGCCGCTCAGCCGCGCCAGCAGGGCCAGCTGAGCCAGACGGATCATGGAAGCTGCCAGACGCCCGTGACCACCGCGCAGAGCACGGCGACCGCCCCGGCTCCCAGCCAGAGCTCGCGCCGTGAGCCGTCCCTGAGCATCGCCAGTGCCCCCGCCCCGATGGCGAGTGACAGCAGGTAGAGCGCGTGCGGACCGGCGTGCCCGGGGATGAACCCTGCCGGGGCGAGGGACGGCGCGGGCCCCCAGATCGTGAAGTCCAGGTAGAGGCCGAGCATGTACTGGCCCCCGTGATCAAGCATAATCTTGTTGGAGGCCATCAGCGCCAGCATGACGAGCACCGACGCCCCCGGCCACGGCAGCCATCTGGCGACGGCCACCCCGAGCAGGCAGGCCCCCAGCACGTTCAGCGGTCCTGTGCTCAGCTCCGCCAGGAACGGGAAACGCTCCAGTTTGTTGCCGGTGACCACGTAGAGCCCGGCCAGCAGGGCCTGCGCCACACAGGCCAGCGCGAACGGGCCCAGCGCGGCCAGACAGAGCGCGGCGGTGCGCCGCTGCCGGTCACAGGGGACGACCGACAGCGTCTCCTCGGCCACTCGCGTGGCGCCGGCGACCAGGTTCGCGGCGAAGAAGACCGGAACCCCCCAGAAGATGGTCATCTCCGAGGTCAGCGCGGCGAACGCGGGTCGCGGGCCCGCCCAGCCGTCGCTGACGACCCGCAGTATCCACAGCACCAGGCCCAGCAGGGTGAGCGGATGCCGCAGAAGCCGCCAGGTCTCGTTCCAGGCGAGCGGCGGCACGACCCGTACCCCGGGGGCGGACGCCCGCAGAGCCTCGGCGGTCACCGGGTCACCCCCGGCGTGGCGTCCGCGAACGACAGTGGGTGGCCAGGCGTCCCGCACACGTCACGGTCACCGCCGGCAGCGATCTTCGAACTCTCGTGGCCGCTCATACGAGCCGACTTCTCATCGATTTCACGTCCGTCTGTCGCGCTTCGGCACCCGAAGGGTTCACGGATGCGCTAATCAGCTCGAAACCATCCTGACGGCTGTGCTTCTCCCCGCGGCGATCGGGCTCGGAACCCCGGCGACGGACATCCGGAGTCCGGTGTGACAGGTGTCAGGCCACCCTGGCACCTGTCACCGGGGGCGTACGCCGGTCAGGAGGCAGGGGGCTGGTCGCGGTCCTGGCGCTCGCCCTTGTCCCGCCCCTCGCCTTTCTTGCCGTGCCCGCCCCGGCCCTCGCGCTGGGGCACTTCGTAAATCTTGACGGCGGTGGCCGTCTCTCCCTCCACCTTGGCCATGACCACGACCTGCTGCCCGGTCTTCAGCGCCTCGGCACCCTCGCCACCGCGGTTGATCCGGGTGTCGCTGTTGATCGCGTACTCCCTGGTGTAACCGTCCGCGCTCTTGACCGTGATCGAGCCCTGGCTGACGGCCGTGACATCGCCGTACTGCCCGGCGAAGGTCACGTAATTGCCCTCCCGGTCGGGTGCCACGAACTCACCGTGAATGGGGTGGCCGCCTAAGCCCATCCCGGGACCCATGCCCGGCCCCTCCTTGGATGGCTTCTCCGGGGGAGGCGACGGCGGGGCGGTGTCGGTGACCGTGGGCGTCAAAGCCGGCGCGGGCGAGAACGCGGTCGCGCCGGCGACACCGGCCCCCGCGACCACGACGAGCGCGGTGGCGGCGGCGAGCATCAAGGAGCGAGGGACACGGCGCCTGGACGGCTCGTTCGCCGGCGTCTCCGCGGTGCTGAATCCATCCTGCTCAGGGGTCATCTTCCTACCTCCCCGTAGTTGAGCGATGACACCACGATGCACCACTGCACCTAAAACTGCCGTAAATGCGCCCTATATCCCGATATACACCTTTTTCCCGACTCGGTAGCGCGGCGGCTCGCCGTCAGGCGATGGTGGCCTTCCATCGGCCGCGCCGCAGGTGGATCGTCCCGTCGGGACCGATGCGGACGTCCGCGCCGTACAGCGGCAGCGACCCCTCCCACAACCAGTGGTCGCGGGCCTCGTCGAGCACGTCCCACAGACGTCGCGGTCCGCCCTGGTGCACGATCGGGAGTTCGCGGCTGGTCTGCTCGGCGCGTGCCCAGGACCCGTCCTCGTGCACCATGAGCGCGATCCGGGTGTCGCCGCTCTCTCGGTAGTCGTGTTCGATGCCGGGAGCCATGACCTCCAGCATGGAGCGCAGCTCCCAGGCGTTCTCCTCGATGTCGATCACGGGATGTCGGCCGGTCGAGACGTCCTCGCCGTCCGCCACGTGCGCGGTCTCCATCAGGGCGGCCAGACCGGGCGGGTAGTCGGCGCCGGTCCTGGTCTTCATGAAGATCGCCCAGTCGCGCTCCACCCGCCCGACGGCGCCACCGTCGTCGGTCCTGGTGGCCGACACGATGAGGGAGGTGCCGGCGATGGTCGTCGTCAGACGACCTCCCGGATTGAGCGCGCTCAGCCAGGAGGCGGGGACGGGCCGTACCGACACCATCGCCACGATCCGGTCGAACGTCCCGGGGATCTCGCCGGTCGCGTCCACCGGCGAGACGCGCGGGGTGTGGCCGATGTCGGCCAGCCGCTCCGAGGCGGCCGAGGTCACGTACTCGTCCACGTCGATGCTGGTCACCCGGTCCGCACCGAAGCGGTGGCACAGCAGGGCGGTGCCGTAGCCGGAGCCGGTGCCGACATCGAGGACGGTGTCCTCATCGCCGATGCGGGCGTGCCGGTACATCTGCAGCACCAGGCCCGGCAGCGTGGAGGAGGAGGTGGACCGCCCGGTCGGCTCGTCGTGAGCCGTGGCCTGATCGGCGTGGAGCGTGCCGACCCTGGTGACGAGGGTGCGATCCCGGTAGGCGGCCTCCAGCCATGCCTCCTCGTCGGCCGGACCGCGCCTGAGCTCCCAGTGACCGCCGCTCCAGGTCCACCAGGCGGGCACGAACCGGTGGCGAGGAGTGGAGGCGACGGCGTCGCGCCACCGTGACCCCGGGTGGGTGACGCGATCGGCGAGCCGCTCCGCGCGAGAGTGCCAGTCCATGACGGTCAGTCTCCTCCTCCGCTCCGGAAGCAGGGACGTCATCGGCCGATCCCTCTCGCCGGGATCGGCCGATGACGTCGTGTCGAGCGGAGCCCGTGACCACGGGAGTGTCATGAGCGGCCCCGAGGGTCTTCCGGCGTCGGAAGCCGGTGATCGTCCCGAGGCACCTCAGCCGTGCGGCGCTCGTGGTGGGGTCAGATCTCTTCGCTGCGGATGCCGGCCAGGAAGTTGTTCCAGGCCGCCGGGGAGAAGGTCAACATCGGGCCGGACGGGTCCTTGCTGTCGCGTACGGCGATGAGGCCCGGAAGGTTAGTGGCTACCTCCACGCAGTCGTCCCCATTGGGACCGCTATAGCTACTTTTGATCCAGATGAGGTCGGTACGGATGGATTCCATGATGCTCGCCTCTACTTGAGATGATCAATGATTTTTGCCAGGTATTCGACGGAAATCTCTGCGCTGAGTGCCGACGCACGCGCGTGGTCGAATATGAGCGTATAACCACGTAGCTCTTCTTTGGTCTCCAAGTATAGGTCGCTCATGGCCGTCTCCACGTAGACGATCGAGCCGTCTCCCTCTTTGAAGTCGAGAATCATGAACGATCCCTCCATGGCGGCGTGCGCGCCGACGGCATCGGGGAGAACTTGGATGGTCATGTAATCTCGCGCTGACAGCTCGATCACATGCTCCAGCTGCCGCACCATGATCTCTGGACTGCCGACCACCTTGCGCAACGCCGCCTCGTCAAGGATGACCCACAGATTGGGCGGATTGTCCTGCTGGAAGATTTCTTGCCGGGCAAGGCGTGCTTCAACACGCCGGGCAACAAGGGCTTCGTCCATAACTCGACCACCTCGAAAGATGGCGGTCATGTAGTCCGGTATCTGCAACAGCCCAGGGATGAACAGAGCCTGGTAGGCGCGGATGTCGATAGCCGCTGCCTCGAACCCTGCGAGTGAACCTCTCATTACGTCGCCGTACTTCGACCACCAGCCCTTCTCGCGGGACTGGCGGGCGAGGGTGAGCACAGCATCATGTAGGGCTTTGTCGGTAACGCCGTAAAGATCAAGCAAGGCCCTGATATTTGCCAGATCAGGCCTTACCCATCTATTTCCCTCCATGTAGGTCAATTTGCCTGGCGACCACGCCAGCTGTCGAACGACCTCTTCGGCAGTAAGGCCAGCTGCTTTGCGTAATCTGATGAGTTCTGCACTGAGTTGCCGTCGGCGCACCGTAGGACTGCTCTTCACGCCCGACCCCCTCAATCGAGACTCAGAGAGAAAATATTTTGAGGCAATAAACTTCGAGGCTTGCAAGTTAGCCGGGTCAAGGTTCACTATGGACCCACCACGCCATGACTCAGAGTGAGGACACCATGACAGTCGGAGGTCGATCACCGCAACGGCTCCGCCTGCTCAATGTGGTCGTGGTGGGTTCAATCCTTCTCGTCAGCGGGCGCCTTCGCTGGGCTGACGAACGATCCGATTTGCGGGACGGTGTAGACCACTCCCTGTTTCCGCAGGTAGGCGACCACCTTCCTGGCCGTGCCCCGGGCGATGCCGAACTCCTGCACCATCTGCACCTCGGAAGGAATCAGGTGGCGTGGCAGGTACTGTCCGCGTTCGATTCTCTCGGTGAGGGTCTCGGCGACCTGGATCCATATCGGCCGATCACGCTCGAACTCGATCATGCGAAGAAGATAGACGGCCATGCTCATAGAGAGTCATCTGGATACGAGCATGTACGAGTGTGTACGAGCATAGACGAGCACGTACAGACAAGGACTGCAGAAACTTCAGAGTCCGTCCCAAGACCTATAAAGCGGACCCGCCCGGTGCTGGAACACCGTGACGGGTCCTTGACCAGGAAGTGAGTCCTGATCCGTGAGCAACCTTAGTGCTCCAACTCTCGACCGGCAGGTGGTCACTGGCTGCGGCTGTTTCGCCGAGGTGCCGCCGCTGCCGATGGGGTGTGCCGTCTGCGGGCATGCCCCCTACGCGCACGGTTGTCCCGACCGGTCTGCCGATCACGAGTACGTGCAGCCCTCCGGTGAACTGCTGGACATCCGGCTGCGGGTCCGTCGTACCGGAGACCGTTCCCTGCCCTGCTTTGAGCCGTCCGTCCCCGCGGCCTCGCCGATACCCGCTCAGCGGTCCGCCGAGCGGATCCCCGGCCGGGTGGTCGGGCCGGTGCCCGTTCAGCGTCGTCCCGAGCAGGCCCCGCCCATCGTGCCTGCCGTACCGGCGTCGTCGCCTCGGAGGGTGCCGTGTCGTCTGCGTCCGGCGTCGAGGTCCGCTCTCACCAGGTCGTCGCGGCTCGGACGTGGCCGTCACCGTAGGACTCATTCCAAGCGAACAACCACCTGCGCACTGAACCGCTCGGCGGTCATCTCGTCTTCGTACCGGCTGTTCGGCCGGTACGGCGAACCCCTCCAGATCCTTTCCCGCTTCATAAAACAGGCCCGCCCACCGCTGGCAGCATCCGGACGGGCCCTTGATCAGATGGAGGTCCGATCAGTGAGCGATGGTAGTTCCACCTACCCCGAGTCCACCAGTCCCGAGACGACGATTCCCGGCTGGCGGTTGATCCTCAGCGACGCCGGGCGGTTGTGGGCCAGCCGGAAGGAGCCCTTCTCCGAGGTGGCTGCCCATGCCGGAGCCGAGCGGACCGTCGACGGCGACAGCCTGGAGGCGTTGCGCGCCGAGACCGACCGCCAGGAGACCTTCGCCCGCGAGGCGGAAGAGCAGGCGGCACGAGAAAAGGAAGCACGGAAGGCTCCTGCCCCGAAGACCCGAGAGCCGGGGACACGGGAGCAGGCGCAGGCCGGGCAGGTGATCGTATGATCCGCCGTACTCTGGCCAGTGCCCGGGGCCGTCACCGCGACGGGGTGGTCATCGCCTTCGTACCGCGCTACACCTGGGACCACGAGGCCCGAGCCGAGGCCGCGATGCTGGAGATCACCCAGCCCGGCTGGTCCGTCCTGTACGGCACCGGCAGCCGTCTCTTCCACGCCATCGCCACCTGGCCCACCCCCGAGCCGGTGCTCATCTGCGACCGGACCATCGACGGGCTGAAGGCCCAGATGCGCGAGGCCGAGACGACCGCGCTCGTCCAACGCTGGGAACTCCCCACCACCGGCCGATCCTGAGCAGGCACGGCGGTCCCGTCCCTTCCCCGGTCAAAGACCGCCGTGCCGCCCAAGACGTACCGCGTGAAAACGAGACGCGGTGCGCGACGCGGGCGGGTCCGCCCACCCGGCCCCGCCCGCGTCCTCCAGACAGGAGCCCCTATGAACGCTCCACCCCACGATCCGCTCACCGAACTACGCCAGACCTTCCCCGGCTGGTACATCGACCACGACGCGATCCTCGGCCGCTGGATCGCCATGCGCTACCGCCCTCTGACCGTCCAGGAACACAAGGCCGGAGCCAAATACTTCCTCCAACGCGCCTGCCCCGATCGCCTCAGCGCCGCCCTGACCGAGCAGACCGAACTCACCCGCCGCACCTTCTCCCAGGACGACGCGCGGCTTCTGGAGTTGCGTCGCCAGATCGGCGAACTGGAGATCGGCGTCGGCGCCGTGGACAGGGGCCGCGCGACGCTCGCGGCCCTGTGCGAGGACCTCACCAGGCTCTACGGCCCGGACCACGGCGCCACCATCCGCGTCGCCGACCTCCTGACCAGCCTGGACGGCTAAATTTCCGTGAGGCATCACGACGATCGACGTGGTCCTTGACCATGAGGGCAAGCTCCGAAGCAAGCGCGACAATTTGGGGTTATGGGCCAGCGATGGTGACGAGGACGCCGAGTCACGTCACATCTTTCCGATCTGAAGTTTCAGTACTAACGGAATCCGTCTTTCCCGTCACTGAAAAGGATCTTTACTAAGACCCGAACGCGCGTGATGATCACTCTGTTTTGGCGCATATGTTCGAAAGGATCGAGTGAACCCATCACGAACAGCGTCCGGCTTATCGGGCCGGACGCGCCGCCGCGCTGCCCTGATCGTGGCCCTGACCATGCCGCTTTCACTGATGAGCGCGCCTGCGATCGCCCAGGACCCCACGCCACCCCCCACGACCACTCCCACCCCCAAGACGCCGCCGAGCACCCCCACCGGCAAAGCGTTGGCGCAGGCCAAGAAGGACAACCGGCGCATCGAGATCGAGGCACTGCACTCGGAGACCACCACCTACTACGCCAACCCCGACGGCAAGACCCTGCGGATGGAGCAGTACCTGGAGCCCATCCGGGTCAAAACCGCCGACGGTTTCACCCCCGTCGACACCACCCTCATCGCAACTGACGGCGTCATCAAGCCCAAGGCGATCAAGGGCGACCTGACACTGTCGACAGGCGGCGACACGGCGGCGATCAAAAGCCAGGACGCCAAAGACGCCCTCCGCGTCGACGCATCCACCAAGCTGCCCAAACCAAACCTCAAGGACAGCACCGCCACCTACCCGGCGGCCTACGGCAAGAACATCGACCTCGTGGTCACCGCCACCCCGACCGGTTTCCGGCAGCAGATCGTCCTTCGAGAACGCCCAGCCGGACCAGTGACCTTCCGCATCCCGGTGGATCTGCCCGACGGGCTCTCGTTCGGCAAGGGAGACAAGGGCCAACCGGCGCTGAAGAACAAGGACGGCAAGACGTTTCTCGACATCCGGCCGGCACCCCTGCTGGACGCGATCGCCGCGGACCCCAGCGGCGACATCGAGGCCGCCAAGGTCGGCCAAGCGGCCGTCACCCTGGACGGCTCGACTCTGGTCTACACCCCGGACCAGGCGTTCCTCGCCGACCCGGCGACGACGTACCCGGTGACCATGGCCGCCGTCGATGACGACTGGTATGAGTGCGGACTCGACAGACCCTCCAGCACGCACTGCCCCGACGGGGTGAGCGCGCCGTACGACGGCGAGCCGATGGACACCTTCGTCAACAACGCGGACTATCCCGACAGCTGGTCCAACTTCAATCTCGACCGCATCCTGGTCGGCAAGTCCAACAGCGGCAGTGTGCGCTGGCGCAGCTACATCCAGTTCCCGCTGCCCGCCAAGAGCGACCCGTTCTGGGGCTCGACGATCCAAAACGCGGACCTGACACTGTGGAACCACCTGTCCAGCGGCTGCGGCGCGGTGGTCGGATCGGGCGTCACCGCCCGGCGCATCACCTCCGACTGGGACGAGCTGGAATTGACGTGGGCCAATCAGCCATCGGTCACCAGCGTGGGCGCGGACAACGAGCCCGGCGGTTACAACAGCGCCAACTGCACCGGGTCGATGAACTACGAGTGGTACCTCGTCCATTCGATCAACAGGATCGTGCAGGACTGGGCTGACGGTGCGCCGAACTACGGCATCCAGCTCGCCGCGGGCAACGAGTCCGACACCACCAACTGGCGGCGCTACCGCACCCGGGAGTCCACCTACCCCGCCCCGGCACACGCACCCAGGCTCAGCGTGGACTTCGAACCAGCTGCGCCGCCGGTCGTCGATGGCTTCACCTTCACGTCGCCCGATCCCATCACGAGCCTCCCGACATACGAAGAGGCCCGCGCCAGGTCGATATATGAGCCGACCGGCAATGAGCAAACCACCATCAGTAACGAGTTCTCCGGTCGGATCGCGGGACAACGCGACGGGGAAGCCTTCGAGGTGGGGGCGGACGAACTCGATCTCCCCGCCGAGGGGAGCGACGGCGACGACGGGAGCGGTGAGGACACCCTCGCGCCGCAAGTGATCGCGGTCGAACCGGCGAACGGCGCCGTCGACGTCCCACTGGACGCGAAGCTGAAGGTCACCTTCTCCGAACCGGCCGACGAGGCCGCCGTGGTGCTCAAGGACGCCGACGGAGCCGAGGTCACGGCGACAATGGCCTACGACAGCACGAACACGACGGTGACCGTCACACCGGCGCAAGCACTGACTCCGGAAACCACGTACACAGCGGTGATCTCGGACGCGACCGATCCATGGGAGAACGTCATGGATCCGTATTCGTGGTCGTTCACCACCGGCGGTCCGGACACGACCGCGCCGACAGTGACCGCGACAGAGCCCGGCGCCGAAGCGGCGGACGTCTCGGTGACCACAACGGTCAGCGCGACCTTCGCCGAAGCGGTCTCCGAGGCGGAGATCACTCTGAAGGATCCAGCGGGAGCGGAGATTCCAGGGGCATCGGCGATGGACGGCACCGCCACGATCCTGACCTTCACCCCCGCGCAGACACTCATTCCGAACACCAGGTACACCGCCGAGGTGAGTGGCGCCAAGGACACCGCCGGCAATGTGATGGCGGCTCCGCACGTCTGGTCGTTCACCACGGCGCCGCCGGACACGACGGCCCCGACGGTGACCGAGACCGTTCCGGGCCGTGACGCGTCCGGGGTGGCCGTCACGACTACGGTGCAGGTCACATTCAGCGAGCCGGTGTCGGCGGCGCAGATCTTGGTGAAGAACCCGGCGAACGCTTCGATCGCGGGTAACGTCGCGATGGACGCGGCGAACCGGGTGCTGACCTTCACTCCCGCCCAGTCACTCGCTCCCGCTACCAAGTACACCGTGACGGTGAGCGGGGCCGAGGATGCCGCCGGCAACACCATGACCGCGTACGACTGGTCGTTCACCACCAGCAATCCCGGGCTGGTCGCGGCCTACGGGATGGACGAGGGTTCAGGCACGACGGTGGGTGACGCCTCCGGGCGGAACAACACCGGTACGACCTCCAACACCAACTGGGTGACCGGTAAATACGGCAAGGCGTTGTCGTTCAACGGCACCTCCAGCCGGGTCACCATCGGTCATTCGAACTCGCTGCGGCTGACGACCGGCATGACGCTGTCGGCGTGGGTCAGGCCCAGCACCGTAACCGGCTGGCGAACCGTAATGATGAAGGACCATCTCTCCTTCGGCGATGCCTCCTACAGCCTGTACGCCTCCGACGGCGACGGCCGGCCAAGCAGCTGGTTCTTCACCTCCGCCCAAGGAAGCGGCGGCCAGGTCAGTGGCTCTACACCACTTCCGATCAACACCTGGAGCCATGTGGCGGTCAGCTACGACGGCAGCACAGCGCGACTGTATGTCAACGGCACTCAGACAGGTCAGAGGACACTCAGCGGAAGCCTCCAAGACGACGGCGGCGCGCTGCGCATCGGCGGCAACGGAATCTACGGCGAGTACTTCAGCGGCCTGATCGACGAGGTCCGCATCTACAACCGTGCCCAAACCGCCTCCCAGCTCCAAGCCGACATGAACACCGCCATCAGCACGCCGGGACCACCGGACACGCAGGCACCGACGGCACCCGGATCTGTGACCGCGACCGGCGGTCAGGGCAGCGCTCAGTTGTCGTGGACGGCCTCGACCGACAATGTGGGGGTGACGGACTACACCGTGCACCGCTCGACGTCGGCAGGTTTCACCCCGTCGAGTGCGAACCAGGTGGGGTCGGTATCGAACACCTCCTTCACGGACTCGGGACTCGGTGCGGGGACCTACTACTACCGGGTGCTCGCCCTCGATGCGGCCGGCAACGTGAGCACGTCGTCCGGCGAGGCCACGGCGACGGTCTTCCCTGCCCCGGCGAACCCTGGTTTGATTGCGGCCTATGGGATGGAGGAAGGCTCCGGAACCAGGGTGGGCGACGCCTCCGGGCAGAACAACACCGGTACGGCCTCCAACACCAGCTGGGTCACCGGCAAGTACGGCAAGGCGTTGTCGTTCAACGGCACCTCCAGCTGGGTGACCGTCAATCATTCAGCGTCACTGCGGCTGACAACAGGCATGACGCTGTCGGCGTGGGTCAGGCCGACGACCGTCGCCGACTGGCGCACCGTGGTGATGAAGGACAACTTCGAGACCGACGGCATGTCCTACAGCCTGTACGCATCCAACGGCGTCGTTCCGTCCGGGTGGCTTCAGGCCGACAGCGACATCGCCATAGTCGACGGCACGACACCGTTGCCCACAAACGCATGGCGTCATGTGGCAGTCACCTACAACGGCAACACGGCACGCCTGTATGTCGACGGTAACCAGGTTAACCAGACCTCCCTCAGCGGCAGCCTGGTAGACGACGGCAGCGACCTGCACATCGGCGGCAACAGCCTTTGGGGCGAGCACTTCAGCGGAATCATCGATGAGGTCCGCATCTACAACATCGCTCAAACCGCCGCGCAGATCCAAACCGACATGAACACCCAGATCGGCGCCGCGCCGGCCCAGACACAGACACAGGCACTGGCAGAATCGAGATCGGGGACGGGTGCCTCGGACTCCACATCGCTCATCACGAAACTAGCCGTGCTCGGCTCTACAGTGGTCGACGGCAAGACGACCACCTCCACCCGGACACCGCAGCTCGCGGTGCGGGTGTCCAGCCCGCACAGCCGCCAGGCGCCGGGGACAGTGGAGGTCGAGGTCGCCGAACAACCGACCAAGTCGTCGAAGAACAGGCGGCTGATCTGGTCCGGCAGGACGACAGGAAAGGACCAAGGTTTCCGGAAAACACTACGGATCCCAAGCGGCAAGCTGAAGAACGGCGCTCAGGTGCGCTGGCGCGCCCGCCTCACCGGCGCCGACACTTCCAACGCCTGGTCCAACTGGCAGGATCTGCGCATCGACGCATCTACGCCGACATCGTCGCCCGCAGCAACCAGTGCCTCCCAGTCCGCAGCCACCTCCAACTTCGATTACAAGCACCCGTCGTTGGAGGACTGTTACGACACCACCGCAGCGCCCAGGTTCACCGACGCCTACTCGCGGATGCAGGAGCGCCCGCACTCGGCATGCTGGACCACCTGGATCGGACACGGAGGATGGGAGGAGTACGACGACAACGGCGTCAAGAAACGCAGGAACAAAACGGCCTGGTGGGTCAGGCTGTTCCCCGGGCCGCTGAGAATTCCGGCGGCGGTGCTGGACAAGGTGACAGATGACGATGTGTTCACCTTCCGGGCGACCTGGGTAGCGCACACCTACATCGGCGACTCCACCGGTAACGCCATCTACAAGGGCGGTACAACCACCGCCGATTTGAAGCCACAGAACATCAAGTTCTTCGTGAAGCTGACCGACTTCGGCGTCTGGAACAGAGGCGTCCGTCGTACGGAACTCGACGATGACCTAGACGATGTCAGGATCGAATTCGACCTCGAAACCCAAGGTTGCCAAATCCAGAAAGGGAACCCCACGCAGCTCAAGACGATTGCGAGCTGGCGTGCGACGTCGTACCTGGAGTACCTGATCAATACCTCCAAGCCGACGGCACACGACCGAGAGGTCTGTTCCATCATGCCCGCCATCACCCAGTACAAGGAAAGCAAGGGCCGACTTCCCTTGTGGGACCAGGAACTTCTGGGCAGCGCCGGCAAGCGGCTCGGTGTGGTGCGATGGGGACAGGGCACCCCAAGCAACAACCTGTGGTCTCCCAGCTTCCGCTGCGACTGGAAGAAACTTGGAGTTGGTAAGAAGGGTGGCGGGAATACCGGCGGCTGTATCTACATCAGAGCCGACCGGGTGTTCACGATGTCCAAGAGCAGGGACAGTGAATTCCTAGATGTCATCCTCCACATCGAGAAGGCACTGAACCCGGCGACGAACGCCGGCACCTACCCGCCCTACCGCTCCGGAGACACCACCGCTGGACGGGATATCAACCTCCCTCCGGTCAAAGGGCCGCTGGGCAACGAGCTGCCGAAGGTCATCCCCGGCAACTACGCGAAGCCACCAAACATCCCCGAGGGTGCCCCCCTGTGGAGGGGCATCGATACGGGCTACGAGGACAACCGGAAGATCTTCTCCCAGCATGCATTCGAGGTGCCCCAGGATAATTTCCGTCTGGGTAACTATTACAGTTCGAACTATTGCAAGTACTACACTTCGGATGTCTACATAAAATACGGATACACAGAGGTGCAGTGCGACGAGTATCCCTTTGCCTCCACCCAGGAGGGGGCGGCTAAAGATAAGATCAACTACTCCGTTCAGGGAGTCCGAGCAGGTCATAACTGGAAACACGGAGACGCACTTAAGGTGTTCTATGGCCATTATCGCCTTCTTACCTACGACCCTGTCAACACCATCACCAAGGTCAGCGACAGTCCGTTCTGGGTAAAGATCGTGGATTAATGGCTGTTGAATGCGGGGCCGCCGAGCGCGGCTCCGCATTTCCTGTTAGATTTGAGGAAGAGGATAATGAATACAAAACAAGCGCTTCCCGCAGAGAACCAATGGGACCTGCTGGTCGAGCACGGGCACTGGCTCGAGCTTGGATTCCATGCACTCTGGGTGGAAAGCGATGATCAAGGGGAACTGGCCCGGCTGCTCAAGGTGGACCCGGAGTCGCGCTTGGAGTGCGATTTAAAAACGCTAGCCCGCATGGATGACGGCCCGAGCGAGGTGGGCGTCTGGATGGGCGTGCACGCACCCGGTTGGACACACGTCTTCGCCTTTGACACGTACTCGTTCCATCCCGCGATCCGTAATCTGGGAAAACGACGCGTTTTCGAGATCTGCTTCGCGGGAGAAGTGGGCGAAGGGCTTGAACCGCTATACCTCAACTATGACGGAGAACGACTCGGTGATGTTACCCCACCGTTCGAGGAAGGCGGAGACATGGACCTCGCCGACTACCGACCCTATACGGCAGGGCTGGAACTCGGTAGGAAAGGCATGCACTGGGACGTGCATCTCTTCTTCTGCATGATGGGCCGCATCACCGGACGCTTCGCCGATCGGGAATGGTGGACGGCGACCCGCACCTTCTACCGCATACCCGACGGGTCCTGGGATAACTAAATATGAAACAGGCACTTCCGGCAGAGAATCAGTGGGACCTGCTGGTCGAGTGCGGGCAGTGGCTTGAGCTCGGATTCCACGCCCTCTGGGTGGAGAGCGACGATCAAGAGGAACTGGCCCGGCTACTCAAGGTGGATCTGGACTCGCGCCTGGAATGCGACTTGGTGACGCTAGCGAGGACGTACGAAGGTCCGCCAGCGAAGGGTGTCTGGATGGGGCAGCACGCGCCCGGTTGGACACACATCTTTGCCGTTGACCTGTACTCGTTCCACCCCGCGATCCGCAATCTGGGAAAGCGAAGAGTCTTCGAGATTTACTACGCAGGAGAAGTAGGAGAGGGGCTTGAGCCGCTTTACCTCAACTACGATGGAGAACAACTTGGTGATATAACCCCGCCATTAGTGGAAGGCGGACCAATGGACCTCCCCGACTATCTGCCCTACGCGGAAGGGCTGGAACTCGATAACAAAGGCATGCACTGGGACGTGCATCTCTTCTTCTGCATGATGGGCCGCATCACCGGACGCTTCGCCGATCGGGAATGGTGGACGGCGACCCGCACCTTCTACCGCATACCCGACGGGTCCTGGGAGAACTAAATATGAAACAGGCACTTCCGACAGAGAACCCGTGGGACCTGCTGATCGATTACGGGCACTGGCTCAATCAGGGATTCCATGGCCTCTGGGTCGAGAGCGATGACTCCGAAGAGCTGTCCCGACTACTCCGAGTAGACCCAAACTCGCGCCTGGATTGCGACCTTGAAACCGCCGTAGAGGCGTACGGACGAATTCAGGAGCAGGCCGCTGTGTGGATCGGCTCGCACGCCCCCGGGTGGACACATGTCCTCGCTTTTGGCCTGCATCCGTACCATCTTGCCATCCGAAATCTTGGAAAGCGACGTGTCTTCGAGATCTTCTGCCGCGAGGAGTTAGGCGAACTCGAGCCTCTGAACCTCTACTACGACGGAAAGCAGCTCGGAGACGTCACCCCGCCGTACGACGAAGGCGGTGATATGGATCTTCCTGAGTACATGCCATACACGTCTGGACTGGAACTCGGTGCGACAAGGAACCTCAAGCGGGATATGCATTTGATGGCATGCATGGTTGGCCGGATATCCGGCCGCTTTCTTGATCGGGACTGGTTCGCGGCCACGCGCTCTTTTTACCGGATTCCAGACGAGTCGTGGGGAGTTCTCTAACTCAGCGGCGGGCAGACAGGACAACAATCATGAGTTCTTAGCCTCGATCGTCCAGCAGGACAAGAGGTGACACCGCGCATAGCCGCAGGTGGCCTGGGGAGGTCTCCCCCGGGCCACCTGACGCGTTTATGGCCCTATTATCGCCTTCTTACCTAAGACCCCGCAAAAACCGTCATCGAGGTCAGCGACAGTCCGTTCTGGGTAAAGATCGTAAATTAACAAATCGCAGGTGAATCGCTGGGTTGTCGAGGCTCGCCGGCCCCGGCAACCCAGCGATACCACAAGGTTCGACATCGCAGCGCGAGGACATATACCATGCTAAATCCTGAACAGGACCACCCGGCCGAGAATCAGTGGGACCTGCTGGTCGAGTATGGGCAGTGGCTCGATCAGGGATTCCACGCCCTCTGGGTGGAAAGCGACGACCAGGAGGACCTGGCCAGGTTACTCCGCGTAGACCCGAACTCGCGCCTGGAGTGCGATCTCAAAACCGCTGTAGGGGTGTACGGACGCATTCAGGAGCAAGCCGCTGTGTGGATCGGCTCGCACGCCCCCGGGTGGACACATGTCCTCGCTTTTGGCCTGCATCCGTACCATCTTGCCATCCGAAATCTTGGAAAGCGACGTGTCTTCGAGATCTTCTGCCGCGAAGAGTCAGGCGAACTAGAGCCTCTGAACCTCTACTACGACGGAAAGCAGCTCGGAGACGTCACCCCGCCGTACAACGGAGGCGGTGATATGGATCTCCCTGAGTACATGCCATGGCGTTGTCCCTTGCTGCCCTCCACCGCCGTGCGCCCCCGCGACACGGTGGTGGAGGGCATGATCCGGCTCAGCCCGCTGCCGCCACGGCGAGGAGACCCGCGGGGACGGCCGCGCCGTCCCCGCTCTCCCCAGCGGTGAGAAGGGCGCTCTGCGCCCAGCCTGCCGATCGCGCACGTGTGCTCAGTTGTAACGGCCGATCACGTCGTGGATGAGATCGTCGCGGATCAGGAAGGCATAGTAGAAGGTCTCCCGACCACCGCTGCCGGTCTCAAAGTCGTAGTCCACGACGTACCGGTCGCCGTCCCATCGGGTGTTTTTCACTGTGTAACGGCCTCCGGCGTTGAGGACCTCGGGGATGAGGAAGCGGTCCATGATGTCCTGGCGCGAGGGGTAGATGCGGCCGACGCTGTCGAAGCGGGCGTCGGGGCTGAAGGTCGCCGCGACCTCCTCGGCGTTGCCGGCGTTGGCGGCCTCGGCGAAGCGTTCGGCCACTCGTTCGGCGGCCGCGCGGTCGGCGGGGCCCACCTGCGGAACAGAGGTGGACGATCCTTCCGTCACGGCCGTGGCCGAAGTAGTGGGCGAGGGCGCGGCCTGCTCTGTGCGCTCGCCACCCGAAGCGCCCGAGGCGCCCGAAGGGTTCGAGCTGTTCGAAGCGTCTGAGGCGCCAGAGAAGCAGGCGGAGGTCAGCATGACCGTCATGATGGCGACCCCGACATTACGGCCGCGCCTACTCCATCTGGATCGCATCGTGTCCTCCGTGACTGTTGTTCGTGTGATCGTGCCGTGACGTGGCCTCGGCCCCGCCGGAGCCTGCTGACGGGGGCCTCGGGGCCGGCCCGGGAAAGCGTGTAACGGGCACACGCCGGGAGGCCCGGTTCCAGCACACACCGTGGGCCATCGGAAAATCCAAGACCTGTGGTCATGCGATTTACGCATAGCATCAGGGGCGCGAAGAGCCGTCATCGTGTGCCGAAGCGATTCCTCAGGTGCCGTAGACCCGCGTTCTCCGGCCCGTCCAGCGGGCCGCGTGCCCACCGCCGGGAACCCGCGGCCATACAGTTCATACATGGCTCAGGGATTCGCAGGAGGTAGCCGTTGGACATCGACACCCGCACGTTGCGCTACTTCGTCGAGCTGGCCGATCAGCTGAACTTCACCCGCGCCGCCGAGCGGCTGTTCATCTCGCAGCCCGCGTTAAGCCGGCGGATCCAGCAACTGGAGGACGGCCTGCGTACCCCGTTGTTCGAACGGACCGGCCGCGAGGTGGTGCTGACGCCGGCGGGAGAGGCGTTCCTCCCGGCGGCCCACCGGTTGATCACCGACTGGCAGGCCACGCAGCGCACCGCCAGGGGCGTGGCGGCCGCGCGGTCACGCACGCTGCGGATCGGTTTCGAGGCATCCGGCGCCGGGCCGCTGGGCACCCGCGCCCATGCGGAGTTCGTACGGCTCTATCCCGACGTCGCCGTGGAGCCCAAGCGCTTCGACTGGGGCGGCGAGGTCACGGCGTTGCACGAAGGGCTCGTGGACATCGCCTTCGTCTGGTTTCCCGCCGAGGTCACCGGTCTGCACACCGAGATCGTGCGGGTCGAGCGCCGCTGGGCGGGCCTGGCGGCCGGGCATCGGCTCGCGGCGGAGGAGGAGGTGTCGATCCTGGAGTTGACCGACGAGCCGATCGTGTGGACCCGGCAGGCCCCCCAGGAGTGGGTGGACTGGTGGGCGGTGAACCCTCGTCCCGATGGCAGCCGACCTGTCTGGGGTCCGGAGAACGACAACGTGGAGGAGATGCTGGAGCACGTCGCCTCCGGTAGCGCGATCTGCATCGTGCCCGACTCGCTGCGCCACCACTACAGCCGTCCCGACCTGGCCTGGCGTCCCATCTTTGATGTGAGCCCGTTGCGCATCGCCCTCTGCTGGCCGGTGGGCACGACCAACCCGCTGGTCGCCGGCTTCGCGGAGGTCGTGCGCCGCCTGTCCGACACCGCCGGCACCCAGCGGGACCGGACCTCCGATCGCTGAGCAGCGGTCACGGCCGGGCGGAGCCTGAGCGTGTTCCGGCTCGGTCACCGGTCGGAGGTCCGTACCCGCGTACGGGTCGCGTCGCCGCCCCGGCGCGGCTCTGCCTGGTCGACACGATCGGCCAGACGGATGCCGCGGGGGCGGCGGGAGTGGGTTGTCAGCCCTCCACCCCGATGTGCACGGGGCCCGCCTCCGGGGAGACCGCGCTCAGGATGCCGCTCGGGATGCGGAACACCCGTCCCGGGGCCGCGGGCCACCACAGTCGTCTGCGGGCGATGACCCGTCCCCCCTGCCGGAGCACGATCCGGGGGAACGGGATGTAACGGTCGCTCCACAGCAGCAGGCGGTGTCGGGCCGGGGCCGGGTCTCCGGGGCGGAAGATCTCCGGCGCCACCCAGCGGAAGGGCGCGTCGGCGAGGAGACGGACCTGTTCGGCCGGGGCACTCCGTCCGGCCAGCCAGTCGACGACGGAGCGGGCCACATGAGCGCCGTCGATCGCCGCGATGTCGGCGGTGTCCACCGGATGGAGCAGGTTGCCCACCGCGAACACCCCCGGTCGTTCGGTACGGAGCGCGTTGTCGACGAGCGGGCCGTTCGTGCCCGGGTCCAGGGTGATCCCCGCGGCGCGGGCCAGCTCGTGGTCGGGGATCCAGTCACCGGTGAGGACGAGCGTGTCGCACTCGACGATCCGCCTCCTTCCGGTGTCGAGGTCCTCGATCTCGACGGCCCGCAGCCGGGGCCGGCCGATCACCCTCGTCACCCGGGTGCGGGTGGCGACCCTGGTCCGGAAGAGGATCCTGCCGGGGACGCTGAACAGGGAGTAGGAGTCGGGCCGGGGATGCTCGGTGGTCATCAGGACGGTCCGGCAACCGGCCTCGCGCAGGGTCAGCGCGGCCGACCAGCTGACCAGCTCGGCGCCGACGACGACGGCCTTCTTGCCGACCTTTTGATGCTGGAGGTGGACGAGGTTCTGCAGGTGGCCGGTGGTGTAGACGCCGTGGGCGCGGTCTCCGGGGATGAGCCTGGCCGGGCGGGGGCGCTCCCTGGCACCGGTGGCCAGGATGACGGCCCGCGCCTCGACGCGGACGCGACCTTCGGGGGTGGTGGCCTCGATCGCGCGTTCCCCGGCCCAGTTCGTCACGGTGGCGTTCGTCAGGATCTTCGCCCCGGCGGCCTCGGCCTGCCTGACGAGTCTCCTGGCGTAGGCGGGACCGCTCAGGAAGCGTCTCATGTCCCTGATCCCGTAGCCGGGATGGTCACTGTGCCGGGGGATGCCTCCGGCCGTGCTCTCCCGTTCCAGGACGAGGACGTCGCCGTCGACCCTCGGCGCGAGTGCGCGGGCGGCGCTCAGTCCGGAGGGGCCGGCGCCGATGACGACGACGGCCGGGGTGAGGACGGTGACGTCGCCGGACGTGGCCCCCACCGGGGGCGTCAGCGGTGTCGGCGGTGTCATCGGGGCTCCTCAAGCAGCTTCTTGACCTCGGCGCCGCAGAAGAATCCCTGGCAGCGTCCGTTCATCGCCCGGGTACGGCGGCGCAGCCCCTCCAGGGTGGCCGGTGGGATCGGCGACGCGAAGGTGTCGCGGATCTCGCCGGCGGTCACCCGCTCGCAGAAGCAGACCACCCGGCCGTAGGCGGGGTCGGCGGCGATCCGGGCGGCGTCCTGGTAGGGGCGGGTGGACGCCTCCCCGAGGTTGGGCATCCGGGGCGGCTCCGGCAGGTCCTCCCGTGGCACGAGCGCCAGGCCGGCGTCACGGGCGAGTTCGGCGACGTACTCGGCGATGGCGATGCCGGCGGTCAGGCCGGTCGAGCGGATCCCGCCGACCAGCACGTAGCGCCGCCCGGCGTCG
>Ga0233377_1000290_pt1 | contig 25625 bp, 22 predicted proteins | sample ElkDunMinimDraft_6_FD_191540 | JGI IMG/M metagenome (GOLD analysis project Ga0233377, IMG submission 191540) | Fecal eukaryotic communites from dung pellets of Tule Elk in California, USA - Elk Dung E36 | ecosystem: Host-associated > Mammals > Digestive system > Large intestine > Fecal | place...
CCGCCCAGAACCAGCGGTCCGAGGAGATCAGGCGACCGCCGACCATGGCGATCGCGCAGGCCAGGGTCGCCTGGATGGCGATGCGCAGAATCGGCTCCTCGAGCCACCGGCCGCGCCGGGGCCAGGGCTTGGCGCCGGCCGCTGCCGCACCGGCCGGGCCTGGCGCGCCGGGAAAGCTGGCCGGCAAGCCGGCAACAGCGGCTGCCAGCCCGGTTTCGGCCTCCTGCATGGCCTGCAGGTGCCGCGCGAGGGTCGCGCGTCCCTCGGTATCGCGCGGAGCCCCGCTCGATGCACAGTCGAGCCCGCTCTCCATCGCCAGTTGCAGATCCAGCAGCCGCAGGGTCACGGCGCGGCTTGCCTTGCCGCCTGGCCCCTCCAGTCCCATGGGAAGGTAGTCCAGGCACATGCGGATGTCGCCGCGCAGGCGACGCGCGAGGCGCAGCGTTTCGCTCCAGTGGATATCGCGCTGGTGCGCCTGGGGCGGCTGGTGCGTTGCGATCATGTGCCGCAGTTGCCGGGAGATGTCGGTGGTGGCCGCCACGACCCGGCGGAACGCGCGCGCCGGGCGGTTCGGCATCAGGTAATCCTGGACCACGTGCGCCACCACCGCGGACACACCCAGCACGAGCGCGATCTGCGGCAGCTGCGCTTCCGGCGCCTTCAGGAACGAACCGACCACCCCGCACATGAAGGCGAACATGCCCACCGCCTGCCAGCGGGGACCGAAGCGGCGCGCGCAGGTGGCCAGGAAGACGATCACCAGCAGCAGGGCGTCGATGTGCAGCAGGGACGCCCCCGCCGCCACGATGCCGGCGATCGCCGCGAAGCCGCCCAGCGCCGCATACAGCCGCGTGAGCGCACGCTCCGCGCGCGTCCTGTCCCTGATCTGGATGGCGCCCTGGAGGGCCGTGATCATGCCCAGCACATAGGACGGGGCATGCAGGGGAATCCAGTGGTCGAGCGCCAGCAGGACCAGGCAGACCCCCAGCAGGGTCAGCATCACGCGCAGGCCCATGCGCAATCCCACCCCGCCGGGATCCAGCGAGACCAGGTACAGCTTCAGCGTGGCAGGCAGATCCATGCGTTCGCCGTGGGAAGCGGCACCGCCACGCGCGGGGCATTGCCGCGAGGGGAACCGGGTACGGCCAGTCTAGACTTGGCGCGCGTCGTTGCGGGGGCGCCCCCGGGCATTCTGCGTCGGAGTACATCCCGCTCTTCGCGACCCGGCTTCCGTGGGCGGCGATCCAGTCGTGACCGTGGACTTGCCCCCGCGCCGCCACGCACCCGGGCGTCTCCGCGGGAACGGGTTCAAGGCGCATCATGAACCGGGCTTCGGCGGGGGCGGAGGGCCAGCGGCATCCCCAGATTTCCGGGCGAACGCGCGCGGGTAGGCTGCGGGCACCCCCTGCGGGGTTCCGTCCCATGTTCGTCGAAGGGATCCAGCAACGCCCGGCCGCCGGGGGCCCATCGGCGAGCCTGCTGCCGTAGAGCCGGGGACACCGGACGACTACCAGCGGCGCTACGAGGATTTCGTCGCGCGCAACCCGGGCGCGGAGCCGCCGGACTATGACCTGCATTACGGCCAGAAGTACGCCGAGCGGTTCTCGTCGCTGGATGGCAGGGACCTGTCCGCCGAGGGGCTGGCGTGGCGACCGGACGCTGGTCGCGCTGCAACAGGCGATCGAGGACAAGCGGATCGAGGATCCGGAGGAATTCGCCCGGCTCGAGAACGATCCGCAGGCGTTGCGACGGTTCGCCTTCGAGACGCACCCGGCCGCCGATGTCGATTCGGGGCTGTACGGCCTGCCGGTCCAGGACCTGCTGGTCATCGCCGGCACACCGGACATCAACGACGTGCTGAGCCAGGAAGGCATCGACCAGTCGCTGGTCACGGTCGCCAGGGCGAATGCCGGCGATGTGCCGGACATCCTGCTCTCGTCGGGCGCGCGGTACGTGCGCGACAACGGCGTCCTCGCATTCACCGCGATCGGTCCGGCGCTGAAGGCGGGCACCCAGGCGCAGCGCCTGTGGGAGCGCGCGACGGAGCAATCGTGGATGCCGCAGGGCGCGGAGTGGGTGCTGGCGCCGCTGCCCACGCTGGACAACGCGCTGCCGGACATCGACCTGCCAGGACCGCTCCCGGACGACATTCCCTTCGTCCCGTTCCTGTAGGTGAGTCCCCGTTTCCTCGCAACTGGTCCGCGGAGCAGCACTGGCTGATCTGTGTCCGCGCTCCGGTAAGAGGACGCGGCGCCTGCCGCACCGGAGAATATGCGTGCATGTTCCAGCGCCCGGGGACGGGCGGCGTCTGCACGCGGACCTGTATCGCGCACGATCTCAAGTTCATGGGCCGTGGGAACGCACGGGCAGGAGGTGGCCCCCATTGGTGGCCGGCCCTTCCTGCCGCTGGATTTCCGACAACCAGCAACGGTAGATCCTGTATATGCCGGCATGAGCTGGCCGGCCTCGTTGCACAGTTACGAGCACAAGGGCCTTGCAGGAGTGCTGGAGCGACGCCTGGTGCCAGCGCCGCTGCCCAGGTTGCGGAACCTGTCGGCCCACCTTTCGAAACGCGCGATCGGACCCGCGACGCGCCGCCACCAGGAAGCCCCGCCGTACGCCGGACTGCCTGCCTGCAGGAGTTGCGTTGCCGGCTTCCAGCTCGACAGGAAAAGCGTGTCTGGGCGCTTCGCTGGCATGTCGGTGACATGTCCTGATTGACATGCTTCGGCGCGCGATCCGCATGGCTGTCGCCGGTGCGCGGGCGCACGCCGCGGCTATGCTGTACCGGCGCGGGGGCGCTGCCCTGGTCGCGGGTACGGCACAGGTCCGGTGCCGTGCGCGCAGCGACCGGGACCATGCTGGAGGGGGATGAGGGATGGAGCATCGACACAAGGTGGACCTGATGCGGCGCCACCTGCTGCTGGGTTCGGCGGCGCTGGGCGCCGCGGCCTGGATTCCGCCGGTCTTCGCGGCATCGGGCGGCATCACGGCCGCGATCGATGCCGGGGCAGCGCGTCCGCCGATCTCGCCGATGATCTACGGCGGCTTCATCGAGCACATCGGCAACCTGATCAACCACAGCCTGTGGAGCGAGACGCTCGACGACCGCAAGTTCTATTACGGCGTCGTGGCGCAGCGCGACGGGAAGCCGGCCGATCGCCGCGGCGCGATGGGCTTCATGGAGAAGTGGGTGGCCATCGGCCCGATGTCGGCGATCGCGCTGGACACCGAAAACCCCTGGGTGGGCGAACACAGTCCAGTGGTCACCCTCGACGGTACGCAGGAACGGGGGATGGTGCAGCACGGCCTCGCCCTGAAATCGGGGACCGCCTACGACGGCCGCATCGTCCTGTGGGCCGATCCCGGCGTGACGGTGACCGTCAGGCTCGTGCCCGGCGACGGCGGCGAGCCGCGCTCGATCCGGGTGCGCGCCTCTTCGGCGTGGGCGACGCAGCGCTTCAGCTTCGACCCCGGCATTGACGCCACCGATGGCCGCCTGGAAATCCTCGGGCAGGGCCGCGGCCGCTTCGGCGTGGGCGCGGTGTCGCTGATGCCGGCGGACAACGTCCGCGGATTCCGCGCCGACACCGTGGCGCTGATGAAGCAGATGAACTGCCACATCCTGCGGATGCCGGGCGGCAACTTCATCTCCGCGCACGACTGGGAAGACAGCATCGGCGACCCCGACCGGCGCCCGCCCGTCATGGATCCGGTGTGGAGCGCGGTGCAGCCCAACGACGTGGGCGTGGACGAACTGCTGCAGTTGTGCGAGCTGATCGAATGCGAGCCGTTCTGGTGCGTGAACACCGGCTTCGGCGATCCGCGCTCCGGTGCCCAGCTGCTCGAATACGTCAACGGCAGCGCCGACACCGAGTGGGGCGCCAAGCGCGCGGCCAATGGCCGCAGCAAGCCCTACGGGGTCAAGTACTGGGCGGTGGGCAACGAGATGTACGGCCGCTGGCAGTACGGGCACATGGCGCGGGACCAGTACACCGTCAAGCACAACATGTTCGTCGACGCGATGCGCAAGGTCGACCCGGACATCTACATCGTGGCCCCCGGCGGCTTCGTCGACGAGATGACCACCGGCCAGGGCATCTTCATCGAAGGCCAGCCGCAGGTCCATGTCGGGTCCGAGCGCGACTGGGCCTACGGCATGCTCAAGAACAGCCGGGGCAGGTTCGACGCGCTGGGCACGCACGCCTATCCGCCGGCGAACAAGCGGTTCGACCTGGCGACCGGCAAGCTGGTGGACGTCACCCAGACGCTCAACGAGTGGGCGCACCAGATGCCCGACCGCATCCGGACCATGGTGGACGCCTGGGAGGAGTACAAGAAGCACTTCCCGGAACTGGAGCAGGGCAGCGTCAAGGTCTTCTTCGACGAATGGGCCTTCCATTTCGAGGACGACCTCAAGGGCGCGCTGGCGATCGCTGCCGCCTTCCACGAGTTCTTCCGCCACACCGATTTCATCGGGATGGCCGGCTTCACCATGGCCACGGGGTGGTTGAACTTCGACCGCACGCGCTCGCAGATCAGCATCAAGGGGCGGATGTTCCAGTTCTACCAGGAGCGTTTCGGCACCGTGCCTGTGGCGGTGAACGGCAATTCGCCCACGCCGCCGCCCAAGTATCCGATCGGTGGCGACCAGCCCAGCGTCAATACCGGTGGCGACACGTATCCGCTGGACGTGTCCGCGGCGCTGACGGCCGATGGCAGGACCCTGGCCGTGGCCGTGGTCAACGCGACCGAAGCGCCGCACCGCTTCTCGCTCGCGTTGCGGGGCTTCAGGCCCAAGGGGGCGGGGCGGTGCTGGAAGTTCACCGGCCCCGGCCCCGACGCGACGAACCCGCTTGGGGAGCCGGGGCGGGTCGGGGCCACGGAGTCGGCGTTCGACGCCGCGGCCGGCTCGTTGTCCATCGCCCCGGCAAGCGTGGAGATCTACCACTTCGAACGTGCCTGACCGCGGTGGGCCGTGCCCGGGCGCTTGCCCGGCACGGCCGCCGCATCGCCCTGGTCTGTCCGATGACGTGCCGCGAGCGCGCGGCCCGCGCAACTTGAGGCGCGAGGTGATCGAAGGGCGACGACGCGCGGTGCAGTCGATCTCCGCGCCGCGTCCTTGGCCAAAACCCGGCCGACAGGCCATGCTGCACGCTGTCCTGCCGCGCCTCCGGAAATCCATGACCCGTCGATTCGCCCAAGCCCTCCTGGCCTCCGCCCTGATGCTGGGCATCGCCGGTTGCGGTGGTTCGCCGGCTCCCGACGCCAGTGCCGGAGCGGCCGCGCCGCGGCCGGAGGGCGCCCCGACCGGCGAGGCCAAGCCGCCGATCACGAAGTTCAAGGCCTACACCCGGCGTTTCGAGGGCGAGGCCCTGCTCACCCAAAGCCATGCGACGGGGCACGTGGGCGATGTGTTCTTCACCCACTGGAAGGATGGCGGCGAAGCCTCGTTCAAGCTGGACGCGCAGGGCAACTTCAAGATCGACTGGGTCGGCGGCGACTACAACTACGTCGGCGGTCCTGGCTGGGAATCCGGCGACCGCAACCGCGTGATCGGCTACCGCCTCGACGAGGATTCCGGCGCCAGCTACGTCACCCTGTATGGCTGGGGCTACGACAAGGACATGGATCCAGCCGATCCGGCCCACCTGGTCGAGTATTACGTCGTCCAGCGCGGTGTCCGCACCCCCGGGCAGGGCGGCGAGGAAGGCGTGTCCTTCGTCAGCAACGGCGTGGAGTACACCACCTTGCGTACCGTCCGCAGGCAGAAGCCCTCGATCAACAACACCGCCACCTTCTACCAGTACTGGAGCCGCCCCAGGACGCAGCTGCCGCTGGGCCAGGACCACAAGATCATCTTCGCCGACCACGTCGCGGCGTGGGAACGGAACGGCTGGAAGATCCCGGACATGGACAACTTCGACGCAAGCGACGACCCCACCTACCAGGTGTTCGCGGTGGAGGTGTTCCTGGTCGAGAAGGACGGCAGCGCTTCGGGGCGGGTCTGGGACGCGGGCGAGTAGGCGCATCGCCGGCTGCGGCTGGCGCCCATGCGCGATGAAGAGCACTCCATGACCGTTCCCCCCAGCCGCGTGCAACTGCCGCCGGGGCCGTGGCGCACGGTGCTGGAGGCGCTGTGCGCCCGCTTTCCCCGGATTCCGGAATCGCAATGGCGCGAGCGCTTCCTGCGCGGCCGCGTGCTGGACGACGCTGGCGCGCCACTGCCGCTCGATGCACCGTATCGTCCAGGTGCGCAGGTGCGGTATTTCCGCGAGGTGGCCGCAGAGCCGGCCTTGCCGGGTGGGGAATACGTCGTGCATTGCGACGCGGACCTGCTGGTGGCCTTCAAGCCGCATTACCTGCCCGTCGCGCCCACCGGCGCGTGGGTGCGCGAAACGCTGCTGACGCGGATGGTCGCCCTCACCGGCAACACCGAGCTGGCGCCGCTGCACCGGCTGGATCGCGACACGGCGGGGCTGGTGCTGTTCTCCGCCCGCTCGGCCAGCCGGGGCGCCTACCACGCCCTGTTCCGCGAACGCCGCATCCGCAAGTTCTACCGCGCCTTGGCGCCGGCCCTGCCGGAACTGCGCTTTCCCCTCGTTCACCGCGGCCGGCTGGAGGCGGGCGAGCCGTTCTTCCGCATGCGCGAGGTCGAGGGCGAGGCCAACAGCGAGACCGTCGTCGACGTACTGGACCGCAACGGCCCCACCTGGACCTACCGGCTGCAGCCGGTCACCGGACGCAAGCACCAGCTGCGGGTGCACATGGCGGCGCTGGGCGCTCCGATCCTGCATGACCGCTATTACCCGCAGCTGCAGCCCCAGGGGCCGGACGATCCGGCCCGTCCACTGCAGCTGACGGCCTGCGGGCTGGCGTTCCAGGATCCGCTGAGCGGTCGCCTGCGGCGGTTCGGGACGGAAGCGGGCGAGGATGGGAACGGGCACTGACAAGGGTGGGCAGGTCCATGCTCCCGGCGCTGACCGCGCGCGGCCTCGTGGCGCAACCTTCGGGCTTGCCCATCAGCATTTTTGATCCGCCTCCGGAACCTATGGGTGGCCAAGACGTCATCCGCAGGGCAGGCCGGGCCTTACCATGGAGCAGGCCGCTCCGGTCCTGCTGCAAACAAACCTTGGAGAGTCATCCTGCATGCCTGCCTTCATCGCCCTGCTGCGCGCAGTCAACGTCGGGGGCACCGGCAAGCTGCTGATGTCCGAGCTGATCGACATGGCCAAGGCCGCCGGCTTCGCGCGGCCGCGGACCTATATCGCCAGCGGCAACCTGGTCTTCGACAGTGCGCTGACGGAGGCGCAGGTCAAGGCGAGGCTGGAAGCCTCCGTTGCGCGCTACGCCGGCAAGCCGGTGTCCGTGATGGTGCGCACGGCCGAGGAAATGGCGGCGGTGCTGGCGGCGAATCCCTTCCCTGGCCGGGCGCCGAACCGCACCGTCGTCGTCTTCCTCGACGGGCCGCCTGCGCAGGACTGGCGCGCAGGTCTGCTGGCGCCTGATGGGGAAGAAGCAGCCGCGGGAACGCGCGAACTCTATATCCACTACGGCGCAGGCATGGCGCAGTCGAAGTTCAAGCTGCCCGCGGCCACCAGCGGCACGGCGCGCAACATCAACACCGTGACCCGGCTTGCCGCCATGGCGCGAGAGTGACGCTCGTTTCGACCTGTCCTCAGCGCATCACATGCAGGGTGCGGGTGGCGTAGTCGATCACCACGCCATGGCGATCGAGCCAGTCGAAGCCGATGACGCCGGCGACCGCGCGCCCTGGCGTGGACAGCGCCTCGACCACGTGGGCCAGGTCCATGATGCGCAGGTCGAGATCGTCGTTCTCGGTGCCCGCCAGCCGCAGTGTGTTGCCGCCGGAGCGCTGGATGGCCAGGTTCTTGCCGCCCGCGCCAATGGCGCTGCCACCGTCCCCGGCGGAAGGACGCATGTCCAGCGCCTCGGCCGCGTTGCGATCGATGACGGTCGCGCCGGCGCCGGTGTCGATCACCAGGTGGACGGGGTGTCCGTTGATCCGGGCCGGCACGATGATGTGGCCGCTGGCGGCCACCTCGAAGGCCACGCCGCTCGGGTCGACCGATTGTCGCGAAGGCGCCGCGTCCCGGGTCGACGCCATCACCGGCGTGCTCGCGGCCAGCATCGCCGCCAGCATCACACTCGTCCAACGCATCCCGTACTCCCTTCAAGAGGGCGCCGTGCCGACGCCAGGCACACCTTTGCGGTGCCGACCGGTGGACCCTGGCTTCCGGGAGAAGTTCCGCTCGGCGGGGCAGGGAGGGCCAGGCGAAGGCGGCCTCGATCCAGCGGGAAGCGGGCGGCGGACGCCTGCCGTGCTGCCCCTGGGAGCAGCGGTCGGCGGCGCAAGGCGGTCTGGCCGGCCTGACTTCGGGGCCTGTCGCGAGCCTCCATGCCACGGAGGTATCCGCCCGATCCGGCCCGTACAATGCCGCGCTACGGGGGATGCCCAGGGGGGAGCATGACCGGGTTCGAGGCGCTGTTCGCTTTCTACGCACTGCTGCTCGGCCTGGCGCTTGCCAATGTCGCGCATGCCTTCGCCGACATGTATCGCTATCGCGTGCGGCTGCCGGTGGGCTGGACCATGCCGCTGCTGGGCGTGGTGGTGATCCTGGCGGTGTGCCAGCAGTGGCTGTCGTTCTTCCATGCGCAGGACTCCATGCGCCTGGGCGCGGGCGCGATGCTGGCCTGCCTGTTCGGCGCCTTGCCCTATATCGTGATCGGGCGGCTGATGATCCCCCACGAGGGCGAGGCGCCCAGCGTGGAGGCGCACTACGCCGCGCAGCGCGGTCTGCTGGCCGGGATGCTGCTGGCGCCGGTGGGGGCGAGCCTGCTGGTCAACATCATCTACGACGCCGTCGAGGGCCTGTCGATCATCGAGCACCTGCCCGGCTACGCGGCGTATCACGGCGTGCGCATCGCCTTTGTCGTGCCGATGCTGGTGTGGCCTTCCGTGCGCGTGCAGCGCACTGGCCTGGTCGTGCTCGGGCTGTATACGCTGCTGCTGATGGTCACGCTGTAGGCGGCGGGGGAATCTGGAGGCGCCTTTGAACCAGCGCCATCCTTCGTGCATCCAATGGTGCTGTCGCCACACTCCTGGTAAGGGGGTTCGATATGGTTTTCCGGTCGTCGTGGTACGTCGCGTTGTTCCTCGGTATCGCCGCTGTTCCGATGCTGGCCCGTGGCTCGGAGCCGCCGACCGGACCGGCCAGGGTGATGGTGCTCGGGGTCTTCCACTTCGCCAACCCGGGCCGGGACATGGTGAAGGCGCCGGTTGCCGACGTCATGACAGCCGCGAACCAGGCTTACCTGGCAGGGCTGGCCACGCGGCTGGCGTCGTTCCGGCCGACCGACGTGCTGGTCGAGTGCGTGCCCAGCGCGCAGCCGCGGCACGACGCAGCCTATGGCGCCTATCGCGATGGCCGCGCGGAACTGGGTGTCGACGAGACGCAGCAGATCGGCTACCGCGTGGCGCGTGAGGTGGGGATTGATGCGGTGACCTGCTTCGACGAGGGCGATGTGCACTGGCAGGGCGGCCCGCTGCTCGAGCACATCGCGGTGCGCGAGCCCGGACTGAAGGCTGAGATGGACGCGACGTTCGCGACGCTGTCCGCGCGCGAGGCCCGCGAGCAGGCTTCGCTGGAACTGCCCGACCTGCTGCGCCTGAGCAACGATCCCGCGCGCGACCGCGAGAACAAGGGCCTGTACATCCTCACCAATGGCGTCGGTGCTGGCGACGGCTTCATCGGCGCCGATGCATCGGCCAGCTGGTGGCATCGCAACTTCCGCATGTACGCCAATGTGCAGGCGGCCGCGGCGCCGGGGCGGCGCGTGCTGGTGATCGCCGGTGCCGGCCACACCGCCATCCTCAAGGATCTGCTTGCGATCGACGGGCAGCGGCAGGCCGAGGACGTGCTGCCGTACCTGGTGCCGGCGAGCGCCGGGAACGGCGCGGACTGAGTCCGCTGCCGGCGCCAGAGCGGGATGCGGGGCTGCCGGCGTAGTGAACCCGCCCTGGCGCCCGGCGGTGTTGGGCCGCCGGGCTCGGGTTTTCCCGAGGTGCCAGCGCCGCTGCGGGCTGCCAACATTCCCCTGCGAATCCGTCCAGCAGGGAGTGGTGCGATGGCAGTCATGGCGATCGATGGCGGTGGTGGTGTCTACATCCCGCCGCCCAGGGCCGAGCGGCAGACCCATGTGGTCGCGGCTGGCGATACCGTCGAGAGCGTGGCCGACCGCTATGGGGTCACGCCGCAGGCGCTGCGGGCGGCCAATCCCGACGTGTTCCAGGATCCGTCGGGGTTCCGTCGTGCCGAAGCACGCGAGAGCGGAAACCTGCTGATGACAGGCGAGACGATCACGATCCCGGCCGCGCCGCGGAGCGTCGTCGAGGAGCCCTCGTCCAGCGACTTCGTTCCCAATCCCACCTATCCCTCCTCCAGCAGCGAGTACACCCTTGCCGGCGACGGCGCGCGGGCGGGCGGCGGCATCACCTGGAACCCGGGGGATGGCAGCGTCAAGCTCACCGGGGCGCGGATCGACACGCCACCTGGACAGACCGACAAGTCGCCGGTGCAGTACACGGTGCGCACCGAAACCGCGGTGACCGCTGGCCAGGTCAACAAGCAACTGGGGGGCGAGGACTTCACCGAGTTCACGGTGGAGGCGCAGTTCACCCAGTCCACGAGCGTCGAGGCCGGTGGCAGGACCAGCCGCGGCCTGGTGGAAGGCGAGGCCAGCGCGGGCGCGGGCAGCCGCGCGCGCTACAAGGTGCTGCTGCCGGGCGAGAACCGGAGCCCGGAAGCCGCCGTGCGGGTGAACCCCTTCGACCCGACCACGATCCCGGATGGCGCGACGGTGATGATGGACGCGCAGAACTTCGTCCAGACCGGCCTGGCGGGTTCCTTCCGGCACATCGGCGTCCAGACCAATGTCACTGAAGCCGCTGGCGCCACCTATGCGGTGACCCGGGACGGCAATGCGGTAAGCGTGACCATGGGGCCGAACCAGGCGGTCGAGGCGTTCAATGGACTCGGCCTGCGTTCGGAGATCGCCACGGCGATGCTCGGCCGGCAGGACAACCTTGGCGGCTCGACCCTGGGCACGGCCACCTTCGACCTCTCCAGCCCGGATGGACAGGCGGCGTACGCGCACTTCGTGGCGACCGGGCAGGTCGCGCACGAAACGCCGGGCGTCAGCGGCGTGTCCACCATCGAACGCGTCGATTTCTCCTCGCAGCAGCGCCTGCAGCTGGAGCTGGGCCCGGTAAAGGCCGACCTGGCCGGTGCGCAGAACACCGGAACGTTCGTCAGGACGAGCTATCCGGACGGGTCCTGGACCGCGACCTCCGAACTGCAGTATTCGGGCAATGTGCCGCTGCAGCTCACCCAGCGCTTCGACGCAACCGGCGCGGAGGTGACGTCCCAACGCACATACGAGTTCAAGGTCAGCACCGACCATACCGTCGACCTGAGCTGGTGGGACAACCTGCTGGGCCGCAGCGATGCCGAGGCGGAGGCCTCGCTGGAAACATCGCATGCACAGCTGTTGAACTGGGCATTCACCGGCGGCGGCGACAGCGGGCCGGCCAAGCCCGGCCAGACCATGGTCATCACCCTGACCGAAGCGCAGATGCAGGCCCTGCACGGCCAGACCCGCGCCGCGGCCGAGGCGAACGTCGCCGGCGGGGACACCCTGCGGCTGCTGACCGGCGGCGAGGACGGCACGCCGGTGAGCGACACGCTGGACTTCGCGATCGCGATGGCGCGCAACCTCGGCGGCGACGACTACGGCTTCGCCCAGCGCCTGTTCGATATCTCCAGCGGCGCCGACGGCGACTTCACCAACCGCGAATACGCCCGCATCGACGCGAGCGTGCGGGTCGAATAAGTCCGCGAGGGCGCACCGCGCGTCGGGGCAGTCCAGGCGGCGTGCGTCCTGTAATCAGTGCGCGCGGCATTGGCTGTACAGGTCGAGGGCCGGCTGGTACAGGCGGGTCTGCACGCCGGCCAGGCCGAGCAGGGTGCGGAACAGGTTGTCGTGGCTGTAGGCCGCGTTGGCGTGCTGGCGCACGCAGGCCATGTCCAGCCCGGTCGCGCGCCGCCAGCCGGGCGAGAACCAGGCCACCATCGGCACCTGCAACTGCTCATCGGGTGCGATCGCGTAGGGCATGCCGTGCAGGAACAGTCCGCGCTCGCCGAGCGATTCGCCATGGTCGGACACGTACAGCATGGCGGTGTCGTAGTCCCCCATCCCCGCGAGCGCGTCGATGGTCTCGCCCAGGACGTGGTCCGTGTAGAGCAGGGCGTTGTCGTAGGCGTTGACGATCTGGCCGCGCTGGCAGCGCCCCAGGTCGGAGGTGGCACAGGCCGGCCGCCAGCGCGCGAACTCCGGCGGGTAGCGCTCCGCATAGGTGGGTCCGTGGTTGCCCAGCATGTGCAGCACGACGACCTGGTCGCCATGGTGGCGGCGGGCGGCCGCGGCCAGGCCATCCACCAGGATCAGGTCATAGCAGCGGTCGCCGTCGCACAGGCCGGGGTCGCGGCGGTCGTGCCGGTCTTCCACCTCCAGTCCGTCGCACACGCCCTTGCAGCCGGACTGGTTGTCGCGCCACAGCACCCGCACGCCCGCCCGCTGCAGCACGTGCGGGACCGACTGGTGCCCGCGGATGGCCATCTCGTCGTAGTCGCGGCGGCCGTAGGGCGAGAACATGCAGGGCAGTGACACCTCCGTGCTGCTGCCGCAGGCACGCACGTCCGGATAGTTGACCACGTCGCGCCCGGCCAGAGCCGGGGTGGTCTGGCGCGCATAGCCGCCCAGGCCCCAGTCGACTGCGCGGGCTGTTTCACCCACGACCAGTACCAGCAGCCGCGGCCTGTGCGCCTCCGCGGTCGGGACGCGTGTCGCGTCTTCGCCGATCGGCAGCTGCACCCGGGCCTTGCCCGGCGGCTCCTCGCTGACGACCTTGGCCAGAGAGACGATGACATTGGCCGGCGTCACCAGGTAGCGCATCTCGCGCCGGTTGCGCACGAACGCGCTCATGGCCTGAAGCGAAACGACGACGCCCAGCGTGCCCAGCAGGCACATCGCCGACAGCAGCACGATGCGTGCGACGACCATGCGCCGCCAGTTGTGCGGAACCAGTCGGATTCGGCTGACCAGGAACAGGACGGGCATTGCCCCGGCAAGCGGCAGGGCCAGGTCCCAGCCGACCAGCTCATGCGCCTCGCGCCAGTCGGTGTTGAGCACATTGCGCACCATGTCGGCATCGATATAGATGCCGTAGTCGCCCATGTAGTGGCCGGCGACAGCCGCCACCACGATCAGGATCGTCAGCACGCCGCGCCACAGCCGTGGCCACAGCAGCAGTCCCAGCAGGATGCCATGCGCGGCGACGACCAGCGCCAGCAAGGAGAGCACCCGGCGGATGTCCAGCGGCGCCGACAGGGCGGCCTTCCAGAACGTTGCATTCCCCGCGACGGCGAAGTACACGCTGGCCCACACGATCACGGCCTCGATGCCCATCGTCAGGTGCCAGCGCGACAGCCTCGCCCACACGCGACGTCGCCAATGTCCTGTGGACGCCGCCATCGCCCGCGGACCGGTCGCTGAGAGCATTGGTGGGTGCGTGACTGGTTTCGCGGATACTCGGCCGGTGTGCATGCAGTTCGGGTTGGTTTGCTGTTCCGGGAGCGTTAAAGGCAGGGCGCGATCCCGTACGGCCGGTCCGCGATATCCAGGCGCGGACGCCTCGTCCCGGCATTTGCGAGGCAAGCGCCCCCAGGCGAGGCGCACCCTTGGCTCCAGCCCGGCTGCGCGCGCCTTATGCTGGTGGCAGTCCGGACCACGCCGGATCGGCTGCATTCGCGCGGGGCGCCATCCGGTGTCGACGGCTGCCGTGGCCGCTTGAGGACACCTCACCTGGGGAGCGAAGCGTGCGACATCTGTTCGTGGTCACGATGCTCATGCTGGCCGGTTGCGGCGCGGACGAGCGCGAGGATGCGCGGCGCAAGCCGCAGCAGGCAGGCCAGTCCTTGGATCCGGTGGAAACCGCGGCCCGGTTCGCCGCGATCCGGGGCTCAGCCGTGCTCGGGGACCAGGAGGGCGTACGCCGCCACCTCGAGGGGCTCAACGAGGATTTCCGTCGATCCATCAGGCTGGCCGATCCGGCGCGCAAGGTGGATCGCGAGGCAGCGCGGGCCGCTGTCCGGCACATCCCGGGCGTCAGATCGGTTGCATGGATCGATCGGGACAATCTGCTGGTGATCGTCTCCAGCAATGCGGCGCGCAGCTACGACACCATCGATGGCATCTGCGTCGAGCTGGAGGCCTTGGGAGACACGCTGGGGGTGGTGGTCAACCTCCAGAGTGGCGCTGCCACCAACGGCGACGAACTCGAGATCCTCAGCCGCAATTGCCAGCTTGCGCCAGGCGAGCGCGCCTTCATGCAGCGGCATCGACAGGTGGACGTGGTGGACCCCGCGATTCGTGCCGAACACAGGCGCAACAACGTGCGTCCGCCGGACGACCTGGAGCGCGTCCGCCGGGAACAGGCCGAAGCGATGCGGGTGCTGGAGGCCACGACGCCGGAGATGTAGAGGGTCGCCGGCTCGCCGGGCCATGGTGCGGCGGTGTGGAAGGCCGGCGCCGGCCGCAAGCTTGCGCCGGCGTGCTCCGGCCGGCCTGCTCCGGGCGCCGGCCCGCCGCATGGGGTCGCTGTCACGTCGCGCCCGTCGGGACACTTGTCCGCCGGGCCCGCCCCGGGGCCGCCACGCGACCATAGCCGACCCAGGGGGCGCACGTCGGCAGCACTGCGCGACGCGCCGCACCGGCTTGCGCTCGATTCCCTCCAGCCCCATTTCTGGCTAGGCTTCCTTCCCCCAGCAAGTCGTTGTCATTTCTCAATGTTGTCGTCGCTGCGTGTCGCCCTGATCCTCCTCGTCGTCGTCCTCAACACCGTAGTGCACGTGGTGCCCTTGCTCACGGTGGCTCTGCTGAAGGCCCTGTTGCCGGTGGCCGGCCTGCGGCGGGTGTTCAACGGGGTGCTCACCGGGCTGGCCGAGAGCTGGATCGCGGTCAACACCTTCCTGCTCGACCGCTTCAGCGGCGCGCGCGTGCACGTGTCCGGCGACATGGATCTGAAGGTCGATGGCCACTACCTGGTGCTGGCCAACCACCAGAGCTGGGTGGACATCCTGATCCTGCAGAAGGTGTTCAACCGGCGCATTCCGCTGATGCGCTTCTTCCTCAAGCGCGAACTGTTCTGGGTGCCGCTGCTGGGGCTGGCCTGGTGGGCGCTGGATTTCCCGTTCATGAGCCGCCACTCCAGGGCCGAGATCGCGCGCAACCCCAGGCTTGGCCGGCGCGACATGGAGGTCACGCGGCGCGCCTGCGAGAAGTTCCGCTCGATCCCGGTGGCGGTGATGAACTTCGTCGAGGGCACGCGCTTCACCCCGGAAAAGCATGCGCGCCAGGCTTCGCCGTACCGGCACCTGCTCAAGCCCAAGTCGGGCGGCGTGTCCTACGTGATGGAGGCGATGGGCGATGCATTGCACGGCATCGTCGACGTGACCATCGCCTATCCCGGTGGGCGGCGCTCGATGATCGACCTGATGGCCGGCCGCGTGCGCGAGGTGCGGGTGTCGGTGCAGCAGCGGCCGCTGCCGACCGGCATGCTGCCAGCTGCCGAGGGCGACGAGCGCGCCGCCCGCGCGCGCTTCCAGCAATGGATCAACGGGCTGTGGCGGGAGAAGGACGAGGAACTGGAGCGGCTGCTGCAGCGCTGACGGCGCAAGGCGCGCTGGACAGCCAACCGGACGTGCCGGCTAGAATCGCCCGATGAAACCATTGCTGATGTGTGCACTGCTGCTGTCGGTCGCGAGCGCGACCGCCGCCGAACCTCCCCAGGCTTCCGCCGGGGCGCCGCCGTCGATCAAGGCGCTCACGCCGGACCATGTGGCCGGGCTGCTGGCCGGCGCCGGGCTCGGGTATGCGAAGGCGGCCGAACTCAATCGCTATCCCGGCCCGCTGCACGTGCTGGAACTGGCGGACGAACTTGGACTGGACGCCGCGCAGCGGGAGGCCACGCGTGCGCTGCGGACTCGCGTGGTCGAGCAGGCCAGCGCGCTGGGCGCGGAGCTGGTCGCGGCGGAGGCCGAACTCGACGCGATGTTCCGCTCCGCGTCGGTCTCGCAGCCGGCGATGGACGAGGCGCTCGTGCGCATCGGCACGCTCCAGTCGCGGCTGCGCGGGGTGCATCTGGGCGCGCATATCGAGCAGCGCGCCCTGCTCAGCCCGGAGCAGGTGGATCGCTATGTCAGGCTGCGTGGTTACGCCGATCCGGGCGGCCACGCGCATGGCGCTGGCCACGCCCACTGAGCTTCCTGCGGTAGATCGCTGGCAGCCGGTGGAAGCGCACCGCCTGCGGCGACCCGGCCCGGGGGCGTGGCGCTGCCCATGCCCACGGGATTCCAGCCCCCCGCGACTCCAACGGGCCCCAAGCCCCGCGCAGCCGTCTTCCGGCCGATCCCGGCCGGGTCGGGGCGGAATCGGGGCAAGGGTCACGGGCTGCAGCAGGACGGGGCGTGGCCACGCCCGGAACACGGTTAAGATCGGCGCCCCTTTGCCGTGGAATGCAGCATGGAATGGCTCTCTGATCCGACCATCTGGATGGGACTGGCGACCCTGGTGATCCTCGAGATCATCCTCGGCATCGACAACCTCGTGTTCATCGCCATCCTGGCGGACAAGCTCCCGCCGCAGCAGCGCGACAAGGCCCGGATCATCGGCCTCAGCCTGGCCCTGCTGATGCGCCTGGTGCTGCTGGCCACGCTGTCGTGGATCATGAAGCTCACCGAGCCGCTGTTCGCGGTGCTGGGCCACGGCTTCTCGGGGCGTGACCTGATCCTGCTGGGTGGCGGCCTGTTCCTGCTGTTCAAGGCCACCATGGAGCTGCACGAACGTCTCGAGGGCACCTCGCACGCCAGCGCGGCGAGCAAGGTCTATTCGAGTTTCGGCGTGATCGTCACCCAGATCGTGATCCTCGATGCGGTGTTCTCGCTCGACTCGGTGATCACCGCAGTCGGCATGGTCGACAACCTCGGGGTGATGTACGCCGCGGTCACCATCGCCATGGCGGTGATGCTGCTGGCCAGCAAACCGCTGACGAACTTCGTCAACCGCCATCCGACGGTGGTGGTGCTGTGCCTGGGTTTCCTGCTGATGATCGGCTTCAGCCTGGTCGCCGAGGGCCTGGGCTTCAAGATCCCGAAGGGCTACCTGTACGCGGCGATCGTGTTCTCGATCCTGATCGAGAGCTTCAACCAGTGGTCGCGCTTCCGGCGCGAGAAGCAGGCGCAGGCGCTGCCGTTCCGCCAGCGCACCGCCGAGGCGCTGACCCGGATGCTCGGTGCGCGCACGGTGGACCAGGTCGCGGGCGCGGCCGAAGGCGAGGCGGACGCCGAGCGCCTGGCGCCGGCCGAGCACGACATGATCCGCAGTGTGCTGACCCTGGCCGAGCGGCCGGTGGAAAGCGTGATGACGGTGCGCGCCGACCTGCAGTGGATCGACCTGTCGCGCGGCAGCGGGCACGCCACCCAGCGGCTCATGTCCTCGCCGCATACGCGGCTGCTGGTGGGCGACGGCGGCCTCGACAACCTGCAGGGCGTGGTCCAGAGCCGCGACGTGCTGGCCGGGCTGCTGTCGGGCCAACCGCTGTCGCTCGCCGACCACCTGCGCGAGCCGCTGACCGTGCTCGAAGGCAGCACTGCGCTGTCGGTGCTCGAGCGCATCCGCGCCCATCCCATCCCCGTGGCGGTGGTGGTGGACGAGTACGGCAGCGTGATGGGCCTGGTGACCGCCAATGACCTGCTGGCCGCCATCGCCGGCGACCTGGCCGACACGCGCGATGCCGACTACGGCGCCGAACGTCGCCCCGACGGCGGCTGGCTGGTGGACGCCTCGATGTCGATGCCGGATCTCGAACGCGCGACCGGCATCGTGCTGCCGCGCGAATCGGGCTACGTCACCCTGTCGGGGCTGTTCCTGCATCGCCTCGGCCGCCTGCCCGCCGAAGGCGACACCATCGAGGTCGCCGGCTGGTCGATCGCGGTCGCTTCGCTCGAACGGCGGCGCGTGGGCAAGGCGCTGTTTTCCCGCGTCGCGACGGCAGCCGCGGAATAGGTGGCCCGGCCGTCGTTCGTGGCGAGGGGGCCGATGCTGGCGGTCGCCGACCCCATGCGGGCGGTCGCGCGACCGCTGGCCGATGTCACGGGACCTGCGCGCCCGACGGCGTCGCCGGCTTGCCGCCCGGCGATTCCGCCGCCATCGCCAGGGTGCGGTCGAGCAGCTGTTCGTAGATCGGCCGGCCGCCGAGCAGGCTCGCGACGAGATTGGCGAGCAGGCAGGTCGCCAGCAGCGGCATGGCCATCGTGTAGGCGCCGGTGAGTTCCAGGGTGAGCACGACCCCGACCATCGGCGCGCGCACCGAGGCGGTGAACAGGCCGCCCATGGCGGCGATGGCGAAGGCGGGCGGGCTGGCGCCCCAGTCGGGGCCGACGACGCCGGCCATCGTGCCGAACGCCAGGCCCACGCAGCCGGCCAGCGACAGCATGGGCGCGAAGATGCCACCGGGCACGCCCGAGGAATAGCTGGCGACGGTCGTGCAAAAACGCGCCACGGCGAGCAGCAGCAGGACCAGCAGGCCCGGGTGCTGCGCGGCCAGGGTGCGCACCAGGGGTTCGCCGCCGGTGACGCTGTGCGGATAGAGCACCATCAGCGCGCCGACCACCAGCCCCACGACGGCCGGATAGACATACGGCGCCCGGGACTGGGCGGTGGTGGCGAAGGCCAGCGCCCGCAGCACGGCGGCGTTGAACAGCACACCGATCGCGCCCAGCACCACGCCCAGCAGCGCGAACAGCGGCAGGGCGCGCAGGGCGGGCTCATCCACACGCATGGACAGGTCCGGGGCCACGCCGCCGATCAGCTCGGTCGCCACCGTGGCGAGCAGCGACGCGGCGACCACGCCCATGTAGGTGCGGAAGCTGAAGGGGAATTCCTTGCGCGTCTCCTCGGTCACGAACAGCACCGCGGCGACCGGCGCGTTGAACGCGCAGGCCAGTCCGGCCGCCGCGCCGGCCGCCAGCAGCCCGCTGCGCCCCGCGCTGCCCGCCCTGGACCAGTCCGAACACATGCCGGCCAGCGAGGCGCCGATATGGATGGTCGGGCCTTCGCGTCCCAGCACCAGGCCCGAGCCGATGGCGGCGATGCCACCGAAGAACTTGACCGGCAGCACCCGCGCCCAGCGCACCTGGCGCAGCCCGGCCATCGCGCCCTCCACCTCCTGGATCCCGCTGCCGCCGGCTTCGGGCGCATAGCGGCGGACCACGGCCACGACCGCGACCGTGGCCAGCATCGTGACCGCCGCCGCGCAGACCACCAGCAGCGGGCCGTCCACGACCTGGCGAAGCGCCGACGGCCAGCCCAGCGCCGAATCGATGGCGAGATGGAACACCGAACCGATCGCGCCGGTGAGGATGCCGACCACCGCGCAGAGCGCGACATGCCGCGCGGTGCCCGTGTCCCGGTCGGGGCGCGACGGTCGTGGCGGGGCATCGCTCATCGTCTGGCTCTCCACTGGCGCGCGGCATCACGGCCCGCCGGCAGAGGATCGGGGGAGGGACCGTCGCGGGCCGTGAATCAGGCGCCAGCGGTTTTCTGAAGCGCGGAACCCCCGCCGGGTCCTGGCGCGTGCGGCAAGGGGACGTGCGCGCCAGAGACCCGGCAGGGAGGCGCCCCGGCCTTGCGCGCCGATTCGGGCCCCGATCCGTGCGCCGCGACCGGTGGCCGGACGCTGGCGGCCGGCCGGCCGGCCGGGCGTCGGTCGCGGGCGATCGGGTCCGTCCAAGGCGGCAGCCAGGATCCGGATCGGACGGCACGGCGGCGCGCCTTGGGGCATGACGCGCGGAATCGGCGCACCATCGGCGGCGACCACCGCCCGGATGAGGGGGAGGGCCCGCGCGCCCTGAGCCAGGGCTCGCGCTTGCCGGAACCGGCGGCCGGGAAGGCCTACTTGCGCGTATCCAGCAGCTCGACCTCGAACACCAGCGAGGCGCCCGGCGGGATCACCCGGCCGGCGCCCTCGGCGCCGTAGCCGAGGAAGGCGGGGATATGCAGTTCGCGGGTACCGCCCACACGCATGCCGGCGACGCCCTCGTCCCAGCCGCGGATCACCCGGCCGGTGCCGAGCTTGAACACGAAGGGCTGGCCGCGGTCGCGCGAGCTGTCGAACTTGGCGCCGCGCTTGCGGGGCGCGTTCTCGTCGTAGAGCCAGCCGGTGTAATGCACGCTGACCTCGTCGCCGGCGGTCGCGGTGGCGCCTTCTCCGACCACCATGTCGATGCGCTGCAGGTCATGCACGTCGCCGCCGGTGTACGGTGGCGGCCCGCCGCAGGCGGCAAGGAGCAGGCTCAGGAACGCGGCGTGGCGGAGCGGGCGAAGGCGCATGCGGCGGGTCGGTGGCGGTCGGCCCGACAGGATAGCCGCAGGCGCGGGCGGGCAGGAACCGGCCCTGGCGCATCCTGGCCGCGGCCCGTCGGCCCGTCGGCCCGTCGGCCCGTCGGCCCGTCGGCCTGTCGGGGGGAGTTCATGCGCACGGTCGTCGTGACTCTTCGCCTCGCGGCGGACCACACCGCACAAGCTGTGTTGCCCCTGCTTGTATCCGCGTCGCGCTGGGGTGCCGGGCTCGCCTGTCGCCGGAGGCGACCGCGAGGCGGCCTCAACGCATCGTATAGGTCGCGTTGCCCAGGCCCGTGCCGATGGTCAGCACTGCCCAGCGCCGGCTGCCGGCCATGCGGTCGAGTTCGCTCAGGCCCTGGACCACGGCGTCGTTGTGCATCACCACCGCGGGGACCTGGCCATCGACGGGATCGAGCTGGGCGGCCAGCGCTTCGGGAAGGTGGAACGGGCGCTCCCAGTTGCCGGGCAGGTTCTGCGCGCCCGCCGACAGCGTGCCGTCGGGTTCGACTGTGCCGGGACAGGCGATGCCCACGAAGGGTGCCAGGCGGATGCCCAGGGTGCGCGCGAACGCGGCCAGGCCGTTGAGCATCGCCGCCATCCGCGCCACGGCTTCGCCGCGGCGGGGACGATCGTCGGCGTGCCGCCACACCAGGCTTTCGACCACCCGGCCATGGCCGCCGGCGGGATCGCGCCGGAGCCGGTGTTCGACGATCCCGCAGCGCAGCTTGGTGCCGCCCACGTCCACGGCCAGGAAAGCGTCGTAGTCGAGCGCGGGGTCGGGCAGCAGCGGCGACCAGCCCAGCAGGCCGCCTTCGTCCGGATCGTGGCGCAGGGTGAGCAGGTCGATCCCGGTCCGGGCCAGTTCCAGCAGGCGCACCGCGCGCCGCAGCGCCAGCCCGCCGGTCTCGTGCTCGGGAAAGCCGCCGCCGAGCACGATGCGCTCCACGCCGGCCCATTCGGGCTGGGCCATGAACGACTGCACCACGAAGCACAGCTGGCGCGCGTATTCCTCCACGGCCAGGTGCACGGCGTGCGAGGCATCCGGGGCGCCGCCGACCAGCACCAGGTCGATGCGCTCCTTGGGCAGGTTGCGCGACTGGCCGCGGCCGAACGGGTCGCGGCCGTGCAGGTGCTGGGTGCGCGCGGTGTCGAGCAGGGTGCGGAACGCGGTCTGGCTGGCGCGGTCGCCGAGGTAGCCGTCGCCCTCCGGGTCGGGCACCGGCAGGCTGTAATGGTCGATGCTGAGTTGGGGAAGGCGTATGGCGGCGTGGCGGCCGCGGTCGTCGGTGCTGGAATCGGCGGACATCGGTCGTGGTCTGGACGGGATCGCGACATGCTGGGGGGCGGGCGGTGAGGCCGCGGTCGAGGGGCATGCGTCGGGGCTTCGCGCTTGCGCTGGCGACGGCGATACGCCGCGCGTCCCGCCTGCTCAGGGGGACAGGGCGCGCGCCATCACGTTGTCGCGATACGAGTGGCCGCCGACCTCGAAGCCGCGTTCGGCCAGATGCGCGAAGCCGTGGCGGAGATAGAACGCCTGGGCCCGCGCATTGCCGGCGTACACGCCCAGCAGCAGGCGGGACGCGCCGGCGGCCCGGGCATGCGCGAGCGCGTGTTCGAGCAGTCGCTGGCCGGTGCCGCTGCCCTGGTAACGGGCCAGCACGTAGATGCGCTTGAGCTCGAGGTCGTGGGCCGGATCGGCCATGGGCAGGTCGGGGCTGGCGAGCACGGCATAGCCCACCGGCGCGCACCCTGGCGCCGCCTCGGCCAGCCAGAGCGCGGCGGTGGGGTCACCGAGCCAGGCCTCGTACCGGGACGGGGCATGCGCCCGGCGACAGTGCTCGATGATCCCCTGACCGTGCAGGACGCCGGCGAAGCTCTCAAGGAAAGTGGTGGCGCCCACCAGGGCGAGCGCGTCGGCATCGCCGGGAAGGGCGCGGCGGATTGCCGGTGCCGTGCCGGCCGCCGCCGCGTCCATGGCGTCGTGCCGCCCGGCGCCCATGGTGCCGTTCCCCGCGCCGTTCAGGCCCGGGTCCGCCTGGCCGGTGGGGGCGTGGCCTTGCGCGCCCAGGCCTGGTGGACCAGTTCGCGCACGAACGCGGGTTTCGCCCTGGCCAGTGCGATGCGGACGCCCACGACCTTGCTGCCCCAGTGCAGCGGCTCGATCGCCTCGGGGTACAGGGTGATCGCCAGCTCGCGCTGCGCATCGTCGACGAAGACGTGGGCGTGGCCGCCATCGGGTGGCGTGGTCACGAAGATCCGGCCGTGGACCCGGAACGAGCCGAACTTGAAGTGCGGCTGCTCGGTGGTGTCGGGCAGGGACAGGGCGTAGGTCCGCAACTCTTCCAGTCGCATGGGCTGGCTCCGGGTGGGTCGTGGGCGTCGAGGGCGCCCGGCGCGTGGATTCAGTCGGAGGGCGCCAGCCCGTGGCCGCCCACCGGGCGGGTCTCGATGTGCTGGTCGAAGCCGGCGATCAGCGGCTTGCCGCGCGCGATCGCCTCCTGCACCGAGGGCAGCGACAGCGAGGCGCGATGGCTGGTCTGGCTGTCCCAGACCTCGGTCACCCAGATCGCGTCGTCGTCGCCCGGGTCGCGGGCGACCACATAGCTCAGGCAGCCGGGCATGTCCGCCACGCCCTGGGTGAGGAGGTCGATCAGCGCATCGCGCTGCCCCGGCACCGCCCGCATCCGCCCGATCAATCCATACATCGCCTTCTCCCCTTGCAGCGCCGTGTCGGCGACGGGGGAGGATCGCAGCTGCCCGGGCGTGCGTCCGCGCCGCCCATCGGATATTCGCGCGGCTGCGTCGGCGCGTGCGCGCGGCCCGCCCGGTTCCCTGCCGCGCGGTCGGGCCGGGTCGCGCACGGCGCGGTGCCGCTGCCGGGAGTCGCGATCGCATGCTTGAATAGGCGCCCCGACCGGCGATGTCCGGCGCCAGCGGATGACGACCATCGTGCCCACGTTGTGGATTGCAGGCCTCGCTGCCGCGGCCGGACTGGGCGCCGGGGGCTGGATGCTCAAGCGCGGTCGCCGCGCGAGTCCCGCCGCATCGCCTGTCGCGGTGCCGCGGGCGCGCCTGCGCGATGCGGTCGAAGCGCCGACGCAGGGTGGGGAGGCGACCACCACGCCGGCAGCGGATCCGGTCCCGTCCGTTCCCGAGGCGGTGATGCTGCTGCGACTGTGCGCGCCGGCGTTCGCCGTGGCGCCCGGCTCGGACCGCCCGCTTTCCACCAGCGCTGCGGCGGGCATCGAATCCGCCGCCGCGGACGTGCTCGGCCGCATCGATGCGCATCCGCGCTACACGCCGCGTCGCCCGCAGTTGCTGCCGCAGCTCACCCGTGCGATCAACGACCCCGCCGCGAGCGCGCAGTCGATCGCCGCGATCCTGGCGCAGGACCCGGCCCTGGCCGGGAACCTGCTGCGCATCGCCAACAGCGCGATCTACCGGCGCCACGCCGTGCCGGTCCAGCACCTGGAACGGGCGGTGACCCTGCTGGGCAGCGACGGCCTGCGGCAGATCGTGATGGCGGCGCTGCTGCAGCCGGTCATCGCCGACGATGGCAGCGCGCTGGCGCGCAGCGCGGCGCGGCTGTGGGAACACACGCTGCTGTCCGCGCAACTCGCCGCGGAGGCCGCCCCGGACGCATCGCGCGACGAGCTGCAGGCCCTGCAACTGCTGGCCCTGCTCTACGGGCTGGGCTCGGTGGTGGTGGTCCAGGTGCTGCGCGATGTCTGCAGCCGGCGCGCGGCGGGCGATCCGGATCCAGGGCTGCTGGTGTCGCTGATCGAGGTTTGGTCGTCACGCTGCGCGCGTTCGATCTCGGCCGACTGGGGCCTGTCGACGCGCGTCCAGCGCGCCCTGGACGTCCTGGCGTGCGAGGAGGGGGCAATGCAGTCCGAACCGCTGGGTCAGCGCCTGAGCGCCGCCCGCGCGCTTGCGGCCGAGCGGATGCCGGGCGGTGAGGGCGACGCAGCTTCCGGTCCGCAGTAGCCCGCGGCTGGCCGGCGATACCTTCGGCGCGGGAGGCGGATAGCCAGCCGTCGCGGAGTCGCGACGCGCCGCTCATCGCGCCGTGCGGACAGGCTGGCGTAGGCCTGCGTCCATCGAACGCGGGTGCCGGCCGGGAGCGGGCGTCGCGCATGCGTGCAGTCGCAGCCGGCTCCGGGATTGGCGCTGGCGATCCCACGCGCTGCGGCGTTGCCGTCCGAGGAACGGGGCCGTGCGAGGCCGTCGCTGACCGCACGGCGCCACCGCGTTCACGGCTGCCGGCGGATGCTGGCGATCCGGCCGCCCGGCGCATGCCCCGGGTGCGCCGCGCGCGGCCGCGCGGCGGCCCTTGCCATGGAGACACCCATGAACGTCCTGATGATCCTCACCTCGCACGACCGGCTTGGCGACACCGGCCGCAAGACCGGCTTCTGGCTGGAAGAGCTCGCCGCGCCTTACTACGTATTCAAGGATGCCGGCGCGAACGTCGTGCTGGCCTCGCCGAAGGGCGGGCAACCCCCGCTCGATCCCGGCAGCGACGAGCCGGCCTCGCAGACCGACGACACGCGCCGCTTCAAGGCCGACGCCGAGGCGATGGCGCAACTGGCGTCGACCGGGCGGCTGGACGCGGTGCGCCAGGAGGAGTTCGACGTGTTGTTCTATCCCGGCGGCCATGGGCCGCTGTGGGACCTGGCCGAGGATCCCCGGTCGATCGCGCTGATCGAGTCGTTCGTGGCCGCCGGCAAGCCGGTGGCGCTGGTGTGTCATGCGCCGGGGGTGCTGCGACATGTCACGACGGCGGAGGGACAGCCGCTGGTGGCAGGGCGCAAGGTGACCGGCTTCACCGACAGCGAGGAAGAGGCCGTCGGCCTGACGAAGGTGGTGCCGTTCCTGGTCGAGGACGAGCTCAAGGCCAAGGGCGGGCACTATTCCAAGGGGCCGGACTGGGCGCCCCATGTGGTGGAGGACGGCCTTCTGATCACCGGCCAGAACCCGGCGTCCTCGGCGCCGGCGGCGCGCCGCCTGCTTGAGCGCGTGGCCCGCAGGTCCCCATGACGGTCTGAGCCGATGCCACCGCCCGCGCGGGCGGAGGGGCGCAT
>Ga0233377_1000293_pt1 | contig 25462 bp, 21 predicted proteins | sample ElkDunMinimDraft_6_FD_191540 | JGI IMG/M metagenome (GOLD analysis project Ga0233377, IMG submission 191540) | Fecal eukaryotic communites from dung pellets of Tule Elk in California, USA - Elk Dung E36 | ecosystem: Host-associated > Mammals > Digestive system > Large intestine > Fecal | place...
GCTCCGGCGTAAAACGGCAGCTTTTTGATCCAAAAAGGGTGCATTTTGGAAGGTTTGCTGTGTAGTATTACCAAGCAAAACGCTGCAAAAGCCCGTTTTTGGACAAAAACTATAGTTTGGAGACGGGAAAAGCAGCCAAATATTAAATAAAGGGTGCTTCGACAGGATTAAGTTGATAGTTGATAGTGGAGAGTTAAGAGTTGATAGTGGAGAGTTTGCTTCGACTGGCTCAGCATGACAGTTGATAGTGGAGAGTTTGCTTCGAAGGGATTAGTTGGACAGTGAAATCAAAGTGGGTAATTTTATACCTTATATATGAGGAGTATATTTACATCAAAAATGAACCATGAACGCACTTAATAAATGCTTGCTTTTATTCGCAACTATACAACTTCTCGGATTTACCAGTAAAGCACAAGCGCTTTCAATTTATAGCACGTGGCCAATTGAGGATAGACAGGCCTATTTTGTATCGTTATCTGATGTGCACGAATATGATTTGGAAAACCAAGTGGGGATGTTGCCCGACATTGAGGTATTGGGACAAGAAAATGCGATGGCGATCGAGTTGGTAGGCAACTACAGGGTTAAGTTTATGAGTCAAACAAAGGTAAAACAAACGGATTCGCTTTTTTATTACGACGTTATTACCAACAAAAACTTTTCCTTTTGCATAAAGGACTTAAAATCGGTGGCGATACTGGACTACTATACGGAAATGGATGTTTTTCCCTTTACCGCAGAACACTACATGTTTGGTTTTGAAATTCCATTTAGCAAATTAGATGGGATAAACACGGAAGAATCGAATGCGCTTGTTTCAATCGGGAAATTGAACCCATTTGCGCAACAACAATTACAAAAAATAGTGTGGCGTCCGAAAAGCGCAGCTGATGAAGCTCATATTTCAAACATTCCGATGGATTTAGCTATTTACAAGGAGTATGAAATTCGTCCATTCAATTTTAAAGAAGAATATGTATTCAAGAACGGCGATGCTTTATATTACCTCAAGAATTTAGTAGATCAAGACAATAATATTTTTGCGCGACACCTTTATATATATGATGTAAAGAAAAAGCAATTATTAGCTGATCGACTATTTGAGGAAACTGAAGGAATATCACTTGTTGGACTAGCTGTGGAAGGAAATCAGGAAGAATATGAAGAATTTCAATTAACAGGAAAATTGTTTAGAGAAAAAGCACCTGTAATTTTCAACTTCACGTATCACTCTTTTGGTTGTCCCACGATTGTTAGACTGGATATGAAAGAAGATGATGTCTATATTTATTGCGACAACAGGCATTGATTATTGAATCCACATTAACTTTTCGCGTTCAACTTTCATACGTAAGAATCCAAATGTTACTGATATCATATTTCCCGCGATTTCATCTACCGTACCAGCTTGTTTGGTAGAAATCAACTTCACAGTTGAGCCAACCACGATTTTGGCTTGTTGATAATCATCTTTCTCTACAACAATCTTCTTCTTCTTCGCTGGTTTCGGATTTGTGATCGCCGCCTTAATTTGATCTTTGCGCTTACTTTCTTCCGTTTTACCTTTTTCTAGCGCAATGTATGCACGAACATCTTCCAACAATGGTTTGTTTGCATCCTTTTTCTTATTTGCTGTTTGGTAACGATCGATGAACCCCTGCATCTTTTTACCGAAAATCAACCATTTATTGTTTTTATCCGTCAATTCTTGTTGCACCAACAATCGTTTTTCTAAGTGCTTTTTCTTTTCAAGGAAATAGGTGCGAACTTCATCTGCTTTTTCTTGCGCATCACGATGTTCTTGATTTAATCGGTCGAAATAGTTTTTCTCCTTCTGCAATTCATTCAAAAGACGATCCATTTTTACTTTTCGCTCATCCAAGCGAGATTTCGCCTCTTCAATTATTCGTTGAGGAATTCCATTAATTTGCGCCACTTCGAACGTAAACGAACTTCCTGGTTGACCTAAACTAAATCGATACAAAGGTTCCAATGTTTCGGTATCAAACAACATGCAACCATTAACCGCTTGAGGCAATTCATCTGCTTTCAATTTGATATTGGCGTAATGCGTCGTGATCACTGAAAAACATTCTTTTTTATACAATTCCTCAAAAAACACTTCGGCCAATGAACCACCTAAATCGGGGTCGGAACCTGTTCCAAATTCATCTAACAACAATAAAGTTCTACGATTGGTCACCTTTAAAAAATGCTTCATTCGTTTCAAGCGGTAAGAATAAGTACTCAACTCATTTTCGATGGATTGATTGTCACCAATATCAGACAATACTTGCTGAAAGAAACAAATTTTACTATTCGGATTAACAGGAATCAACAAACCAGATTGCAACATAATTTGAAGTAATCCAATCGTTTTAAGCGTGATACTTTTTCCTCCAGCATTTGGTCCGGAAATCACAAGCATTCTCGACTTTGGATGCAGCTGAATGCGTTGTGGAAATGTAGGTTTTCCGGCAGTTTTATTTGATTTATATAAAATCGGGTGATATGCATCAACAAGATCGATATTCATCTGTCGAACAATACCTGGTAAATGGCAATCCAATTGATAAGCTAACCTAGATTTCGCATTGATGAAATCCATCTCTGTCAAAACTTCTTGATACGCTTCAATTAAGGGCAGATAAACTGATATTTCAGCAGTAAGAACTTTTAAAATACGATATACTTCGTTACGTTCTTCGTCAATTTTAATTCCCAATTCATTGTTGAGTTCAACATTTATTTGCGGTTCGATATATACCAAATTCCCCGTTTTACTTGACCCAACTACGTTCCCAGAAACACTTCTTTTGTAGGAAGCAAGAACAGTTAATACCCTTCTATCATTATAAAATGTTTCTTTGGTATCCCCTAGCACGTTTTCTCGCAACAATTTCTTGATTTCGCGATCGAAGTTTTTATTGATTTCAATACGAAGCGTCTTAATTTCCGATCTGATTTCTCCCAAAAGTGGAGATGCTGAATCTTTAACCACCCAATTTCGATCAAAAACAAGATCTATTTTCTCGATGATTTCTTTTGTGTAGGTAACATTCGTATATAATTCGTGCAAAATAGGATAATCAACTTCACGTTTATCAAAGAAATAAAGTAACTGGTTACACAAATCTGAAGCGCGACTAATTTTTTTAAATCCATCTTGGGATAGCACCGCATTTTTAATTGGCAATAAATGTAGTTCTTCCTTTAGTTCTTCAAACTCAAGGTTCGGAAAGGTTTCACCCACACGTTTAATTCGCAGTAATTCATCTGACTTTAGCAATTCTTTTTCTACCAATGAAAAGTCATTACTTGGAACCAATTCTCTAATACGATTTTGAGCTGTTTCTCCCACAGCATATTGCTCCAACCATCCTTTAACGGTTGGGAATTCAAGATCTATTAATGTTTGCGAATCAAATGGTGTAATCATTTTACAAAGTTAAAAACCTATATACATATAAATACGCCAATGAGAAAATAAATACGACAATCTTAAATCGCTCATAACCAAATAAAAACATACTTAACTACCAAAGAAACATGATAAACGATTGAAAAACAAACAATTAAACAGCTCGCTTAATACTAACGGAACTTTAGTTAAATTTTATTTAATTTTTATGATTTGTCGATTCTATTTTTTCCTATGTTTACATAATAATAAAACCAAAAAAAATCAGATTATGAAAAAAATCGTTTTACTAGCAGCTGTTTTAATGGCGGGCTATACAGTTAAAGCTCAAGGATTTTACATGGACGCAAGCGTTGGTTATGGATTTGGAGCTCCAAGCACAAATTTCGGTGTAAAGACTTATGAAGATTTTGCAAATCCATTAAATAATACAACTGAGAACATCTATGGAACTTTAGGAAATGGAATCAACGTTGCCTTGACACCAGGTTATTTCTTTAATGACCATATTGGGGTTGAATTAGGTTTACAAGGATTTTTTGGAATGAAGTCACGCGTGTCAGATGCAACAAGTGACAATGAACTAATTTATAGTTTTACAGATGCAAAAACAACTCAGTTTAGAGTAATTCCATCATTGGTTATTTCTACAGGTAATTCTAAAAAATTAAGCGCTTATGCTAAATTAGGAATTGTTATGCCAATCGTAGGTGCAACTTATGGTTCACAAGAGAGTTCAGAATTTAGCGCAGCTTTAGCTGCAGTTTCTGGTGGACAAGTTACACATATTAAAAGAGAAATCGAAACTGTTACAAAAGGAAATTTTACAGTTGGTTTTAGAGGTGCTGTAGGAGTTAATTTCAATGTAAGTGACAAAATTGCAATCTTTGCAGAAGTTCACCATACAAGCTTGACTATCAAACCTAAAACTAGACAAGTTGAATCATATGTAGTAAATGGAACAGATATTGTTGAATCTGCTTACGTTGTGAATAACATTAATGTATCTGCAATCCAATTGGGTAATGCAACTGGAACATTACCAGAATCAAGTGTACATACTGAATATGTAGATAATTTGTCATCTACTTCAAACGTGGATGGAAACGCAGGATTCAACGCTGACAAAGCGACTCAAGCTTTGCCATCAAAAACAAACTTTAACCAATTAGGATTAAACATCGGAGTTAAATTTAACTTCTAATTTAATCGATTCAATACTCAAAGCCTATCAAGAAATTGATGGGCTTTTTTATTAGGTAAACTTTTTTATCAGCTACCATTCCTCAATTAAGATAAATACCTTATCTTTGCATCCAATTAATTAATTATTAACCGGGGTTTCGGACTCCAAATAATAAACAAATCGTTATGGCAACTCGTATTAGATTGCAAAGACACGGTAAGAAAGGGAAAGCTTTCTACCACATCGTAGCTGCAGACAGCAGAGCAAAAAGAGATGGTAAATTCATCGAAAAATTAGGAACTTATAATCCTAACACAAACCCAGCAACAATCGATATCAATTTTGATCGTACGTTACATTGGGTACAAGTTGGTGCTGAGTTAACAGACACAGCTCGTGCTATCCTTTCTTACAAAGGAGTTCTTTACAAGAACCACTTAATTAAAGGTATCGCGAAAGGTGCTTTGAACGAAGCGCAAGTTGAAGAAAAATTCGACAAATGGTTAGCTGACAAAGATGCGAAAATCACAGGTAAAACTGACGGTTTAGCAAAAGCGAAAGCTGACAAAAAAGATGCAGCATTGAAAGCGGAAGCAGCTGTAAACGAAGCAAAAGCAAAAGCAATCGAAGCAAAAAACACTCCAGCTGTTGAAGAAGTAGCTGAAGAGGCTGCTGAAGAAGTTGCAACTGAAGAAACTGAAACTGAAGCTACGGCTGAAGGAACAGAAGAAACTTCTGCTGAGTAATTTAAAATTCATATTTTAATGAATATAGCTGATTGCTTTCATTTAGGATATGTGGCGAAACTTCACGGATTTAAAGGTGAAGTTTCGCTATTTTTAGACGTAACGAATCCAGAGGATTACGTCTCATTAGATGCCCTATTTATCGAGTTAAATGGTCAATTAACTCCATTCTTTTTAGAATCATTCAAACTTAAAAACAAAGGTTTTGCTGCTGCCAAATTCGAAGGAATTACAACAGAAAATGATGCCCGTTTGCTTTTAAGAAAAAATATTTATTTGCCCGCATCAATTTTACCTGAATTGAAAGGCACCAACTTCTACGATCACGAAATCGTTGAGTTTGATGTTAAAGATTCTGTTCACGGATTAATTGGAAAGGTTGTGCAAGTAATTGATTTATCTGCAAATCCATTGCTTCAAATAGATAAAGATGGAATTGAAATTCTTGTGCCGCTTCGAGATGGAGTAGTATTAGATGTTGACCGTAAAACAAAAACTTTGACGATAGAAACTCCTCCAGGTTTGGTTGAACTCTATTTAGGTTAATAAGCCTTGGGCAAATTCCAATTCAAATATTTTAGCATACAACAAGATCATTCTACTCTAAAAGTCGGAACTGATTCTATGATTTTAGGCGCATGCATTCCAGCATCTAACTATCGTAACATTCTTGATGTAGGTACTGGAACAGGTGTCTTGGCTTTAATGGCAAAACAACAAAATCCGCAAGCAAAAATTACGGCAATTGACATTGATGAACAATCTGAAGTTGACTGTCGCGTAAATTTTCAAGCCAGTCAATGGAATACTGATTTATCATACATCAACAAAAGTATTTTTGACTATTCGCCAGATTCACTTTTTGATTGCATCATCTCAAATCCACCTTATTATGAAGATGGATTGTTATCTTCTAAAAGTGAAATTAACGCCACTAAACACACCAAGGATTTCGATCTGAAATTGTTTTTCAATGTGTGCTCTAATTTACTGACATCTTCAGGTGAGATGTGGACAATCCTACCGAGTGAAAACATGTTGAAATGGATTGATCATACAACTTCAATTGGTTTATTCCCTAAAACAATCATTTCGGTATACGGAAAGCCAACCCAATTGAAACGCGTTATTCTCAATCTTTCAAAAACGAAAAATGTTACGAAAACATTTGATTTAACAATTCGATCAAACTCCAACGATTACACAGATCAATACAAAGAATTAACAAAAGAATTTCATTCAAAAACGCTATAAAAAAAAGGGATGCAAATTTCTTTACACCCCAACAGTTCAGTAGTTATAAATACACTGCCTATACAGCAACATTGTGTTCTCTCAATGCATCATTCAAAGATGTTTTTAAATCCGTTGATTCTTTTCTTTTACCGATAATCAAAGCACATGGAACTTGAAACTCTCCTGCTGGAAACTTCTTCGTATAGGATCCTGGAATAACAACACTTCTTTCTGGAACGTACCCTTTGATTTCAACTGGCTCCTCACCTGTTACATCAATAATTTTTGTTGATTTTGTCAAAACTACATTTGCTCCTAGAACAGCTTCCTTTCCAACACGAACTCCTTCCACAACTATACAACGAGAACCAATGAATGCATTGTCCTCAATAATTACTGGTGCTGCTTGTAAAGGTTCTAATACTCCTCCAATTCCAACGCCACCACTTAAGTGTACATTTTTACCAATTTGAGCACATGACCCCACTGTTGCCCAAGTATCCACCATTGTACCAGAGTCAACATAAGCTCCAATATTTACGTAAGAAGGCATCATGATAACTCCCGGAGCAACATAAGCACCATAACGAGCTACTGCGTGAGGAACAACACGAACTCCTAATTCAGCATAGTTTTTCTTTAATGCCATTTTATCGTGAAATTCGAATGGTCCAACCTCGATTGTTTCCATTTTACGAATTGGAAAATATAAAACAACAGCTTTTTTCACCCACTCATTCACTTGCCATTCACCGTTATCTAAAGGCTCTGCAACACGCAACAATCCTTTATCGATATCTTCAATTACTTGGTTAATTGCATCAACCGTTTCCTTATTATTCAAAAGTTCACGATTGTCCCAAGCTGCTTCTATAATTGATCTCATCCTAATTTATTTTGTATTCAAAGTTACCAAAAATGCTGGTTTCACTCCCCTTCAGGAATAACAAAAACTTTAAAACGCAATTTTTCTTCACCTTTTTTTGTGTTGGTCTGAAGTAATATCATGCGATCTTGAAGATAAGTCTTCCCTTGCGAATCAAAGGTCATCTTTAATTTAGCACTTTCATTGGGTAAAATAGGCTTATTTGGCAAATCAATTTTCGTACAGGGACAAGCTACTTTATACTCATTGATCAACAAGGGAGCGTCTCCAATATTTTTAATTTCAAATATGTGAGAAAGTTGTTGACCTTCTTTTACGTCTTCAAACTTATGCGTAGGTTTTTCAGCATAAAACTTAGCTTGCTGAGCGAACGACATACCACTCAAGAGAATCACGACTAGAATATTAAATAAACGAATCATAGCACTATTTTTAAATTTTATAGACAAGGTACAACTATTTTGACAACTTCAGCAAATCTGATACCAAAGCCCTTTTACAAAGCAACCATTCGAGTTAATAACCGTAGATATAGTAGAATTATCATCAATTTAAATTATAATGAAAAAACATTTCTTATTTCAAATCGCTATTGCTATCATTGTCAATCTCTTCGCAATGCAACATACGTACTCACAAGTCAAAAAAAGAGTCTTATTTATTGGAAACAGTTATGTCGCTACAAATAATCTCCCAAACATGTTGGCTTCGATTGCTCTTTCAACTGGTGATACGATTATTCATGATGGAAATACTCCTGGAGGACAAACATTTATGGGGCATTTCAATAATGCAACTTCAAAATCTAAAATCGCACAGGGAAATTGGGATTATGTTGTATTGCAAGAGCAAAGTCAGTATCCATCATTTCCAATTAATCAAGTAAACAATTCTGTGTTCCCATACGCTAAAAAGTTGGATAGTTTAATTCATGATGCAAATCCTTGCGCTAAAACGATGTTTTACATGACATGGGGAAGAAAAAATGGAGACGATCAAAACTGTCCTTATTTTTCACAAGTTTGTACTTACGAGGGAATGGATGATTTGCTACGTGAGCGCTATATGATGATGGCAGAACAAAACAATGCAATGACGTCTCCGATTGGTCCAATTTGGCGTTACATTCGCACAAATCATCCAGAAATTGAATTATATACTGGAGATGGAAGTCACCCTTCAATTGCTGGAACATACGCGGCTGCTTGCGGATTTTATGCAAGTATTTTAAGAAAAGACCCAACGTTAATTACCGCTAATAGTGGATTATCACAAGATGTAGCAGCAAAAATTAGAAACGCAGCAAAAGTTGTGGTTATAGATTCTCTTTCAACTTGGAAGATTAATGCTTATGATCCAACAGCGGATTTTACTTTTTCATCAATTGACAATACAACAACATTTACAAATCAATCAACAAATGCTACTAGTTATTCATGGGATTTTGGAGATTGGACAAGTTCAACTGAAGCAAATCCTACGCACGTTTATTCAGCTATTGGAAGTTACGAAGTAATTTTAACTGCAACAACTTGTAACGAATCAATTACCACTGCTCAAACAGTTAATATTTCGTCATTATCAGTTGACAAAGCACAATCTATAAATGCTATTGCTATTTTTCCTAATCCAGCAACTGAAAGCATTTCTATAAATGGAAATTACACAACAGCTCAAGTTATCGATGCAACGGGCCGAGTGCTTTTGACATCCGATTACTCCACGATATTAAACCTTAACAATCTCGATGCTGGAAGTTACTACATCATTTTTGAGCATGAAGGATTTTCTTCAACTAAGCAATTGATTAAAAATTAACACTACAACTTATAATAACTAGAAGTCCCACTTAAAAATTAAGTGGGACTTTTTTTTTGATTAAAAAATCAATGCTAGTCAAATGAGATCTTCGCAATCTATCATCTATTCCATCCGGCAATTTCGTCAAGAAATACAATTTAAAGCTTTCAAGATTCTTCAAAAGAATTACTCTAGTTTGTCAGTCTTATTCGAATGAAACAGGTGTAGAAATATAGAAGCCATTTCATAAATAGATAAAAAAAATCCCGCTTGCATAACAAACGGGATTTTACTAATTATATATTCTTATTAGTTCGCTGGGGCTCCTGCAGTATTAACAGGACTAGCTACCTCAGGTTTCGCACCTACACTTCCTTTAATTTGAAGAACTTTCGTTGGCTCATTCTCAGCATTTGAAGTAATTGTAATTGACTTATTAATAATACCTGGTCTCTTTGTATCGTATTTTACAGTGATTGAAGAACTTGCATTTGGTAAAATTGGTTCTTTTGGCCACTCTGGAATTGTACAACCACAAGATGCTGAAGCATTTGAAATAATCAAAGGACTTTTCCCTGTGTTTTTGAATTCAAATTTAACAGTTCCGTCTGCACCGTATCGTAAATCACCATAATCATGCGTATCTTTCTTGAACTCAATTTTAGCTCCATTTTGAGCGATTGAAGTTCCTACAGTAAATAAAGCTATAAAAGCTAAAGCGATTGAAAATAATGCTTTTTTCATAATAATAAATTGTTATAGAATTTGATGTTTAATAATGCTAAAATCAATAATTGTACCAAAAATTAATTTCCTGAGGAAGCACTTTCAGGCTTCGCTCCTACATTTCCTTTGATACGAATAATCTTTGTTGGATCATTAACTGCATTTGAAGTAATGGTAACACTTTTATTGATAACACCAGATCTTTTAGTGTCGTATTTCACAGTAATCACACTAGTTTTACCAGGTAAAATTGGCTCTTGCGGCCATTCTGGAACCGTACATCCACAAGATCCTTTAGCACTAGAAATAATTAATGGAGCGTTACCCGTATTTTTGAATTCAAATTTACAAGTACCATCAGCACCGTATTTCACATCACCATAATCGTGCGTGTCCTTCTTAAACTCAATTGCTGGACCACTTCCCCCAACTTCTTGTGCAGAAGCTGAATTAGAAGAAAACAATGTCACAGCTGACATCAATGTTGCGAATAATAATTTTTTCATTTTAATTAGTTTTACCTTAGTTTATTAATTCAAATATAGAACCAAAATACAATTTCAATTGGTATTTAACACACATTTAACAAGAATTTCCACCTTAAACTATGGAAATCATTGAGTAAAGTGTGGTAATAACTCAATATCTTAACTTTTCGATGGCTTCTATCACTAATCATTAAAACAAAAAATCCTCACCGTTGAAGGATGAGGATTATATTGAATTTGATATTTATCCGATTCTACGAATATCTGCACCGATGTTATTCAATCGGTATTCGATATTTTGATATCCTCTGTCAATTTGTTCAATGTTATGGATTACACTCTTACCTTCTGCAGATAACGCAGCAATTAATAATGAAACCCCCGCTCTAATATCAGGAGATGTCATGGAAATTCCTTTTAAGGAATGCTTTCTATCCAAACCGATCACGGTTGCTCTATGTGGATCACACAAAATAATCTGCGCCCCCATGTCAATCAATTTATCAACAAAGAACAAACGCGATTCAAACATTTTTTGATGAACCAGGCACGAGCCTTTCGCTTGTGTTGCAACCACTAAGATGATTGAAAGCAAATCGGGAGTAAACCCAGGCCAAGGAGCATCTGCAATAGTTAAAATAGATCCATCGATGAACGTATCAATTTCATACGACTCTTGTGCAGGAATGAAGATATCATCTCCACGACGTTCCAATTTAATTCCCAATCTTCTGAAAACATTTGGAATAATTCCAAGATTTTCCCAGCTAACATCCTTGATTGTAATCTCAGATTTTGTCATTGCAGCTAACCCAATGAAAGAACCTATTTCAATCATATCTGGTAAAATTCGGTGAAAGCATCCACCCAATTCTTTTACCCCCTCAATGTGCAACATGTTTGAAGAAATACCAGAGATTTTAGCTCCCATAGCGTTTAACATCTTACACAACTGTTGTAAATATGGTTCACATGCAGCATTGTAGATTGTCGTTTTTCCTTCTGCAAGTACCGCAGCCATTACAACATTTGCTGTACCTGTTACAGAAGCTTCATCTAAATGAATGTATGTTCCCTTTAATTTCTTTGCTTCAACAGAATAAAAATGTTCACCAGCATCGTAATTAAACTTAGCACCCAAAGCAGCAAAACCTTCGAAGTGTGTATCCAATCGACGGCGACCAATTTTATCTCCACCTGGTTTCGGAATAAATCCTTGACCGAATCGAGCCAAAAGTGGACCAACAATCATAATTGAACCTCTTAAAGATGCGGCTCTTGTCTTAAAATCTTCCGATTTTAAATATTCTAAATCAATGTCTTTTGCTTGAAAAATAAACGTTCCAGTTTCAACCTTTTCCACCTTTACTCCCATTGCTTGTAATAAATTAATTAATTTATTGACATCAACTATATCTGGAATATTAGAGATCGTAACCTTTTCAGCTGTTAAAAGTGGCGCACAAAGAACTTGTAACGCTTCATTTTTTGCCCCCTGAGGAATTAACTCACCTTTTAGTGGTTTACCTCCATAGATTTCAAAAGAAGCCATAATGTAATTGTTTAATTAGATTTCTTGAATTTGCGATTTTGATTGTTATTCATCTTTTTCTTGCCACCATTGAATTTACCTGTATTGCTACGATTTTTAGCATTGGCACTTCCAATTTGACGTAGCAATGAATTTGTACTTACCAATTCATCTGGATTATCCAATGCCAACTCGCCTTTTGAAAGTTCTTTTAACTGATTGGCAATAACGTGATTTTCTACAGCTCCATTGTTATGCGCAAGATATTGGTACTTCATGAAATTTGCCATTGCTCCTTTCAAGTACTCCTTTTCATCAGCGTCCGCAACAGCTTTAGCCGATTCTAAGATTTTCTGTGTGTATTGGCCGTAGTGTCCATATCGAATTTTTCCTTTCGGATATTCCATAATTGCTGGACGTTCCATTAGAACTTCAGCCGTAGGGATTTCATACGGTGAATCTACTTCTAATTTAAAATCAGACATGACGAATAAATGCGTCCACAATTTATGACGATAATCATCTACATCGCGTAAATGTGGATTTAGCTGCCCCATCACTTCAATGATCGCTTGAGCTGCTCGATTGCGCTCATCTTTGCTTTCAATTTCCATCGCATGAGAAATCATGTTTTGAACGTTTCTACCATATTCTGGTAAAAGAAGTGGGCCTCTTGTTGTATTGTATTCCATTTTTAAGAAATTATGGAGAAAAGTATCTCCACTGTAAAATTAATAAATCCTACAACATAGACGTTGAAGGATTTAAATAGTTATTAGAAATAATTTGTTAACTATTTCAAGCGACTTATCAAGCCTTCGTTGTATCTATCTTTTGCTTCATCAATAAAACCATAGTGTTCACCATCAACAACTAGCTTCCCTTTCGTAACGTGTCCCAACAAAGTTGATGGAACATCTATTGTAGCTAAAAACTCAATGAATCGATCTTCATCCTCCTCGTTAACCGTCACAATAGCGCGACCTTGAGCTTCTCCGAAAAGAAATGCATCCAAACGCACTTCGCCATCAGCCTCGATATCAAATCCTAAACCTTTCGGCATTGACATTTCGATTAAAGTAGCAAATACACCACCTCTGGCAACATTATGAGCCGCAGTAATCATTTTGTTTTCAATCAAAGTCTTCAAAACTTCTTGCAATGCAAGTTCTTTATTAAGATCAAATGAAGCTGCAGGCGTATTTTCAACTCCATGAATTGCTTCTAAGTAAATGGAAGAATTAACTTCATCTTTCGACTCACCAAACAAGAAAATCAAATCGCCTTTTTGCTTAAATTCTAACGAAAGATTACTATCTGATACAATCTTTGTTCCAACGATTGCTATATCATTAATCAATGAAAGGTCTTGAGACTTCCCAATAGATAAATCAACGGCTAAGCCAAGAGATTCTGTCACATTAACAAAGCCTCCAATTACAGAAGTAATATCTTTTTGCAAGACAGTTTCACTCGTTGCTACACCCTTATTTGCAATCACAGCCAAAGGGTCCATTCCTGCACATAAAAGACTTCTAGTTGCATCTAGAAGAGCAATTGAACTAGCAGATTCAACATTAGCATGCAATGATAAACTATGATCAACTATTCCAAAAGCCATTGCCGATTTACCATCATAATTAACAGTAGCAACATTTGATGCCTTCTGAGCGATTTCTCCTTTACATTGTTCATGTAAAAAGCGATTTGAAACCACTTCTGGTTGTTTTAAAATGGTATAAGACACCTCTTTCAAATCTTCTGGCTCCTCAAGTTCATCAATGGAAAACTTAACTGATTTATCGTTAGTAGAAGTAGCACTGATTGATTTGGAATTTATTTTACCATGCGAGCTCAACAATTGTGTAAATTGAAGCTCACTTGCAAATGGATTTCTTCCTAACGCAGTTTTAAGCGCATTAAACATGTCAATACTTACTCCTTGATCAATTGCCTGATCAATTGTTACCTCTTCTCTTTTTGAACCTTTCATAATTTATATTAGCTACACAAAAATAGATAAATAATCTACACAAAGGAGTAAGAAATTTATAATTCAAAATTATCATACGCATGGCTTCTCACGTCTGAAATTAATCCTTTAAAATCGAATAAAATACCATTTATCCATTTTCAGAAGTTCAATAAAAAAACATCCTTATTTTTGTTTTATGCAAACAAGTAGAAAATTATATTGGGGAGCTCAATTGCTCGGTTGGACAGGTTACTCTTCCCTGATTTATTTTGCTGCATATGTCAACAAACCTGAGGACATCACTTACAAATTGATTGTCCAGCTATTCTTAATGATATTCTTTTGCTTAAGCTTTACCCATCTCATGCGTTGGTTTATGCTTAAGCGAAATTGGTTAAACAAGAAATTGGTAGGATTAATTCCTCGCCTCATTATTATTTCCATTTCCTGTGGAATTCTAATTGAATATAGCTTAAGACTAAGTGAATCGCTGTTGAATTTGAATGATCAAGAAAACTTAAATATCGGTCAAATCATAATCAATATTTTTGCACTGACACTTTTGATTATTTGCTGGAACGGTATCTATTTTACTTTTCACTTCTTCCAAAAATCAAGGCAACAAGAGATCGATAATTTATCGCTTGAAGCGTCAAAAAATGAAATTGAATTAAAGAATCTACGCTCACAATTAAATCCGCATTTTTTATTCAACTCACTTAATTCAATTCGAGCTTTAATTGACATTCAGCCTTCAAGTGCCAAACATGCTGTAACGACACTTTCAAATCTCCTACGGAAATCACTGATTTCAGGAAAAGAAAACTTAATTACTTTAGAGGAAGAAATTGAAATCGTACACAATTATTTGGAACTAGAAAAAATTCGCTTTGAAGAACGTTTGCAAGTGGAATGGGAACTTGACGAAACACTAAACAATTTTCACATCCCTCCTTTTTCGATTCAATTATTAACGGAAAACGCCGTAAAACATGGCATATCAAGAGAAATTAATGGCGGCACTATTTTGATTAGAACTCGAAAAGATGAAACCAACATTTACATTATAGTTGAAAACCCTGGTCAACTAGGAGATTCTCCTGATACTGGGATTGGAATAAGTAACAACAAAAGAAGATTGGCAATTCAATACAAAGAAAAAGCAGATTTTTCATTGGTACAAGTAGGTGATAAAGTAGTGGCAACAATAAAATTTGAATATGAAGACAATTAAGACAATCATAATTGATGATGAGCGTTTGGCTCGTGAAGAGTTGAAATCAATGCTTAAATCACATGTCCAAATTGAAATTATTGAGGAGGCGAAAAATGGAAAGGAAGGTGTTACTTTAATTAATGAATTACAACCAGACCTAATCTTTTTGGATGTCAACATGCCCGGATTATCAGGGTTTGAGCTGCTAAAACAATTAGACGTCATTCCATTAGTTGTTTTTATTACGGCATATGACGAATATGCCATTAAAGCTTTTGAAGTTGATGCAATTGATTACATATTAAAACCAATCGACCCTGTAAGATTAACAGATGCAATTAAAAAAATTGAGCTAAAATTCAACGAGGACAATCTTCCACTTGATTTAGAAGAAAATCCAATTGTTCCTAAACGAATTTTAACCAATGAAGATTCCATTTTTATCAAAGATGGGGAAAAATGCTGGTTCGTCGAGGTATCGAAAATCCGTATGCTTGAATCTGAAGGCAATTATGTAAAAGTTTATTTCGACCAATTTAAACCTTTAATTTTACGTTCACTTGGGAGCTTTGATGAGCGCTTGAGTCCAGATACCTTCTTTCGCGCAAACCGTAAGTTCATCATTAACATAAAATGGATTGAGAAGATTGAAAATTGGTTTAACGGTGGATTAATCGTTGAATTAAAAACGGGTGAAAAAGTTGAAATTTCTCGTCGACAAGCAATCCGCTTTCGAGAAATGTGGAGCTTATAAAAGTAAAATTCCTATTTTCGTGGTGTACGAACCAAATAAACGGACACCACAACTATGAAATACTTATTCCTTCTTTTTGTCATTTTTTCTGCAGTTTCTTTAGCGCAAACGAACGCAATTCCGCTTCAACCTCGAGATAATTTTAGTACAATTATTGAGGAACAAGATTGGAGGGTTGGTTTGGTAAATTATCAATCAACGAAAGAAATACAGCGTTTTAAAAAACTAGAGTTAGGGGTACAAGTTCCAATTTCTATTAATGAACGTATTCAACAATTCTTATTCGGAAGAAAAAACGACCCCAACAGTATAAATCCATTCGTAGAATGGGATGTAGATTTAGAAGCTCATTTTATTCATCAAGAGACGAATAGCTTTTACCACGTCGATGGTTTTTTCTATCGCGAATACGAAGTAAATGAGAAAACAGATGATTGGGATGACTTAAATACCAAGTATAACTTTAGAATTCGTTTTGCACCACCAAAAAATGGAAATTGGTCAGGAAAAATCGTTTGCAAAATTAAGGGAATTGAAGTTTTTGTATCAGAAGATTTCAACTTTAATGTGCTAGAAAGTGGTGATCCTGGTTATGTTAGTGTCCACCCGAATAAAAAGAATTTAATGCGTGGAGGAGAAATCATCTATCCTGTTGGACACAATTTTGCCGGACCAAACGAGCATAATATTGAATGGGGAGGCTCTGGAGCTGACAATTATTTAGGTAAAAAACTTTATTCCAACACCAATTCAACCAAGGCAACAAATACGAGAGAATGGGCTTCACACTTGGAGAAGATGGAAACTTACTTCAAAGAAGGTGGTAAATTTGTTCGATCAATCGAATCGCCTTGGGCAACCTTAATCGAATATGAGAAACGAGGAAACTATTTCGACCGGTTACATTATGCTTGGCAACAAGATAAATTGATGGATTTATATGATCAATATGATGCAATGGTCTCTTTCAACCTGCTAATGCATACTTCTTTATCAGTTACTGACGGTTATTACATGTTTCAATGGGATTGGGAAAAATGGGAAATTTGGGGTAAAGACACAGTTTACCATGCTGATGGTGACATGCCGGTGTATTGCTACAATCCTAATCCGAAGCAAAAAGGAGGTAAAATGCCTCACGAAACTTTTTTAGACGAGGAGGATTTAAAGTTTCATGAACAACGTACGCGTTATTATATTTCTCGTTACGGCTATTCAACCAAAATTTTTGAATTTGAACTTTTAAGCGAGCCATTTAATATTAATACAAATGCACTAACAGGCAGCCATCCATACACAGAAAACAATACGCCTCAACAACAAGAATTATTTACTGCTATCGAAAACTACCACAATCGAATAAGTACCTTCATAAAAGAAAACATGCAGCATACGAACCACTTAATTGGAGTAGATTATGCGATGGGATCATGGAATCCTTACGAAGAAGAGGTTAAGATGGATAAAAGTTACTTGTTGCCAAATGTAGATTTAATTGGTTTGAACTTTTATTCGAAGGAGCTGAATAAGTACCTGATTTCAAAAAAAGGTGACAATAACGGCTTTGATCTTAATGAAAACTCAAAAGCCAAAGCCATTAACGACCTCCATCGCTGGGCGAATAAACCAGTCATTCTATCAGAATTTGGTGATGGTGATAACTCTCAACATTGTTCCGAATTTAAAATGTTACCTGTAGATGCAATTTCTGCCGGATTTCTAGGCGCATGTGGACATTTACTTTGGGATGGACGAGTATGGAGCGAACGATCTTTGTGGAATACCACAATTCAAGTAGAAAAATTGATGAATAGCAAAGAGTTAATTTCAACACTTAGTATGGATAATGGCGAATGGATTCAGGGACGTCAGCAAGCTCGAATTTCAAACAAAAAAGGCGAAAACAACATCCTTGAAATCCAATACTATTTATCGAAAAATCAGAACCAATCAGTAGGATACATTCGAAATCGAAGCTACAATGTTTACACCAACCGCATTGAAGAAAACCCTGGATGTCATTTAAATGTACCGGCGGGAACTTCAAGTGCACAACTCACAGATATCAATTGGAATGATCCAGCTAAGAAAAATCGTCTGCGCGTTGAAGGCATTAAGAAAAAAGTAAATTACTTGATTGAATGGTTCAATCCCCAAACAAATCAATTAATTCAATCTGAATGTATGAAATCTGGTCGAAAGGATTTGACTTTAAAATTTCCTACGTTGAATGTCACAACAAAAGGTCAAGAACTTCCGGTAGTTTATTTTATTATCAAGCAAACCGAATGTTCAAAATAAGAAACAATTATTTGGATTGCTTTGGTAGCACAAAATATTTCTGTTCTAAACGATTATAATCCTCAATAAAGTAATCTTTCAGGATTGAGGAATAATAGTTGTAAGCCTTGTGTTGCAATGAAAAGTTTGTTTTCTTATAAAGGTTTTTATTTTCAAATACGCCATTTTCATCGCGTTTATTAATCTTCATAAGCGAATCGTTGTTTAGAATTGTGGGATCTTTCAATTCCAAAGGATATTCAGTCGCTGAAATTTTTATCAAATTTCCCGTGTGGATGTAATTGATATCATCATGAAAAGTTGGCATCTTAATTTCTCCGAGTTCTTTTAACAATTGTGCTTCAATGTTTTTAGACATATTTTTTGCCATATCCTTGATTCGATCCTTGAACAGTAGCATGGCACCTTCAGCAGCAAATCCTGGGATAGAAAAATCGCTTCTATTCATCATCACTTGCGCTAAATTTTGTTGCCAAAACGTACTATCATTGTAACTAACGGGTAATTTTGTTACAAAATCGCTTGGATTGTGAACAATATAACTCATTTCAGAATCACAAAATTTCTTTGAATATTCCTTTGCAAAAGATGCGTTACCAACCATTGGATTGGCGAAAGCGTAAACTTTGAATACATTGGATTTACTCAATTCATTAGCTGGTAAATAAGCCAAATAAGCTCGAACAATTTGCGCTAAAGCACCACCTTGGGAATGACCGGTGATATAGAAATCATAAATTCCTTCTTGATTCATTTTACGAATTTGATCCAATAAGTCGTCTTTAAAAAAATACATTGCAAGGGTGTAACCTGCATGTACATGACTTTCTTCTTTCTCCCCTACTTGATAATTAAATTCTTTACCATTGATTGAAATTTTATCTTTTACAGGAATCATGGAAGCATATAAGTTCTCCAACCAACTACTTTGTTTGGCAGTAGAACCTCGAAAATTGATTACACCAATTGATCCTTTTTTATAAATCTGGAATTTATTATCCATTCCGTAAGCTGGTGATGTATACACTTTTTGATATCCTTTGGGAAGAATATCCGTATCCTCTCCATACAAATCCAAATAGCCGAAACTATTACAAATTTGAATTAAATCACGTGCTTCGTGTGGAGCAAACCCACCTTTGATTTGTGCTTGTGTTCCACCTACAAGAAAAGCGAATACTATTAAAATACGAATCGATAACTTCATGTGATTCACTCAACAAAAAAAGAGCCAAGTTTTTATTATTCAAGTGAATCCACAAAAAAAGGAAGTAATGAATTTAATCACAACTTCCTCTTAATTTAATGTATTACGTTTTTTATGCGCTAAAATCTTGCTGTTTTTTGCGTTCAACTTTAGGTGGAATCAATTTGTAGATAACTGGCGTCACAACGCGCGACAGTAAAGTAGACGAAATCAATCCTCCAATCATTACGATAGCCAAGGGAGAAATCATAGGGTTACTCGACCACGCGATCGGTAACAATCCTCCGATTGCAGTTAGAGACGTGAGAATAATTGGTAAAAATCGTAATTCACCTGCAGTTTCAATCGCTTGATTTAGCTCCATCCCCTCTTCACGCAATTGATTGGTGAAATCAACTAGTAAAATGGTGTTTTTAACCTCAATTCCAGCTAAAGCAACAATCCCAATAATTGCCACAAATGAAAGCGGATTACCTGTTGCCCACAAAGCTAAAACAGCACCAACAATTCCAAGAGGAATTACAGATAAAACAATCAGTGTACTTTTAAACGTTTTAAATGCAAGCACCAAAACAGCAATAAACAAACACGAGGTAATTAGGATAACAGTTCCAAATCCACCAAATGCTTCTTTTCGACTTTCAACCTCTCCTCCCATTTCATAGTGATATCCTGCAGGAAAATCCATCTGATCCATTTGCTTGATAACCTTATTGATTACTTGATCATTTGTAAAACCTTTTTGAACAAATGAATTTACATAAACCACGCGCGTTTTATTGATGTGCGAAATTGTAGAAGGCGATGATTCAAGTTCAAGTGTCGCTAATTGATTAAGTGGAATTGCGTTTCCTTCAACATTATTAACATAAATGTCATTAAAGATTGTCATATCTGGTCGAGCATCACGCGGTATACTGACTCTAATTTTGTAGTCATTATTATCTGTAGCCGGGTCAGTGTAAGTTGCAACATCATAACCAGCTAATGCTACACGAACAGTTCGATCGATTGCAACTGATGGCACACCTAATGCCATAGCTTTATCACGATTCACTTTCACTTTTAAATCTGACTTATTGTTAACAACGGGATTATTGATGTAGGAAGTACCTGGTGTACTAAACAAAACCTTTTCAGCTTTAATAGCCAAATTTCGTAAAGTATCTAAGTTATCGCCAAATAATCGAATTTCAACAGGCGACAAAATTGGTACACCTTGTTCAAAATTTTTACATTCAATTTTTGCACCAAGAAAATGATCAAATGTCAATCGGAGTGAATCAATGATCTTGTTTTTTTCTTTTGCATTGATGTGGTCTTGCAGTTGCACAAAAACTTCGGCATAATCTTCACGTTCATTTGCTTGATTCAAATTGTAATAAATTCGAGGATTACCCTTTCCAACATTAGTTGCATAGAATTTTACTTCTTTAAATTTCTTCAATTCATCTTCCACCAAACGCGCCAAACTATCCGAATGCTTGATATTAGACTGCGGCGGAGGGGTAATAGTAATCATAAACTGCGGCTTCTCTGATTGAGGAAATAAGCTAAAACCTAATTTTGGAATCACAGCCAAAGAGGCAATAAATATGACTAATGCAATGATAGCTGCAAAACCTGGTCTCTTTAAAGCTTTATCTAATAAAACACCATAACTCGCGTGTATCATTTTTTGGAACGTACGCAGAATTATATTCCCTCCTTCATGTGCGTGTGGTTTGAGTATAAGACTAGCTAAAAAAGGAACAACCATCAATGCCACGAACATCGAACCAATTACCGAACCGATTACTGCTGCCGGCATACTACGAATAAAATCTCCAGCCAATTCGGGCAAGAACATTAGAGGCATAAAAGCAATAACCAATGTTACCGTACAATTCACAACCGCCAGTGCAATTTGCTTAGTCCCCTTCACAGCAGCATCAATTCTTGAATGTCCTTCACGCAACCAGCGTTCAACGTTTTCAACCACCACTATACTATCATCGACCACTAAGCCAAGTGCAACAACAAATCCAACAATGCTCAATTGATTCAATGAAAAACCAAAAACATGTAACGAAATAATTCCGATTGCAAGCGACAGTGGAATTGCAATCATGACAACTAGTGACGCACGCAATCCTAGAGGAAGCAAGGTAATTAAAACCAAAGCAATTGCAATTGCAAAGTCCTTTCCTAATCCACTCAAGCGATTGTTAACATTTTCTGCTTGGTCGAAATTCATCACCAAATCAACATTAGCTGGCAGCTTCGATTTAAAATCACTTACTACTGCTAAATATTGTTTTTGAGTTTCAGAAATGTTTTGCCCCTTCTTTTGTGCGGCCGTTACAAAAACACCTCTGTATCCGTTCATTCGCGTAATATGCGTTTCAGGGCCAAAATCTGCATATACAGCTGCTACATCTTTAAGCTTAACATTTTTACCTTGATAACTAGCTACAATCGTATTTTGAATGTGTTCAATGCTTTGGTAATTCCCAGTTGTTTTCACACTAAATGATTTTTGACCTGCATGAATACTACCACCTGGTATATTTGCTGCTTCACTTCCAATGGCATCCATCACTTGATTTAAAGGAATCTTCATTTGAGAAAGTTTCGCCGCATTAACGTCTACACGAACCAATTGATCCGACAAGCCGTGTACTTCCACTTTTTTCAATGCACGAATTTTCTCCAAATCAGTTTTCAAATCATCTGACAACTTTTTTAACGTGGTACGCGAAGCATTCTCAGAAACCAACGCAACTTGCAATACACTCACATTAGTTGGGTCAATTTTCATGGCTTCTGCGTAACGAATATCTTTTGGCAATTCATTTGCTTGAGCGGCGTTTAATTCGCGCGTTAATTCCTGAAACTTACCTTCGAAATCTACTCCATGCTCGTATTCCACAAAAATAAAAGCGATACCGTTGTTAATGGAAGTTTTAATTCGTTTGATATTATCCAATCCATAAAAACGAGCTTCTAAAGGTTTCACAATTAATTGTTCTACATCCTTAGGACTAGCACCAGGATACACAACAACTACTGGGAAACTCGGCGCCATTAAATCAGGATCTTCAGCTCGAGGCATACTTGTTAAGGTTGAAAACCCGACAAGTAAAAGCATCAAAACAATGATCAGCGTGAACTGATAATTTTTTATAGGATATTTTATTAAACTCATTGCTTGATTATTTTGCTATAACTTTAATCTTTGAACCATCCTTCAAATAAGGGCTTCCTGCTTCAATCACATACTTAAATTGCTCCAAACCACTTAAGATTTCTACGTGATCTTTTTGGATGGCACCAATTTTTACCTCTACTTTTTTAGCAATAAGTTTATCTTCTGTTACATAAACAAAACCCCGACCGGCATCGCCATCTAATAAAGCAGAATAAGGTAAGGACCATGCGTTACTTGCCTGTCCAAAAATTGTAACACGCGCAAACATTCCTGAAGCAATTGGCAATTTACCTATAGTGTTTGGCTTTACAAGAATTGAAAATGTTCCCGTTTTAGGATCAATTCCTTCAGATTTACGATGAACTTTTGCTGGCAAGACATCTGAAAAAGCATCAGTTGTAATACGAGCAGAATCACCTTCTTGAATTGCTGCCCATTGCTGATCAGAAACACCTATTTTAACCATCCAATCACCTTTTGAGGCACCGTTAATTTGAACTATTGGCGTTCCAGGCCCTACGATTTGCCCCTCATTTGCAAGTCGCATCAACACATAACCGTTTGTTGTAGCCCTTATTTCAGAATAACGCATATTGAAATTAATTGTATTTAAGTCTTCTTTCAAATAGTCCAATTGCGTCTTCGCATTTTCAAATTGCTCCAAAGTTGCAACACTGTCTTTGTATAATTTTTGAGCTCGGTTAAAATCGCGTTGTGCTTTATCAATCGCCAATTTTACTTGAGAAGCCTTCGCGTTTAACTCGGTCAAATTTAAAATCGCCAACAACTGACCTTTTTTTACCAACTCACCTTCTTTGACATAAATACGTTCGATGATTCCTCCATTTTTGAAAGCTAAAAGCGTTTCGTCATCTGTTGTAAACATTCCTGTTGCCTCCAATTGGGAATCACCAACTCCCATATTTACATGAATCAATGATACAGGAATTTCTTCTGCAACTATAATACCTGGTTTATCATTACCTTCATCTGTGTTGCATGCAAACAAAGCCATAGCCAGAAGTGGAATTAATACAGTTCGTTTGAATCTAATTGTAGTCATTTTATCAGTTATTTTCTTTAATTAAATTGGGTAATTCATATGTTGCAGCCTCTCTTTCTAGATTCGCAAGGGCACTCAAAAATTGGTAATACTGAACATTCACATTTAATTTCGCATTCGAAAGTTGCGCACGTGCATCAACAGTTTCAATGTACGTATTGACTCCTGCTGCATAGCCTTTTTCTATCAAACGGTGATAGGTTTCTGCCATTTCCAATTGCTTCAAGGATGCTTCATACTTTTGTTTGGCTGTCATTGCATCGTTGTATGATTTAGCCAAGGAGACGGACAATTGATTTTCAACATACTCCTTTTGAAGCTGTGCAATTTCAACATTATTCTTCGCTTCTTTGATTTTTAAATTGGTCTTAAATCCATTGAAAATTGGAATGTTTAATTGCAATCCAACCATGTAATAAACCGACTTGTCATTGAATTTCATTTGTTCAGCTTGGGAACCCAAATCTGCAAATCCATTTAATTTAGGCAAAAGTGTTTGTTTGTTAAATCGAACAATGTCTTCGCGCAAATCAATTGCATGATTCAATGATTCAATCTCTTCACGCTTATCAACAGAAGGTTGGTTGATCATATTGAAAGGTATTATGCGTTCATCTTGAGCAACTACTATTTCTTCATTTTGATCACGATTTAACAATAAATTGAAGTAATTTTTCAACGATTTCAACTGACCTTGCAATGCAATAATGTCACTTTCAATTTGTGCAACTTCCGTCTCAGAACGCAGCACATACGCATGCAATCCCTTCCCTGCTTCAACCAACTTTTCGTTATTCCTTTTACCAGTCAATGCAAGATCTAACGCATTTTGTTTGACTTCAATTCCTTTTAAAACACTTAAATAATTATAATACGAAGTTTTAATGTCTTTCACCAATTCACGTTGGTAAATCTCTACTTCATTTTCCTGAATCGCCAATTGCTTGTCAACAATCCGTTTGTTATTGACGATATCCATATTTATTATCGGCACAGCCAATCGAACTCTTGCGTCATAATAATTCTTAGGTAAGAAATTGATGTTTTGATTTTCAATCATTGGAAAAGCATTTGAACCCATCATTTGATTGAGTGTCGTATAAACTGGATTCAACATATCACCAACGGGCAAACCTATTTGTCGACCGCCTTGTGCCGTTGTATACAACATTTGAAAATCCAACGTTGGAATATACAAGTACTTAGCTTGTTTTAACACATTCAATGCATTTTCAAGCGCTACGGTACGTTGCTTCACAACAAGATTACTTGCCAAACCAATTTCCACATATTCCTGTAGCACGTCTTTTTGACCAAAAGAAAAAACTGTCGCATGAGCCATCACATGTAGAAAGCAAGCAACCTTAATTAATTGAATTCTTAACACTGTTAATTAGATTTAGTTTGTTCTATGAAACGAATAAAAGTTAAAAATGTATCTTCAACAATTGTTTCAACGTTTACTTCAATTTTGTTATTCAAAACAGCTTTTTGTAAATGCGTGGAATTATTCAAAGCACACAATCCATGAACCAACGCCCACGCTTGAAGTGCCAATAAATGAATATCCACCCCTTTAAAATATCCCAATGTTTGGCATTCCACCATCGTTGCTTCCAGTAAACTAAAAACACGATTCCCTTCTTCCCAATTATGCGATTCGTTAGTTGCCTCAATAAACGCTAGGGGCTCAACCATTGTAAACATCAAATGATAATAATCAGGATGTTCGA
>Ga0233377_1000295_pt1 | contig 25366 bp, 16 predicted proteins | sample ElkDunMinimDraft_6_FD_191540 | JGI IMG/M metagenome (GOLD analysis project Ga0233377, IMG submission 191540) | Fecal eukaryotic communites from dung pellets of Tule Elk in California, USA - Elk Dung E36 | ecosystem: Host-associated > Mammals > Digestive system > Large intestine > Fecal | place...
AAAGATCCACAGGGTAAGAGTTACACAAGCAGATTTAAACTACATCGGCAGCATCACAATTGATGAAGCATTGATGGAAGCTGCAAACTTAATAGAGGGGGAGCGCGTTCAAATCGTTGACGTCAATAATGGCGAACGTTTTGAAACATATGTTATCAAAGGGGATCGCAATTCTGGAACGATTTGCTTAAATGGTCCAGCAGCTAGAAAGGTTGCAGTAGATGATATCATAATTATTATTGGATATGGTTTTATGGATTTTGAAGAAGCTAAAAACTTCAAACCATCATTGGCTTTTCCAAATGAGGTAACGAATCAATTAGACTAATTTTTGTGAAAAAAGCAATTCTAACTTTTGTAAAAACTATTTTGCCACTGGCGATTGGTATTTACTTATTCTGGTTGTTTTTTTCTAGTATGTCTGATGAACATATAAATAGTTTCAAGAAAGCATTGCGTGAAGCCAATTATTTTTGGGTCATTTTAGCTTGTCTTCTTGAATTTGTTTCTTTGTGGTCGCGTGCCGCTCGTTGGAAATATATGTTGGAACCATTAGGTTACCAAACTCCGTGGAAACACCGTTACCATGCCATGATGATTGGTTATTTAATCAATTATACGATTCCCCGTGCCGGAGAACCAGGTCGAGCAGCGATGCTTTTCCGTTCAGATGGTGTGCCTTTTGCGAAGTCTTTTGGGACAATCATAGCGGAGCGTGCAGTTGACGTAATTATGTTGGGATTGTTTTGTTGTTTGGCGTTATTAATTGGCTACAATGATTTGATGTCGATTTTAACTGACATTGAAACGCAATTAGGTGGTGGCGAGACAGCGCAAGAATCGGGCTTTGGAATTAAGCAAATTGTTTATCTAGTTGTTGGAATTGGATTTCTTTCTGGATTATTATTGTTTTATTTCCATAAGGGTTTTAGAGCCAAATTAATTGATTTCATTAAAGGAATTTTAAATGGTGTGTTTGCCATTTTTAAAACCAAAAATCCAGGTGGTTTTATCTTTCATACTTTTTTGATTTGGGCATGTTGGGTGCTGATGTTTATCGTACCATTTTTTGCCTTGAAAGAAACTAGCGATGTTCCATTTACCGGAATGTTGATTGGTTTTATCGCTGGTTCAATTGGAATGTCTTTTACCAATGGAGGAATTGGGGTTTATCCGCTAATTGTTGGTTTGGTGGTGTCATTCTACTTGCAAGATGATTATCCTGCAGATGCGCGTGGAATAGGAAATGCGCTTGGAATGATTATCTGGATATCGAATACTGCACTTATGATCATACTAGGACTCATTTCATTAACACTTTTACCAAAGAATTATGCAAACAATGACGACTCGTCAAGAGAACTTAGAAAATAAAATTGTCACGCTAGAAGAAGCAATTAGAAGAAGAGGAATTTGGTTAAATACTGGCCAGAAAGTTACTTTTACTAATGGTTGTTTTGACATTCTTCACAAAGGTCATGTAACTTATTTGGCACAAGCTGCTGACTTAGCAAATCGTGTAATTGTTGGGTTGAACACAGATGCTTCAGTTAAACGTCAAGGAAAAGCAGCCGATCGACCAATTAATGATCAAGACGCTCGTGCTATTGTATTAGCATCACTAGGTGTTGTAGATTTAGTTGTGTTATTTGATGAAAATACGCCATTGGAATTAATCAAAGCATTGCAACCGGACATTGTTGCGAAAGGTGCAGATTATGATGCAAATGAGAGAAACCCTGAATCTAAAACTTACATAGTTGGTGCAGACGTAATGGATCAAATTGGAGGAGAGGTGATCGCAATTCCATTAGTAGATGGATTTTCAACTACAAATTTGATAGAAAAAATCAAAGGATAATATTCTTATTGATAAAAGTATAAGGCTTGCATTTTGTGCAAGCCTTTTTTGTTTTTAAGTAATTTGGGATAGTTAAAACGAGAACTGTTTTCTCTGTTAGGTTTTTTACTGTATAATATTAAGAGTTTGTTGAATATTCCATTATTAGCATTTTGAATGTGCTATTAAAGCATTAAAGAAATATGAAGCTCACTTGTAAACTTAATATTGTAAGTTCATCCTAATTTATTTAAAGATAATCTACTAAACAAAAAAGCCGTCTCAAAAATGAAACGGCTCTCTTATATATTCTTTTTATTGATTAATAGCGAACTCCTACTTTTAAGAATCTTCTATTATCAACAATATTTGATTTTTCTCTCAACGATGTGATTGCATCATTTTGAATAGATGATCTTGATTGTTGCAACATTGCTTGTGACTCAACATCATAATTTTTTGTTGCTGGTTCAGCGATTGTTTTTTCAACCTTCACTACGTAAACAGCGTTTTTACCCACTAATGGTAAAGTCGTTGTTCCGTCCTTAATTCCTTTTGAGAATAATGTACCCACTACTTCTGGATCGTATCCACCACCCATGATTGAAGGGTTAGCAAAAGTAATGTCTGCTGTTTGAACTTGTAAATTGTTTTTCTTAGCAATTTCCTCAACGTTCTTTCCAGTCAATTTAGATTTTAAGATGTCAGCTTTTTTCTTGTTCATCAAATCTCTTCTCATTGCTGCTTCAGCTGCTTCGAATGATGGAGTACCTTTCTCACGTTTCAAAGCTAACATAGCGATGATGTAACGGTCTTCATCTTTGATTGGATTCAATTGTACAAATCCTGCATCATTCTTTTCGTTGAAAGCCATTGCAATGATACGATCTTCTGCTGTAGCAGTTTTCATTCCGTATACTTGAATGTTACGCTCATCAATTGTTAAGCTTAAAGGAGAATACCCTTTTTTCACAGCTAATGTGTCAAATGCTTCACCTTTTTCTTTGATTGTAGATTTGCTTTCTACTGCATTTACAGCGTCAGTTACCAAGTCATTTGCTAATAAATTAATATCATCTAAAGAGATAGCACTTGGTTTCAATGATTTTTCAACGATTGCTAGTTGAGGAACGCGACCTGATTTTTTCTCAAGTACTTCAATGATGTGAACTCCGAAATCTGATTGAACATGTCCGATTTTCCCTACAGCATTGTTTTTAGCAAACTCGCTAAACTCAACAACCATTTCATCGTAAATGAAGTTTTCAATTTTTCCACCATCTTGTTTAGATCCTGGATCTTGGCTGTATTGCATTACGTATTGATCAAAATTGTCTTTATTGATGATTTTAACCAATGAATCAGCAGTGTTTTTTGCGTTTGTTACACCAACAGTATCTGTTCTTTGTGCACTTAATAAAATGTGACGTACAGAATAAATATTGTTATCAACACTAAGAACTTTTGCTACACGGTATTTACCTTTATCAATGTATGGTCCAACCACTGTTCCAACTTCTGCTTTTGCAAAAACTGAATCCATAGATGCTGGGTACGTGAATGAAGGATTTACTTTAGGAGCATTTTCTGATCTAAATCCTGCTTTAGCAACATAATAAGGCCATTCGCTATTTCTAACTACATATAATGAGTCACCTTTAGCATTTGGTTGATTTGCCAATTCAGTTTTAACTTTGTTCATTTCCGAGAAAAATGCAGTAGAATCCGCTTTTGATGGCGCGATAGCTACTGTAAAGTATTTTACTTCACGAGAATTAGATTTTGCTCTGTATTTAACGTCATCTTTGTTTTCGTTATAGAAAGACTTCAACTCTTCATCAGTAATTTTGATTTCAGCATCTGGAATTTCAGAAAAACGTTTAATAACAAATGAAATATTTTTTGATCTCTTTTCAGCTACGTAACGATCTTTTGCTTCTAAGCTTGTTACATAGATTCCTTGATTCAACAATTGGAAATATTTCTCTTGTAAACGTTGTAACGTTAAAGAGTTTTTAGTTTGTAACCATGCTTTTTGTTCGTCTGCATTTGTAGAAGTTTTTAATTCATCCACACGTTTACGCAACAATTTCTCGCTGTACAATCCAGTTGCTGGGTCAGTGAAACTTTGAGCGATATTGGGAATAACGTTGAATCCGTCATGTCCATATAAATATGAATCAAACTCACGATCGCTTACTGAAATTCCTAACAAGTTGAATTCTTTTTGCAATAAGATTGAATCTACTACTGCATTCCAAGCTTTCGTTTCAGACATTGCTTGATCACGCACAGTGTATTCCCTACCTTGCTGTTGAAAATCTTGTTGATCTGCTTGCTGGTAATTGAAGCTAGCGATTTCATACAATTTTGGATCTACAGATTCACCATCAATAGAACCGTAACCAATTTGTTTCGGTTGACCGAACCAACTTTGGTAGTCAGTTAAGATAAATGCGAATAAAGCAAGCCCGATTAGACCTACTAATAACCATGATTTCTCACGAATTTTCCCTATAATAGCCATAAGATGTTTATTGTTACAAGGGTGCGAATATAGTTAGATGAATTGATAAATAAAAATTTCAATTTGCTATTTTTCTGTTTTACTTGATTTAACAGCATTAATCATGTAGTTTTCATCCAATCTGTAGCGTGTTTTGGTAGTGGTTTTGCCGTTGGTTTTTACTGGATAAGTTATTGAATTTAAACTCCATTAGATATATTTTGGTTTTTGAGAAATAATCTCTAACTTTGCACCCTTAAATTAAGAGCCACATCCCTCATGTGGTATATAAATCTCTTTCGGGAAGGAGGGTTCTCGAAATACAATTTTTAAAGCCAAATGGCAAATAATCAAACGCAGGGAACTGCAGACTTCAATTGGGAAGCGCTAGAGTTGGATGGTTACAACAAAATCCAACGTTCAGAATTGTCTGACAAGTACGAAGCTACTTTAACATCAATCAATGAGAAAGAAGTAATCGAAGGTACTGTTGTTGCAATCACAAAAAGAGAGGTAATTATCAACATCGGATACAAATCTGAAGGTGTTGTTGCTGCTTCTGAATTCCGTTACAATACAGAATTAGCTGTAGGTGACAAAGTTGATGTTTACGTTGAAGTTCAAGAGGACAAATTCGGTCAATTGATCGTTTCTCACAGAACTGCTCGTATGCACAAAGCTTGGATCCGTGTTAATGACGTATTACGTACAGGAGAAATCATCACTGGATTCGTTAAATGTCGTACTAAAGGTGGTTTAATCGTTGACGTATTCGGAATTGAAGCATTCTTACCAGGATCTCAAATCGATGTTAAACCAATCCGTGACTATGATGTTTACGTTGGTAAAAACATGGAGTTCAAAGTTGTTAAAATCAACCAAGAGTTTAGAAACGTAGTTGTTTCTCACAAAGCGTTGATCGAAGCAGAATTGGAAGAGCAAAAGAAACAAATCATTTCAGGGCTTGAGAAAGGTCAAGTATTGGAAGGAACTGTTAAAAACATCACTTCTTACGGTGTATTCATCGACTTGGGTGGAGTTGACGGTCTTATCCACATTACTGATTTATCTTGGGGACGTGTTAACCACCCAGAAGAAATCGTTGAATTGGATCAAAAATTGAACGTTGTAATCTTAGACTTCGATGATGATAAGAAACGTATTGCTTTAGGATTGAAACAATTACAACCACATCCATGGGATGCTTTGAATGCTGACTTAGCTGTTGGTGACAAAGTTGCTGGTAAAGTTGTTGTTATCGCTGATTACGGTGCTTTCGTTGAGATCGCTGCTGGAGTTGAGGGATTAATCCACGTATCTGAAATGTCATGGTCTCAACACTTACGTTCAGCTCAAGATTTCTTGGCTGTAGGTGATACTGTTGAAGCTGTTGTATTGACTTTGGATCGCGAAGAGCGCAAAATGTCTTTGGGTATTAAGCAATTGCACCCAGATCCATGGAGTGACATCGAAAACAAATACACAGTTGCTTCTAAGCACAATGCAAAAGTTCGTAACTTCACAAACTTTGGTGTATTCGTTGAATTAGAGGAAGGAGTTGATGGATTGATCCACATTTCTGACTTATCATGGCAAAAGAAAATCAAGCACCCATCTGAATTCTGCAAAGTAGGAGACGAAATGGAAGTGGTTGTATTGGAAATTGATCGTGAAAACAGAAGAATTTCTTTAGGACACAAACAATTGGAAGAGAATCCATGGGATGTATTTGAAACTATCTTCGGAGAAGGATCTGTACACCAAGGAACAATCATCGATACAAAAGATAAGTCTGGTATCGTTTCTTTACCTTACGGTGTTGAAGGAATTTGTCCTGTTAAACATTTGAGAAAAGAAGACGGAACTAACGCGAAAGTTGAAGAGACTTTGGATTTCAAAGTTATCGAGTTCAACAAAGAAGCGAAGAAAATCGTTCTTTCTCATACACGTATGTTTGAAGAAGGTGAAGACAAACCAGCTGCAGCGAAAGGTGGAGCGAAAAAAGGTGGATCTTCTAATTCTGCAGTAAACGCAATTAACCAAAGCAATGAAAAATCTACATTAGGAGATTTAGATGCATTGGCTGGATTGAAAGAAAAATTGGATAAAGAGAAATAGGATTCTCCTTAAATAATTTGAAAAGGCTACTTCGCAAGAGGTAGCCTTTTTTAGTTTGTATCAGAAATGAGTAATGTGGGGTGAGCGCTTAATTTTTATTAAAATAATTACGATTGTTAATCTTCTATTACGATTGTGCAATTGGCTACATCGCCATTTATAGGTGGACAAATTTTAATAATTTTTACTTGAAGCCAATGAATATTTTCAAGTTCATTTTTAATTCGCTGAAAGATTCTTCCTCCGACATGTTCAATCAATTTGGAGCGAATAGCCATTTCTTCTTTCACAATTGTATTGATATCTACGTAGCAAATTGTTTTTGTTAAATCATCTGTTTCAATTGCCTCTTGAAAATCTGTTGTTAGGGCAACATCTACAATATAGTGACCACCAATTTTTGCTTCTTCTTCCAAGCAACCATGAAAAGCATATAGTTTAATGCCATTAACTTCAATTCGATGTTTCATTTGGTATGTTTTGTTATAAAAAATTCCCCCGACCGTTAGGTGGGAGGATTCAAATCTAGATTTATTTTTTATTTCTTTAAAGCTTCAACAGCTATAATTCCTGCTTTCATTCGAGCTACTGCTTCTTCTTTTCCTAGGAATTCAGTAATTTCAAACATGCTTGCTCCAGCTCCTTGTCCTGTTAACAATAAACGGAACAATGGCAACACAGCTCCAAGACCCAAACCTTTTTCGGTAATGAACGCTTTGAATGTTGTTTCAATTGACGCAGCTGAATAATCGGAAAGATTTTCCAATTGTGTTTGCCATTCAGTCATCAATGCCGAAGAATTTTCATTCCACTTTTTAGCAACTGTTTGTTCGTCAAAATTAGTTGGTGCAGCTAATAAATACGCTCCTTCTGTTAAAATATCTTGAGGGAAAGTTGCTCTTTCTTTCATTAAGTGAACAACCTTCGTCAAAGCTTCTTTACTTGCAGTTGCTCCGTAATTATCAATTAGTAATTGTGCTAATTCTTCATCAGCTACAGCTCTTAATTGTTGTTGTTGGAACCATTTTGTCTTCTCTGGGTCAAACTTAGCACCTGCTTTAGATACGCGTTCTAATGTGAAGATTTGTTCTAATTCTTCCATTGTAAAGATTTCTTGCGTTGTTCCAGGATTCCATCCTAAGAATGCCAACATATTTACGAAACCTTGAGGTAAATATCCTTTTTCACGGTAACCTGAGTATAATTCGCCTTCAGCAGTTGTCCAATCACAAGGGAAAACCGGGAAACCTAAACGGTCACCATCTCTTTTAGATAATTTTCCGTTTCCATCCGGGCGAAGTAACAATGGTAAGTGTGCGAAACGTGGAGCGTCCCAACCAAATCCGTCGTACAATAAAACGTGAAGTGGGGCAGATGGTAACCATTCCTCACCACGAATTACGTGCGATATTTTCATTAAGTAATCATCCACAATGTTAGCCAAGTGATATGTTGGCATTCCGTCGCTTTTGAATAGAACTTTATCGTCTAAGTTATTTGTGTTAACAGTTACCCATCCACGAATGATATCTTCAAAACGTACATCTTGGTTACGTGGCATTTTAAAACGGATTACGTAAGGATCACCTGCATCCAATCTTCTTTTTACTTCATCTGCTGGCAAAGTCAAAGAGTTTTTCAAAGATGCACGTGTAACGCTGTTGTATTGCCAATTCGGCATACCCATTGTTTTTGCTTGCTCACGTACTGCATCTAATTCTTCAGGAGTATCAAATGCGTAATATGCTTTATCATTTTCGATTAGTTGCAATGCATAAGGCATGTACATTTCCTGACGCTCTGATTGAACGTAAGGTCCATATTCACCACCAATTCCAGGTCCTTCAGTTGGATTGATTCCACACCATTTTAATGCATCCATGATGTAATCTTGGGCACCTGGCACGAAGCGCGTCTGGTCAGTATCTTCAATACGAATAATGAATGTTCCGTTGTTTTTTTTAGCGAATAAATAATTGTACAAAGCAGTTCGAACTCCTCCCATATGTAATGGTCCTGTTGGTGATGGAGCGAAACGAACTCTAACCGGTTTATCTGACATGTTATAGAAATTTTGTGCAAAGATACAAAAAGTTGATAGCGTATGAGAATAATGATTTGTGAAAACTTGTATAGTTTTTAAGCAAAGAGGGACACAATATTTTGCGCCCCTCTCTATTCTACTTTTATTTAGATGTTATTTTTCTAAAATGGATTTAATATCTGGTTTAAAGTATTGATCAGACTTCATTACTTTGCCATCCTCTCTATAAATTGGGTTGCCATCTTTATCTAGTTTACTCATGTTTGATCGTTGAATTTCTTCAAAAACCTCTACGATTTTATGTTGCATTCCATGTTTAAGAATCGTGCCACATAGAATATAAAGTTGATCGCCTAATGCATCTGCAATTTCAACTAAATCTCCATTTTTTGCAGCTTGCAGGTATTCATCGTTCTCTTCTTGCATCAAGCGGTGACGCAAATCAATCTGATCTTCACCAATTGATGCAGTTGGATTATAATTATTCTCAATTTTGAAAGCGTCGTGAAACTGTTCCACAGCGCCAATAATTTTTTTGAATTCCATTTTATCTAGTTTATCCAGCGGTAACGATTGTAAAATCATCCCAGTTTAAATATTTATTTGCTAATTCATTTAATCGCTCTGGCGTTACAGCATTGATCGATTGGATAATTTTATTGTAAAATTCCATATCCAAACCATAGCGTTCAACACTTAAATATAAATCCATCATTGAATAAGGTCCGTCGGCACTTTTTAATAATTGACCAAGCATGTAGTTCTTCACCAAATCCAATTCTTTAATTGGAATAAGTTTCGTTCTAAGACGATCCAATTCATATTTGATTTCAGCAAGCGCTTTGTCTTTAACCTCTTTTCCAACTTCTGTTCCAATCATGAAATATCCAGTTTCCTCCATTTCACTGATCATCGAACCAATTCCGTAGGTATAACCTTTGTCTTCACGAATGTTTTTCATTAAGCGACTGCCAAAGTAATCACCTACAATTGTGTTTAAGATTAAAAAGTCAATGTAATCTTCGTGATTTTTATTGAATAAATGGCGACCAATTCGAATTGCAGTTTGCACAGCATCTTTCTTTTCTAAATGTGAATATCCTTTGATGTTCTCGAATTTGGATTCGAATTGAGTTCTTTGTTCGCTCGCCCATGAACCGAAAACATCCATGAATTGATCAATTTCATTTTGGGAGAAATTTCCAACCAACACCATTTTCTTCAATCCTTTTAAATAATGTTGAGAATGGAATTCAACTAGTTCATCTCTATTGATTGCATCTAAATCGGATTCGTTTGTTAATCGACTATAGTTTGGTGCATTGGTGAAAAAGCGTTGACGAAATGCTCGTTGCGCCAAAACGCTCACTTTTTCCATGTTAACACTAAATTTCTGCTTGCGTGATGAGATGGATTGATCTATTTCTCGTTGCTCGAAAACACAATTTTCAATAGCTTCCTTAATTACTTTAGCTAAAGGATATATGTTTTCTCGAAGCGCATAGACAGACAGAACGGCATTTTCCAAAGAAACTCCTTGTTCGATAAATCCACCCAACGAATCAATTTTTGAATTGATTTCAATAGCATTTTGATCTTTTGTTCCACTTAATAAAAGTGAATTGACAACTGACGCCACTTCTGTTGAACCTAAAATTGAGCCTGCATCAAAGTAAAGTTCAAATTTTGCTGTTTCATTTTGAACGTTTGTCATACAAAGAAGTTGGTTGTTCTTCGTTATGTCAAAAATCTGAGGTTTTTCAAATTTTATGAATTCAATTTGATGAATTGGTGGTGCAATGGTTCTATCTAGCATGCGATTTGTTTTTACTAGGTAAATTTAATAAACTTTTTAACGCGCAATGGAATTACGTGTCAAGCCGCTGCTTAATAACTATGAAATGGTCTATGATTGAATGTTTAGAACTAGTATAAGTCGTTCACTTTCATTCGTAAGTATTTGTTTAGTGCAAACCAAGTTGAAATGTAACTAATTAAGACTCCAACTGTAAAGATGATTGCAAATAGTACAAGTAACATTTTTAAGCTCAATGCGATTTCAATAACCTCCATAACATTATCAGCAATGTACACCAGTAACATGAATAAAGCCAAGCCTAGAATAGCAGAAATTAGACCTTGGATTATTGATTTCGTTAGAAAAGGCTTTTTAATATAACGTGATGTTGCGCCAACTAATTGCATTGTTTTTATTAAGAATCGTTGTGAATACAAAGCTAAACGAATAGTGTTATTAATCATAGCAATTGCCACTACTACCAATAATATGGCGATGAAAGCAAATAGAAATACAAATCGTTTGAATCCTAAATTTACATCGGAAACGCTTTCTTCATTATAATGTACTTCATCAATTTCATCAGCGTATTTAGAAAGTAGTTCCTCTTTAATTTTTTTCATTCCTTCAAGATCAGCATACTCTTCTTTTGGATGAAAACTGATGTTAGTAGGAATGGCGATTTCACCGTTCAGGATTTCTAAAATGTCAGATGGGTTTTGATCTAAGCCCTTAATTTCGTTGATTGCTTGTTCGGAATCTACATACTTAACTTCTTTGAAGTAAGGTAATGTTCGTAATTCCTGTTCAATTTGTTTAATATCAGCATCTGAAAAATCTGGTTTAAAAAATATATCAGCTTGCAAACTTTCCTTCGCTTGTTTTTGAATGGATTTTAAAGCAAACGATCCGCCGATGATAATGGAAATGACAAAAAGTACAAGTGATATTCCAATCACTGTTGATACATAACTTGTTCTTACTCCCCTTTTACTATATTTTTCTGCAGATGTGCTCATTATCTATTTTAATTGAATCGGTCAATGAATAAACGAAGTTAGTTATCATTGTCATGGTATGTCGTTCAATCCTCTTAAAAATACAAACACATCATTGTTTGTAAGGTAAATAAAAGGCCACTTTAAAAGCGGCCTTCATTTTTTATTTTCCTTTAACAAAGTACTTGTACCACGCTTTGTAATGTGTCTTATTGATTTCTTCAATCATTCTGTAGATTGGGTTTGCCCAGTAATTACGGAAACCACTTCCACCAGTTTCTGCTTCTAATTTTTCAACGAACATAGGTTCTTTAGTTGCCAAATCAATTGTTACAACTGTAAGAGCCATTTTTTTCTCTTTCATATTCAAAGCTTCAGCAATAAATAAGATTCCAAATCCAGAGTTAACTCCGTAATTGTAATTTGCAATTTGCTTTTGAATCATGTCTTTTGAATAGAATGGATTTCTTGAAGCGATCATGTTTTCTGTTGATGCTTTGCTGTTTATTACTTCAATTGAATCGATGATGTAAAGAATTTTTTCTCTACCAAATGCTTCAGCAATATTGTATTTTGCCTTTTCATTGATAATTAGATCATTCCATTGTTTAAAGTAGCCGTTCATTTGATCTAGTGAAACAGCTAAATTACCTTTGTCTGTAACTACGTCAATTAATTTTACATTTGAATAATCAACTCCTAAGAAGATTACTTCTTCTCGTGTATTAACAAAGAATTTTCTAGCGTTTGCCCATTCTTGACTGTATGAGATCAAAGATGTAAGTAGTGCAATTAGTGTAAGTATTTTTTTCATATAATTTATTTTTCCCAAATCTAACAATCCAAGAAGGCTTTTGCAATTTAAATGTGTTCAAAATTTAACACTTTTCAATGGGCTAGCTACAATAAAAAAGCCTTACTACTTAAGTAACAAGGCTTTTTAAAAATGGTTTGACTGCTTAATTTGTTATTAATATTTTGATTGCTAGATTGTTGATGTGTTACTTCGATTTTTCTAACCCAAATTCTTTGTATTTATCTTTTTGTAATATTTCAATTGCTTTTAACAATACTTCATTACTGTCATTCATGACTTCGTAAAATTGTGGTGTATCATAAATATTTTGGGCCATCACAGCTTTCATATTTAACTTCAAAAGTTCTTCACTAATCTTATACTGTTCTTCGTTCATCTCAATTTTATGTTCTTCATGAGCATATTTGAAAAAGTCATTCATAAATTCCTCTGAAAAGAAGAATTCTTTCTTGTATTGATCAAATGTTGGGTAGTTCGCTTTAATAGTAATTCTATTTGCATTTACATATTGTGCTAAATAAGTACTAATAGCTCCTTTTTGTATTAAACTAGAAAAGAATTTACTTGTTCCTGTTGTATCGTATGGTACAAATACATCTGGCATAATTCCTCCACCTCCATAGACCGTTCTACCCGTAGAAAGTGTTTTTACTTTTAAAGAATCATTTAGTTTGATTGAATCTTGATGGTAATATTCACCATGTTCGTAACGACTAACTAAATCCTTCTTGTAGTCCTTCGTGTCATCGTATGGTTTTTGAATAAACCTTCCTGAAGGTGTAAAATAACGTGCAATTGTTAATCGAATTTGAGAACCATCAGATAAATTGATTGGTCGCTGTACCAAGCCTTTTCCAAAAGATCGTCGACCAACTACAAGACCTCTATCCCAATCTTGTACTGCTCCTGAAACAATTTCACTTGCCGAAGCGGAGTTTTCATTGGTCAAAACAATGAGTCTTCCTTTTTCAAATGCATTTTTATTCGCTGTTTTGAATTCTTGACGTGGTTGCGCGCGACCTTCAGAATAAACAATCATTTTATTTCCTGATAGAAATTGATCTGCCAATTCGTGTGCAGCAGAAAGTAAACCACCACCATTGTTTTGAAGATCCAAAATCAAATCTTTCATTCCTTGGTCTTTCAATTTTTTAATCGCCAATTCTACTTCTTCGGTAGTTGTTCTAGAAAAACTATTTAATTTGATGTAACCAATGTTTTTGTCAACCATATAAGAAGCATCCACAGAATATACAGGAATTTTATCGCGTGTAATAACGAAATTTATGGATTCATTTAACCCTTTTCTTACAACTTCTACTTTAACTTTTGTGTTGGGATCTCCCATTAATTTTTCTCGAATTTGAGAATTTTTTAATCCAACTCCAGCAATTTTTACTCCATCAACTGAAATTAATTTATCGCCTGAAAGTAATCCAACCTTTTCTGATGGTCCACCTGGAATTGTTTGCATTATTGTAAAAGTGTCCTTAAAAACCTGAAATCTTACTCCAATTCCAACAAAACTTCCAACAATTGATTGATTCGCATCATCAACATCTTCCTTTGATATGTAGGTCGAATGTGGATCCAATTTTTCAAGCATGGCGATTACTGCGGCGTCTAGTAATTCATTATTGTTGATGTCATCTACGTAAAATCTGTTGACATAATTGTAAACTTCATCAAATTTGTTGATACGAACTTGTGCGTACGTTGCCAAGGCAAATGTTGAGCAGAATAATATCAGAAGGAACTGTTTCATCTTTTATGTATTTATTTTCTATCGAGTGAAAATAGCAATTTTCTTGCCTTTTATTCAATTTGGGATTGATTCTAGACAGAAATTAAACTATTTTAACTCCATTGTGAACGTGAAGTCAATTACATTTCCTTCTTGTGGAGAAGATGCCATTCCATATTTTGTACGGTCGATCGCTGCTTTACCAATAAATTGATGTTTTCCATCTTTTTCTCCTAAATATTTTAAAAATACGTCTTCAGGATTCTTTTTGCCAAGCAAAGTAAACTCACCTTTTAGTAAATAACCATCCTCTTTTTTCTCCAATTGATTTGAAGTAAACTTCATCACAGGAAAACTTGCTGCTTTTAAATAATCATCACCAAGTACAGATTCATCACGCATCGAATTGAATGTTGTCAAATTTTTTGTTTCAAGTGTAACAGTGAATTTTGATGCTGTAAAATCTTCAGCAAACTGAACTGATCCTTTAAAGTTTTTAATTGCACCTTTCGTTACACCACCTTTTGGTCCTAGTTGAAAGTCTATTTGTGATGTTGCGTCTTCAATAGTAAAGTTACCTTTTAAATTGGATGCGTCGACTCCCGCAGGTTCCTTTTTAGTTTCAACTGCTGCGCTTGTTGTAGCTGTATTTGTTGTGTCATTAACTTCTTTTAAAGTAGAAGGTAAGAATAGTGCTAATGTTATTGCTGCTGGAACTAGCGTATTTGCCACTTCTCTTTTTCCTAAAACAATTAAGTGTAGAGCAATTCCAATCATGGCAACGATTAATGTTTCTGGTCCGCCATATGCTGGGTGAACGTTGTTTAATTGTGTTACAGTTATCAAACAAACTATTGCAAGTAACAAAAGTGCAATTTGGATCAATTTATTTGTAGCTTTCATCGCAAGAGTTCCCAAAGCAACCGCTCCAACACCGACAATTAAACTTGCCATCATTTTCCCGATTGACAAATCAATTCCTTCCATCCCAAATTTCTTTTGGAAAATTGCAACGGTCGAAATTAGTAGCATCGAAATTAGCAATACATCATTTTTATGATTTGCATAGCAGTTGTATGTAAAAAAGCCAATTGCCAGCAGGAAAATTCCATACCAAGATGCTAAAAATGTAGCTGGAATGATTAACAATCCAAATAATACCACTTGTGCAGTTTTGTTAATACTGCTTTGGTGATAGTTTTCAAAGAAGCTTTTAAGTGCTAGCGTGATGAGATTGGAAACTATTCCTATTGCAAATCCTAGAATCAGAAGAGAAATGATTGGTAATGTTGTAAAGTTGATAGGGTAATCGCCTACTGATAGATCTACATTTCCTAGTAGAAACAGTAGGGAGATTGTTAGTAATGGAAAAATCCAACGCCATTTCATGTTTTTGAGAAGGGTAGCCACCACTAAATTAATACCAACTAAAGCAGTAATCATTCCAGTTGCTACAAGTTGGTTTTCTTCAGGTGAAATTCCAGCTTGCAAAATGGATGCTGTTAAAATGATTGCTAATAAATTGAATATTGGCTGCAGTTTTACGTTGTTTTTAAAGAAAAGCACAAAGCCCAATACTGTTATTGCAAGAGCAGAAAGTGATAAAATAATTTCTGTGGTCATTTTTTCTAATTTACACGATTAAATGCAAATATAATTAAAATATTTACCACGGTAAATAAATTGCTTTAAAAAATAATAGGCTGCTTAAAATTTAAACAACCTATTATTGTAGAAGTTCTTGTATTTGATGTGAATAGCAATTAGATTTTGCAAGAAAACAGATCAACAAGTTTGTTGTAATGTAATGCTGCAAATTTACAACTTACATTACTTATTTTTATACCTAAAAGTAGTTATTTATCGAATATTTTAGTGATTATTTTTAAAGATGACTAACCAATTTCGTTACTTTATTACATTTCTATGAAATGAAATCGAATTCTTAATCGTAAATTCGTAGTTAGATTATGAGTAAAGACGGTAACTTTATAGATATACGAAAACTTGTTTCAAGTAAAAATCCAAAATTAGCTAAACTTATTCCGGGGTTCGTGTATAAGTACTTAAAGCGCATTTTACATCAAGACGAAGTCAATGATTTTATGCGTAGAAATGGGCATTTAAAAGATGCTGATTTTTGCGATGCCATTGTACATGAATTTGATTTAAAGGTTGAAATTTCGGGTCTTGAAAACATCCCCTCTGAAGGTGGAATTATTTTAGCGATGAATCACCCTCTTGGAGGTATGGATGCTATGGCGCTTGTTCATGTTTTGAGGGAAAAACGAAATGATATCAAGTTTATAGTAAATGATTTATTGTTAAACTTAACTCCAATGCAAGGCTTGTTTGTTGGTGTCAATAAACATGGTTCAAATGAACGTCAATTACACAAGCAAATGACCGAGCTTTTTTCTTCAGATGTAGCAATCGGAATTTTCCCTGCTGGGTTAGTAAGTAGAAGAAAAAACGGAAAGATTTCTGATTTGGAGTGGAAAAAAACGTTTGTGCGTTATGCTAGAAGAAACAATAGTACTGTTGTTCCTATACATATAGAAGGAAGATTATCCTCATTCTTCTATAATTTATCTAACTTTCGTCAATTCATTGGAATCAAAGCAAACTTGGAAATGCTTTATCTTTCAGATGAATTGTATAAACAAAAAGGAAAAAATATTTGTTTTACCGTAGGGGAACCAATTTTACCAACTGATTTAAAAAGTGACCTGTCCGACGAGGATATGGCACAAGAAATTAAACACATTGTTTATCATCTACCTAATAAGTAAGATAAAATTGAATAGAATGAAACCTGTAATTGAACCAATCGATCGAGAACTATTAAAAGCAGAATTAACTGCTGAATTATTTGTTCGAGTTACTCGCAAGGGCGGCAATGAAATTTATATAGTAAATCATCACAATGCGCCAAATGTAATCCAAGAAATTGGTCGTTTGCGCGAAATCACATTCAGGCAATCTGGTGGAGGCACTGGAATGAGTGTTGATTTAGATGAATTCGACACGAGTGAAGCGTGCTATGATCAACTAATTGTTTGGTCGCCCGAAGATGAAGAAATTGTTGGAGGATATCGTTTTATCCGTTGTGAAAAGGCAATGAAATCTTTAGATGATATTCAATTATCTACTGTTCATTATTTTGAATTCACTAAGCAGTTTGTTACTGATTATCTACCTGCAACAATTGAGTTGGGAAGAAGTTGGGTGCAACCTAATTTTCAGCCTTCAGTTAACCCTAGAAAAGGATTGTTTGCATTGGATAACATTTGGGACGGTTTAGGTGCCATCATCATTCAAAATCCAGACATAAAATATTTTTTCGGGAAAGTGACGATGTATCCGACCTATGAAAGAGAGGCGAGAGATTTCTTATTGCAGTTCTTAAATGCTTATTTTCCGGATAATGAAAATTTATTGAAACCTTTTCACCCGCTAACTTTAGCTAAAAGCAAAGCATTCGATGAAATGATTGCCCAAGAACTTGAATTTAAAGACGCGTTTAAGCAACTAAATACATTTGTTCGTGAAAAAGGGGAAAATATTCCACCATTGGTAAATATTTACATGAATCTTTCTCCTTCCATGAAAACGTTTGGAACTGCTGTTAACCCTGATTTTGGTAATGTTGAAGAAACTGGAATCTTGGTAACCATTGCAGATATTTATCCAGAGAAAAAAGAGCGACACATGGAGGGTGATTTTGGTAAAAAGAGTTAATCAATGCACTTTTTTAAGTTAACAGAGGACTTACATAGACCATTCACCACTTATTTGATGGCTTTGGCTTTGCTGTGTTTAGCTTATTTGCTTGGCAATTTACCCTTAGTTGTCTTATTCAATTCATTGGATGCTAGTTCTACGTCCAGTGGAGATATCATTCAATCAATACAGCTTGAATTCGGCCGAACGGTTACTTTACTTGTGTTGCTTGCACCTTGGGCTTTTCTGTGCGTGAGTTTTTCCCCAATTACCAAGTATATTTTAAAATGGCCGATTCTTTACCTGTTTACTACTAGGCAAAAATTCAACTGGAAACGGTTCTTTGTTGGCTTTTCTATTTGGTTCGGAATGTCAAGCATTCTTTTTATCGTTCAGTTCAACGCTACTATTTTGTGGCAATTTAATTGGTCAACGTTTCTTCCACTATTCTTTTGCTCAGCATTTATTTTGGTGCTGCAGTGTACGGCTGAGGAATTGGTATTTCGGTCATTTCTTTTCAAGTGGATGAGTCAAACGCAAATTTCGGTTATTGTTCAAATTCTTCTATCTGGTTTTATCTTCGGATACCTGCACTCTTCAAATCCAGAGGTGGAAGCGTTGGGGAAAATTGCCTTGATCTACTATATCAGTACAGGTGTTTTTTTAGGACTCGTTGCTTTCCTTGATAGAGGAATCGAGTTAACGATGGGTTTTCATTTCGCCAATAATTTCTTTGCTGCTATTATCGTTACATCAAGTTGGCAAGTGTTTCAAACCGACGCATTATTTATTGACACTTCCATTCCTCAATTTGGTTTGATTGAAATTTTAACTTCATTCGGTACGCAAGCCATATTTTTCCTTATTTGTTGGAAAGTTTACAAGTGGAATTTGAGCTCTATGCGAAGCCGATTATCCTAGTACGAGTTACATTTTATTTTACTTGTCTATATATAAGGTATAAAATGGCCTTCATTCAAATCACTGTCATGATGAGCTCGTCGAAGCAAACTCTCCATTGTCAACTATCAACTCTCCACTATCAACTCTCCACTATCAACTTTCAACTGTCAAGTTAATCCTGTAGAAGCAAACTTCATATTTCATTTGGCTGCTATTCCTGCCTTCAAACTTTAGTTTTCTTCTAAAAAAGACATTTTGTAGTCCTTTCTTGGTAAGATTACGCATCCAGTTCCTCAAAATGTATCTTTTTTAGTGCGTAAATCTACCGTTTTGCGTCAGTGCAGTATTCATTTCTACTTGCTTTACGAAATTGAAAGCTACTATTTACGGGTGTTTGCATTGAATTTGGAATAAATTTCGTTTTTATTTAAGAATTTAACACGTGTAAAATCAATTGTTTAATAATTACTTTCAATTTTTATTAAAAATAATCTACAAAATCCCTTGCAGAACGGAAAAAGATGTATACCTTTGCACCCCGCTTCGAACGAGAAACGGTTCACAAAATGAAATAAAGAGTAAAGTTAAAGCGAAGAAAAAAAATAAAACTTTTTTCAAAAAAAGCTTGCAGAAACAAAATATCTACTTAACTTTGCACCCCGCTTAGAGCGATAAGCGGTAAAGATTTTTGAAAGGTTTTAAGTGAGAGATTGCTAGAGATCAACAAAAGAAAGTTCTTTGAATTATTGGGAAGGAAAAGGAAACAGCGTAAGAATTTAACTTACATAAATCTCGAGTCAATTAAAATACAGGAACAAAATTCAAAGTTTTATACAACGGAGAGTTTGATCCTGGCTCAGGATGAACGCTAGCGGCAGGCCTAACACATGCAAGTCGAGGGGCAGCATAAGAGAAGCTTGCTTCTCTGGTGGCGACCGGCGCACGGGTGCGTAACGCGTATGCAACCTACCCTGTACTGGGGGATATCCCGGAGAAATTCGGACTAACACCCCATAGTGTAATTGAATGGCATCATTTGATTATTAAAGGTTACGGTACAGGATGGGCATGCGTCCCATTAGCTAGTTGGTGTGGTAACGGCACACCAAGGCTACGATGGGTAGGGGGCCTGAGAGGGTGATCCCCCACACTGGTACTGAGACACGGACCAGACTCCTACGGGAGGCAGCAGTGAGGAATATTGGTCAATGGGCGCAAGCCTGAACCAGCCATGCCGCGTGCAGGAAGACGGTCCTATGGATTGTAAACTGCTTTTATTCGGGAATAAACCTTTCTACGTGTAGGAAGCTGAAGGTACCGAAAGAATAAGCACCGGCTAACTCCGTGCCAGCAGCCGCGGTAATACGGAGGGTGCAAGCGTTATCCGGAATCATTGGGTTTAAAGGGTCCGCAGGCGGGATTGTAAGTCAGTGGTGAAATCCGGCAGCTCAACTGTCGCACTGCCATTGATACTGCAGTCCTTGAATTTGATGGGAGTGGGCGGAATATGTCATGTAGCGGTGAAATGCTTAGATATGACATAGAACACCGATAGCGAAGGCAGCTCACTATGTCTGAATTGACGCTCATGGACGAAAGCGCGGGTAGCAAACAGGATTAGATACCCTGGTAGTCCGCGCCGTAAACGATGATTACTCGTTGTCGGCCCTTCGGGGTCGGCGACCAAGCGAAAGTGATAAGTAATCCACCTGGGGAGTACGCTCGCAAGGGTGAAACTCAAAGGAATTGACGGGGGCCCGCACAAGCGGTGGAGCATGTGGTTTAATTCGATGATACGCGAGGAACCTTACCAGGGCTTAAATGGGAGATGAATAATTTGGAAACAGATTAGCCTTCGGGCATCTTTCAAGGTGCTGCATGGCTGTCGTCAGCTCGTGCCGTGAGGTGTTGGGTTAAGTCCCGCAACGAGCGCAACCCCTATCTTTAGTTGCCAGCGAGTTATGTCGGGGACTCTAAAGAAACTGCCTACGCAAGTAGTGAGGAAGGCGGGGACGACGTCAAGTCATCACGGCCCTTACGTCCTGGGCCACACACGTGCTACAATGGTTGGTACAGAGGGCAGCTACCGGGTGACCGGATGCGAATCTCTAAAGCCAATCTCAGTTCGGATTGGAGTCTGCAACTCGACTCTATGAAGCTGGAATCGCTAGTAATCGCGCATCAGCCATGGCGCGGTGAATACGTTCCCGGGCCTTGTACACACCGCCCGTCAAACAATGGAAGCTGGGGGTGCCTGAAGTCGGTAACCGCAAGGAGCTGCCTAGGGTAAAACTAGTAACTGGTGTTAAGTCGTAACAAGGTAGCCGTACCGGAAGGTGCGGCTGGAACATCTCCTTTTTAGAGTATTTGACTCATTAAGGATTTAAGTTAAACGATTTGTTGTTTTCTTTCCTCTTTCCCTATAATATATGAAATTTAAATACCTAATTGGTATTATTCCTGCCGAATGAGCGGGCGGGTATCAAAGAAATTTAGTCCCGTAGCTCAGTTGGTTAGAGCACTACACTGATAATGTAGGGGTCAGCAGTTCAAATCTGCTCGGGACTACAAAATATTAATACAAACGAGTATTGATTAATCAGTGAAGAGTGATAAGCCGTAATAGGTAGTGATGATAGAAACTGGGGGATTAGCTCAGCTGGCTAGAGCACTTGCCTTGCACGCAAGGGGTCATCGGTTCGACTCCGATATCCTCCACATTTTTTAGATGTTTGAATGCATTTAAAGGAACATAGAAAGTTCATTGACATATTGGAATTGATTGGAGCAATAAGAAACAATCATAGAAATTAAAAGGTTTAATAAGTTAATAAGGGCACACGGGGGATGCCTTGGCTTTGAGAGGCGATGAAGGACGTGATAAGCTGCGATAAGCTGCGGGGATTGGCAAATACAATTTGATCCGCAGATTTCCGAATGGGGAAACCCGGCACATTGAAGATGTGTCACTCGAAAGAGAGCAAACCCGCTGAACTGAAACATCTAAGTAGGCGGAGGAAGAGAAAACAAAAGTGATTTCCTGAGTAGTGGCGAGCGAAACGGAAACAGCCCAAACCAGTATTGTTTCGGCAATATTGGGGTTGTAGGACTGCAACATTGACTTTATTGATATAATGGAAGTATTTGGAAAGATACACCGTAGAGGGTTATAGTCCCGTACATGAAATGTCAGTAATACATAGCAGTATCCTGAGTAGGGCGGGGCACGTGAAACCCTGTCTGAATCTGCCGGGACCATCCGGTAAGGCTAAATACTCCTCAAAGACCGATAGTGAACGAGTACTGTGAAGGAAAGGTGAAAAGAACCCTGAATAAGGGAGTGAAAAAGACCCTGAAACCGTGTGTCTACAAGCGGTCGAAGCACTTAGGTGCGACGGCGTGCCTTTTGCATAATGATCCTACGAGTTACTCCTCAATGGCAAGGTTAAGTCTTTCAGAGACGCAGCCGAAGCGAAAGCGAGTCTTAACAGGGCGCTGAGTCATTGGGGGTAGACGCGAAACCTTGTGATCTACCCATGGCCAGGTTGAAGTTTTGGTAACACAAAATGGAGGACCGAACTGGTAAACGTTGAAAAGTTTTCAGATGAGCTGTGGGTAGGGGTGAAAGGCCAATCAAACTGGGAAATAGCTCGTACTCCCCGAAATGCATTTAGGTGCAGCGTCGTGGTAGAGTTTTATAGAGGTAGAGCTACTGATTGGACTAGGGGGCTTCACCGCCTACCGAATCCTGACAAACTCCGAATGCTATAAAATATACACGGCAGTGAGGGCATGGGTGCTAAGGTCCATGTCCGAGAGGGAAAGAACCCAGACCATCGGCTAAGGTCCCCAAATCTATACTAAGTTGAATAAACGTTGTGCGGTTGCATAGACAGCTAGGATGTTGGCTTGGAAGCAGCCATTCATTTAAAGAGTGCGTAACAGCTCACTAGTCGAGCGACCGTGCGTGGATAATAATCGGGCATTAAGTATAGTACCGAAGCTGTGGATTTGTATGTAAATACATCTGGTAGGGGAGCATTCTAGTCTGCGTTGAAGGTGCATGGTGATGTGTGCTGGAGCGTCTAGAAAAGCAAATGTAGGAATGAGTAACGATAATGCGGGCGAGAAACCCGCACACCGATAGACTAAGGTTTCCTTGGCGACGCTAATCGTCCGAGGGTTAGTCGGGACCTAACGCAAACCCGAAAGGGGTAGTGGATGGACAACGGGTTAATATTCCCGTACATCTGTTAACTGCGATGGGGTGACGGAGTGATGAAAGGACCGCGAACTGACGGAATAGTTCGTTGAAGATTGTAGGTATAGAGACGGTAGGCAAATCCGCCGACTCTGCCGAATTTCGATAGTACTGCAAAGCTTCGGCTGCGTAGATAGTGTCCCTAAGGGCTTCCGAGAAAAACCTCTAAGCTTCAGGTTAATAGATCCCGTACCGCAAACCAACACAGGTAGTCAAGGAGAGAATCCTAAGGTGCTCGAGTGATTCATGGCTAAGGAACTAGGCAAAATGGTCTCGTAACTTCGGGAGAAGAGACGCCAACAGCAATGTTGGCCGCAGTGAATAGGCCCAGGCGACTGTTTATCAAAAACACATGGCTTTGCAAAATCGTAAGATGAAGTATAAGGCCTGACACCTGCCCGGTGCTGGAAGGTTAAGTGGAGATGTTAGTTTCGGCGAAGCATTGAAATGAAGCCCCAGTAAACGGCGGCCGTAACTATAACGGTCCTAAGGTAGCGAAATTCCTTGTCGGGTAAGTTCCGACCTGCACGAATGGTGTAACGATCTGGGCACTGTCTCAGCCATGAGCTCGGTGAAATTGTAGTATCGGTGAAGATGCCGATTACCCGCAACGGGACGGAAAGACCCCGTGAACCTTTACTATAGCTTCGCATTGTCGCTGGGTAATTCATGTGTAGGATAGGTGGGAGGCTTTGATGCTGCGTCGCTAGGCGTAGTTTAGCCATCGTTGAAATACCACCCTTGGATTATCCGGCGTCTAATCCGGTAAAAATTGGAGACATTGCGTGGTGGGTAGTTTGACTGGGGTGGTCGCCTCCAAAAGAGTAACGGAGGCTCCTAAAGGTACCCTCAGCACGCTTGGTAACCGTGCGTAGAGTGTAATGGCATAAGGGTGCTTGACTGCGAGACCGACAAGTCGATCAGGTAGGAAACTAGAGCATAGTGATCCGGTGGTTCCGTATGGAAGGGCCATCGCTCAAAGGATAAAAGGTACTCCGGGGATAACAGGCTGATCACTCCCAAGAGCTCACATCGACGGAGTGGTTTGGCACCTCGATGTCGGCTCGTCACATCCTGGGGCTGGAGAAGGTCCCAAGGGTTGGGCTGTTCGCCCATTAAAGTGGCACGCGAGCTGGGTTCAGAACGTCGTGAGACAGTTCGGTCCCTATCTGTTGTGGGCGTTAGAAATTTGAGAGGACCTGCCTCTAGTACGAGAGGACCGGGGTGGACATACCTCTGGTGTACCTGTTGTGGCGCCAGCTGCACCGCAGGGTAGCTAAGTATGGATGAGATAAGCGCTGAAAGCATCTAAGCACGAAACTCGCCTCAAGATGAGATTTCTTTTAAGGGCCGTGGAAGACTACCACGTTGATAGGCTACAGATGTAAAGACAGTAATGTCAAAGTCGAGTAGTACTAATTACCCGTAGACTTATAACCTTCTATGATAACAAACGTTCTTTTTTGCTCCGATCGTCCGATATAAGCAATAACTTAAGATATTTACGATTTTAGGTGTCTATTGCGGCAAGGTCCACCTCTTCCCATTCCGAACAGAGAAGTTAAGCCTGCCTGCGCTGATGGTACTGCCCTTTTGAGGGTGGGAGAGTAAGTCGACGCCACTTTTTAATCCCGACATGCAATGCATAGTCGGGATTTTTTGTTTTGTACTAGTTTGGTTTGCGAGTAGTATAGTCGCATACTAGTGCAGTTGGACGTATAGCAATACGACCTTACTGGTATAGGGTTTTCTCTGATTTTTTTAATCCCGTCATGCAGTGCATCGTCGGTTTTTTTTTGTACTATATTTTTTTATACTAGTGCAGTCGGACGTATAGCAATACGTCCTTATTGGTATAATGCGAGTTCGTATTTGTTTTCCTTTTTAAAATTTAGCTGTCTCTACCATTTTTCAAGATTTTACAGTTAGAACATTTTATTGTGATTTATTTTTACTCCAATAGTAATTTTTATACTCTCTAAATTATGGATCACTTTTTTGGAATTTGGTCGGATAAATATTGAGTTGCTATTTGGATGATTGTTTAAGTTTGAAAGTTCCTGGATTACATTTTCTCATTCTTTTAGCTTTTATGCTGCATCCCTCTTTGCATCGGGTCTGCCTTCAAACTTTAGTTTTCTTCTAAAAAAGACATTTTGTAGTCCTTTCTTGGTAAGATTACGCATCCAGTTCCTCAAAATGTATCTTTTTTAGTGCGTAAATCTACCGTTTTGCGTCAGTGCAGTATTCATTTCTACTTGCTTTACGAAATTGAAAGCTACTATTTACGGGTGTTTGCATTGAATTAAGAAGAAATATCGTTTTTATTTAAGAATTTAACACGTGTAAAATCAATCGTTTAATAATTACTTTCAATTTTTATTAAAAATAATCTACAAAACCCCTTGCAGAACGGAAAAAGATGCATACCTTTGCACCCCGCTTCGAACGAGAAACGGTTCACAAAATGAAATAAAGAGTAAAGTTAAAGCGAAGAAAAAAAATAAAACTTTTTTCAAAAAAAGCTTGCAGAAACAAAATATCTGCTTAACTTTGCACCCCGCTTAGAGCGATAAGCGGTAAAGATTTTTGAAAGGTTTTAAAGTGAGAGATT
>Ga0233377_1000298_pt1 | contig 25237 bp, 14 predicted proteins | sample ElkDunMinimDraft_6_FD_191540 | JGI IMG/M metagenome (GOLD analysis project Ga0233377, IMG submission 191540) | Fecal eukaryotic communites from dung pellets of Tule Elk in California, USA - Elk Dung E36 | ecosystem: Host-associated > Mammals > Digestive system > Large intestine > Fecal | place...
TGCTGCTCCTGCTGAGCGAGCTCGCCACGAACGCGGTGGCCCACTCCGACTCCGGACGCACCACGGACGGCCGCCTCACCGTCTACCTGGCCCGTACCACCACGCTGGTCCACGTGGAGGTCACCGACGACGGCTCCGCCACGAGCACGCCCGCCGTCCGCGTACCGGAGGCCGACGACGACGGCGGACGGGGGCTGTGGCTGGTCGACCTGCTCGCCACCGAGTGGGGATCCCACCACGACGACGCGGGCAGGTCGGTCTGGTACCAGGTGGCGGGTTAGGGTAAACGCTCGCTCTCCAAGCGAGTGGCGCACATTTACTGCGTCGGCCAACATCGTCGGCGAACAGCGCTCCGCCTCACCGCCACCACCAAGCCTGAACGGACGAGCACGTGGCGGTAGCATCGAAAACGGCCTGAGCGAACGGGGAGAGGTGACATGGTTTATCGCCCAATGACACTCGTCAATCTTGCCGCGCGCTTGGTGGCGAACAACGACAGTAAGGTCCGGTGGAAGCTCGTATGGGAGTTTCTGGAGGAGTATCGCTGGGAGGCACCGGAAGCCCAGCCCTCGTTGCTGCGCTCCGAACCGGAATCCGTGGGTGACGAACGATGGGACGCTTTACTCGCCGCGCTCGCAGAGCATCTTGCCGCCAAACATGATCTCGCTCCGCCTTCGTGGACGGCATCGCGGGTGTTGCGGCGTCCCTGGTTCCCGGCGGAACTAGCCAGTCAACGCGCGGATGCGCTCGTCTGGGCACCTGCCGCGTTCCGCAAGCACGGCGTCTACCTTTCGAGTAAGGATCTTGAGGCTGCGTGAGCGAAACAGAAGACGGACTGCTCGCGCCATTTTAGGTAGTTCATCCCTGCGTGTCCCACTTGAGCTTGACACAGAGGGCAAGTTCCACAGAGCCGTCGGCGGATGCCGCGCCGACCTGTACAGCTCATCGACATGAGAGAGTGAGCTCGGCTCGAGGTCCGGGGCGCGCCGGTGTGCCTCACTCGTCGAGGAACACGTGGCCGTCGGTGTCGAGGCGCTGCTGCGCCGCCGAGATGACGATGCGAGCGTGAGCGAGATCGGCGGGGGAAGGCACCCGGTTGATCGCGGTGATGTTGGCGTGGATCTGGGTGGGGTTGGTGAAGCCGGTCAGGACGACGGCGTTGCGGGTGCGGTTGAGGCAGGACCACAAGGCGAGGGCGAGCAGGTCATGCTGCTCGGGCGCGATGGTGCTCTGGATCTCGGCCAGGGCCTCATCCAGGACGGCCAGGGCGGGCGCGGTGAACCAGCGTTTGCGGGCCCGGTGGTCGCCGTCGGCGAAGCGGGGCGGCTGCTCGGGCCGATGGGAACGGGTCAGGAGCCCTTGGCCGAGCGGCTTGTTGATCAGGACCCCGCAGCCGTACTGGTCAGCGAAGGCGAAGACGCCCGCGGAGCTGGCCTCCGGGGTCAGCAGGTTGTCGCGCACGGCCAGGACATCGGGCTGGACCTGGTCGAACAGTGCCCGGAAGCGGGCGATCTTGTCGCCGCGCAGCGCGGGCGGGGTGGACAGCCGGTCGGGGGCGAAGCGGTGCGGGCCGCGCAGGCTGATCGCGCGGATGAGGCCTTCGGCTTTGAAGGCGTGCATGGCCTCGATCGCGGGCTGCAGCCACCGGTCGTCTTCGCCGAAGTCGTGGTGGTGCAGCCCGTAGATGTCGAGGTGGTCGGTGCCGAGGTTGTCGAGGCTCTGCCCGAGTTGGCGGCGCATGTGGGCGGGGTCGAAGCCGTGGGCGGCGGTGCCGGCGAAGTAGCCGACCTTGGAGGACACGACGATCTGCTCGCGGGGGACCTGGGCGATCAGCTGTCCGAGCCGTCGTTCGGACAGGCCGTGGCCGTAGACGTCGGCGGTGTCGAACAACCGGGCGCCCAGCTCCCACGCGGTCTCCAAGCCGGCGATGGCGGCCGCCTGGTCGGCGCCGGTGGCCCAGCCCATCGGCATGCCGAGGTTGTGGTCGGGGCCGCCGATCGCCCAGCAGCCGACACCGAGAGCGGAGACGGTGATGCCGGTGCGGCCGAGGGTGCGGGTCGGCAGCGGGTGCGAGGTCATCGGCAGGGCCTCTCAAGCGACAGCAGGGCAGAAGATCTCATCATGCGCGCGCCGAGTGGCGGTGCGGGGGTGCTTCCTCCGATCCGGCCTGTGGGTTCAGGCGGGGCGACTGTCGCGGAGGATGGCCTGCCACTCCTCGGTGATGAAGTCATACAGGTCGCCGGGGCGCTCGCACACGAAGACGGGGACGCTGGCGGCCCGGGTACGGGCGTGGCTGTAGAAGCCGAGTACGGCAGTGTCGTCGAGCCGGTAGAAGGAGAACATGCGATCGCCGGCCCGGTAGTAGATCTCGATGGTGGCGCCGGGATCGGTGCGCAGCGCGGCGTAGTCGGCCTCGGTGGCGATGATGCGCCGCCGCAGTTCCTCGGTGGTCAGGTCGAATCGGTCGGCCAGGACGGCAACGGTGAGCGGGTCGTCGGGGTCGGCCAGCACCACGCGGATGCGGGCACCTGGCCGGGCAGCCAGGCGGGCCAGGTCGCGGGCGTGCATCCGGGCCCAGGTCTGCCCGTAGGCCATGTAGACGTCCAGCTCGCGCACATCGGCGAACAGCGCGCTCCACTGCATGTCGGTGAGATAGGTCGTGCCGATGCGGGTCAGGCCGGCGGCCCGGACATCGGCCACGATGTCCGCGCTCAGCGGCCGGTGCTCCGGGGTCTCAGCGGCGAGCGCGGCCAGCCGGTTCCACGCCACCAGCCAGCGCGGATCCTTTGCGGGGTTGACCCCGCAGGCCTGCAAAAAGGTGATCATCAGTGGCTTGCGCGGCAGGCGCCGGCCGCTGAGCATGTCGCCGGTGGTGCTGCGGGGAAGGCTGCGCCCCTGCCGGCGCGCGCGCTGCTCCAGTTCCCGCAGCGAGGGGTTGCCCGCCAGCAGCTGCACGTGACGCAGGCACGCCGCGAGGTCGGCCGCGGTGTGCGCCTGGGTGGGGTCGAGATCGTCTGGAGGTGACACGAGCTTCCTCATCGAGGGCGTGCAACTGTCCGAAACTGTCCGAGCAGTGTAGCGAGGTGATCACCTGGCAGCGGGCCGATCCCAGCCAGGCGCATGCGGGCCTGCGGCGGATGAGTCCGGGTCCGTCCGCGCCTCTTGGCGCCCCCCGTGTGATCGCGTGTGCTGGCTTGGAGGAGTCCGCTTAGGGACAGGAGCAAGCCGATGACCACGACCATCGCCCACCAGCGCACGGCCATCGTCGACGAGGCCTGGGGCGGACGGCTGCTCACCGCGGTCGAGCACGCCACCGGCGAGCGGCTGGGCCAAGACCGGCGCGACGAGCTGCTGCGCATCCCCGCCGCCTGGCCGAACGAGCTGCGCGCCGCCCTCACCGACATCCTGCCGGGGAAGGTCAGCCTGACCGGCACCCTCGACCAGCGGCTGCTGATCGCCGAACGCGCGCCAGCCCTGGGCGGATGGACGTTCGCCGACCTTGAGGGCCGCCCGCACGCCGAGCGGGACTGGCCCGCCTGGACGGCCGGACGGCTCAGGATCGACCAGCCGGGAACGTGGCTGTCCGCCGGACACCTCAGCACGGACGGCGCCGAGCGGCTGCAGCGGCCCCGCGTACTGCTGGCCTCGCTGTATCACCCGGAGTGGTTCCCGCTGCCGCGCTTCCCACTGGCGATCTCCGACCTGGCCCGTGCCGCCCGCCGCACGCTGCTCGGCCAGATCACCCTGGTCGACATGCAGCTGCAGGTGAGCTTCACCGACCTGCTCGCGACCATCGCCGCGACCGACCCCGACATCGTCGGGGTGTCGGCGACGTTCGGCCAGCACGACCTGATGATCGCCCTGCTCGATCACCTGTACGCCTTACCGCAGCCGCCGCTGGTCCTGGCCGGGGGCAGCCTCACCGTCCGCAACGAGGCGCTCCTGCTCGACGCCTACCCCCGGCTGCTGATCGCCCGCGGCGCCGGTGAGACCACGATCGCCGACACGCTCGGCCACTACCACGGGGACCTGCCGCTGGAGGAGATCCCGGGCCTGGGCTACGCCGGCGCCGCGCGCGGCGGCGCCCTGGCCGTGCGGTCGCGGCAGCGCACCGCGAAGGTGCCCAACGCCCGCCTGGTGGACTTCCTGCCCGAACTCGACCTGCTGGAGCGCACCCTGGATTGCCACGGGGTCGCGCAGGCGGAGGCCTCGCGCGGCTGCACCTCGGCGTGCAGCTTCTGCCCGCGCAGCCACAAGGGACTGTGGGCGGCGGGCTCGGTCCAGCAGCTCGCCGTCATACTGCCCGAGCTCACCCGCACCTTCGACCGGCACCCGGACACCTCCAAGACCCTCTACCTGGTCGATGAGGAGTTCTTCGGCCGCGACCAGGACGCCGTCGCCCGCGGGCTGGAGCTGGCGGGCCTGCTGCACAGCGAGGGCTTCGCCTGGGAGTCCTCCTGCCGCATCGATCAGGTCGTCCGGCCGGAGGAAGACCGCGCCTGGCATGTGGAGCGAGCCCGGATGTGGCGGCGCCTGGGCGGCCTTGGGCTGCGCCGGATGCTGTTCGGTGTGGAATCGGGCGTCGACTCCATCCTGGCCCGGTTCAACAAGGACACCACCGGCGAACAGAACGCCCTGGCGATCCGCACCCTGAGCGCGCTCGGCGTCCCCACCCGCTTCACCTACATCACCTTCGACCACCTGATGAACCCCAAGGAGCTGCGCGCCACCCACGCCTTCCAAGGGCGGACCGATCTGCTGCTGACCCCGCAGCCGTACCTGAGCGTGGAGGAGATCGTCGACGGTGTCCGCGACCCCGGCTGGGTCGCCGCGCACGCGACCGGCCGGCCCTTCCACACCGGCATCTCCTACATGCTGGTCTCGATGGAGTGCCTGATCGGCGCCGCCTACACCCGCGCGGCGACCGCACACGGGCTGACCAGAGCGATTGACCCCAGCATGGGCCGCGTCGAGGCGCGCTTCGCCGACCAGCGCATCGGCATCTGCTCCGTGCACGCCCAGATGTGGGTGGATCGGACCTTCGCCCTCGACTACACCCTCAAAAGCCTGGAGAAGATCGTGGACGGGCCGCAACGGGCGGCCCTGCACGCCGCCCGGGTCACCATCCGCGCCGCCGCCTACACGCTGCTCACCGCCATGCTCGACCTCATCGACCACACCGGCCCTGGCGCGGAGCTGGGCGAGCAGGCACTGCGCGCGCTGATGGACGAGCAGCTGAGCCGCCTCCAAAGCGCCCTCGCCGCCCCCATCGGCCAGGCCCTGCCGCTGCTGTCCCCTGGCAACGCCGAACTCCTGCGCACCGAGCACCGGCGCTGGCTCGCCGGGGCCGGCTGGAGGCTCATCAACGCCGCCGACGCCTGCGGCACCTGACCGGTCTGGGTCGCAACGCGAGAAAGCCAGGGCGAATCGGGCGGCACCGGGTGAAGATCGAGCCAGCACCACCCATATCAGCGGAAGGGGAGAAGAGCACCGTGGCGGAGCAGCAGAAGCGCAGGCAGGCGCGCCGGCGTCACAGCCTTCCAAGACGCTTTCGTCAAGATCCCCGCCTGGGGGTACCCCGGTGACGAGGAATTACTGGACGGCTACCTCGCCGCGCTGGCCAAAGTCAGCGAGCACGTGGCCCGGTGACCACCCGCCCCGACACCAGCGCCGGCCACCACAACGACGCCGACGCGCAGAACCGGCCGCCGCTGACCGAGGTGATCGACGCCGACTTCACCCCCGCGCACATCCTCGCCGCACTCCCCCGCACCGGCCGCCCGGCGGCGCCGGGCCCGAACGCGGGGGTGGCCGAAGCGGCACTGACCGGCCGTTGGTGGCAACCTGACCTCACCGCACCGGCCCGGTCGTACGACGCCGTGCCCAGCACGGCGTACGGCGCCGCGCACGGGGCACCGCCCGACCCTGTGGCCGAGCCGGCGGGCGAAACGGCGCCCCTGGAGGCTGCGGTCGCGGAGCCGACGGCGTCCGTCCGCAGATGCGACGCCGAACTGCTGCACCGCTTCGAGACCTCCCGGCTGTGGCGGCCGCCGGTGGAAGCGCACACCCGTGCCCTCACCCCCGCCGCGGCGAAGGCGTGGCTGCTGCTTGCCCGCCACTGGCTCGGGGTCAGCGCCGCCAGCGGCGACCTGCGTTTCCTCAACGCCGCCTGCAAGCTCCTGGGCACCGTCTGGATGCGCCGGCACGCCGACCGGTGGAGCACGCCGGATCTCCTGCCGGACATCCAGGCCACCGCCGCCTTGGTGGACGCGGCTTGCGCCGAGCTGGCCGAGCGTCTGTCTCGCCGCGCGCTGCCTCCCATGTCCTGCCCAGCCGTACCCGAGCCGGCCGGTGAGCCCTTCACTGTTGCGGCCGCCGGGCAGCTGAAGACCGTGATCCTGGCCGGAGCCGGATCCAGCAGCCCATCGGCCATCCTCCCCCACGCGCGCGGCCTCGGCGTCGAGGTCTCCGCGGTGTGCTGGTACGGCTCACCGCCCGAGCAGGAGGTGACCTCCGCCTACGACAGCGCCTGGTACCCGCCTGCTCCCCCACGCGCGCCCCACCCGGCGCCGGACCTGCCAGCCGCTCAGGCGCACGTCACCGGCTGGCAAGACGCCGCAGCCGTCCTGGCCCGGTGGCAGCCGGACCTGCTCATCCTGCTCGGCATGCCCATCGTCCCCGCCGACATCCTGGCCCTCCCGGCGGTGGGCACCCTCAACGCGCACAACGGGGCGCTGCCCACCTACCGCGGCATGGACGCCGTCGCCTGGGCACTGCTCAACAACGACCCGATCATCTGCACCGTCCACCAGGTGACCGCCGGCGTCGATACCGGCCCCGTCCTGCTCACCCAGCCCGTCCCGTTCCACCCCGCGCCGTCCCTGCGCCGACGCGTGAAGTCCACCCAGCTCACCCTCCTGACGGCCGTCACCGCCCACACCGTCACCGTCGGCCGCCTACCCGACGGCCACCGCCAGCCCGCGCACCTGGCCAGGCAGTTCTATCGCCTGCACCCCCACCTCAAGCGCATCATGAACGCATCCCCCTACGGAACGGGAAACCAGCGATGATCACCACCGCGCACGCCGCCTTCCTCGACCTGGCCGACCTCGACTGGAACGACACCGGCGCCATCCTTGACGGCTGCCAGCCCGTCTACGACGCCATCACCACCGAACCCGGCCTGCTGTCGGCCCTCCTGGACGCGATCCCCGGCGACCCCACCCTGACCGGCATGTGCGAACGCTACGACTTCCTCGACAAACTCGTCCTACATGCCGACGGCGACATCCGGATCCGGCTGCACCTGTACCGGTCCGGCTACTACGACCGGCCCCACCACCACCGCTGGTCGTTCTTCTCCGGCATCTACCGCGGCCAGTACCTGCACCGCATCTTCGGCGCCGACACCGACTTCGGCGAGCACACCGACCCCCGCGCCCTCACCCCGATCCTGGTGCGCCGCGAACGCCCCGGATCCAGCTACGCCCTGGACCACACCACCGTCCACACCGTCCAAGCCGACGCCGACACCATCTCCATCCTCGTGCGCGGCCCCGCCACCCGCGACCGCTTCCTCATCCTCGACACCGAGAACGGCACCTGTTTCTGGGTGTACGGCGCGGCTGGCGAAACCCCTGAACAGCGAGCGGCCAAGCAGATGAAACCCGGCCAGCTCGCCGACACCATCCGCCGCGTCAAGCACCTGACCGGCCTCACCGACCCCCAGGAGCAGTAAATGCCCGACGACGTCATCCAAGGGGCGCTGTTCGGCAGCCTCGACACCGAGCCCGCCGCCCCCGCCCCAGCGCCGGGCGAACTACGCGTGTGCGCCCTCAACATCAACAACCCCAGCGTGCAGCGCGCCCAGCAGACCCTCGCCTGGTTGCTGGCCGGCCGCAGCGACGTGCTGGTCCTGACCGAGCTCAAAGCCTCCGACGGCGCCAAGCTGATCATCAGCGGGCTGGCCGCCGAAGGCTTCGAGGTCTGCCTCCCGCCGGGCTGGGCCGACGGCTCCTACTTCACCGTGGTCGCCACCCGCGGCCTGCTCCAAACACCCGTGGACGGCCCGGGCGACCCCCGCGCCGTCGCGGTCGACGTCGAGCACACCGGCCGGCAGATCCGCATCATCGGCTTGTACGGGCCGACCAACGGCATGACCACCGACAGCAGCGACCGGCGCCGCGCCTTCCAGAAGACGTTCCTCGAATACCTCCACACCGCTCTGCGCCCGCGGCTTTTGCTGGCCGGTGACCTCAACGTCGTCGAACCCGGCCACCAGCCGCCCCTGGTCTCCTTCGAAGAACACGACTACGCCTTCTACACCGGCCTGCAACGCCTCGGCCTGGCCGACGCCTTTCGCCAAGCCCACCCCGCAGCCCGCGACCACAGCTGGATCAGCGACCGCTATGGCGCCCAGCGCCTGGACCACCTGTTCGCCACCCCGGCCACCGGCACCCTCGTGAACTGCGGCTACGACCACACCCCCCGCACCAGCCACATCACCGACCACGCCGCCCTGTTCGCCACCTTCGCCCTGGGCACCCCCGCGTGAGCTCCACCACGGTGCATTGCTTCAGCTACCTGGCCGCCACCCACACCCTGCATGTCGACGCCTACCCAAAGCTCAACTACGGGGTCGAGGTGCAGGCCAGCGACCGGTTCGTAGCCGGCGACGGGCCGCTGATCGCGGGGATGCTCACCGCGCTCGGCCACCCTGCCGCGCTGTTCAGCAACCCGGTCGCCGACGACCCCGACGGCCACACCATCACCGCGCGGCTCCAGGACTGGGGTGTGGGCCACCGCCCCGCCCCCGGTATCGCCGCGCACACCAGGGTCAACACGGTCATCGCCGACCAGGCCGGGAACCGGACCTGGTTTTCCGGACTCAAAGGCATCACCGCCGAGCTCGACGGCATCGACCCGCATGCCTTCGCCGCCGCACCGACCGTCTACCTCGACTGCTACGAGGTCCTGGGCGACACGCCCCGCCTCCTGCTGGACGCCGCCCTGCTCGCCCGACGCCGTGTTGTGATCAACCTCGGCGGATCACCTGCCCCGCCCTGGCTCCGAGCGGCCGTCCAGCCGCACGGCCGCGTCGGCGTCCTGCAGACGAACGCCGACGAACACCACCTGACCGCGGCCGAGCGGACGCTGCGCGAGCTGACCGACCTCGTCGTCGCCGACCTCGTCGTCGTCACCCTCGGTCGCAACGGCGCCATCGGCCGCACCCACACCGGCGAGGTCTTCGCGGTCCCGGCCCTCACGGTGGCCGTCCATCAGGTCCAGGGCGCTGGATCGGCCTTCAGTACCGCACTGATCCACGCGCTGAGCCAAGGAGCAGCCGCCGAACAAGCCGCCGCGATCGCCTGCCGGGCGGGCAGCCTGTGGTGCAGCCGAACCCCGCACGGCCCGCTGCCGACGCTCTGCGACCTCCAGCCGCACCAGCCCGGCTAGTGGCCCGTCTCCGAACGTTGACCGGGCATCACGACCGGGTGACCGGCTCTCTTCAGGTCTGGTTTCCCCAGCAAGGTTGCGTGACGGCCCACTAGCGGACGGGAGCCAGTTCCAGCGCGCAGGTGAGCTTGGCCATGAACCGGTGCATCTGCGGGTCGAAATCCCCGACCCATGCCTCAGCGTCGTCCAAAGCGAACCATCGCCACGCCGAGAACTCCGCCGGATCGGGAACAATCTTCACCGTCTGGCTGGCCGAGAAGACGAACCACAGCGTCACATCGATATGCGGGTGCGGCGGACGCGTCTCGGTCACCGTCAGGAAGAACGGGTCCTCGCCGAACCTCGGGTGGAACGGCGGGGCGATCTTCAACTCCTCATCCAGCTCCCGAACGACCGTGACCTGCGGACTCTCATCGGGGTCCACGTGCCCGCCGGGCATGAGCCATGCCTTGGCCTTGGCATGATCCACAAGCAGGAGCGTTCTTGCCGCCTCATCCAACAGCGCGGCATAGACCGCTAGATGCCGGTGCGGAGTCGCCGGCTTGGCCGTACGAAACAGCGGATGACCGGCATCGATCCAATCGAGCATCCACCGCTGGTCGGCGGACTCGCGTTCGTCATACGGCGCGACGGCCTGAACGAGATCTCGAACAACTAGCCGCGGGTCAAGCTGCCTGCCAGGCATCGGACACCTTCCACTGATGGACGATCTGGTGAACCTCCAGCCCCTCCACGCTCACCAGTGCAGGCACCTTACCGACCGCAGGCCACCGCACGCCCGGCCATCAGCAGGACTCCTCCACCGGCGAGTCGGCCCAAGAGCGACCGCTGCGGGCATCGCGGTGACGGGACCTCGACGATGTCACCGGCAGAAGCCAGACGTCGCGCCACGATGCCGTGGGCGGGCGGGGCGTACAGCGCGTGGCGGCAGGTCTTTCCCGGGCAGGTGGCGTCCGTGCCGGAGGTGCGGGCCTGGGCGCGGGGCGTGCTCGCCGGACGGGTCGCGGCCCCGGTGCTCGACGACGTGCTGCTCCTGCTGAGCGAACTCGCCACGAACGCGGTGGCCCACTCCGACTCCGGGCGCACCACGGACGGCCGCCTCACCGTCTATCTGGCCCGTACCACCACGCTGGTCCACGTGGAGGTCACCGACGACGGCTCCGCCACGAACGCGCCCGCCGTCCGCGTACCGGAGGCCGACGACGACGGCGGGCGGGGCCTGTGGCTGGTCGACCTGCTCGCCACCAAGTGGGGATCCCACCACGACGACGCGGGCAGATCGGTCTGGTACCAGGTGGCGGGTTAGGGTAAACGCTCGCTCTCCAAGCGAGTAGCGCACATTTACTGCGTCGACCAACATCGTCGGCGAACAGTGCTCTGCCTCACCGCCACCACCAAGCCTGAACGGACGAGCACGTGGCGGTAGCATCGAAAACGGCCTGAGCGAACGGGGAGAGGTGACATGGTTTATCGCCCAGTCAACGACCCCCTCCTGAAGGAGAGGGCTTGAAGTGCGGTAATGCGCTTTGAAGCCCCGCGTTGACCAGCCCTGGCCGTCAGCTCAAGGAGGTGCGTTTTGATGGCTACGTTGAACACGAGATCGCAGACCCACCGGCGGGTGCTTCCTCAGCCTGCCGCTCTGGAATCCGTGGGAGCAGACACGCCCGAGGGTGGGCACGAAACGGCTCACGGACACCGCCATCAGGCGGTACCTGGTGTTCAACCTGGGCGAGGGGAGATCGAGCCGACCCGCACCCGGTCTACTCGGCGTCACCCCGACCCGGCTTCTGCTGGGAAGGGAGCGGGCAGTCCAGCCCACCCGGTCGTGTTCGTCCTGGACAAATACGGCCAGCCGTTGCAACCCACGAGCCCTGCCTACGCGCGGAAACTCCTCCGTTCCGGCCGGGCCGTGGTTCACCGGCATACCCCGTTCGTCATCCGGCTGAAGGACCGCACGGCAGCTGATTCCGTCGTGGCGGGCGTACAGGTCGGTATCGACCCCGGCTCCAAGCACACCGGCCTGGCCGTGTTCACCGAGCGCGACGGGAGCCGGACCGGCAGGTACGCGCTCCAGCTCGACCACCGGGGCGGGGCGATCCGCGACAAGCTCACCGCCCGCTCGCGATATCGGCGTCGGCGCCGTGGCGCGAACCTGCGTTACCGCGCGCCCCGTTTCTCTAACCGCGCCAGGCCGAAGGGGTGGCTGGCGCCGTCGCTGCGACACCGCGTCGACACCACTATGTCATGGGTGGCGCGGCTGACCCGGTGGGCGCCCGTCACCGCCGTACACGTGGAGAAGGTCTCCTTCGACACGCACACCCTGTCGGCCGGGCGGCCGCTCGAAGGAGTGGAGTATCAGCAGGGCACCCTCGCCGGGTACGAGGTCCGCGAATACCTGCTGGCCAAGTGGGGGCGGGCGTGCGCGTACTGCGGCGCCAGCGGCATACCCCTCAACCTCGACCACCTCCACCCCCGCAGCCGGGGCGGCTCGGACCGCGTCAGCAACCTCACTCTGGCCTGCATCGGCTGTAACCAGACCAAGGACGCCACCCCCGTGCGGGAATTCCTCAGGGACAAACCCGCCCTTTTCGCGAAAATCCTCAAGCAGGCGAAGGCTCCGCTGCGCGACGCCGCCGCCGTCAACACCACCCGCTGGGCACTGTGGCAGGCACTGCAAGCGACCGGCCTGCCCGTTCACACCGCCTCCGGCGGGCGCACCAAATGGAACCGCTCTCGCACCGGCGCCCCGAAGTCCCACACGGTGGACGCGCTGCACGTCGGCTCGCTCGACACCGTGACCACCTGGCCGTCCACCGTGCTCGTGGTCAAGGCGACCGGGCGCGGCACCTACTGCCGTACCCGCACCGACCGCTACGGCTTCCCCCGCCTGCGACTCCCCCGGACCAAGCGGGTCAAGGGGTTCGCCACCGGCGACCTGGTCCGCGCGACCGTCCCGGCCGGCAAGAAGGCCGGAGTCCACACCGGACGGGTCGCGGTCCGCACCACCGGCAGTTTCAACATCACCACCCGGCGCGGCACCGTGCAGGGCATCGGCCACCGCCACGTCCGCCTGCTCCAACGAGCCGACGGCTACGGCTACACCACCCAACCAGAAGCGCGGCATCGTGCCGCGTTTCCTCCCGGCCCTGAAGGACCGGGTCTCCACGCTGGAGGTAATTGATGACACTCGTCGATCTTGCCGCGCGCTTGGTGGCGAACAACGACAGTAAGGTCCGGTGGAAGCTCGTATGGGAGTTTCTGGAGGAGTATCGCTGGGAGGCACCGGAAGCCCAGCCCTCGTTGCTGCGCTCCGAACCGGAATCCGTGGGTGACGAACGATGGGACGCTTTACTCGCCGCGCTCGCAGAGCATCTTGCCGCCAAACATGATCTCGCTCCGCCTTCGTGGACGGCATCGCGGGTGTTGCGGCGTCCCTGGTTCCCGGCGGAACTAGCCAGTCAACGCGCGGATGCGCTCGTCTGGGCACCTGCCGCGTTCCGCAAGCACGGCGTCTACCTTTCGAGTAAGGATCTTGAGGCTGCGTGAGCGAAACAGAAGACGGACTGCTCGCGCCATTTTAGGTAGTTCATCCCTGCGTGTCCCACTTGAGCTTGACACAGAGGGCAAGTTCCACAGAGCCGTCGGCGGATGCCGCGCCGACCTGTACAGCTCATCGACATGAGAGAGTGAGCTCGGCTCGAGGTCCGGGGCGCGCCGGTGTGCCTCACTCGTCGAGGAACACGTGGCCGTCGGTGTCGAGGCGCTGCTGCGCCGCCGAGATGACGATGCGAGCGTGAGCGAGATCGGCGGGGGAAGGCACCCGGTTGATCGCGGTGATGTTGGCGTGGATCTGGGTGGGGTTGGTGAAGCCGGTCAGGACGACGGCGTTGCGGGTGCGGTTGAGGCAGGACCACAAGGCGAGGGCGAGCAGGTCATGCTGCTCGGGCGCGATGGTGCTCTGGATCTCGGCCAGGGCCTCATCCAGGACGGCCAGGGCGGGCGCGGTGAACCAGCGTTTGCGGGCCCGGTGGTCGCCGTCGGCGAAGCGGGGCGGCTGCTCGGGCCGATGGGAACGGGTCAGGAGCCCTTGGCCGAGCGGCTTGTTGATCAGGACCCCGCAGCCGTACTGGTCAGCGAAGGCGAAGACGCCCGCGGAGCTGGCCTCCGGGGTCAGCAGGTTGTCGCGCACGGCCAGGACATCGGGCTGGACCTGGTCGAACAGTGCCCGGAAGCGGGCGATCTTGTCGCCGCGCAGCGCGGGCGGGGTGGACAGCCGGTCGGGGGCGAAGCGGTGCGGGCCGCGCAGGCTGATCGCGCGGATGAGGCCTTCGGCTTTGAAGGCGTGCATGGCCTCGATCGCGGGCTGCAGCCACCGGTCGTCTTCGCCGAAGTCGTGGTGGTGCAGCCCGTAGATGTCGAGGTGGTCGGTGCCGAGGTTGTCGAGGCTCTGCCCGAGTTGGCGGCGCATGTGGGCGGGGTCGAAGCCGTGGGCGGCGGTGCCGGCGAAGTAGCCGACCTTGGAGGACACGACGATCTGCTCGCGGGGGACCTGGGCGATCAGCTGTCCGAGCCGTCGTTCGGACAGGCCGTGGCCGTAGACGTCGGCGGTGTCGAACAACCGGGCGCCCAGCTCCCACGCGGTCTCCAAGCCGGCGATGGCGGCCGCCTGGTCGGCGCCGGTGGCCCAGCCCATCGGCATGCCGAGGTTGTGGTCGGGGCCGCCGATCGCCCAGCAGCCGACACCGAGAGCGGAGACGGTGATGCCGGTGCGGCCGAGGGTGCGGGTCGGCAGCGGGTGCGAGGTCATCGGCAGGGCCTCTCAAGCGACAGCAGGGCAGAAGATCTCATCATGCGCGCGCCGAGTGGCGGTGCGGGGGTGCTTCCTCCGATCCGGCCTGTGGGTTCAGGCGGGGCGACTGTCGCGGAGGATGGCCTGCCACTCCTCGGTGATGAAGTCATACAGGTCGCCGGGGCGCTCGCACACGAAGACGGGGACGCTGGCGGCCCGGGTACGGGCGTGGCTGTAGAAGCCGAGTACGGCAGTGTCGTCGAGCCGGTAGAAGGAGAACATGCGATCGCCGGCCCGGTAGTAGATCTCGATGGTGGCGCCGGGATCGGTGCGCAGCGCGGCGTAGTCGGCCTCGGTGGCGATGATGCGCCGCCGCAGTTCCTCGGTGGTCAGGTCGAATCGGTCGGCCAGGACGGCAACGGTGAGCGGGTCGTCGGGGTCGGCCAGCACCACGCGGATGCGGGCACCTGGCCGGGCAGCCAGGCGGGCCAGGTCGCGGGCGTGCATCCGGGCCCAGGTCTGCCCGTAGGCCATGTAGACGTCCAGCTCGCGCACATCGGCGAACAGCGCGCTCCACTGCATGTCGGTGAGATAGGTCGTGCCGATGCGGGTCAGGCCGGCGGCCCGGACATCGGCCACGATGTCCGCGCTCAGCGGCCGGTGCTCCGGGGTCTCAGCGGCGAGCGCGGCCAGCCGGTTCCACGCCACCAGCCAGCGCGGATCCTTTGCGGGGTTGACCCCGCAGGCCTGCAAAAAGGTGATCATCAGTGGCTTGCGCGGCAGGCGCCGGCCGCTGAGCATGTCGCCGGTGGTGCTGCGGGGAAGGCTGCGCCCCTGCCGGCGCGCGCGCTGCTCCAGTTCCCGCAGCGAGGGGTTGCCCGCCAGCAGCTGCACGTGACGCAGGCACGCCGCGAGGTCGGCCGCGGTGTGCGCCTGGGTGGGGTCGAGATCGTCTGGAGGTGACACGAGCTTCCTCATCGAGGGCGTGCAACTGTCCGAAACTGTCCGAGCAGTGTAGCGAGGTGATCACCTGGCAGCGGGCCGATCCCAGCCAGGCGCATGCGGGCCTGCGGCGGATGAGTCCGGGTCCGTCCGCGCCTCTTGGCGCCCCCCGTGTGATCGCGTGTGCTGGCTTGGAGGAGTCCGCTTAGGGACAGGAGCAAGCCGATGACCACGACCATCGCCCACCAGCGCACGGCCATCGTCGACGAGGCCTGGGGCGGACGGCTGCTCACCGCGGTCGAGCACGCCACCGGCGAGCGGCTGGGCCAAGACCGGCGCGACGAGCTGCTGCGCATCCCCGCCGCCTGGCCGAACGAGCTGCGCGCCGCCCTCACCGACATCCTGCCGGGGAAGGTCAGCCTGACCGGCACCCTCGACCAGCGGCTGCTGATCGCCGAACGCGCGCCAGCCCTGGGCGGATGGACGTTCGCCGACCTTGAGGGCCGCCCGCACGCCGAGCGGGACTGGCCCGCCTGGACGGCCGGACGGCTCAGGATCGACCAGCCGGGAACGTGGCTGTCCGCCGGACACCTCAGCACGGACGGCGCCGAGCGGCTGCAGCGGCCCCGCGTACTGCTGGCCTCGCTGTATCACCCGGAGTGGTTCCCGCTGCCGCGCTTCCCACTGGCGATCTCCGACCTGGCCCGTGCCGCCCGCCGCACGCTGCTCGGCCAGATCACCCTGGTCGACATGCAGCTGCAGGTGAGCTTCACCGACCTGCTCGCGACCATCGCCGCGACCGACCCCGACATCGTCGGGGTGTCGGCGACGTTCGGCCAGCACGACCTGATGATCGCCCTGCTCGATCACCTGTACGCCTTACCGCAGCCGCCGCTGGTCCTGGCCGGGGGCAGCCTCACCGTCCGCAACGAGGCGCTCCTGCTCGACGCCTACCCCCGGCTGCTGATCGCCCGCGGCGCCGGTGAGACCACGATCGCCGACACGCTCGGCCACTACCACGGGGACCTGCCGCTGGAGGAGATCCCGGGCCTGGGCTACGCCGGCGCCGCGCGCGGCGGCGCCCTGGCCGTGCGGTCGCGGCAGCGCACCGCGAAGGTGCCCAACGCCCGCCTGGTGGACTTCCTGCCCGAACTCGACCTGCTGGAGCGCACCCTGGATTGCCACGGGGTCGCGCAGGCGGAGGCCTCGCGCGGCTGCACCTCGGCGTGCAGCTTCTGCCCGCGCAGCCACAAGGGACTGTGGGCGGCGGGCTCGGTCCAGCAGCTCGCCGTCATACTGCCCGAGCTCACCCGCACCTTCGACCGGCACCCGGACACCTCCAAGACCCTCTACCTGGTCGATGAGGAGTTCTTCGGCCGCGACCAGGACGCCGTCGCCCGCGGGCTGGAGCTGGCGGGCCTGCTGCACAGCGAGGGCTTCGCCTGGGAGTCCTCCTGCCGCATCGATCAGGTCGTCCGGCCGGAGGAAGACCGCGCCTGGCATGTGGAGCGAGCCCGGATGTGGCGGCGCCTGGGCGGCCTTGGGCTGCGCCGGATGCTGTTCGGTGTGGAATCGGGCGTCGACTCCATCCTGGCCCGGTTCAACAAGGACACCACCGGCGAACAGAACGCCCTGGCGATCCGCACCCTGAGCGCGCTCGGCGTCCCCACCCGCTTCACCTACATCACCTTCGACCACCTGATGAACCCCAAGGAGCTGCGCGCCACCCACGCCTTCCAAGGGCGGACCGATCTGCTGCTGACCCCGCAGCCGTACCTGAGCGTGGAGGAGATCGTCGACGGTGTCCGCGACCCCGGCTGGGTCGCCGCGCACGCGACCGGCCGGCCCTTCCACACCGGCATCTCCTACATGCTGGTCTCGATGGAGTGCCTGATCGGCGCCGCCTACACCCGCGCGGCGACCGCACACGGGCTGACCAGAGCGATTGACCCCAGCATGGGCCGCGTCGAGGCGCGCTTCGCCGACCAGCGCATCGGCATCTGCTCCGTGCACGCCCAGATGTGGGTGGATCGGACCTTCGCCCTCGACTACACCCTCAAAAGCCTGGAGAAGATCGTGGACGGGCCGCAACGGGCGGCCCTGCACGCCGCCCGGGTCACCATCCGCGCCGCCGCCTACACGCTGCTCACCGCCATGCTCGACCTCATCGACCACACCGGCCCTGGCGCGGAGCTGGGCGAGCAGGCACTGCGCGCGCTGATGGACGAGCAGCTGAGCCGCCTCCAAAGCGCCCTCGCCGCCCCCATCGGCCAGGCCCTGCCGCTGCTGTCCCCTGGCAACGCCGAACTCCTGCGCACCGAGCACCGGCGCTGGCTCGCCGGGGCCGGCTGGAGGCTCATCAACGCCGCCGACGCCTGCGGCACCTGACCGGTCTGGGTCGCAACGCGAGAAAGCCAGGGCGAATCGGGCGGCACCGGGTGAAGATCGAGCCAGCACCACCCATATCAGCGGAAGGGGAGAAGAGCACCGTGGCGGAGCAGCAGAAGCGCAGGCAGGCGCGCCGGCGTCACAGCCTTCCAAGACGCTTTCGTCAAGATCCCCGCCTGGGGGTACCCCGGTGACGAGGAATTACTGGACGGCTACCTCGCCGCGCTGGCCAAAGTCAGCGAGCACGTGGCCCGGTGACCACCCGCCCCGACACCAGCGCCGGCCACCACAACGACGCCGACGCGCAGAACCGGCCGCCGCTGACCGAGGTGATCGACGCCGACTTCACCCCCGCGCACATCCTCGCCGCACTCCCCCGCACCGGCCGCCCGGCGGCGCCGGGCCCGAACGCGGGGGTGGCCGAAGCGGCACTGACCGGCCGTTGGTGGCAACCTGACCTCACCGCACCGGCCCGGTCGTACGACGCCGTGCCCAGCACGGCGTACGGCGCCGCGCACGGGGCACCGCCCGACCCTGTGGCCGAGCCGGCGGGCGAAACGGCGCCCCTGGAGGCTGCGGTCGCGGAGCCGACGGCGTCCGTCCGCAGATGCGACGCCGAACTGCTGCACCGCTTCGAGACCTCCCGGCTGTGGCGGCCGCCGGTGGAAGCGCACACCCGTGCCCTCACCCCCGCCGCGGCGAAGGCGTGGCTGCTGCTTGCCCGCCACTGGCTCGGGGTCAGCGCCGCCAGCGGCGACCTGCGTTTCCTCAACGCCGCCTGCAAGCTCCTGGGCACCGTCTGGATGCGCCGGCACGCCGACCGGTGGAGCACGCCGGATCTCCTGCCGGACATCCAGGCCACCGCCGCCTTGGTGGACGCGGCTTGCGCCGAGCTGGCCGAGCGTCTGTCTCGCCGCGCGCTGCCTCCCATGTCCTGCCCAGCCGTACCCGAGCCGGCCGGTGAGCCCTTCACTGTTGCGGCCGCCGGGCAGCTGAAGACCGTGATCCTGGCCGGAGCCGGATCCAGCAGCCCATCGGCCATCCTCCCCCACGCGCGCGGCCTCGGCGTCGAGGTCTCCGCGGTGTGCTGGTACGGCTCACCGCCCGAGCAGGAGGTGACCTCCGCCTACGACAGCGCCTGGTACCCGCCTGCTCCCCCACGCGCGCCCCACCCGGCGCCGGACCTGCCAGCCGCTCAGGCGCACGTCACCGGCTGGCAAGACGCCGCAGCCGTCCTGGCCCGGTGGCAGCCGGACCTGCTCATCCTGCTCGGCATGCCCATCGTCCCCGCCGACATCCTGGCCCTCCCGGCGGTGGGCACCCTCAACGCGCACAACGGGGCGCTGCCCACCTACCGCGGCATGGACGCCGTCGCCTGGGCACTGCTCAACAACGACCCGATCATCTGCACCGTCCACCAGGTGACCGCCGGCGTCGATACCGGCCCCGTCCTGCTCACCCAGCCCGTCCCGTTCCACCCCGCGCCGTCCCTGCGCCGACGCGTGAAGTCCACCCAGCTCACCCTCCTGACGGCCGTCACCGCCCACACCGTCACCGTCGGCCGCCTACCCGACGGCCACCGCCAGCCCGCGCACCTGGCCAGGCAGTTCTATCGCCTGCACCCCCACCTCAAGCGCATCATGAACGCATCCCCCTACGGAACGGGAAACCAGCGATGATCACCACCGCGCACGCCGCCTTCCTCGACCTGGCCGACCTCGACTGGAACGACACCGGCGCCATCCTTGACGGCTGCCAGCCCGTCTACGACGCCATCACCACCGAACCCGGCCTGCTGTCGGCCCTCCTGGACGCGATCCCCGGCGACCCCACCCTGACCGGCATGTGCGAACGCTACGACTTCCTCGACAAACTCGTCCTACATGCCGACGGCGACATCCGGATCCGGCTGCACCTGTACCGGTCCGGCTACTACGACCGGCCCCACCACCACCGCTGGTCGTTCTTCTCCGGCATCTACCGCGGCCAGTACCTGCACCGCATCTTCGGCGCCGACACCGACTTCGGCGAGCACACCGACCCCCGCGCCCTCACCCCGATCCTGGTGCGCCGCGAACGCCCCGGATCCAGCTACGCCCTGGACCACACCACCGTCCACACCGTCCAAGCCGACGCCGACACCATCTCCATCCTCGTGCGCGGCCCCGCCACCCGCGACCGCTTCCTCATCCTCGACACCGAGAACGGCACCTGTTTCTGGGTGTACGGCGCGGCTGGCGAAACCCCTGAACAGCGAGCGGCCAAGCAGATGAAACCCGGCCAGCTCGCCGACACCATCCGCCGCGTCAAGCACCTGACCGGCCTCACCGACCCCCAGGAGCAGTAAATGCCCGACGACGTCATCCAAGGGGCGCTGTTCGGCAGCCTCGACACCGAGCCCGCCGCCCCCGCCCCAGCGCCGGGCGAACTACGCGTGTGCGCCCTCAACATCAACAACCCCAGCGTGCAGCGCGCCCAGCAGACCCTCGCCTGGTTGCTGGCCGGCCGCAGCGACGTGCTGGTCCTGACCGAGCTCAAAGCCTCCGACGGCGCCAAGCTGATCATCAGCGGGCTGGCCGCCGAAGGCTTCGAGGTCTGCCTCCCGCCGGGCTGGGCCGACGGCTCCTACTTCACCGTGGTCGCCACCCGCGGCCTGCTCCAAACACCCGTGGACGGCCCGGGCGACCCCCGCGCCGTCGCGGTCGACGTCGAGCACACCGGCCGGCAGATCCGCATCATCGGCTTGTACGGGCCGACCAACGGCATGACCACCGACAGCAGCGACCGGCGCCGCGCCTTCCAGAAGACGTTCCTCGAATACCTCCACACCGCTCTGCGCCCGCGGCTTTTGCTGGCCGGTGACCTCAACGTCGTCGAACCCGGCCACCAGCCGCCCCTGGTCTCCTTCGAAGAACACGACTACGCCTTCTACACCGGCCTGCAACGCCTCGGCCTGGCCGACGCCTTTCGCCAAGCCCACCCCGCAGCCCGCGACCACAGCTGGATCAGCGACCGCTATGGCGCCCAGCGCCTGGACCACCTGTTCGCCACCCCGGCCACCGGCACCCTCGTGAACTGCGGCTACGACCACACCCCCCGCACCAGCCACATCACCGACCACGCCGCCCTGTTCGCCACCTTCGCCCTGGGCACCCCCGCGTGAGCTCCACCACGGTGCATTGCTTCAGCTACCTGGCCGCCACCCACACCCTGCATGTCGACGCCTACCCAAAGCTCAACTACGGGGTCGAGGTGCAGGCCAGCGACCGGTTCGTAGCCGGCGACGGGCCGCTGATCGCGGGGATGCTCACCGCGCTCGGCCACCCTGCCGCGCTGTTCAGCAACCCGGTCGCCGACGACCCCGACGGCCACACCATCACCGCGCGGCTCCAGGACTGGGGTGTGGGCCACCGCCCCGCCCCCGGTATCGCCGCGCACACCAGGGTCAACACGGTCATCGCCGACCAGGCCGGGAACCGGACCTGGTTTTCCGGACTCAAAGGCATCACCGCCGAGCTCGACGGCATCGACCCGCATGCCTTCGCCGCCGCACCGACCGTCTACCTCGACTGCTACGAGGTCCTGGGCGACACGCCCCGCCTCCTGCTGGACGCCGCCCTGCTCGCCCGACGCCGTGTTGTGATCAACCTCGGCGGATCACCTGCCCCGCCCTGGCTCCGAGCGGCCGTCCAGCCGCACGGCCGCGTCGGCGTCCTGCAGACGAACGCCGACGAACACCACCTGACCGCGGCCGAGCGGACGCTGCGCGAGCTGACCGACCTCGTCGTCGCCGACCTCGTCGTCGTCACCCTCGGTCGCAACGGCGCCATCGGCCGCACCCACACCGGCGAGGTCTTCGCGGTCCCGGCCCTCACGGTGGCCGTCCATCAGGTCCAGGGCGCTGGATCGGCCTTCAGTACCGCACTGATCCACGCGCTGAGCCAAGGAGCAGCCGCCGAACAAGCCGCCGCGATCGCCTGCCGGGCGGGCAGCCTGTGGTGCAGCCGAACCCCGCACGGCCCGCTGCCGACGCTCTGCGACCTCCAGCCGCACCAGCCCGGCTAGTGGCCCGTCTCCGAACGTTGACCGGGCATCACGACCGGGTGACCGGCTCTCTTCAGGTCTGGTTTCCCCAGCAAGGTTGCGTGACGGCCCACTAGCGGACGGGAGCCAGTTCCAGCGCGCAGGTGAGCTTGGCCATGAACCGGTGCATCTGCGGGTCGAAATCCCCGACCCATGCCTCAGCGTCGTCCAAAGCGAACCATCGCCACGCCGAGAACTCCGCCGGATCGGGAACAATCTTCACCGTCTGGCTGGCCGAGAAGACGAACCACAGCGTCACATCGATATGCGGGTGCGGCGGACGCGTCTCGGTCACCGTCAGGAAGAACGGGTCCTCGCCGAACCTCGGGTGGAACGGCGGGGCGATCTTCAACTCCTCATCCAGCTCCCGAACGACCGTGACCTGCGGACTCTCATCGGGGTCCACGTGCCCGCCGGGCATGAGCCATGCCTTGGCCTTGGCATGATCCACAAGCAGGAGCGTTCTTGCCGCCTCATCCAACAGCGCGGCATAGACCGCTAGATGCCGGTGCGGAGTCGCCGGCTTGGCCGTACGAAACAGCGGATGACCGGCATCGATCCAATCGAGCATCCACCGCTGGTCGGCGGACTCGCGTTCGTCATACGGCGCGACGGCCTGAACGAGATCTCGAACAACTAGCCGCGGGTCAAGCTGCCTGCCAGGCATCGGACACCTTCCACTGATGGACGATCTGGTGAACCTCCAGCCCCTCCACGCTCACCAGTGCAGGCACCTTACCGACCGCAGGCCACCGCACGCCCGGCCATCAGCAGGACTCCTCCACCGGCGAGTCGGCCCAAGAGCGACCGCTGCGGGCATCGCGGTGACGGGACCTCGACGATGTCACCGGCAGAAGCCAGACGTCGCGCCACGATGCCGTGGGCGGGCGGGGCGTACAGCGCGTGGCGGCAGGTCTTTCCCGGGCAGGTGGCGTCCGTGCCGGAGGTGCGGGCCTGGGCGCGGGGCGTGCTCGCCGGACGGGTCGCGGCCCCGGTGCTCGACGACGTGCTGCTCCTGCTGAGCGAGCTCGCCACGAACGCGGTGGCCCACTCCGACTCCGGGCGCACCACGGACGGCCGCCTCACCGTCTATCTGGCCCGCACCACCACGCTGGTCCACGTGGAGGTCACCGACGACGGCTCCGCCACGAGCGCGCCCGCCGTCCGCGTACCGGAGGCCGACGACGACGGCGGACGGGGGCTGTGGCTGGTCGACCTGCTCGCCACCGAGTGGGGATCCCACCACGACGACGCGGGCAGATCGGTCTGGTACCAGGTCACGGGATAGCGGCCAGGCCGGCGAAGGTCAGGTCAGCACGTCGAACGGGTTGACGACGGACACTCCCGTGCCGGATAAGTCATTGTTTTCCGACTGGCCGGAGCTCCGTGGAAATCGGCTTCTCGGGGAAAATCCTGATTTCGCGGGAAGTCCACGTCGTCGTCCCAGTCGGGGGCCGCGAGAAGAAATCCTCTGAAGTCCGGAGCGTCCCCTTTTGGGTAGTGGCATTCGGCGTTGTCGACGATGTCGGCCACCTGCTCTCCGTGCCGAGTGCCCCTCTGAGGGCTTTCGCTCACCGCACGACCTTCCTGAAGCGCTGTTTCGCCTCCTGAATCCGCCATCCGCTCACCGACGACTCCTGTCGAGCCTGTCCGGATGCAGAGTAGTCACAGCATGAGGTCATGCGGGTGACCTTCGTAATCTTCCAACCGTCCGGTTCCAGGGGGCGGCGGCTTCCTGGTTCCGGAGGGGGCGGTTCGAGCAGGCAGTCAGTTGTTCCAGGTGGCGTTTTTCAGGATGGTGGCGAGGCCGGGGGTGGCCCACTGGTCGATGACGAGGATCTTCGACTGGGGCAGATACCACTCGCGCTGCGTCAGCTTCTCGGCCCTGAAGGACCGAGCTTGCAGCTCCTCGCCGTGCATGGGGTGCACGGTTCAGGCCGCGTCGTCGGCAGCGTGACTCACTGCCAGCCCGCAGCACCGCGCATGGCGATGTTGCGGGCTGCGTTCACGTCGGCGTGCTCAGCGAAGCCGCATGACGTGCAACAGAAGGTGGCCTGGTCCGGCCGGTTCTTCTTATCGATGTGGCCGCACGCCGAACAGCCCTGCGAGGTGTATCGCGGGTCCACGTACACCACCGGGACACCGGCAAGAGCGGCCTTGTAGGAGACGAACTGGCCGAGCTGGTGGAACGACCAGGAGTGCAGCGTGACCCGCTGGGGCCTACGGAGCCGGACCCTGTCGCGGATACCGCCCAGGTCTTCCAGGGCGACACCACGACAGGTGCGTTGGGCCTCGGTCACGATCTGCTTGGCGATGCGGTGGTTGGTGTCGGCCGCGAAACGCGCTTCCCGGCCGGACACTGTGCGAAGGAGCCGCTTGGCGGACTTGGTGCCTTTGGCCTGGAGCCGGGTGCGCAGGCGGCGGTTGCGGTGACGGGCCTGGTTCAGGTGTTTGCCCGCGTGGACGGTGCCGTCGCTGGTGGTGGCGATGTTGGCGATCCCGAGGTCCACGCCGAGGAAACCGTCGGGCTCGATCGGTGCAGGCTCGGGGACGTCGCAGGTGGCGTACAAATACCACTGCCCGCCCCGGTACACCAGATCGCTTTCGCCCTGACGGTAGGCGGTGAGCGTCTTCATCTGCTCGGGGGAGCACGCGAAGGGGACACGGCCTGAGCGTCCGTGGACGGTCCAGATCGACACGGTACGGGCGTCGAGCTGCCACGACAGGCACCGGTCGTCGAACGGCTGAGCGGCGTCCTTGCGGAACCGGACCGGCGTGGACTCGACCCGCGCGCGTCGCTTCGATCCTTCGTGACCGTAGTTCCCGGCTTTCAGGTTCGCTTTCAGTGTCGCGTACGCCCCGGCGACCTTACGGGCCACGTGGATCGCGGGCTGAGCCGACAGGCCCATCTCCTTCAGTTCTCCGTACACCAGGCGCTGCAGCGAGGTCTTGCCTTTCACCCCGGTGTCGAACGCACGGCGGGAAGCGTGGTTCGCGGCCTGGTTGCAGGCGCGAAGCGTTTCCCGGAGAGCCGTCTCGGTGGCCGCGTCCGGGAGCAGTTTCACCTGCACCACGATCTTCACTCCCGCATCATATCATCTTGTCTATGTCACCACGATGGGAACCAGATCCGCTGATCAGACGCGGACGTAGCGTTGTCTACAATCTTCATGTTCATCTCGTCTTCGTCACGAAGTACCGGCGGAACGTTTTGGACGACGCCATGCTCACCCGCTGCGAAAACGTCATGCGGGACGTGTGCGTCCAACTCGGTGCGGCCCTGCGGGAATTCAACGGCGAAGACGACCACGTGCATCTGCTCGTGCACTACCCGCCCAAACTCCCCATCGCGACCCTGGTCAACCGGCTCAAAGGCGTCTCGGCGCACTACCTGCGCAAGGAGTTCACCGGCCGGATCAACCGGCACATCATGCACGGTCATCTGTGGTCGCCGTCGTACTTCGCCGCGTCCTGCGGTGGCGCACCGCTGGAGATCATCCGGGAGTACATCGAGAACCAGAAACGCCCGGACTGATGTCCGGGCGCGGGCGGGGAAGCCATTCCTCCCGGCCCTGAAGG
>Ga0233377_1000299_pt1 | contig 25220 bp, 20 predicted proteins | sample ElkDunMinimDraft_6_FD_191540 | JGI IMG/M metagenome (GOLD analysis project Ga0233377, IMG submission 191540) | Fecal eukaryotic communites from dung pellets of Tule Elk in California, USA - Elk Dung E36 | ecosystem: Host-associated > Mammals > Digestive system > Large intestine > Fecal | place...
TCACGCTGTCCGATCTCTTGCTCCGCCGCGTTCGACTCGGGCTGCTCCTCCCGCAAGGCGGGCTCGGGCTCATCGACGAGATCCGCGCTGTCACGCAGCCGGAGCTCGGCTGGGACGACGCAAAGTGGGCCGCCGAGGTCGCGAGCTACACGACGACCTGGAAGAAGGCCTACGCGCCCTGAACCTTCACGGCAGGATCTCGCGACCGAGCTGATCGAGAAACGCGTGGATGAACCGCACCCGCTCCTCGGCGAGCCGCCGCGAGGTCGGCAAGTGCAGCCGCTCGGGGACGACGAGCAGCTTCTTGTAGACGTGATCGAGCCCCCACGACTTGTCGTCGGGCGCGCGTGACGAGCAGAACGGATCCTCCGGCGAATAGAACGGACGCTTCATGTCCGCGCACGTCGCCCACATCCGGGCCATGCCGATCGCGCCAAGGGCGTCGAGGCGGTCGGCGTCCTGGAGGACCCTGCTCTCCAGCGCGTCCGGGACGACGCCCTTCGAGAACGCGTGGTCCCGGATCGCCGCGCAGATCGGCGGGACGAGCTCCGAAGGCGCTCCCTCCCGGACGAGGAGCTCGCGCGCGTGCTCGGCGCAGATGTCCCCGGCCCTCGCCGAGTCCGGGTGCGACTTCGGGAGGTTGAACAGCTCGTGGAGGAGCGCGGCGGTGCCCGCGATCACCTCGCTCGCGCCCTCTTCCCGGGCGACCGTGAGCGCGTTCTTCACGACGCGCTCGACGTGAAAGAAGTCGTGTGCCGGCTCGGTGCGCTCGGCTCGCGATCGCGCTTCGCGCTCGAGCCGCGCCCAGAGGTCGAGGTCCATCCCGCGAGGGGCGATCACGACTTACCTCGGAGGTCGAGCCCTCGCCGCCCGAGCGGCGGCGGGCTCCACGCAGCGATCGCGTCGAGCAGGCGATCCGGATCCTCTTCGACGACGACCAGGCGCTCGTGCTCCGGCGCCGCAAACTCGTGCGCGATCGTGTGACGGAGCAAGGCGATCAGCGGCTGAAAGAAGCCCTTCGTGTCGAGGAGCGCGCTCGGTTTGTCGTGGATCCCGATCTGCGCGAGCGTGATCGTCTCGAACAGCTCGTCGTACGTGCCGAACCCGCCGGGCAGCGCGACGAAGGCGTCGCTCAGCATGATCATCCGGTCCTTCCGGTCGTGCATCGTCTCGGTGAGGTAGAGCTCCGTGAGCCCGTCGTGCGCGATCTCCTTCGAGACGAGCGACTTGGGGATGACGCCGACGACACGACCGCCGGCAGCAAGCGCCGCATTCGCGACCACGCCCATCAGACCGATCCGCGCGCCGCCGTAGACGAGCGTGAGCCCGCGCGCGGCGATCGCGCGGCCCATCTGCGCTGCCGCGGCCACGAACGCGGGATCAGCGCCCGGCCGCGCTCCGCAAAACACGCAAATACTCCGCAGTACTCGGTCCGATGACATCGCGGCGCATCTTAGAGCGACACGACCGAGGAGGAGAACGCCTTCTCGGACGACTCACTTGTCGCAGGGAGCCCAGGGCTGCGGGAACGGGCCCTGCGTCTCCTTCCGATCGAGGGTCGGCGGCAGCCTGTCGCCATGGATCGGGACGATGAGCTCGAGCTCTTCTTCCGTCGTGGCCGGCTCCTCCGCGATCTCGGAGACGGCAAGCGCGTGCTCGGCCGGACCTTCCTCCTCGCTCACGCCGTCGAGCGCGCAGCCCGCCGATACGAAGGCAAAAAACGAGCAGCAGAGAAGAGAGATGATCGCGCGGCTCATTGGCCTTCCTCCGACGATGTTACCGAGAAACCATACTGCTTGACGAGCTGTGATAGGCGGGGCCGCTTCATCCCGAGAAGCGCGGCAGCGCGGGTGATGTTCCCGTTGGCATCGACCAGCGCCCGCTGGATGCACTCGCGTTCGATCTCTCGCTTCATGTCATGCAGCGAGACTCGCCCCTGACGGACCTCCATGTACGCGGCGACGGTGACGTCCCCCCGCGAGGAGACCGCCGGTTCGTCGTCGTCCGCGTCCAGGGACGTCGCGAGAGGCGCCGCGTGGCGGCCACCTCCGCCCCGGGCGAGGTCGACGAGATCGCTCGCCAAGATCGTGTCGGTCTCCGAGAACACCGCGGCTCCTCGGAGGACGTTGTCGAGCTCGCGGACGTTACCCGGCCACGGGTGGCGGAGGAGCAGGTCCATCGCGTCGGTGGAGAGCCTCTTCGGGCTCTCGCCGGTGTCCGCGGCGATGCGCTCGAGGAGGTGCTCGGCGATTCGAGGCAGGTCTCCCATGCGGGCCCGGAGCGGAGGGACCTCGAGCGTGATCCCGCAGATGCGATAGAACAGGTCCTCACGGAACTCGCGGCGCTCCACCATCGCGCGGAGGTCACGATGTGTCGCGCACACGACGCGCGCGCTCGTGCGGATCGAGGACGTCCCGCCGACGCGCTCGAACGTCCGCTCCTGGAGGACGCGAAGCAGCGCGACCTGTGTCCGAGCCGAGATGTCGCCGATCTCGTCGAGGAAGAGCGTGCCGCCTTCGGCGATCTCGAAACGCCCCCGCTTCCTGTTCGTCGCGCCCGTGAAGGCGCCCTTCTCGTGACCGAACAGCTCGGACAGGAGCAACGTCTCGACGAGGGCCGCGCAGTTCACGACGACGAGCGGCCCGTTCGATCGCCCGCTCGACGCATGCAGCGCACGCGCGACGAGCTCCTTGCCCGTGCCGCTCTCGCCGTGGACCAGGATCGTGCTCTCGGAGCGAGCAGCCTTCTTGATCGAGAGCAGGAGGCTCTTGATCTGCGGAGACGAGCCGACGATCTCGTGGCGCGACGGACGAGCTTCGACGACCGCGGGCGGCCGCATCGACGGCGTCTCGACGTCCGCGCCCTTCGTCTCGGAGAGCGATCCTCGCACACGCTCGAGGAACACCATCTCGGGCTTCGCGAGGAAAGCTGCCCGGATCTCCGGCGGCAGGGTAGCCGCGATTCGATCGCGGATCAGCACCGCGCGCGAGCAGTGGAGCTGGGCGGTCTCGCGCTCTCCCTCATCACGCGCCGACGCCGCGACGAGCGTGTACACATCCACGAGGAGGTCCTCTTCGTTCGCCGTCCGCGCGAGCTCGAGCGCTGCGAGCGCCTCGGACAGCGAGGGACGACCGAGCGCACGGACGTGCATCGCTCGGAGCATCGCGACCTCCGCGGCAGAGCGGGCGGTCTTCGCGTGCTCGACAGCGGTCTTCATCCACGCCTCGGCGCGCCGGACGTCGCCGTCCGCAAACGCGATCCGTGCTCCCACGATCGCCGCCGCGCCCACGTATTCGATGTCGCCGGACGTGCGGGCATGCGCCAGCGCGCTCTCGACCTCTCGCAGCGCGATGTCGCTGTTTCCACGGGCGAGGGCAACCTGCGCGGAGACGAGCTTGAAGTGCGCCGTGCGCGCGGGCGTCATGCTCCCGGCCAGGAAGCCACGGCCGAACACGAGCGCGTGCTCCGCGTTGTCGACGAGCCCGAGGCGGAGCCGGAGCTCCGCGAGGTTCGCGATCGGCATCGCCGTCGCGAGCCGTCCGCCGAGCGCATCCCGGTAACGCAACGTCCTCTCCCAGAAAGAGAGCGCGCCGATGTAGTCGTGCTGGTGGTAGGCGACGACGCCCAGGTTCGAGAGCGCGAGGGCGCACGCTCGGTGTTCGCCGAGGCGCTCACCGTCGACGAGGACCCGGGTGAGCGTCTCGCGAGCCTCGGCGTGGAGCCCCTTGGCGATGAGCACGATTGACCGGTTCAACCGAGCCCGGAGCTCCGCGCGCGCGTCTCCGGCGGCATGCGCCGAGAGCGTGTCGGCGGCGAAATGCGCGTCCGCCTCATCCCAGGCGGCGCGCGCGAGCAGCACCTTGCCCATGATGCTGCGAGCGGCCAACCTGGTCTCGGCGCTGGTCGTGAGCTCGATCGCCGTCTCGGCCTCCTTGACGGCAGCGTCGAGCTGTCCGGCGACGTAGCGGATCTCGCCCTGCTCGACGGCGATCGAGGCGCGGAGCTCGTCGTCCGAGGCGGACACCGCTGTCGCGAGCTGCTCCAGAACGACCCGGGCGTCGACGAGATCACCGAGCTGTGCGTGCGCGCGCGCCATCGCGAGACGGACGCGAGGGTTCGTGGCGGCTGCTCCCGCAGCGCTCTCGCACCAGCGCTGCGCGTCGTGGGCGTTGCCGCTCGCGAGCGCGCGCTCGGCCGCGCGCAAGCGGATCTCGATGCCGATCTCACCCGTCAAGCGCGCGACGCTCGAGAACCAGGCGTCGGAGATCTCGGCCAGGATCCGCCCGTCACGAGCACGACGCAGCGCATTTGCGAGCGTCGCGTCACCTTCGAGGGCGCGCCCGTCCGCGACGAGGAGCTCGGCGGCGCGCGCCAGCGCCCACGGATCGGCGTCGAACGCCGCACCGAGCAAGACCTCCAGCGCGAGCTCCTTCGCCTCGAGCGGGGCCTCCCGCTCGAGGACGGCGAGATCGAGCGTCGGCTCGAGCACCAGCACATTCGGACGCTGGAGGATGACTCCAGCGCGCTCGAGCTCCGTGAGCACGCCTTCCTCGAGAACGTCTTCGAGCGCGGCGAGCGGGACCGAGCGTCGAACGAGCGCCAGGCATCCGAGCACGCGAGCAGCGGACGGCGAGAGCGCGGGCGGGCGAACGACAGGATCGGCCTCGTGGCCGCTCGTGCTCCGCCACCAGTGCTCGAGGCTCCGGAGCTTGCTGGTGCGAACGAGCGACTCGGCTTCGCGCGCGATCGCCGCGAACCATCGCGCCTTGTCCGGAGCAGAGAGCTCCTCGCCGATGTCGAAGGTGGCGGTCGCGATCGGCAACACCGGCGTCGACTGGCCCGTGGTGAAAACGAGCAGGACGTTCGGATGGCCGGCGAGCTCGTGCGCCACTGCCTCGTCCCAGCTTCCAGCCGCCGGCAACGGCATCGCGATCGCCAGACGACGCCCCGGGAGCCGCAGCGATGGCGCCTCCGAGGACATCCCAGCCAGCGCGCTCGCGTATTCGCTCGCCTCACACGGCGGCGCCTCGAGTCCGAGCTGGATCGAGGCTTCGCGGAACGCCGAGCACGGCGGACGTGGCGTCACGTCGATCGTCGTCCAACCCGCCGCGCGGAGACGGCGGCCGACGTGCGCGAGGAGCGCGGCTCGCGCGTCTGGCGGAGCGCGAAGGACGATCACACCCGACAGCGCCTGTCCGTCGCCGAGGAGCGCGTCGAGGTCGGCGAAGCCAGCAGGCTTCTCCGCAGCGAGCGGCGCACCGCCGAGCGATCGGAGGTTCAGTGCAGAAGAGCTCACGGATGAACCCTACCGCTAGCCCGGCCTCCTTCAAGTCCGCCCGCTGCGAAAGTTCGCGGAGGCCCCTCCGGCAACGCGAGACGAGCCGAGGACGACGGGAAAGGGCTGACCCTACCCACGGCGCCCGGCGCTCGAGACGCCGTCGCAAGTGTGCTGGATGCGGGGATTTTGTCCCGCTCTGAAGCCGCACGAGGGGGGCGAAGCGCTCGAGCAGCTTCGTGCCCTTTCGCGTTATGCTGCTTCGGTCATGAACGGGCGCCGCGACATGACGAGGCCTCGGCGGTGAGCGCCGCGGACGTCCTCGGCCTCGTCGGGAGGACGGTCGAACGGATCCGGTTCGACGAGTGCGTCGACGCGGGTGGGTTCGGGATCGTCTATCGAGGGTGGCACCTCGGACAGAACGAGCGCGTCGCGATCAAGTGCCTGAGACTGACGCGCCTCGCGAACCTCACCGAGGCCATGCGCGTCTCGCTCGTGAACCGCCTCCACGACGAGACGAAGATCCTGCACCACCTCTCGCACGGCACACACGACATCGTGAAGTGCCACTCGTCAGGGCAGCTCTTTGCGCCGGCGACGGGCGAGCCCGTGCCGTACATCGTGCTCGAGTGGCTCGAGGGCCACACGCTCGGCGCCGATCTCGCGGAGCGCCGCGAGCGCGGCATCCCCGGACGCTCGCTCCGCGAGACGCTGGACGTCGTCGAGAGCGCGGCGCTCGCGATCGCCCACGCGCACACGCAAGGCATCATTCACCGCGACATCAAGCCGGCCAACCTGATGCTCGTGCGCGTGCAGACCGGCTTCCGGCTCAAGGTGCTCGATTTCGGTCTCGCGAAGATCCTCGCCGAGCCGGGCACGGGAAGGAACGTCGCGACCGCCGACGGCATCCAGCTCTTCTCTGCCGCGTATTGCGCGCCCGAGCAGCTCTCGCCCCAGGTCGGAGAGATCGGCCCGTGGACGGACATCTTCTCGCTCGCGCTCGTGATGCTCGAGGTGATGCGCGGTGACAAGGTCCGTCATCCGATGAGCTCGGCGCTCCGGGCGTCGAGCCTCGGCATCACGCTGCCCCCCGCGATCGAGGACCTGCTCGCACGCGCCACGTCTCCGAACCCGCTCGAACGCCCGGCGAACGCGAACATCTTCTGGTCTGCGCTGCGTGAGCTGACGCGGCAGAGCACACCGCCGGTGTCCGATGCCGCTGCCCTCGCCGTGACGGCGTTCGACGGAGACGTGGCGGCAGCGATGCAGCAGGTGCGCGCCGCGACAGCTCCAAGCGCGAACAGCGCGACCGCGATGCAGGCATCCCCATTCACCGGCACGATGTTGATGGTCAATGCGCCGAGCGGCGCGCTCCACATGCTCGCCCCGCAGAACGGCGGCGCGCGAGCCCCACTCGACGGAGCAGGCGCCGGGGACGACACCCCGCCTCCGGGCTCGACCGCGCCGCTCGCGCGGCCTGTGCCGAGCGCGCTCCCGGCGGCGCCGACGTCGCCGAACGAGGTCACGGCAGGCATCGCCATCCCCTCGCCGCTCGCGTCCTCGCTCGGGCCCGGGACCACCTCCCCGGTCGCCCAGCAGAGGCGAGGTGTCGTGTCGGCGGGAGCGACGACGCCGTCGGCGGGCGCGCAGCATGGCCCTCCGTCACCGCAGCCGCCCCCCGCCCAGCCGCTCGCGGCGCCACAGGCGCAGGCTCCTCATGCACCGTCGCCTCCGCGCATGCGGAGCGTGCCGCCGCCGGCGCCCCTCGCCCAGCCGCGCGGACCAGGGCTCGTCATCGCCCTGCTCGTCGTCCTCGTCCTCGCCGTCGGCGGCAGCGCTCTGTGGATGTTGCTCCGGGACCGGTGACGCCTTCTGGTATGCAGATGCGGTGAGTCTGTTCCAGCGTCCGGCGGAGACGCCCGAGGAGATCGAGGCAAGCCGGCCGCTCGACATCCCTCCCGAGCGGGTGCTCGAGATGGACGAGGCCGAATGGTACGCACGCATTCATCGCCCGGGCGCCGCGCAGCTCACGGTGCGGGCCGTCATCCTCGGCAGTGCGCTCGGGTTCTTCCTCTCGTTCACGAACATCTACATCGGGCTCAAGACAGGCTGGTTCCTCGGCGTGAACCTGACCGCGGCGATCGTCTCGTTCGCCGTCTGGACTGGCCTCGAGAACCTGTCCCGCGAAGCGCCGCGCTGGCCGACGTGGAAGAAGGTGCTCCTCCCCGGGCTCTGGCTGCTCGGGCTCAGCCTGCATCGGCTCGGGATCCCACGGAGCCGGCTCTCCATCCTCGAGAACACGACGACGGTGTCGACCGCGTCGTCCGCCGGGTACGCGACGGGCTTCATGCTCATCTCCGCGATCCCGGCGATGCTGCTCCTCACGGTCACCGAGGCGAACCCCAACGGCACGCAGCTGCCCCCAGGCGTCATCGCCGCCTGGGTGTTCTTCCTCGCCGTCCTCGGCGTCACGCTCGCGATCCCGATGAAGCGCGGGATGATCAATCGCGAGAAGCTGAAGTTCCCGTCGGGGACCGCGGCGGCCGTCACGCTGCAGGGCCTCTACAGTCGTGGCTCCGAGGCGCTCGCGAAGGCGCGGGCGCTGCTCGCGACGGCCGCCGTGTCGGGGCTCGTCCCGCTGCTCAAGGACCTCGAGATCCTGAAGACACGCGACCCCGCGACCGGCGAGCTCGTGCGCGACACGATCCTCCCGGGTCAGTCGAACGTCTTCGACTGGATCGCCTCGGCGATACCTGCGCTGTGGAGCCGGCTGGCGAACGCCGGACCGCCGCGCCTTCATCCAGAGGGTAGGAGCTTCCTCCCGAGCGACTACCACATCAAGCTCGATCACGGCGTCGCGCTCGCGTTCGCCGGCATCTTGATCGGCGTTCGGATCACGGCCTGGATGGTCGTCGGCGGGCTCGTCGTCGCGATCTTCCTGGCGCCGCCCGCGATGAGCTGGGAGTGGAAGGACGCCGCCGGCAAGCTGGTGGGGGCCGTGACCCGGCCGCAGTCGGCGTGGAAGGAGATCGGCATCTGGACCGGTGCTCCGCTGCTCGTCTCGAGCGGCCTCGTGTCGTTCGCTGCGCAGTGGCGCACGATCGGCCGTGCGATCGCCGGCATGATCCCGGGGCGGGCCGCGCATCGGGTCCACGACGCCGGCGCTCCGGCGGCCCTTCGATCCGATGATGTCGAGGTCCCGCTCAGCTGGTTCGTGGGGGGCCTCGTCGTGTCTGCGACGGGGATCATCACGATCGCGCACATGTACTTCGAGATTCCCGTCCCGTACGGGATCCTCGCGGTCGCGATGACGTTCGTGCTCGCGATCGTCGCCTGCCGCGCCACCGGCGAGAGCGACATCACGCCGGGCGGTCCGCTCGGGAAGATCATGCAGCTCACGTATGGCGTGCTCATCCCCCAGAGCTCGACGGCGAACTTGCAGACGGCCGGCATCACGGCTGGGTCGTCGCACGCCAGCGCCGACCTGCTGAACGATCTCAAGACGGGGTATCTGCTCGGCGCCAACCCGCGGCGGCAGTTCATCGCGCAGGCGCTCGGGATCTTCACCGGCACCGTCGCGAGCAGCCTCGGTTACTTGCTCCTCGTCCCGAACGCCCTCCCGCTCACGGGCACGGCCAGCCGTCCCGCCGTGTTCCCCGCCGTCGCGGCGCAGCAGTGGAAGGCCGTGGCCGAGGTGTTCAAGTACGGGCTGGCGAACCTGCACCCGATGTCCCAGGTGGCGATCGGCTGGGGCCTCCGCGTCGGCGTCGCGCTCGCGGTCGTGGAGATCATCGTCCCGAAGCGGTTCAAGCACCTCGTCCCCTCGCCCACCGGGCTCGGCCTCGGCATGGTGCTTCCGTTCTTCTATCCGCTCGCGATGTTCCTCGGCGCGCTCTTCGGAGCCCTCGCCACGCGATGGCGGAAGGACTGGGCCGACCGGTACCTCGTCGCGATCGCCGCCGGCGGCATCGCAGGTGAGAGCATCGTCGGCGTCATCGTGCAGGCATTGAACAACTTCGTCCTCCACTGATTCAGCGAGCGCGCGATCCTCGAACGGCTTCTCCTCCTGGTTCACCTGGTGTCCCGCGCCGCGGAGGCGCGTCGTCGCACGCACGCACGCACGCACGAGCCACCTTCCCGCGGGCGGGCTGCTCGAACTATCGTGAGCGCCATGGCTACCTGGATCGTGACGGGATCGAACCGCGGCATCGGCCTCGAGATGTGTCGCCAGCTCCACGCGCGTGGTGACGAGGTGTTCGCGACGTGTCGGCGGAGCTCCAAGGAGCTCGACGGGATCGGTTGCCGGATCATCGACGGCGTCGACGTCGCGACCGACTCCGCCGCGACGAAGATCGAGAAGGCGATCGGTGACGGGCAGATCGACGTCCTGATGAACAACGCCGGCGTCCTCGTCCCCGATCGCCTCGATGGGCTCGACTACGAGGCGGTGAAGCGCCAGTTCGACGTGAACACGGTCGGTCCGCTCCGGCTGACGACGTCTCTGCTCGGTCGTTTGAAGAAGGGCTCGAAGATCGGCTTCGTCTCGTCGCGTGCGGGCTCGATCGGGGACGGTCCAGGCGGCGGGCTCTACGGCTACCGCATGTCGAAGACCGCGCTGAACATGGCGGGCGTAAACCTCTCGCGCGACGTGCGTGACCGCGGGATCCTCGTGGCCTTGCTGCACCCGGGCTTCGTCCGCACGGAGATGACCGGCGGGGTTGGCAACGAGGATCCGCCGACGGCAGCGCGTGGGCTCATCGCCCGGATCGACGAGCTGACGCCGGAGAAGAGCGGGCGTTTCTTCCACGCGAACGGGCAAGAGCTGCCCTGGTGACACGTCGCTGACGCGATCTCGAGATGCTTCAGGGAGAGACGACGACGAGCGCGCTCTCCGTCGTGACATAGAGCGCGGGACCGGGGCCGATCGCAGGGGCGGTCTTCACCGCGCCCTTCGCGTTCACCGCGAAGAACAGCGAGCCCTTCGACGTGATCGCGTACACGCGCGCGTCCGCCGAGCCGACGTAGACCGTCCCGTCCGGCCCGATGACCGGCGTGGCGACGGCGCCGGACGTCGCATACGCCCAGCGCACTCCGCCGTCGACGGTCGAGACGGCATGGAGCTTCGTGTCCTCGGATCCGACGTAGACCGTACCTGCGTACACGGCAGGCGTCCCCGTGATCGGGCCGCCGGTCGCGTACGTCCAGCGCTCGGTGCCGGCGGCGTCGACGGCATGGAGCTTCCCGTGCGAAGTGCCGACATAGATGGTGCCGTCACCCCCGACCGCCGGCGAGCCGTGGACCGGAGCGCCGAGGTCGAGCGCCCACTTCGTCGAGCCGCTCGCGGTGATCGCGTACAGCTTGTGATCGGTGCTGCCGACGTAGATCGTCCCGTCCTGACCGAGCGCGGGGGACGACCCAAGCGTGTCGTTCGTCGCGGCGCTCCACGCGATCGCGCTCCCGTTGCTGGGGACCGCGACGAGCTTGCCTTCCGTCGTCCCGACGTAGATCGTCCCGTCACCGCCGATGACGGGAGAGGACGCAACGGGTCCCACCGAGAGCTTGAACGCGAGCTTCGCCGGCGGATGGACGCCGGCATCGCCCCCCGCGTCCCGATCGGGCGGTCCGTCCTCGGGAGCGACCGCATAGAGAAAGCCGTCCTTGCTGCCGATGATGGCATTGCCGGCCGAGTCGAGCGCCGGCGACGACGCGATCGCGCCGCCGGTGTGATGCGCCCAGCGGACGACGCCGGAGCTCGTCAGCGCGAGCACGTCCCCCTCCGTGGTACCGACCCACGTGACGCCCAGAGGGCTCACGGCAGGCGAGCTGTCACCGGCCGAGAGCGGCACGCTGTACGAGATCTCCGCGCTCGTCGGCCCCGGAAGCGCAGACCACCCGGCCCGCGTGGTGCATCCGCCGCGAAGGGGCCAGGGCGCGGACTCCTGCAGGCCCGAGCCGATCCCGCACACGTCGCCGGGCGGCCGCTCCGCGTCGGGCTCGGGCGGAGCGGCGTCCCCGATGAACGCAGCGTCGACCGCCGCGTCGTCGTTCCGGAAGCGCGGACGCTCTTCTTCACCGCCACACGACGCGAACGCGACGACGCCGACGACCGCAAACGCGCTGCTGGAGAGGACGAACATCGAGCGCCGCATGCGGCGCATCTTAGTCCGTTTCGCGCCAGCTCGCCTCTCCGCGCAGCAGCGAAGCCGAGCCGTCGTCAGTTCGCGAGCATCGTCCCGAGACGGAAGTAGATATCGCGCTCGACGCCGCAGCGCGTGCAGCGGACACGGACGACGCGGAGTGAGCGCGGCGTGCCGCTCGCATCGGGGATCGTCACCGCCGCGTGGTCCTGGACGCGCGTGGTCTCTCCGCATGCTGCACATCCGAGCCCGGCAGCATGAGGCTCGACGGTCGACGCGCTCGAGACCTCGATCGGTCGCTCCGGCGAGCCCCCGGTCTCCAGCACGGCGAGCTTCAACCGCGCCTCCGCGAGCTTCACCGCATCGCGCTCGGCGTCGCGACGCTCGGTCCGGGCGCGCTTCGAGGCGGCCTTCTTCTTCGACATCGCCCCACCTTAGATCGAGCTCGACGCTCGAGGGACGTGGGATCGGCGGACGGCGCGCTTCGCCGCGAGCCTCGAGCCTGTGGGCCGCGCCCGCGCGACCCGAGCCCAGCCTTGAACCGACGCGCCGTCGTCCGGCGACGGCCGCTCGACGTCGGCCGTCGTTCGATGCGCGATGAACACGAGGACGTACACGATGGCAAGCACGGTGATCGTCTCGAGCGTGCTCATGGGAACCCTCCTCCATTGTCGTTCTAGAGCTTCACGCCGAGAACCCGCTCGACGCGAGGATGACGATGCCGGAGCGGTGTAGCGGTCCTGCGCGTCCCGTGTGTCGTTGTGGAAAACATCCACGCCGGCGCCCTCCTCGACGTGCAGGCAGTGCGACCGATACGGCCATCCGCGACCGTACGGGTTGACATGCCGCGGCACGGCCCCATCTCCTTTTCGACGACATGAAGCGAACGAAACGCCGGGTCGTGATCGTGGGAGGCGGCTTCGGTGGGCTCGAGGCGGCGAAGGCGCTCGAGGACGTCGATGTCGAGGTCCTCCTCGTCGATCGCACCAACTATCACCTGTTCCAGCCGCTGCTGTACCAGGTAGCGATCGCAGGGCTCGGCCCGAGCGAGATCGCTTCCCCGATCCGGGGGATCCTCGCAGAGCAGAAGAACGTGCGCGTCATCCTCGGGGAGGTCACCGGTGTCGACCTCGCCAAGAAGCGCATCCACATCGCCGCCCCGACGGACAGCATGGACATCGTCGAGGACTACGACTGGCTGATCCTCGCCGTCGGCGCGAAGAGCGCGTTCTTCGGCCACAACGAGTGGGAGCGCCATGCGCCGGGACTCAAGTCCGTCGAGGATGCGCTCGAGATCAGGCGGCGCGTCCTGCTCGCGTTCGAGCGCGCAGAGCGCATCACGGTCCCGCGCGAGCGCGAGAGGCTGCTCACGTTCGCGGTCATCGGCGGCGGGCCAACGGGCGTCGAGCTTTGCGGCGCGATCGCAGAGCTCGCGAGCCACGTGCTTGCCGAGGACTTCCGCTCAGCCGACCCCCGGCAGGCGAAGGTCATCCTGATCGAGGCCGGGCCGCGCATCCTCCCGACGTTCCCCGAGGACCTGTCGCAGAGCGCGGTCGAGCAGCTCGGAGAGCTCGGCGTCGTGGTGATGACGGGCGCGCGGGTCGTCGTGATCGACGAAGGCGGCGTCGAGATCGAGCGCAGGAGCGCCGACGACGTCCCGGGCCTCGGCGCCGGCGCCACGCGCGAGCGGATCCACGCAGGAACGGTGCTCTGGGGCGCGGGCGTGCGCGCGAGCGAGCTCTCGGAGTGCCTCGACGTCGAGCACGATCGACAAGGCCGGGTCAAGGTCGGGCGCGACTGCGCGATCCCCGGACACGCCGACGTGTTCGCGATCGGCGACATGGCCCACCACGAGGTCGATGGAACCGTGCTCCCCGGCGTGAGCCCCGTGGCGATGCAGCAAGGCCGGTACGTCGCCCGCCTCATCAAGACCGAGGTCTATGCGGGAACGCGGCTCGAGCGCGAGCCGTTCCACTACGCGGACAAGGGGTCGATGGCGACGATCGGCCGCTCCCGCGCGATCGCGTGGGCCCGCGGCATCAAGATGAGCGGCTTCATCGCCTGGCTCGCCTGGCTCTTCGTGCACGTCTTCTACCTGATCGGCTTCAGGAACCGCATCGCCGTGCTCCTCAACTGGATGTGGTCGTACGTCTCGTACCAGCGAGGCGCGCGCCTCATCACGTCGACGGGCTGGCGGCCGACCGCCGCGAAGCGCCTCGAGTGTCTCGTCCCCGAGCTGCCCGCCAGCGTCCCCCACATCCCGGCGCTGCCCGAGCGCGTGTCGGAGTCCGTTCGGGCGAAGCAGCCGGGCGTCGTCCCGAGCGTCCTCAGCCACCGGTGACCCGAACATCGGCCGCGTCCTTGACGTGGAGCCGATGTGCGCTAGTCACTCCGCCATGAGTGACGCTTGGCTTTCGCCGAGGCTTGGTCCCCTGCTTGCCGGTCTGATCGCCCTGACCGGCTGCGCTGTCCACGAGGCGGAGGGCGACGATGTCGAGACGACCGAAGCTGCCCTCGGTGAGGCGGCGACGATCACGTTCGACGGCGCCTGGAACGAGCGCGTCAGCGGAGAGCTCCAGAAGGGCAAGAAGGTCCGCGTCGTCTACGACGCCGGCCGGCTGACGACGTGCCGCGGCGAGATCAACGGAGGTCCGGGTTGGGCGATCACCGGGTTCTGGCGCATCGGTGAGGGCCCGATCCGGGTCTTCGAGGCCGGCGGCCTGTCTCCCTCCGGCGGCGCCGACCAGGCCTTCGTCCTCGACGCCTCGGGCGATCTCCAGATCTGGTTCCAGAACACGAGCCGCTGGGGCTGCAGCGCGTACGACTCGAACAACGGCGAGAACTATCGCTTCGGCGTCGCCCCGGCCGATCACGAGCCGGGCTGGACCGGTAACGTCCGCTACGCGATCGACCGGATGACGTGCGACGGCATCTGCGAGAGCTCGCTCCGTCCGGTGGAAGGCGACATCCCGTACGACACGTACGCCCGCCAGCGTGCCGCGATCCGTGCGCTGACGTTCGAGGTCTGGAAGGCCGGCGTCACGGACTGGGACAACCCCGATCGCTGGAGGCAGCTCGACGTGCAGGTGCACTCGCGCGTCGGCACGACGGGCCCCTTCACCACACGGTACGTCGACTTCGATCGCCGCCTCGGCAACAACGCGCGCTACGCCGTCGATCTCCGTGCCCTCGATCCGATCCCCGGCAACTTCACGATCCAGGATCCGAACGACTGCCCCTCGTTCGATCTCTCCGTGCCCGCTGGCTCGAACGGCGCGTACGTCCAGGCCGTCGTCGAGCTCTACGTCACCGTCAACGGTGTCGAGGTCCCTCCCGGCGCGCCCAACAGCGTCTTCCGCGTCCGCTACACGAACTACAAGGGCCTCTACGCTCCCTGCGTGAACTGAGCGCTGGTGCACGACGCGTCATTCATGCGATGCCGCGTCGCTCTCCTGCGCGCCCCGGTCGCGAACGGGAGATCGGGCGCCGCGCGTCGAAGATGACCCGCAAGAAGGCGCCGTCGACGGGGGAGAGCCCAGCAGCGAAGTGATAAGCCAGACGCATGTCGCGCGCTCGCTACATGCTACTCGCCGGCTTGGCGGCGACGCTCGTCGTCGCGTGCAGGCGCAACACGCCCCCCCTCTCGGACGGGGAGGCTTGCGACCGGATCGCCGAGCTTCCCGGCTCGACGTGGACTCCGGCCGATCGAGACAGATGTTACCTAACGTACGGCGAGACCGGCCCGAACGTCCGCGCGTGCACCGACGGCTGCGTCCGGACATCGCCGACGGCCGCTGACTTCGACGACTGTCGCGACGACTGCACCGGCGCGGTCTACCCGTCGTTCATGGTCTGCCAGAAGGTCGCCGTCGACGGCCATCGCGTCGATGCATGCAGGCAGAAGCACGACCCCCTCATCGTCGAAGCGAAGGACGTCTACAAGTGCTGGAGCCGCTGCGGACGCCGTGCGCCCACCGCGCTCGAGGCGGAGTCGTGCGATCGAACCTGCAACGTTCCGGAGTGAGCCGCTCACGAACGGGTAAGCAGCGCCTTGGCCCCACGGAGCTTGCGGATCGCCTCCGCTCGATCGCCCGTCCTCGCGAGGTCCCAGCCCTGGCGCGCGAGCGCGGTCCCGAGTGACTCCGCAGCGCCTGGCTCCTTTGCGACGACCGCCGCGCGGCGGGCCGTGAGCGCCAGGTCGGCCATCCCGAGATTCGCCAGCGTATCCGCCAGCAACATGAAGCCGCGCGGCGGAGCGCCGGTGCTCGTGCGGCGGAGCCGGACCGCCACGAGATGTACGGCCGCCTCGCGCAGCTCGCTGTCGTCGTAGCCGAGCGCGGCCTGCGCGACGGACAGCGCCTCCAGGGGCAGGTGTTCGCCCGCCTCCTCCGCCTCTGCGAGGATCCGGAGCGCGCGCGCGGCCCGCGCTGGTGCCCGGTCACGCATCGCGGCCACGACGTCGAGGAGCTGCCCGTGGCGGAACGCGCGTCGTCGGACAGGCTCGACAGGCGCGGTCTCGACGGGCTCCTCGGGGACCTCGAACCGCCCGCCGAGAATGTCGCGAACACGCTCGTGAAGATGTGCGAGCTCGGGCGCGACGAGGACCGCCTCGTCCAGCGCCGCGCGCAACGTCTCGTCGTCCCTCGAGAGCGCGATCCGCTCGAGCACACGCGCGACCTCCCTTGCGTTCGGGGCGACGTTCCTCACACGCTCGCGACCGAAGAGCGCGACGAGTCGATCGGTCTCGAGCGCGGTCAGCCGGTCGCCCGCGTCGTCCGCCCAGCGGGCCACGAGCGTCAGCGCCCGTGTCGCCATCGCTGCATCCTCCGACGTGATGATCTCGTCGAGGACCCCGATCGCGGCGGCCCGCATGAAGCGGCTCGGCGAGCGGAGGAGCACACGCGCGACGACGAGCCGCGCGTCCGCAGGCACACGCGCGAGATCGACACGGGCAGCCTCTTCGAGCGCCTCGTCCATCGTGTGCCAGGACCGCGCGAGGATCGCCGCGCGTCGTATCCGGCACGCGAGCTCGATCTCCTTCGCACTCTCCTGCTCCGCTCGAGCGGCGGCGTCCCGGAAGACATCCGCGGCCGCCGGATCGTCGGCGAGCTCGAGACAGCGAGCATGAACGTAGAGCGCACGCGCCGTCCGGTGCCGCCGCGCCTCCGTCTCGGCGAGCGTGATCGCGCGCTCCAGAAGGCCCGCACGCACCAGCCTCTTGCAGAGCGAGGCGATCGCCTCGTCCCACGTACCGCGGTCCACCGACGCCCAGAGGGCCGTGAGGTCCCCGAGCGCGGCTTCGTCGCGGGTCGCGAGCGCGCAACGGAACCCCGCGAGCAGCGCCTTGCCGCGCACCTCGCCGTCCGCCGTGGTCGCAGCGAGCGTCTTCCACGTCATCAGACCCGCGCGCGGTCCCCCCGTGCGCTCCACCCTCTCCGCGAGGGCGAGCGCGACCGACGCGGCGACGTTCATGGTGTCCCGACCGGCAGCTTCGAACGCGGTGCGCCGCGCGGCGGCTCGGGGTCGAGCCGCGGTTGCCTGCCGTCGTCGCGATGCTGCTCAGGCACCGCCCGTCCCCCGGTCCGTGACGAGCCCGATCGACGGGAGCCGCTCCACGGCCGCTTCGATCCGATCGATCTCGGCATCGAGGCTCTCGAGCGCTCGTCGCAGCTCCGACGGCTCCCTCTTCCCCTGTCCCTCCGTCAGCGCCCTGAGCGGATTGCGCACGCTCTCGGCGAGCCACTTCTCGATCCGTGCCTGCTCGGCCACCTGCATCGCGCGGATCTCCTCGGTCGTGCTCGGCGCGAGCTCCGCCAGCATCTGCTCGACGTGCTGGGCGCGGAGCGCGACCCCCATTGTCCGGCGCATGATGTACGCCGGGTCATCCAGGCGCATCCGCGAGAACTCTTCCTGGTATGCCGTCTCGCAGAGCGCCTGGACCTCGTTGTAGACGCGCCGCCACGTCGGACCGTCGCCCGCGGAGTGCGCGTCCATGGCCTTGTCGTAGAGCCTGTCGATGCGCTTCTCCCACTCGTCCCGATCCATGCCCATCAGCAGGCCTTCGGCGCGATAGACCTCGCGCCGAAGGATGTCGAACGCCTGCTCCATCCGCGCCATCGGCGGGACGAGCGCCTCGCCGACGCCGCCGTGAAACTCGTCGATGAGGTGACGGAGCCGCTCGCAGAGCGCCGCGAGCTTGTCGGGATCGGTATGGAGGACCTCGCGAATGCCGACCACGAGGCGATCGGCCTCGCCCGAGAACGAGGAGCCGAGGTTTCCCCAGAGCGCCCGCTTCGCCTTCTCGGCGCGCTCGAGGAGCGCCTCGACGTCGCCCGCGTCACCCGTCGGGCTCGGCGGCGGCTCGATGTGCGCCTGGATCTGCTGCGAGCCCACCGTCGCCTGCGCCTCCATGCGCATCGACTCGTCGCAGCGGAGCACCACCTCGACGGGGCTGCCGACGGACAACTCCTTCGGTACGTCGACGGCGAGCGTCTTGATCGGCAAGCGGTTCTGGAGGATGCGAAGGACGACGGCGCCGCTCTGGTCGGCAGTGAAGAACAGGTGCGTGACCTGCGCCGGTAACCCGGTACCGCGCGCCAGGAGCACCTTGCGATCGCGCCTGCCGCCGCGGACGACCTCGAGCGCGATGTCCTTCGCGACGACCGAGGCACGCGAGAGCGCCGTGGGTCGCGGCCGGAGATCGCCGCGATGGATCGTGAGCGGAAGCTCGGCGACGGGAGCGCCGACGGAGGTCTGGAGCGCGAGCGTCGCGTGCGTCTCCTCCGACTCGCCGAGCGGGAGGTCGAAGCGCATGTTGTCCTTCGCGATCACCCCTTCGGCCAGCGCGTGTTCACCCTCCCAGATCGCGATGTTCGTCGCGTTCTTCGGCGCCTGCTCCACGCCCAGGCCGAGCCGGAGCTTCGTCCCTTGCGCGACCAGCGGCGTGCTCACGCGTACGCGGACGTCCTTGTCACCGATGAGCGTGCCGCCGAGGTGAGCGGCGTGGACCGCCGCTCCGAGCGCGACGCACGTGTCGACGTCGTCGCGCAGGGGCTCCGGGTTGCGGTTGCAGAAGGCCTCCGTCACGCGACGGACGACGAGCGGCACGCGCGTCGACCCGCCGACGAGGATGACGTGGTCGATGTCCTCCACGCCGACGTTCGCGACCTCGCGGCTCCGTGCGAGCGCGCGCTCGCAACACGCGACCGTGGTCTCGACCAGGTCGCCGATGATCTGCTCGTACTCGGCGCGGCCGACGTCGCCGTCGAACGAGATGCCCTCGCCAGCCTTGTCCTTCGCGAAGTCACTCTTGCTGACGTGCGCGACCTCGGTCGTGGAGAGCGACTCCTTGATCTCCTGAGCGAGGTGCACGAGCCGCGCGAAGATGCGCCGGTCGTCTTCGACGTTCTTCACGTCGAGGTCGAGCGAGTAGCCTCTCTCGACGAGCTGCTTGCGGAGGTGCTCCGCGTACCGCCGGTCGAAGTCGTCGCCGCCGAGATAGTTGTCGCCGTCGATCGCGAGCACCTGGTACTCGCCGCCGACGCAACGGAGGATCGAGACGTCGAACGTGCCGCCGCCGAGGTCGTAGACGAGGAAGTTGCCGTCCCCGAGTCGGCGCCTCCACGTGTGGTAGATCGCGGCCGCGGTCGGCTCCTGGAGGATGCCGATGACCTCGAGGCCGGCGAGCTCGCCCGCTCGACGCGTCGCCTCGACCTGGGGCGCGTCGAAATACGCCGGTACGGTGATCACCGCGCGCGTGACCGGGAGATCGAGCGTCGATGCTCCCGACTTCAGCGGCTTCTGCGCGAGCGTCTCGACGATGCGCGCCTTCAGCTCGCCCAGGATCTTCGAGCTGACCTCCTCGGGAGAGAGCGCGTGCGGGCCGACGTTCACCGTCGTGTGCTGCCCCATCTTGCGCTTGATCGACTCGACCGGCGCCGCCAAGGTGCCGCGCTTGCTCCGCGCAGCATGCCCCACGAGGAACGCTCCCGCCTTCTCGTCCCACGAGACCGCCGACGGCACGGTCCGACGGCCGAAGCGATCGGCGAAGATGACGATGTCCCGCTCCGACGGCGGCAGCCACGCGATCTCGGAGTTCGTCGTCCCGAGGTCGATTCCGACGGCGCGATCGAGGAAGGGCATGCGGTGAGGTTAGGTCAGGGCAGGCCTCGAAGCACAGGGTCGTCCTCGAGCGACGGGACGGCGTCTTCGTCCTTCACCGCGTCGACGCCGAGCGACGAGAGCAGGCTCGGCCGCGCCGCAAGATCGCGGAGCGTGAGGTCGAGGCCCGCCGTCTCCGAGCGAAGCGATCGGCGTCGCGGAAGCGGCGGGGGCATGCCGAGCGCGCCGCGCGTCTCCGGGTGCGCGAAGAGCGCGGCCCGAAGCCGCCGTGCGGGGTGGAGGGTGAGCTCCTCCCACGCCGCGCGAATGCGTTCGCGTTCGGCATCGTCCTTCGCGTCCTCCGCGAGCTCCTTCAGCCGCTGCGTGATGGCCGCGATGCCTTCACGCGGGTCGAGGTCGTATTGCTCGAACGGATTGTCCACGGACGCTCAGCTCAACTTTCGCTCGAGCGTCCACAGGATCCAGTTCATCGCAGTGACGGAGCTCGCAACGCGCCAGCCCTCGCTGCCGAGCCGATTGAGCGCAGCCGTGATCTCGACATTGCCGCCGACGACCGACTCCGTCCGGCCGTCCGGATGAAAGATGGTGAAGGCGGGACGAAACTGAGGGTCCCCTGAGCTCGGTTGCGTCCAGTAGTACTCCAACATGCAGTGCTCGAAGCGATCCATCGATGTCCTCTCGAGCGAGGAGGGTAGCGGATCGCGGAACGGGCAGAGCGTGCGATCGGATCCGCGGTCGGCTTTCCATCCGCGTTCGCGTGCGGTAGCCGCCGGCGTTCCGGTCCGTCCTTCAGACGGCGATCCGACTCTTCTTCACGCGCTCGAGCATCCCTTTCGCCTCGGGCAGCTCGCTCGCCTGCGGATAGAGCGACTCCGCCCGTCCGAGGAGGGCCTGAACGCGCTCGAGTTCGTCCTTTCGCGCGAAGAGGACCATCGCCCGCATCGTGTCGATCGCCTGGTCGCAGAGCGCGGACGCGAGCACCAACCGGCCGTTCCGGTGGGTCGGACAGACCTTCACCGCCCGCTCTGCCATGACGAGCCTGCGCGGCACGTGCGTGTCGACCTCTGCCAGGAACACGAACATCTGCGCGCATGCCGCCGCATACGCGATCTGCGAAGGGTCTCGCTCGATCCGCGCTGCGAGGCTGTCGAACATCGGGCGGAACGGGTCGAGCAGCTGGCGTAGCGCATCCCAGCTCCTGGCTCGATAGAGCTCCCATCCGATCTTGTCGATCCGATCGACGACGAAGTGCTCGACCGCCTCGTCGTGCGATGTCCACGTCCAGACCGGGATCGCGCGGAGGAGCAGCTTCCTTCCGGACGACGCGAGCTCTCCGCGGACATTTGCCTCGTCGAGCCCCTCGCCGATGACCGACAGCGCTGACTCGATCGCGGCGTTCCGGCGCCGCTCGGCCTCCACGCGAACACGGAGAGCCACGTCCGTCGACGCGCCCGCCGTCCGGGCTGCGTCGTTCGTCCTCGCGAGCGCGAGCAGCGCGGCGCGGCCCGCCGGGGCGAGGTCGCGCGCGGCCCTGTCGGCGCGGCGCGCGACCTCGGCGAGCGCCTCGAACGGCACACGCTCGGGAGAGATCCCGACATCGGTCGAGCGTGGGGTACGTGCCACGTCGCCGAGGACCGACGCCTGGAGCCGCTCGAGGTAAGAGCGCTCCTCGGCGAGCGCGAGCCAGGCTGCGAGCGAGCTGCCCCAGGCAGCGGCCGCCTGCTCCGGCGCTGTCCCCTCGAGCGCGGTGGCCACGTTGGCATGGAAGAGCGCGAGATGATGCAGCAGCTCGGGTGGAGAGGACGGGAGGTCGAGCCCATCGACGAAGCTCGCGAGCCGCGAAACGTCCTGGTCGATCAAGGCCGCCCGCACGACGGCCGCACCGGCGGCGAGCTTCCTGAGCTCGGCGACCAGCCCAGCCGCTCTCGGATGCAAGGGGCCGGCGCGCAGCGGCCGATTCCGAGAAGCCTCATCACCGAGCGGGGGCTCGGGCGAGAACGCGCGCGAGGACGAGGACGACGCGCGCGAGGACGAGGACGACGCGCGCGAGGACGAGGACGACGACGCGCGCGAGGACGACGCGACGAGATGGGCGAACAGCGCCTCGAGGACCGTCTCGTCCTCGAGCCGCTGCAGAAGAACCTCGTCCTCCACACGCCATCCCGGCATGAAGCGCGAGTCTAGCAGCGCGCGATGCGGCGCCGAACGGGACTGTCGCGTTGGTGTATGCCGACAAGCACTGGCGTTGCCAGGACCTGCGCGCCTACCTAATGTTGAAGGTAGTGCACGCGCCTTACCGCATCGCCGCGACGAGACCCGGGGCCGGCCCGGATGAGGCGGATGCCCACGAGGCACTGCTGCGCGCACGAGCATCGCGCGCTCGGCGCATCGCGACGGTGGTCTGCGGCGCGCTCAGCGTCCTCTCGATCATGGCGCTTGCGGAATCTCCGCCGTCGCGGGCGCGAGCTCGCGCGCCCGAGATTGCAGCCGCACGCGCAACGGCGAGGGTCGCGACCGCTCGAGACACCGTCGCTGCGGCGCGAACGTTCGCCGAGCGTGAACAGGCCCGCTTCGCCTCGACGATGAACGCGGTGCTCGACGCGGACGTCTCGCCCGAGCGGGCTCAGGCCGCATGCGGCATCGATCTGCCCGAGACGAGCCGCCTGACACACAAACAAGCTCTCCCGCTGCTCGTCGTCGCGAGCGGCGATCGCCATCTTCCGAGCCCTTCCGTTGCCAAGATGCTCGCGGACGTGAACCGTGCCGACGAGTACTTCGCGACGGGGCGGACCGTCGACGCCATCCTCCTGGCCGATGCGCTCTCGTCCCGGATGTCGAATCCGGCGGCTCATCTCCGATACGACGTCGTGCTCGTGACGACGTCGATGAGGCATCCCGTCAGGACCTCGCCGACGAGCTTCGAGCCCGGCGAGATGACGGCGCGAGCGTACCTGTACGACTTCGCCGAGCACGCGGTCACGTGTGTCGGCGACATCCAGGCCGTGAGCTCACGGACGATCGAGTACAGCTACGTCGCGGCCGCGACTGGCCCGGCAGCCATGGACGAAGGACCACGCCTCGTGGCTTCCCTCGACGAAGACCTCGAGATGCAGATCCAGCGCGCGCTCGTCCGCGGAGCGCTGGTCAAGGTCGACGGGCGGCGCTGAGCCGCTCAGTCACCCCCTAGACACTCGAGCTTGTACTTGCGATGCCCTTGCTCGTCGACGGTGTACGGCGGGTCGCAGTTCTTTCGGGCCGTCGGTTGAGGAGCCGGGCGGTTCGCCGACTCCTGCGGCTGAGCCGCGGCGGCAGGCTGCGTGGTGACGGGCGCCCGGCGCGTCGTCGTGCTGGCGGTCCCCGCGTCGACGGCGCGCGCCGGCTCCTGCGCGATTGGCGCGTGGCTGGCCCCGGGAGGCGGCGCGTGGCTGGCCCCGGGAGGCGGCGCGTGGCTCGCCCTGGGAGGCGGCGCGTGGCTCGCCCTGGGAGGCGGCGCCGTCACGCTCGGGTCCGCGGACTGCGCGGGCGCCACGTTCGGAAGCTCGCTCGGCGCGGGCGCCGCCGAGCTGACGCTTGGCCGAGTCGCCGGCGCGGCGTTGCTGCGCGCATACAGCGAGAATCCGCCGAGCGCGGCTCCGACGACCGCGAGCGCGATGCAGACGCTGAAGAGGACGAGCATCGGCGCGAGATTGCGCTGCCTCGGGGCCGCCATGTACGAAGGCATCTCCGTGCCTAGCGGAGTTCCCGCGTTCGAGAAGCCCGACTCGGCTCCACCGAAAGCGCCGCTCAGGGAGCGCCGGGCGTCGCCTTGGAGCGCCGCGAAGTCGACGATCCCCATCTCCGGATCGCTATGCCCCTCGTCCTCGTCGTATGGGCCGTATGGGCCGGGCGGCGGCACGGACTCCACCGGAGCGAGATTGGCCGCAGCCATCTCCATCGCCAGGACACGATCGGCCCGCTCGCGAAGCGCTTCGCTCGCGAGTCGCTCGACCCACTCCCCGACCTCGCTCGGGCTCGCGAGCCCGATCTTGCGCTCGAGATCGAGCGCCATCTCGCGCGCCGTCGGGTAGCGCTTCGCCGGATCGGTCTCGAGGCCCCGCATCACGATCGGGTCGAGCTCCGGCGGAAGGTCAGGCCGGATGTCGGAGGGCCTCTCGAACTCTCCCTTCACGACACGTGTGACGATCTCGATGTCCTTCGCGCCGTCATGCAGACGCCGCCCCGCGATCGCCTCCCACAAAACGACCGCTGCCGCGAAGATGTCGGCGCGGCGATCGACCTGGCCGCGGATCTGCTCCGGCGCCATGTACGCGAGCTTGCCTTTGATCTGCCCCTCGCGCGTCACCTGCATGCGGCCCGCGGCCTTCGCGACGCCGAAGTCGAGGACGCGGGCGACGCCGTCTGCGCCGACGATGATGTTCTGCGGAGACACGTCACGATGCACGACGTCGAGCAGCTCGCCGCCTGCGTCCTTCGTCTCGTGCGCCGCGTGCAAACCGAGCAGCACGCCGTGCATGATCGCGGTGACGACCTTCGGCGGGACCTGGTCCTTGGTGGCGCGGCACGTGCGGAGGAGCCTGGAGAACGACTCGCCATGGACGTACTCCATGACGAGGAAGAGCGCCTTGCTCGATTCGATGACATCGACCATCGGCACGACGTTCGGATGACGGATGCGGGCGACGATGCGCGCCTCGTCCATGAACATCGTCACGAACTCCTGATCGCTCGTGTACTGCGCGTGCAGCCGCTTCACGGCGACCGTGCGTCCGAAGCCCTCCGCGCCGAGCAGCCGCCCGAGATGGACCGTTGCCATCCCGCCCGATGCGAGCGCATCGAACAGTGCATACCGGCCGATGATCAGCGGCTCCACGTCCGCGTTCGCCGTGACGGTCTCTGACACGACCGTTCAAGCCTAACAGGTAGATGCGCGTCCGGACCTAGCAGCGCGGCGCGGATCGGGCCCACACCTTCCTACGGGTGGGCCGACACGCGCCGCGGTGTGTCGAACGGGTTCTGAACTACGAGCCGTTCGCGATGTCGTTCAGATCCGCTGCGAAGGCGTAGAGGAAGAGGAACAGGTACACGACGAGACCACGCGGCGGATTCTGGATGCCGCGCATCTGCTTCGCCTTGGCCATCTCGCCGGGCACGAGCATCACCGACCAGTAGATGTTGTAGCCGGGCACAACAGCCGGCCACCACGCGAAGGACGCGTTGCCCGTCACGGCCTTGAGCTCGTTCGTCATCTTGATGACCGACATGAGGCCGAGCACCGCGCCGACGAGGAAAAATAGATTGCCGACGAATCCGAGCTCGCCGATGCCAGACACCATCACGAGGATCGTGGCGATGATATTGCCCGCGACGATGATGCCTCCCGGGATGAGCATCGTCATGATCGGGTTCCGGACCGTCGGCTTCCCGGTGCCCGGCGCGCCGCCGTAGCCCACCTGGCCCATCTGGTTGAACGCGCCCTGCATCGCGCCGCCGAAGCCGCCGCCGGGCTGACCGAACGCCGCCTGCTGCCCTTGCGGCTGCGCCTGACCGTACCCGCCAGGCTGGCCTTGCGGCTGACCGTAGCCGCCCTGCTGCGGCTGACCCGGCTGACCGTAGCCACCCTGCTGCGGCTGACCGTAACCGCCCTGCTGCGGCTGACCGTAACCGCCCTGCTGCGGCTGACCCGGCTG